>Ga0136846_1227160_pt1 | contig 20156 bp, 9 predicted proteins | sample HopSoiMetagenom2_FD_96841 | JGI IMG/M metagenome (GOLD analysis project Ga0136846, IMG submission 96841) | Grasslands soil microbial communities from Hopland, California, USA - 2 Assembly 2016 (version 4) | ecosystem: Environmental > Terrestrial > Soil > Grasslands | place: USA: Hopland...
CAATCATTGCCCTGCTATAACATGGTGCCCCAATGGCGATCTGCTGGCAGCCTGGTTCACCACTAATGCAGAGTCCGGCCGCGAAATGACGATCCTGGCCAGCCGCTTACGGGCCGGCAAAAAAACATGGGATACCGCCTCCCTGTTTTTCATGGTGCCCGACAGAAACACCACCGGCACTTCTCTTGTATACGATCAAAAGGGAACGTTATACCATATTAATGGATTAGAGGCCGCAGGCGACTGGCAAAACCTGGCCATGGTTATGCGCACCAGCACCAATAACGGTGCCAGTTGGTCGAAACCGGTATTGATAGAACCCGAGCATGTAAAACGCCACCAGGTGATCGCAGGTTCACAGGTTACCCGCGAAGGCTGGCTGGTGCAGCTTTGTGATGCTGATCCCAGCTCACGCGGCGGTACCGCTATGTACATCAGTAAAGACAAAGGTACGCATTGGACAACGCCCTATACATTGCCCAATACACCACAGTATAAAGATGGAGCCACTGGTGGACTGATTGCGGGTATCCATGGCAGTGCTGTACAATTAAAAGACGGCCGCTGGCTGGCATTCGGCCGTAATGATAATATTAAGGTAGATAGTGTGGTAGGGGAAAGAATGACCATGAGTATCTCCGGCGATGGCGGCGCCAACTGGCAATACAGCCCTTCTATATTTCCGCCCATTAGCAGCGGACAGCGCCTGGTGCTGCGCCGCCTGAATGAAGGTCCCTTATTGATGATCTCCTTTACCCACTGTCCCGGTAAATCAACCGTGGAAGGCATGGACTTCACCAAACCCAATGGCGAAGTATATAAAGGCTATGGCATGTATGCCGCCCTTTCTTATGATGAAGGCAAAACCTGGCCGGTAATAAAACTGTTGACCGACGGACACATGCGTCAACTCAATGGCGGCGCCTGGACCGGCATGTTCAGAATGGACAGCACCCATGCAGAACCAAAAGGGTACCTGGCCGCCACACAAACCCCCGATAATGTAATACACCTCATCAGCAGTAACCTCTATTATCGATTTACATTGGCGTGGTTGCAGCAACCTTAATACCAACTTCAGTAAGGTACAATAAATTCCCACCCATTAATTTAACTAACGGTGACACTATGAAGTGTCAATGATTGTGCTGATTGTAATCAGCTTTTTGTAATTTTTTTAAAAGTGTGCAACAGATCATTGAAAATTGTTGCCTGATATAAAAGAATTGTTATTTCTTAATTACAAAAAATGGATTCACGCACACTTATAGTATGTCAACATGTGTAACTCTTGTTATGCATGATAGAGAAGTATAGCCATTTGTATAGCCATCCGTGTTTATCAATAAGGAATAACCAAAACGCTCAACACTTCACCGTTCCTTAACTGAAAAGGGTTTTAACACCGTCAGGGAGTTTCTTAAAATGATTTTGCAGTCTGAAAAATGACGGCCGGGTATCGCTATGTCATTTTGTTCTCAACCTTTTCCTGGGAGCTATTTAATCATTATAAAACACACTGCTAATGAGACACGTTCACTTGCTAATTGCATTCATTTTGCTGCATGCTGCGGTACTGGCGCAAAACCGGCAAATATCCGGTGCTGTCAAAGACAAGGCTGGTACTGGTATTCCCTCCGTTTCAGTTAAAGTAAAAGGAAAAAATAATCAGACAATCACCGATATAAACGGTGTATTCAGTTTGCAGGTACCAGCTGGTAATATTCAACTGGTAGCCAGTTCAGTTGGCTATGGCGAAACTACTATTGATGTACCTGCCAGTCAAAGCACTGTCGCTATCACCCTCCAGGAATCAGGAGAACAACTGGGTGAAGTGATTGTAACAGCATTGGGTATTTCGAAAGAATCCAGGAAAGTAGGGTATTCTGTGTCAACCGTTGCTGGTGACCAGTTAACTCAGGCAAGGGAAACCAATGTAGCTAATTCATTAAGCGGCCGCGTGGCTGGCTTAAAAGTATCAGGCACCAATGGCGGTCCTGGTGGAACAGTAAAATTATTATTGCGGGGTTTGCCAAGTATGAATAATCCCGGCTCACCGCTGTTTGTAATTAATGGCGTGCCGATGGACAACACACAAAGGGGCGCTTCCAGCGAATGGGGTGGGGCCGATAACGGCGATGGTATCGGTAACATCAACCCCGATGATATTGAAACCATGACGGTGCTGAAAGGCCAGGCTGCTTCTGCCCTCTATGGCTCAAGAGCTTCCAACGGCGTAATTATTATTACTACCAAATCTGGCAAGCGCAATGATTTTTCAGTAGACTATAACCTGAACGCGATGGTAGACAAAGCCATCGACTATACCGATTTTCAGTATGAATACGGACAGGGTGTAGGTGGGCTTAAACCCGCTACAGCGGCGGCTGCGCAGGCATCGGGCCGGTTAAGCTGGGGCGCCAAACTGGATGGCTCACAGGTGATTCAGTTCGATGGTAAAATGTATCCCTATTCTGCACAAAAAGACAATGTCAAAAATTTTTACCGCAGCGGTCCTTCTGTAACCAACACAGTAGCGGTTTCAAGAGGCGGCGAGAACGGTTCATTCCGCTTATCATTATCAAACCTGAACAACTCTTCCATTGTAAGGGGCAGTGGTCTCACAAGAAAGACCGCTAACCTGAATATTGATCAGAACATTACTGATAAGCTCTCTATAAAAATGGTGGCCAATTATATTGATGAGCAATCACAGAACAGGGCACAGCTGAGCGATGGTCCTATGAACCCCAACAACGGCTTTTTCCTTGCAACTAATATTGATGAGAACATCCTGAAGCCGGGCTATGACCCTGCCACAGGTTATGAAACCCAATTCAGCGACGATGAATATGTTACCAATCCCTGGTTTGTAGTGAACCAGTACCACAATGACCTGGGCCGTAAACGGTTGATCACATCAACAGCGGCAAAATACCAGTTCTCAAAATGGTTGTACGCCCAGGCACGCGTTGGCTATGATGTAGCTCATGACCGGCTGTTCAGGGTAGAACCCTGGGGAACTGCATACACTACCAACAGAGCTGGTAGTTTACAGGACCTTTCTTCAACAGAACGCTTTGAGTTGAATGTGGATGGATTGATCGGCGCTACGCACAAAATAACAGAAGACTTATCTTTTGATGCAGCCATTGGCGCCAACCTGCGTAAGAACCAGGAAGAAAGAATAAAGATCGGCGGTGGTCCGTTCATCATCCCATATCAATATAGCTGGAATAATGTACAAAACTTTAACCGCGATTATTCTTTCTATAAAACAGAAGTTCACTCTGCTTACTATACACTCGATCTGGCCTATAAAAACTTTTTAACGGTTGGAACAACCGGCCGGTATGATGCTTATTCTACCTTGCCGAAAGACAACAACAACATCTTCGTTCCATCGGTATCTGCCAGTTTGATCTTTTCTGAATTAACCCATATCAAGAGCCTTGACTTTGGTAAACTCAGGGCTTCTTATGCGGTAACAAGTAATGAGTTATCAAAAGCCTACCAAACCCAGGTGTATTATTCGCTGGGTAATAATTTCAATACCGTGCCTATTGGCCAGTTCAATACCTCATTGCCAAGTGGTTTGTTGAAACCCTTTACCGTTGCTGAGTTTGAAGTGGGAACCGAACTGCGTTTTTTAGCTAACCGATTGAATATCGATGTAGCCTGGTATACCAAGAAAACAAAGAACGAGATCATGGGGGCTACCTACAGCATTGCAACCGGCTATACCAGCGGTTACATTGCCAATGGCCAAACCCAGAACAGGGGATTGGAATTGCAGGTCAGCGCTACACCGATCAAAAGCAAAGACTTCAGCTGGACGGCCACCGTCAACTTCACTACCATTGCCAACAAAGTGCTTAAAACAGATGCAGCCGGCAACAACGTAAATCTGGGACAGAACCGGGCTACGTTGGGCAATGCTGTAACAGCGTATGTGAAAGGCTTCTCAGGTCCGCAGATCCTGGCGTATGATTATAAATACAATTCAAAAGGAGAGATGATCGTAGATGCATCGGGCTATCCCATCCGGCGCGATACGCTGCTGGCCCAGGGTAGTGTATTGCCAAAAGAATATGGTGGTATAAATAATGAATTTATTTATAAGGGTATTTCGCTTTCATTCCTCATCGATTATAACTATGGGAATAAAATACTCAGCGCTACCAATTTTTATTCCATTTACCGTGGCCTGAACAAGTTGACGCTCGATGGACGCGATGGTATTACTAAAGGTGTGCTCGAAAACGGCAATACCAATACCACAAAAGCCGATGCCCAGGGTTATTACACCGCTGTAGCGCAACGAATAACCAAAAGCAGCGTACTGAACGGCGACTTCATCAAACTGCGTCAGGTTACAATAGGGTATAGTATACCAACAGAAATAGTTAGCAAATCGGTGATCTTCAGATCGGCCACCATTTCACTGGTGGGCCGCAACCTGTGGACTATCATGAAGCGGAGCGATAACATTGATCCGGAATCAAATTTTGGTTCCACCATTAATTACATTGGTATTGAAGGTACCAGTTTGCCTTCTACCCGCACATATGGCGTTAACCTGAATTTGAAATTTAAAAAGTAAAAATTGTAAAGATGAAACGAATACTTCAATATATAAGTTTGGGGGTAGTGCTGTTGGCAACGGGTTGTACCAAAGACTTTGAACAAATAAATACTGACCCAACCCAAGCCCCGCCTTCAAATTTTAACTCCGATTACTTTTTATCAGGCAGTCAGTACAATTATATAAATGGGATAACAGGCTATAATGGTTCCATCCTGTTCCAGAGCGGTTGGGCCCAGATCTTTGCCTCTACCTCCTCAGGCGCTGCCAACTATTACAGCAATATGGATAAATATGTAGCATCTGGGAATACCAATGATTACTCAGGCCGCGGTTGGGACCTGGGTTATAAAGGAGCCCGGCTGGCGCAGGAAATTATAAAGAACTACGGCGCCAATCCCGACAAGGTAAATGTGGTCAGCGCTGCTACGGTAATGAAGGTATTGTGCATGCAATATATTACCGACATCTATGGGGATATTCCTTATTCCCAGGCATTGCAGGCTTCTACCAATGTAACAACGCCTGTATATGATAAACAACAGGATGTATATAATTCCATGTTGACCGACCTGGATGCCGCTTTGTCGAAGTTTGATGCGACAAAAGGGAAACTGGGCGCCGACCTGTTCCCCTACGCAGGCGATATAGCCAAATGGAAAAAATTTGGTTATTCGCTCATGCTGCGAATGGCCATGCGACTGACAAAAGCGGATATTGCAACCGCGCAAAAGTATGCCGAGAAAGCTGCTGCGGGCGGAACGCTGTCATCCGTTTCGGAAGATGCTTACATAAAAGGAGACAATACCAATGGCTACCGAAGTGAAAACTCCCGGGCGCTGGTTACCCCGGCCGATTTCTACCAGGTAAGGTGGAGCAAATTGCTGATAGATTATTTGAAAGCTACCAATGATCCCCGCGTAAGCGTCATAGCAGAAATACCACCAGCCGGACTGAACGCAGGTCAGGACCCAACAAAATCTGGTGATAATACATTTTCCAAACAAATGGGCCTGCCCAATGGCTGGGACCTCAATGGCGGGGCAACTGATATCAGCAAAGCGCCCGGTTATCCCGGTGGTTCAGGCTCGGGCGGCGATTTCACACCTATAGGTCTGTATAGCCGGCCACGTACTATCATCTATACTGATTTGAATAGTCCGCAGTTTGTATTAACGTATGCCGAATCGGAGCTCCTGTTGGCAGAAGCAAAAGCACGAGGCTGGAATGTTGGCGCCACCACTGCTTCCATGCATTACCAAAATGGCGTTTCTGCTGGTTTGCAGTCATTGGCTGCCTTTGGCAGCAGCGCTGCAATTAGTCCTGGAGATGCCGATGCATATGCAATAGCTCATCCGTTGGATGTAAGTTCCCTGAACGCCTCCTTAAAGATGATCAATGAACAGTACTGGGCAACCACCGGCATTCTCATGAATTTCGTGGAAGCCTGGAACAACTGGAAAAGATCAGGCTATCCTGCCTTAAGCCCGGTTGTATACGTAGGTAATTTTTCGAAAGGACAAATTCCAAGGAGACAATTGTACCCCACAACCGAATCAACCGCCAACCCGGCTAATTACAAAGTTGGTGTGAGTGATTTGAATGGAGGGGATGATTGGATTTCGAGGGTTTGGTGGGATAAGTAATAGTTGACCAGTTAACTAGTTGACGAGTTGACGAGTTAAATGCAAGTTGATATAGTTGATAATGTAAGAAGTGGGAAGTTGGTAGTTGATAGAGTTGAAAAAGGAGCCCTTTCACGTTTCACGACCTACTTTCTACTTCTTACTTCATTCTCTTTATGCTTATGTTACGATTGGCTATCCATACCACATTGATATTCCTTGTGACAACAAAAGCCATAGGGCAATCTCCTCTTTTCGAACTCCTAAACCCCAAACAAACCAACATAAAATTCGAAAACCACATCAGCGAAACAGAGAACCTGAATGTACTGGCCTATGAATATTTTTATAATGGCGGTGGTGTGGCCGTGGGGGATATCAATAACGATGGACTGGAAGATATTTTCCTGACATCGAACATGGGGGAGAACAAGTTATTTCAGAATATGGGCAACCTGCAATTCAAAGATATTACCAAAGAAGCAGGAAAGGATTTATCAGGAAGGCCCGGTGGCTGGAAAACAGGTGTTACCATGGCCGATGTAAATGGAGATGGTTGGCTGGATATTTATATTTGTTATTCCGGCAAGGTATCCGATGATATGCGCAGGAACCAGTTATTCATCAACCAGGGTAATGGTACCTTTAAAGAAGAAGCGGCCGCTTATGGCCTCGATGATAAAAGCTACAGCACCCAGGCTGCTTTTTTTGATTACGACAATGATGGCGATCTCGATCTGTTCCTGTTAAATCACAGCGTAAAGAAGATCGATAACATGGAGTTTGCCCGGTATCGCGATGAAGTAGATGAACTGGCCGGCGACAAATTATACGAAAATCAGAACAACCATTTTGTAGATGTTTCCAAAAAAGCAGGCCTCAGACAAAACCCATTGACGTTTGGCCTGGGTATAGCTATAGCCGATATCAATAAAGATGGCTGGCCGGATGTATATGTGACCAATGATTATAACGAACCCGATTACATGTACATCAACAATGGCAACGGTACCTTTACCAATAAGGCCGATAAATGCCTGCGTTACCTGTCGCAATTTTCCATGGGTGTTGATATTGCCGATTTTAACAATGATGCCCTGCCAGATATCATTACGCTCGATATGTTGCCCGAAGACAACCGGCGACAGAAATTGTTGCAGTTGCAGGAAAACTATGAATCCTTTGCCCTAATGGTAAATCAGGGTTTAAACCCGCAGTATATGCGTAATATGCTGCAGTTGAATAATGGGCGGGGTAAAACCGGCGAGCAAACCTTTTCTGAAATCGGTCAACTGGCCGGCGTATCTAACACCGACTGGAGCTGGTGCCCCTTGATGGCCGATTATGACAACGACGGTTACAAAGACCTGTTCATTACCAATGGCTATTTCCGCGACTATACCAACAAAGACTTTTTACGATACTGGGGCGATTACAAGGTGAAAAAAGCAGTAGACCGCGAACCGGTTTTACTGATGGACCTTATTCGCGCCATGCCCTCAACATCTGTTATAAATTATATTTTCAGGAACAACCACAATTGCACATTTTCGAACCAGCAGAAACAATGGGGGATGGATAAGCCGTCCGTTTCATCAGGGGCGGTATATGCAGACCTGGATAACGATGGCGATCTTGATCTGGTGGTCAATAACATTAATGACAATGCGTTCGTATACAGGAATACCGCGCGGGAGAACTCGAAGGCTGGTTACCTTTCCCTTATTTTACATTATAAAAAGCCAAACTGGTTTGCTATTGGCGCCAAAGTGTATGTGTACGATCGCCATGGCGTGCAATATGAAGAATTGAACCCCACCCGCGGGTATTTGTCATGCGTTACTACCCGTTTGCATTTTGGGCTCGACAGCACCACTACTGTTGACTCCATAAAGATCATTTGGCCCGATCGTACGGTGCAACTGTTAACCAATGTAACAGCCAACCAACAACTCACCATCAATTACGACCCACCCAAACCTGTTATAGACGATGATCCCGTGTATGCCGGTAAAACCATTTTCACACCCGCTAATAAATTATTTACTTACACTCATACCGACGCCAGCGAAAATGATTTTAAACGCCAGTTGCTGATGTTGTTCATGTATTCAAAATGTGGTCCGGTAATGGCAAAAGGCGATGTAAATAAAGACGGGCTGGAAGACCTGTTTATAAGCGGTGATAAAAATAAACCCGGCAGGATCTATATTCAAAATGCAAAAGGATCATTTTACGAAGCGCCTGATTGCAGCATCGGGGACGAGAATTCATCCACCATTTCGGCAGCGGCATTTGTTGATGTGGATGGCGATGGCGATCAGGACCTGTATATTGCCAAAGGAGGATATGGGTTGTATGAACCCGGCTCTGGGGCGTTGCAGGATGAATTGTATATAAACGATGGTCACGGGCAGTTCAAAACCGCAATGGGCGGATTGCCCAATGTAAACGCAAACAGTAAATCGTGTGTGCGGCCTTGTGATTTTGATGGCGATGGCGATATGGACCTGTTTGTGGGCGGCCGGATAATCCCGGGCCGTTATCCATTGGCGCCTACTTCTTATTTGTTGGTGAATAACGGCAAGGGACAGTTTACTGCCGCCACAGTTCCATTCTCGAATATTGGCATGGTCACCGATGCGCAATGGGTGGACCTGGATAAAGACGGCCGGAAAGACCTGGTGCTTTGTGGCGAGTTTATGCCGATAACCGTGTTTATGAATACGCCAACAGGGTTTGTAGATAAAACCAGTACGTATTTTGATAAACCAGCGAATGGTTTCTGGTTTACGCTGCAGGTCGCCGATCTGGACCAGGATGGCTACGATGATATTATCGCCGGTAACCTGGGATTGAATTCCTGTTTACACGTATCGGAAAAAGAACCCGGTGTGCTTTATTATGCCGATTTCGATAACAATGGATCCATCGATCCCTTCTTTACCTATTATATTCAGGGGGAAAGTTATCCATTTGTAAGCCGGGATGAACTGAATGAACAGATCTATCCCATGCGAAAAGTATTCACTTCTTATGCGGCGTATTCAACAGCTACCATCAACGATATTTTTACAAAGGAAGAACTGGCAAAAGCCAATCGCCTGCAGGTAACGGATACCCGGAGCCAGGTGTTCTTAAATAAGAATGGTAAAATGATACCCATTGAATTGCCCATGCAGGCCCAGTTCTCCGTAGTGACCAGCATCATCGCCGATGATTTTAATGGCGATGGTAAAAAAGACCTCTTGTTATTCGGTAATCATTCCGACAACCGGTTAAAGCTCGGTTGCATCGATGCCAGTTTTGGCTGCCTGCTAACCGGCGATGGCAAGGGGAATTTCAATTATATCAATCAACCCCTATCGGGGCTCGATATAAAAGGCGATGTAAAAGCCGCCGTGGAATTAAAAGCAAATAATACAAAATTTATAATAGCAGGGGTGTGTAACAGCGCCATGCAATTTTATAAAGTACAGTAACATGCCCTTAAGCAGTCTTCGTTTGTTTGGTATATTGTCAGGCCGGCGTCTGGAGACAGGCGTCGGTTTAATTTCTTTTTTTGTTTGCTTCCTGTTTCAACAGGCGCCCGCACAAACCATGGCCGTTAAAACAAAAGAGTGGAAGGCAGAAAACACCCTTACCCGCTATTTGCAGCCAGCAGTATTTTCATTATCAAAAGTAATGATGCACGATGTGGTGAACCCGCCGGCGGCTGCGCGCTATTATGCTTATTGTATACTGGGCGCTTATGAGCTCATTTCCCAACATGACCCCTCAGTGATACCGCTCAATAATTTCCTGAAGCAATACAAGCGTCCTGCCATCACCATGCAACCAAAACAGTACGATCATCGCATTGCAGCCATTTATTGTATTATGGAAACCGGCCGGCTGATGCTGCCTTCGGGTTATCAACTGCAGGAAGATGAAGAGCGGTTCATTGCTGAACAGCAAAAAGCAAAAGTTTCCCGATCTGTTATTGATAGTTCGGTTGCTGTGGCCAGTTACCTGGCAGCCCGCATAGTAGAGTATGCCAAAGCCGACCGGTATGGGAAGCTAAGCGCCCAATTACGCTATACGCCGGTAAAAGGCGATGCGTATTGGTATCCAACGCCGCCTGCTTATATGGAAGCCGTTGAACCCAACTGGAAATCCATTCGGCCATTGATAATTGATTCCTGTAACCAGTTTGTGCCCTTGCCGCCTGTTCCCTTCAGTAAAGACAGCACCAGCGATTTTTATCGCCTGGCAAAAGAAGTATATGACGTTTCTGTAAAACCCACGCCCGAACAACTGAACATCGCTTCTTTCTGGGATTGCAATCCCTTTGTAGTGGCCACCTCGGGACATATGTCAATCGGGTTTAAAAAGATCAGTCCGGGCGGGCACTGGATGAACATTGCCGCCATTGCCGCACAAAAAGCGAATTTAAATTTCACCGAAACCATCACCGTGCAAATGCTTACAGGCATCACCATCATGGATGCCTTTATCAGTTGCTGGGATGAAAAATACCGTTCGAACCGCATTCGTCCGGAAACCTATATCAACCGTTACATCAATATAAAATGGCAGCCCTTGCTGCAAACGCCACCATTCCCTGAATACACCAGCGGGCATAGTGTGGTGTCAACCGCTGCTGCAGAAGTACTCACGTACCTGCTCGGCGATCAGTTGATGTTTACTGACAACTCAGAAGCATTGTTTGAAATTCCCGCGCGTTCATTCAACTCCTTCAGACAAGCTGCCGCCGAAGCCGCTATCTCCCGCATGTACGGCGGCATCCATTACCGTGATGCCATTGAGAATGGGCAACAACAGGGCAAACAACTGGCTGCGTTTATCGTGGGCAAACTAAAATCGGCGGGCGTTCAACCATTGAAACCTTGATGGTACTTCATTGATACCACAATGGTAACTCAATGGCACCTCTTTGCTTCCCCGGCCCCGAATTACCAAACGTCCCACCGTTTTCCTCGAACCGTCACATCATTCCGGGGACAGCGTCCCATATTTAACAAATGAGATTGGTTCTGATTTACCTTTGTGTTATCAGTACTGAACAAGTTCTTTGACAATTCTATGAACCACCGGAGTATACTTATTAGTTTCCTTTTCCCCTGATCAACATCATAGCCAAACCAAATACAAGGAAACAAGAGCCTGTATAAATATTTAAATTGCTGCTATGATCATCCAACAGCACATTCAACAACAGGATCACCGATACAACGGAAAAGAACAGGCCTATGACAAATTGCAGATCGTTTAATTTTTTTAACATGGCAACAATGTTTTGTTAGAAGAAAATAAAGTTCAGCAGTAGTGTGATGACCAGCAGTAATATACCCAATGGCACCACCCGCAAATACCATTTTTGCTGGTGGTATTTGGGCTTTTCTGTTAAAGAATACACCAACCCTTTTAATTGTTCATCGGGTTTGGGTTTGGTAACCAGGCTTACCAGGATGGTTGTAAAGAAATTGAAGGTCCAGGAAACGCCGGCAACAATAAATGCCTGTCCCATGCCGCTTTTGATGGGATACAACGGCGCTATCCAACCGCCTTTTCCTTCGGCAACCGTAACACCATGTGTAATAGCGGCGGCAATAGTACCGGCAACCAATCCCGAGAAAGCGCCATGCCCGGTAGTCCGTTTCCAGAACATGCCTAATAAGAAAGTGGCAAACAACGGACCATTCACAAACCCGAATACCAGTTGCAGAAAATCGTTGATGTTATTAAAGCTCTTGGCAATATAAGCAGTGACAATGGAAATAAGAATGCCAACCACTGTAACACATTTTCCTACCAGCAGGTAATGCCGGTCGCTTTTATTCTTTACAAAATACGATTGATAAATATCGAAAGTGAATACCGAGTTAAAAGCAGTTACATTACCAGCCATGCCGCTCATAAATGAAGCGATCAGGGCGGTGATACCCACACCCAAAATACCGGTGGGGTAGTAGTGCGCAATCAACGAAGGCAGGGTCATGGTATAATCCAGCTCCCCATTGGCAGCCGTGGGAATGCGATACCCTTTTGACTCCAGGGCGGGTTGCATTAACGTAATGGCAATAACACCAGGTAACACTACAATTAAAGGCATCATCATTTTGGGGATGGCGGCAATAATAGGCGTGCGTTGTGCATCACCCATATTCCTTGCAATCATGGCCCGTTGTACTACGAGGAAGTCGGTACACCAGTAACCAAATGACATTACAAAACCCAATCCAAAGATCAGCGACATAAAATGCAAACCCATTGGGTTATCATTGGCGTTACCCATGTATTTCCAGGCATGGGTCATTTCAGGTTGTAACAGGTGTTTTATGTTATCCCAGCCACCTGCATCCTGTAACGCGATTATAACCAGTGGGGATAAACCCAGCACTATTAAGAAGAACTGTAACACTTCATTATAAACAGCGCTGGTGAGTCCGCCAAGGAAAGTATAGATCATTACAATGCCGGCCGATACCCAAATGGAAATATCGAAATCCCAATGCAGGATGGATTCCATTAATTTGGCCAGAGCGTATAAAGAGATCCCCGACGAAAAAACCGTCATAACCGCAAAAGAGATGGCGTTCAATCCTCTTGTTTTTTCATCGAAGCGAAGGGAAAGATATTCAGGCACGCTACGGGCGCGGCTTCCATAATAAAAGGGCATCATAAAAACACCCAGGAAAACCATGGCGAAAATGGCGCCCACCCAATAGAAGTGTACGGTCATAATGCCGTATTTGGCGCCGGAAGCAACCATACCGATCACTTCCTGTGCACCCAGGTTGGCGGAGATAAAAGCAAGACTGGTGATCCAAAGGGGGATGCTACGGTTGCTGGTAAGGAAGTCGTTACTTGATTTTATTTTCTTTTTAATAAGGAATCCAACACCTATAACAAAGATGAAATAGACCAATATAATCAGGTAGTCGGCAAAATGTAGGCTCATGCGCAATCGTTAACTGTGTGATAGTTAGTTTCTTTGCACAATATATTTCTTTCATTTCATTATTATGAACCCAATCATGGTTTAGCGAAAATATTTACGAATACGATTGCGAGGGCTTTTTGCCCTTTGCCTATAAAGTGGACTCCCGTTCAATCAGTACACTGGGAATAACAACCTTTTCCTTACGAAGATCAAAGCTACTCTTTTCTATTCCCTTGAAAAGCAGCGTGGCAGCGGCTTTGCCGATCTCAAAAGCGGGTTGAGTAATAGTAGTGAGGGGGGGATTCAAAATAGGTGCTGTATCCAATGTGGCAAATGCAATCACTTTAATATCATGGGGAATGCGGATGTTCAACTCATGACAGGCGAGATAAACCGGGGTAACGATCTTCTCCACAGAAGCGATCAGTCCATCGGGGCGATGTTCACTTTGCAGTATTGATTTTATTTGTTTGTACATGCTATCATTATCAGTGCAGTAAACGATCTGCTGGTCAGTTTCGGGAATGCCGGCCTTATTCAGGGCAGCTTTAAAACCTTCCATTCTGTTCAGAAGAAGCGGCAGGCTTTCTGAAATGGAAACGAAAGCAGGTTTATGGCAACCTTTCTGCAGTAAAAGATTGGCAGCCATGAAACCACAGTCAAAATCGTTGGTAGTTACCCGGGCCGTTTCAATGCCTTCCTGTTCACGATCGAAAAAAACAACGGGGATATTATTGCCCTGCAATCTATTTATATGGTCGGCCGAATTTGTTTCGCTGGAAATTGAGATCAATACCCCATCCACACGGCCGCTCGCGCAATCTTCGAGAATGGTTTTCTCATTCGCGAATTTTTCGTGCGATAAATATATAAGTACGTGATAGCCTTTGGTTTCAGCTACCGATTGAATCCCATTAATGGCAAGGGAGAAAAAATTATCGGCCACTTCAGGCAGCACTACCGCAATGGTTTTGCTTTTCTTCCGGCGCAAGCTGCTGGCGTAAGGATTGGGTACGTAATTTAACCGCGTAGCCAGCTCCAGTACTTTCTTTTTTGTTTCATCACTGATCTCATAACTATCGCGCAAGGCCTTTGAAATAGTGGAAACCGATAGCTGCAACTGGTCTGCTAAAACCTTTATGTTTACTTTGCTCATTGAAGAATTATCGCCTTAATTGTTTGTTTTACAGACTGTTTTACCATGCAAAATGCTGCAATGGCTCGCAACCGTTTTCGTAAATAAAGTTAAATGAACGCTAACAATCTTTAGCAAAAAAGTTGAACTTAGTTCCGGAAACTAACACAAGTCATAAAATATTTCTAAAACGATTGCTATGGCGACTTCTGGAAAATTCTCCGAAAAAGAAATCAATCCGCTAGGTAGTTTGGACGAATGGGAAGATGATGTACTGCAACGTTATCCGGACCCTGATACGATAGTTAAAGACAAATCAAAAGAAGAATACCGTAATTACGACGATCCCGCCCGGGATACCGTTAAGGAATTTTACCGGTTAAACCATACACATCAAACGTATTCATTTGTACAGGAAAAAAGGAAGGAATTCTTACAGTTCAACCGTAAGGAAATGAGTGTTTGGGATGCATTTAATTTCCTGAACCAGCTGGTTGATGATTCTGACCCTGATACGGATCTGGATCAGTTCCAACACCTGTTACAGGCATCGGAAGCCATTCGCGCTGACGGTCATCCTGATTGGATGGTGCTTACCGGTTTAATGCACGATATGGGCAAGGTGCTTTGCCTGTTTGGCGAACCGCAATGGGCTGTAGTGGGCGATACGTTCCCCGTTGGTTGCGCTTACTCCGATAAAGTTGTTTATCCTGAATTTTTCAAGAACAATACCGATTATACTGATCCCGTTTTTAGCACTAAACTGGGTGTATATACGCAAAATTGCGGTTTACGCAGTGTGAACATGTCATGGGGGCATGATGAGTATGTATACCAGATGTTAAAGGATTATTTACCCGAGCCTGGCCTGTATATGTTACGCTATCACTCATTTTATGCCTGGCACCGGGAAGGCGCTTATGATCACCTGTTAGATGACCATGACCGCGAAATGCTGAAATGGGTTAAGTTGTTCAATCCATATGATTTGTATTCAAAAAATCCTACACCACCAGACTGGAAGCAACTACGGCCTTATTATGAAGATTTGATAGCTAAATACCTACCATCCACCATCAGGTTTTAACATTACTTCACGGAACCTTTATCCATTCCTTGTTTTATCAGCAATGATCAAATAAGCTGGCCCTTCGTGCAGCTTACTGATCAGCGCGCATGTATCAATATGTAAACACAATATTCAGGTAAGTTGTGTTTTTTTATCACTATGTAGATAAATGTACCAAGTACATTTAAATGACAGTTTATGAAACTGAATGGAAGATTATTCACTTAACCTAAAACTTTTGTTATGAGATTGCTTTGTCAGTCGCTCCCGAAAGGTGCGGGCATTCACCTGTTGCTGCTGCTTTTGTTATCGCCACTGTATATGCTGGCGCAATCCCAAATTTCCGGAACTGTAAGAGATTCCTCGGGCCATCCTATGGCAGGTATCTCGGTATCTGTGAGGGGAAAGAATATGGTAACCAGTACAAAATCGAATGGCTCCTTCGCCATCCCCGCACAAAAAGGGGATGTACTGGTATTTAGTGGTGTATCTCTCGACGAACAGGAAGTTACCCTGTCAGGTACAGAACCTGTTAATGTAACCATGCACAGTGCTGCATCGATGTTGACCGATATCGTGGTAGTTGGTTATGGTAAATCATCACGCAAGTCATTGACCAGCGCTATTACCACTATTAAACCGGAAGAAATGAATAAAGGCTCCATTGCCGATGTAGGACAGTTACTGCAAGGCAAGGTGCCCGGGTTGAATATTACTGCCAGCGGCGACCCTAACCGGCCAGCTGCCGTAGTGTTGCGTGGCGCTTCTACTATTAATAGTCCTGGCGGACCTTTCTATGTGATCGATGGTGTGCCTGGCGTTGATATTTCGCTGATTGCCCCGGCCGACATCGCCTCCATTGATGTGCTGAAAGATGCGGCGGCTACCGCTATTTATGGTAACCGCGCTTCTAATGGCGTTATCATTGTTACAACCAGAAGAGGTAAAAAGGGACAGGCCCAGGTATCATACGACGGCTTTGTTGCCCTTGAAAAAGTATCCCGCAGGCTCGATGTGATGGATGCCGGTCAACTCAGGGATTTCCTGTCAAAGAACAACGTGGCATTTACGCCTGCGGATGACAAAGGCGCCAATACCGACTGGCAAAAAGAAACCCAACGCAGTTCAGCGGTGTCACAAAGCCACAATATTTACCTCGGTGGTGGTGGCGATCATGGGTCTTACAGCGCCAGCCTGAACTATTTCAACAAGCCGGGTATCTTAATGAACAGTAACCTGCAACGCATTATTGCACGCCTGTCTATTGAGCAGTATCTGATTAACGATAAATTGAAATTAGGGCTGAATGTTACCAATTCAAGTAACACGGCCGATGATATTCCTTACCGCAATACCGTGCTGTTGCAATCAGCTACCTATTTGCCAGTATCGCCGGTAAAGAATGCTGATGGCTCATACTTCGAAAACTTTAAAAACTCAGGTTATTACAATCCGGTGGCCATGATGAACCATAGCCAGCAGAGCAACAAGTACAATAACCTGATGGCTCAAATGACCGCGCAGGCAAAACTGCCCTTCGGCCTTACGTACGACCTGAACGTGGATTATCTCAACAACTCAAACGTATACGGTTCTTACCTCGACAAATATTTCACCAAGAACTATAATGGTATGTACGATAATCCTGATCCCACTACCTATGGTCATGGACTACAGGCATTTGGTACAAACGGACAGGCTAACCGGCAGGCTTACAAAAATACCAGCAAGATCCTGGAAACATACTTTACCTGGGATAAGACCTTTGGAAGTTCTAATGTGAATGCCGTTTTAGGTTACTCCTGGCAGGAAAACGAGTCAGGCGATGGTTTCCAGGTAACAACGTATAATTTCCCTGTAGACAATATCGGTTACCAAAACCTGGCCTTAAGCAATCCGTATGCTTTTACAACCCGCATTGGTTTGGGAGCAGATGGTATTTATCAAAAAACACGCCTGGTCTCGGATTTTGCCCGGTTAAAATATACGCTCAACGACCGGTATATTTTACAGGCATCGGTTAGAAGAGATGGTAGCTCAGTGTTTGGCGTAAACAAGCAGTGGGGTTATTTCCCTGCCGTGGCTGTTGCCTGGCGCATCAGCGAGGAAGATTTCATGAAATCGCAGAACCTGGTTAGCGATCTGAAATTGCGGGCAAGCTATGGCGTTACCGGTAATGCCTTCGGTTTTAACGCTTATACCGCACAGTTCCTGATGGGTAGCCAGGGCACCTGGTATTACAATGGAGGCCAGGCCGCAGCCTATGGCCCTTTGAACGCCTATAACCCCGATCTGCAATGGGAAGAAGTGGCTACTACCAATTTAGGAGTTGATTTCACCCTGCTGAAAGGTAAACTGGGTGGTTCAATTGATGTGTATAAGAAAAAGACGACCGACATGATCTTCCCTTATAAAGTTGATCCTCTGCTCGTGCCTAATGGCGTTATCACTGCCAATGGCGGAAGCATGGAAAATAAAGGGATCGAACTGGCGCTTACTGCAAACATTGTATCGAACAGTAAATTCACGTGGACAAGTAACCTGAACCTGGCCCACAATGATAACAAGATCACCCAGTTGAAGAATCCGTTATTCGCTGGCGGCGACTCTACAGCAGTAGGTTTCCCTGAAGGCGCCGGTCAGTCGGGCAACTCACTGGAATTATTAAAAGAAGGACATCCGCTGGGACAATTTTATTCCCTGCAGTTTATGGGCAAGGACGCTAATGGCGTATCGCAATTTTTATCAGGGGATGGGAAAACACCCACTACCAGCCCTTTGCGCGGAACCGATTACCATTACCTCGGAAATGCGCAGCCTAAACTGTTGCTGGGTTGGACGAATACATTCAGATATGAAGATTGGGATTTAAGGGTTGCGATCCGTGGTGTATTCGGTAACAAGATCTTCAATGCCACCCGTGCCGATCTGTTCCGCCCAAACACTGCGCAATACACGAATATCCTGGTTGATGCGGCCAATGAATCAACTGCCGACTATAATGCTTATAAGTATTCTTCCCGCTTTATTGAAAGTGGCAGCTATGTGCGCTTCGATAATGCTACGCTGGGGTACAACTTCAAGCACATAAGTAACTATATCAAATCACTCAGATTATATGCAACAGCAAACAATCTTTTCGTAATTACAAAATTCAAAGGTATAGATCCTGAAGTGAACCAGGGCGGTATGGCCCCCGGTATAGATTACAATAACTTCTATCCAAAAACGCGTACGTTCTTATTTGGAGCATCCGTAAACTTCTAATTTAACCAGCAAAATTGCGAATTATGAAAAATAGATTGATATATATAGCTGCTTCTCTGATGGCTGCTGGCGCAATGATCTCATGTCATAAAATAACCGTAAAGGCAACCTCAGAATTAACGCCCGATATATTTCCGCAGGATTCATCTTCTTTCATCACTGCTACAGGCCCTGTGTATGTAGCACTAAGAGGTAATGTGGCTGCAGAATATTTCTTTCAGCAAACCTACAGTACCGATGAAGGCATTATGCCTGCCCGGGGCGGTAACTGGTACGATGGTGGCCAGAATTTGGAAATGCACTACCACACCTGGACAAAAGACAATGGTTATGTGAATGGTAACTGGACCTGGCTTAGTACCATCATTGGTACCGTGAACCAGCAGATCTCCATCCTCACCAGAACGCAACCGGCAGGAGCGGCAAGAGATCAGAGTTTTGCCGAGTTGAAAATGGTGCGCGCCCTTGCTTATTATTTTATGATGGACAACTGGGGTAATGTGCCCATCGATACTTTATATGGTGATTTTACCCCGCGCGATAAATCACCCCGGGCGGATGTATTCAATTTCATTGAGAGTGAAATAAAGGCAGCCATTCCTAATCTGAGCACTACAGTTAGTAAGGCTACGTATGGCCGGTTCACGCAATGGGGCGCGTATGCCCTGCTGGCCAAAATGTACCTGAATGCAGAATATTATACCGGTACCAAGAGATATGACGATTGTATTGCAGCCTGTGATAAAATTGTCGGTTCCAGTAAATTCAGCATTGCGCCCATGGCCAATTATTTGAAGGCGTTCTATCCATCAAATGGTCCGGATGCGGCGGGCAGTAAGGAAGAATTTATTTTCGCCATTCCATACGACCCAACATTCTCTAACACCTTCCCTTTCCGCAGCGCCAACTACCATGCCCGGTATGATGTGCCGCGTTCAATGGGGAGCGTATCTAAAGGAGCAGGCTATAATTACTTTAATATTCCCTATACGCCGGGTGGCCCCGCCAGCACCCTGCCTGAGTTCTATGCTAACTTTAACGATGCCGGCGATATTCGCAACAAACAGTGGCTGGTTGGCAAACAAACATTGCCCGATGGCGTAACGCCGCTTACGATCACCACTACTAAAGCCGGGTATGATGCCATTGCTTTTAAAGGAGACACAACTCCTTATACATATCAGTTGGAGCTGACCCCGAATATCGTGCTGCGCCAAAGCTCCACTTCATTCGATTGCGGTAACGACGAAGTGGCTTGGAACATGGGATACCGTAACATCAAGTTCTATCCTGACGCTACTTCAGCTACCAGGGACCAGAACAACGACATTCCCATTTTCCGGTATTCAGATATTGTGTTGATGAAGGCAGAAGCCATATTGCGTGGCGGCACCGCTACGCTGGGACAAACCGCTTTGTCGCTGGCTAATGATCTGCGGGCAAACCGCACTACATCACCAGCCTGGGTAACTATTACGCTGGATAGCATTTATAATGAACGCAGCCGCGAATTTGCCTGGGAAGCCTGG
>Ga0136846_1232678_pt1 | contig 20132 bp, 18 predicted proteins | sample HopSoiMetagenom2_FD_96841 | JGI IMG/M metagenome (GOLD analysis project Ga0136846, IMG submission 96841) | Grasslands soil microbial communities from Hopland, California, USA - 2 Assembly 2016 (version 4) | ecosystem: Environmental > Terrestrial > Soil > Grasslands | place: USA: Hopland...
ACGTCTTCAGATGATTGTAATGTTCGTCCACCATGCGGGCCGCAGTCCGAACATCGGGCGACTGGCTCCAGGCGAGAGAACTGCAAAAGCAGATCGCTACAGCGGAAAAAATTAAATATCGTAGTCTCAGCAAAAGAGTCCTTTAATTTTCAGGATAACAAGTATTGCGCTATTTCGCTGGCGATTGATGGCGTTCAAGGTAAGGGAAGTCTTTGGGATTCTGAACTTGAACAGTACCGTCGAGTCGCAGCTTGTAAGGCGCGCCGTCGGGATCAACGGGGACTCCGCGCAACAGCCCCTCACGAATCAGATCAGACCATTCTTCAGGATAAGCATTATGACGGTCAAAATATGCCTTTGTGCGACGCTCCAATTCATTCAATTCTGACTCGACCCGCAATGAAGTCAAATGTTTTACGGCCGTATCTTTCAGTCCAGTATCTTTTGTGGTGTCATAAATGGTTTGCCACAGTGAAGCGGCAGTCGCAGGATCATCGGCGCGTTCCGCCATTCTGGCAGCCATCGCTTTCATCCAGGGCAGGGCGCCAGGGACCTCTGACCCCCGTTGAAAGGCCAGTTGGGCAGCCTTGGGATCATGGCGGTCAGTGTAATGAATGAATCCCAGCGTGAAATACAGCCGCCAGTTCGATGGGTTGGCGTGAATGCCCTTTTCAACGAGAGCGGCTGCCTTATCCGGCTGACCAGCGCCGTCCGGTCGCTTTTGGCTCAGGAAGATCGAGCCGGTGTCATAAGCGACTGTCAGGTTCGGATCAAGGTCGGTAGTGATATCCAGCAAGAGAGCCAGCAGCTCATAGTGCGCGTCGCCTACGAGGTACTGGGCGCCAAAGTATTGCACTGCGCGTGTCCAATAGATATCTGCCAGAAGGCCGGAATAGCCAAGACTGAGCTTCTTGATGGTTTTGCCCGAAGGCAGATACAGAACTTCATCCAGCGTGGCCTGGCCGCCGCTAATGGCTTCCACTCTTCGGCGGCTCAGAATTGAGCCCGCAAAAAGCACGACAAACAAAACGGCGCAAATAACTGCAAGTTTTCGGTGATGCGTCATTTCAGATTACGCCGCTCAAAAATCAAAATGGCAGCCACGGTCACAGCGATGGAATAACAAAGAGCGTAGGCCGTATTCAGCAGGATCATTTGCCCGCCTACGCTTTGGTCATGAGCGGCTTGAGAGATTATGTTCAGCGATGCAAAGTTCGGCAAAACGTAACTTGCAGCCGTAATCAGCCACTTATTCGCTCCCTTGGACATAGCCGCAAGATTTTTCAGGTCATTTCCAAACGTGCCAATCACGAACAACGCAAAGGCAAATATCGCGGAAAAGAGCGGCGTGGAAAATGTAGAAAACAGCAGCGTAATCGCGATCATCATCATGAACTGCAGGATGATGAAATAGATCGCCACCAGCAGCCCGGCATCGGCTGTAGTAAGGCCGTGAACAAAAATCAGCAGCGCCGCATAAAAACCCACCGCCATCAGGGTTGCGTTTACAGCCAACGTCAGCAGAAGCCCCAGATACTTGCCCACGATGAATTCCCAGCGCCGCACAGGCCGGGAAAGAATTGTATAGAGGGTTTTCTTCTCAATTTCTTTTGAGACCAGCCCTATGCCAATGAAGATGGCAATGATCACGCCGAACAGCGAAATCGAACTGAGTCCCACGTTCACCAGCATCAACTTTTCCAAGCCGATGGAAATCTGGCTAAAGAGCGGAGCAGAAACTACCAGGAGCAAAGCGAACAGCACAAGGTTATAAAGAACACGGTCCCTGACTGCTTCGCGGAATGTGTTCCAGGTGATTGCGGTAACCCGAGAGGTCATTTTGCAATGACCTCCTTTTCTTCCTCCCTTGTCTGGGCCAGGAAATATTCCTCAAGAGTGCGGTGGACGGGGGTTACCGAGATCAGTCGGGCATGCTGCTGACGAAGTTTATCCAGAACACAATCAAGATCGGTACTTTGGACAGTGGCTCGAACTGTATCGCCGGTTTCATGATGATCAAGGACAAGTTGGCTCACGGTAGGAAGGGCCGCAGTGCCAACCCAGACGATCTCTGTTTTTTCAGCGATATTGGAGCGGAAATCGTTGACCACTCCCACACCGCGAAGCTCGCCTTTGTGGATGACAGCGACGCGATCGCATAGCGCCTCAGCGTCGGAAAGGATGTGGGTAGAAAAGAAAATGGTCTTGCCTTCATCCTTGAGCTGCTGAATCAACTCTCGAACTTCATGCCGGCCCAGGGGATCCAGCCCAGACATGGGCTCATCCAGAAACACGACCTCAGGATCATGAATGATGGCCTGCGCTATTCCGACGCGCTGCAACATTCCCTTGGAAAACTTCCGCAACTGCTTGTTTCCCACATCGCCCAGGCCCACGCGGTTCAGCAAGTCGCCAGTCCTCTGGCGGCGCACGCTGGCAGGAACTCCTGATAGACGCGCGTAGTAGTCCAGCAGTTCCGGCGCGCTCAGATAGTCATAAAAATAGGGCTGCTCGGGCAAAAAGCCGATCTTGCGCTTGATCTCAGGGTCAAATAAGTCCTTGCCAAGGATGGTGGCCGATCCGGCAGTAGGGAAGATGATCCCCATTAAGAGCTTAAGCGTCGTGGTTTTGCCTGCGCCGTTCGGGCCGAGAAAGCCGAAGGTTTCACCCACATTCACTTTTAGATTAAGAGACTTCAGGGCAGGGCGGATCTGCTTCTTCCAGAAGCCAACCGCGTAATTTTTCGAAAGACCCTGGATTTCTATGGCGTACATACCCATTCAGTGCATCTGGAGTAGTGATCAAGCCGATAATTGGCGTTCATTCTGTTCGCGCTGGCGATGAATTGGCTCAAGTTTACCAGAATTGAGCTTTATAACCACGCATAGCTTTGTTACCGCCAGCCCTCGTCGCCAGATGCTTTGCAAAAAATATTACTGAATCGCAAGCAAAGCGTTGCACGCTGTAGCGCTGGCAATACCGCTTCCCGTGGTTACCTGGCTCCGCACGACGGCGTCAGCGTTGGAGCAGTAATCGCGCGTGGCTGCTGTTTTGGTAACGCTAATGGCGGTAATCAGATAATCAGGAACGGGAGCTGTGGCTACGCTTGAGGAGATGTTGTAGACAAAAGCGCCTTTCGTGAACGGAGCCGTGCCCAGAATGCCGTCAATCAGGCAAGCGCTGGTAGCTGTCACATTGGCCGGGACGGTGCAGTCGACGCCGTTCGGTCCCAGAGTCGTCAGATTGGGAGCATAGCCAAAGGACGCATACGTTGTTGAGTAGGTCGCTTCCGCTGTGTTGAGTGTGCGAACCGTGCTTGCGCCGGCAGATTCATTGGCAGCAATGCGCGCCCTCATCAAGTTCGGAATGGCTATTGCGGCAATAATCAGGATGATTGCCACAACGATCAGCAACTCTATCAACGAAAAACCCTTTTGGTTGCGCATTTGTCTGGAGGTCTCCTCTTGCAAGTCCCATTACGTTCTTATACCTGGCAGGATTGCACTCATCAACTTAAGTGTGCAACTTAATCACCACTCCCAGCGCTGGTTCTTAGTAGATATCTTAGAATCTATTATAACGTATTGATTAATAATGGTTTAGTGTGTTTTTATGTATGAAAAATTGGGCCTGTCCAAGCCGCTGGGATGAGGTGAAAAGACAAAAATTGTCACTCCATTTTGTTCGAAATTGTCGTGTGGCCCAAAGCTTCTGAAAAAACATAGGGACATGGCTTGCGCCATGTCCCCTCAGGCTCATACCCTCCCCCAGGTACTTGCCTAAAACTTACTTTGCTTGCCTAAACGTAGTGTTACTGGATTGCGTTTAAGGCGTTGCAGGCCGTGGCCGAGGCGATGACCGCACCAGGTGTTGCGTTTTCCGCCTGGAACCGAACAACCGCGTCAGTGTTGGAACAATAATCTTTCTTCGCCATGGCGGTTCCCAGACTGGTAGCGGTGATGAGGTAGTCAGGAACTGGAGCTGTGGCTACGCTGGACGTAATGGCATAGGTGAAAGCACCCTTGGTAAAAGGAGCCGTGCCGAGCACGCCGTCAATCAGGCAGGCGCTGGTCGCGGTCACATTGGCCGGGACAGTGCAATCTACACCGTTGGGTCCCAGAGTGGTCAAATTGGGAGCATAACCGAACGAGGCGTAGGTCGTTGAATAGGTTACTTCTGCTGTGTTGAGCGTACGGACCGTGCTGGCGCCGGCAGACTCATTGGCGGCAATACGGGCTCTCATCAGGTTAGGAATAGCAATAGAGGCAATGATCAGGATGATTGCAACCACGATCAGCAGCTCGATCAGCGAAAAGCCTTTCTGTTTGCGCATTAAAAATCTCCTCTTATTGGAATAGTCCATTCTCTTTGGTCCACTCCGCAATTAACGCAAATGAAGCAAGAGACCTAAGATTTCCTAAGATGTTGCTGCATGTCCATAGCCTTTCCGAGCAGATGGAGAGCCAACTGACTCGTCGCCAGCGATAAACTATTGATAAGATATGACTTTAGTTTTCCAGGCCACAACCGAACCATTCCGCCTTTGCGCCCGGTAATAAAGCTCATAGTCCAGGTAAAGTGACAAAAATTGTCATCATTATTGACGTTCTGTGTCGTGACACGAGAGAATCCATGGCCACCACGTTTTTCGAATCGGATCCTCACTTGACCCGAAAACAACATAGGGCATGGCTTACGCCATGCCCTATTTTTCGGCTCATACCCTCCCCCAGGTACTTGCCTAAAAACTGTTATTGGATTGCGTTTAAGGCGTTGCAAGCCGTGGCTGAAGCAATGACTGTGCCAGGTGTTGCGTTTTCTGCCTGGAACCGGACAACTGCGTCAGTGTTGGAGCAATAATCTTTTTTCGCCATGGCGGTTCCCAGACTGGTTGCGGTGATGAGGTAGTCAGGAACTGGAGCTGTGGCGACGCTGCACGTAATGGCATAGGTGAAAGCGCCCTTCCTAAAGGGAGCCGTGCCGAGCACGCCGTCAATCAGGCAAGCGCTGGTTGCGGTCACATTGGCCGGGACGGTGCAATCGACGCCATTCGGTCCCAGAGTGGTCAAATTGGGAGCGTAACCAAACGAGGCATAAGTTGTTGAATAAGTTACTTCAGCTGTGTTGAGCGTACGGACCGTGCTGGCGCCGGCAGACTCGTTGGCGGCAATACGGGCTCTCATCAGGTTAGGAATGGCGATAGCGGCGATGATCAGGATGATCGCGACCACGATCAGCAGCTCGATTAATGAAAAACCCTTTTGTTTGCGCATTTTAACTCTCTCTTCCTTCTGGAATTCTGTTTTCGTTGGCACATTTGCGAGCGTTCACTGGCAAATCGAACCCGCGAATTTGCTAGTTCTATATGCAGGTCGCTAGCCAACTGCTGACCAAATCTCGGCAACCCTCTTTAAGACACTGATACATATGCCTTTGCAGGAACCATGTAAACAAATGTATAGAGATCGGATAACTCTTAGTTTAGCAGAAAGTGACAAAAAATGTCAGCTTCATTACAAAGAACGGCAGGATTGGATGATCATGCAGGTAGGCCTTAAAGTTTTTGGCGGAAACCCGCTCACCGTACCAGGGACGGTTGGATTCAAGAATCAACGCATTGCCTTGGATGACTGCGTTTGCCAGCCATCCGTCAGAACATGGCATCATGGAAACGCCAGGGATTCCCAACAGATGCCGCTTAGCCCATTCAACCCCTAGAAAGGAATATCCTCATCGGTAATCTCTGACGAAGCTGGGGCATGCTCTTCAGAATGGGAGGTTCGCTGATCAAAGGACGCTGAAGCGCCGCGTGCTGAACGTCCTTCATGATCGCCACCGCCTTCACCGCGGCCGCCTAACAATACCAAGTCGCTGGCCACGACTTCAGTGCGGTACTTCTTCTCGCCGCTCTGCTTGTCTTCCCAACTCGAGGTTTGGAGCCGGCCCTCAATATAGATTTTGGATCCCTTCTTCACGTACTCACCGACGATCTCCGCCAGTCGTTGCCAGGCCACTATGTTGTGCCACTCCGTGCGGTCCTGCCACTCGCCGCCTTTATCCTTATAACGTTCGTTGGTTGCCAGGCTGAACTTGGCCACGGGAACGCCGCTGGGCGTGAATTTAACTTCCGGGTCTTTTCCCAGATTTCCCACCAGAATCACTTTGTTTACGCTTTTTGCCATGAGGGCTCCGCTTTCTTATCCGTGTAGTTGGGGAAAATATAACAGCGTTTCACGATTAGTTAAAGGTGTCTCGGCAAAATGAAAATTGCGCCCGCATTTTATGCTCAAGCCAGTGACGTACACACACTGATGGCACTTGCAATTCGAGATAAGGCCATCGAGAATCTTGAAAAGTGATGTTTACAAGTTCGATTGAACCTTCGAGACAATGGTGGCGCCCCGGCCTGAAACTTCTTTGGGTGGCGTACATGCTCTCAACCTCGTTGTATTGCCTGCTCGCATTTTTTCCTTATACATATTATGCGCTGATTAAATCGCCGGCTTATGCCTGGATGCCCTGGTTCGCTCATCAACACGCATATCTTTACTGGCTGGCGCTGTTTAGTCTGGCAGCTGCGTATTACAAAACTAAAAAATGGACACTATACGCTGTTCTGGTTTTTGCTCCGCTCACAATCGCCGGAATTTTCATCACTGCGAAGCCATTTTTAGTCAATTTGCAGAGTGACGCCACGGCATACGGCTGGAGCGTGGCCGCGCTTGCAGCCATCCTTGTGGTTGCAGTTATTGACGTTGTGACGCATCGCTTTCAGGAACACGGAGTGGCGCAGGTCTCGCTGACCTACCTGCCTGCAGTGTTGTCCGTGATCACAGTCGCGGTTTTGAGTGTGCTTGGGCAGTGGATCATGGATAGAGGCGAGGCTTATCCATCTGTGATTCATTCGCATGAGGTTGCACTGGGCCTCTGGAGCGTCATAACACATGTTGTGGTGGCTCTTGTAGCGGTCTCCGCACTCAATCTTTTATTTGGCGCCGCTGCTAAAACCCGCTGGCCTCGCTTGGTACGAGGCTCAGTCATCGGTCTTGCCGCATTTTCTGCGGGCGCTTATAGCCTGGCGAATTTTCTCAACAGTGCGCTGGGATTCCATGGCGGACTTGCATGGCTGTATAGCGTCTTGCTGGTCGCAAGCTTGTTGCTCTTTGGGCTTGCTCTCACGTTCCATCTGCGGGGAACACATCGGTTGCAGCTTCACCAAGAGGGAAATAAGCCAGTGGTGAAGGTTGTGCTTATTTTGTCGGCTCTGGGGTTGAGTGCGTTGTCTCTGATTCTGCCTTCCACAGTGGGCCAGTGGGATTGGAACGGCGTTTTCCAGTTAATTTTTACGTTGGTGCTTTGGTTCGCGATGACCAGTTGTTTTTATTTCTTTGGGCGGCCGCGGAAAGCTTACTCGTGGACTGCAATTGTCGCGGTGCTCGTAATTACCGGCGCCACGTACAAGACGTTACAACTTGCCGATATCTATTGGGGTAAAACGCTGGGCGCTACAGACGATGACATCTCTACGTCACTTGAGAAATACGCGGCGCTCGATGTCTCATTTCGTTTCGCGCATCACTTGCTGGGAAATGCCTTACCTGAACAGCCTTGTGAGGATTTTTGCCGGATTCTTCGCTCGTACACGAATATACGTGACGCCCAGACGAGCCGGCAGGTTCAATTCGTCGACCATCTGGCCCCCGCGCAGGGCAAGCTGCCCAACATCATTATGATTGTGGTGGACTCCATGCGACCCGATTACCTGGGCGCATACAACTCCAAAGTGGATTTCACTCCGAACATCGATGCGCTGGCCGCTGACAGCGTGGTTTTCCGCAACACCTATAGTCAATATGCAGGCACATATCTTTCCGAGCCGGCAATCTGGTCCGGGGCAATGATTCTGCATGCTCACTATCTGCGGCCGTTTGAGAACGTGAACGGATTGGAGAAGCTGGTCAACGCAGATGGCTACAACAAAATTATCAGCTACGACAACATAGTACGGGAGATCCTTTCGCCCAAGGATGAGCTAACCAAACTCGATACCGAAACCCCTACGTGGAGAGCGCTGGATTTTTGCTCCACAGTTCCGCAGTTGACTGCCAACTTGGACGCGCATCCCGACCACAGCCATCCACTGTTCTTCTATGCCCAGCCGCAGAACGTGCATATGTTTGCCACCAATCATGAACCGACGGTGAAAACGACGAACTGGAACAGTCCCGGATTCAATCCGCGGATTGCGCTAGCTTTGCATCAAACGGATAAATGCATTGGCGATCTTCTCTCTTATTTAAAATCACACGGCCTTTACGATGACAGCATCATCGTTCTTACATCCGATCACGGTGATGCAACAGGAGAGCTTGGCCGCCGCGCACACTCTTACCTTATTTATCCGGAAGTGATGCACGTGCCCTTAATTGTGCATCTGCCAAAATCGATGCGCGGCAAGATCACGTACGATCCGGATCGCATCTCCACGCTGACTGACATCACGCCATCGCTTTATTATCTGCTGGGCCACCGGCCTATCAAGCAGGATCCCATGCTGGGGCAGCCTTTATTTGCCGAAACAAAAGAGGAACTCAACCGCTGCCAGCGCGACGAATTGTTTCTTGCTTCCGATATGACGGCCATCTACGGGATCCTTGATAAAGGCCGGTACATGTATGTGACCTATGCTGCACCGTCGCGCAGTTATCTTTTTGACTTGGCCAAGGACCCGAACGCAGAGCATAGCATTCTGACCGCAGAGTTGAAACGTCATTATGACCAGCGAGTGATTGACAATCTCAAGCAGATTGGCGACTTCTACGGTTACAAGATCGGGATCAACTCATTGTTGGCCGCAAAACGGTAATCACTCTAATTTACATCCCGTCGATAAGTGACGGCTCACGCATGCCCACCATAAATCTGGTAAAGCATCACGTAAACAATTACGCCTGTCACGGAGACATAGAGCCATACGGGAAACGTCCATCGGGAGATTCTGCGATGGCGATCAAAGCGCGACTTCAATCCATACGTTAGCGACAGAACTACCAGCGGCACCACGGTCGCAGCCAGAATGGTGTGCGAAATCAGGATAGTGAAATAAACCGGCCTAACCCATCCCTGACCGGGGAAATGCACGGAACCCACATGGGCGTGGTAATAAAGATAGCTAACCAGAAAGACGCTCGACGTGGCAAAGGCGGCAATCATGCACGCGCGGTGCAGCTTGACCTGTTGGCGTGAGATCAGCGCGTGCCCGGTTGTGATCAAGATTGCGCTGGCGCCGTTCAGCGTGGCATTCAGGGCGGGGAAGAGGCTGTAATCGGTCATTGGTTTATGCTGACTGCGACCCGCTTAAGAATGCACGACATTCAGCATCATCAGGGCAAAAAGCAGCGGCAGATAAATCACGCTGGCTTGTAGCAACTGGCGGGCAAAGAGTCTGGAGTCAGGCGAAGTTGTGGGGAGCTTGGTACGCGCCAGCCGGAAAACAAACCACAGAAATCCCAGTCCCAGCACCAGCGCGCCGACCAAATAAATTTTGCCGGTCATCCGCAGCAGGGTTGGAACCAGGCTCACGGAAATGAGCGTTGAGCAATAGGTAAACATCTGGCGGATCACGCTGTGCCCGGCTTTATCGACCACGGGAAGCATCTTGATGCCGGCGGCTTCGTAATCTTCGCGATACATCCATGCGATGGCCTGGAAATGCGGGAACTGCCAGAAGAAAACTATCAGGAACAGCAGGACTCCTTCAATTTCCAGCTTGCCGCGTACGGCAGTCCAGCCGAGCAGGGGAGGCATGGCTCCCGGGAACGCACCCACAAAAGTTGAAATGGGCGAGATCCGCTTCAGCGGAGTATAAAACGCCAGATAGGTCACAGCGGTGCTGAAGGCCAAGACGCCAGTGAGAATATTTGTTGTTACTGAAAGATAAATCGGCCCTAGTACGGTTGCCAGTGCGCCGGCGGTCAATCCTGTTGCCAGGCTCATTCTGCCCGCAGGTAGAGGACGATTGCGGGTGCGCCGCATCAACGCGTCAATCTTGTGTTCCAGCACTTCATTCAATGCCGCTGAGCCCGCGCATGTCACGCCAATTCCAACCAGTGCGTTAAGTAACGTCCATGTCAGCGACGAAACTCCGCTTTTGGCAGCGCCCATATAAAAGCCAGCCCACGCTGTCATCACTACCAGCGAGGTCACGCGGACCTTGAATAGCTGGAAGTAGTCGCCAAGCAGGGAGTTCTTCTTGAGCATCACAGGAGTAGCGGAAGCCGCGGTTGTGACCGATGTCTCAGGTTCCAGGCTCTGTGGAAGGCTGCTCATGCCGTGACCACCTCACGCTGGCGGTCAAAAGGAATAACCATTGCTGGGTCTCCCGTGTGCCGATATGCCTGAATTGTCAGCACCATCGCCAAAGCCAGAATTAGCGCGCCCACGGCCAAGTGCGCCACCGTTACAGATACCAGGGTCATGGTTGGCTGCGCTTCATTCACGCCCTGAATCACCCGTACCACATAAGCGCTCACGCCCAAAATAAGCCGTCCAATCAAGAGCAGCAGCAGCCATAACGCAGGCCGTCGCAAATGTGAAATGTTTCCGTGTTTGGTCAGCGTCCGCAAGCTCACGTACAGCAGCAAGACCGTGACCAGCAATGCATTAAGAATGTGAGGATAAAGTAACGCATGAACTATTTTGTGCGTCGGCCAGTGGTCCGATCCCATGGGCCCCCACTTGGTCCACACATGGCGGAAAGCAGCGCCCGAAATGAGTTGGAGATAGAGAAAGCCGATCAGCATCCAGCAATGCCGCAGCAGAGGCCTGGCATCTTTGCGGCTGATTTTTTCTACCGGCTCATCCAGCCAACTGCGGCTCGTAAAGACAGCTATTACCGCCAGCATGCAGAACATTGTCTGCCCCACCGTCGCGTGGACAGTGGAGATTGCAGGCGGCAGAAAATTCAGGACCGTCAGGCCGCCCAGGACTCCCTGGAAAATGACGCCCGCCACGGCCCCGATTGTCAGGCCGCGCATCCAGCGGCGCTTGTCCACGCGCCAGGTCCATATTGCCACAATAATAGTCAGCAGACCGACAAATTCGGCGATCATCCGGTGCGTGTGCTCAAACTTTACCCCGCCAATCATCTTGGGAATCTTGAACAGATGCCCGAAACTCGTCGGCCAGTCAGGGACGGCCAGACCAGCATTGTTGCTGGTTACCAACCCGCCCGCAACGATCAGCAGAAAGGCCAAAGCAGCAACAAACACGGTAAAGCGATGATGAGCGGCGTTATACGTGGAAGAGGTCAGAACTGCTCCCTGAGAGTAACTTTTTATTTTACACTGCGGCTGAGCTCAGGTTGAAACTGACAATTAGGCCTTTTTTCTCAAATCCCGACCCTGAGCTTGCCGACGGCGAGGGGACCCTATGGGGCACAATTGCCTTTACTTGAATAAAGACAAGTCGTTGGAATGGTCTCGGATGCTTCTGGATCTTTGCAGGCTTGCATTGGTCACGAAGGAACTGAGGGCTGCTTCTCTAAGCGACGGAGCCATTGCTGAGCTGGTTAGTCACGGAGATGCTATGGCAGCTCCCAAACCCAAAAAATGGGACGCTTACAGGCTTAGCCCCTCAGCGTCCCACTAATCGCAACAACCTTAAATTACAGCAGAACTGCTATGCCGAGGGATGCGCCAGAATCTCAGCCAATGCCTTGAGCCGTGCCGCATCTGATTGGTTTTTTGCCGAGCCGGCGTCGCTAGCCAATGATGGCGCCATGTCCTTCAGCTTTGCCAGCGCATCTTTGCTCATGTGTGAACTCTCAGCGCTTTGAATTGCTTTTTGCAGAGTTGCGATTTTGTCTGACGGCAAGACTTGCGACCGCGACAATTGGTCCACGTAGGCCTTCGCGACGACTAATTTTGCCGGCCACTCGATTTTTTGCTGGTTCTGCACATTCAGCTCAGTGGCTCGAACTGTCTTCGCCGCATCGATTTCATTCTGCGTCAAAAATTTCGTCGGTGTCAGTTCAAAAACGTCCAGGCCGCGCGCAATTTCCGATGCGTAAATGTAGCCGTTGTACCAATATGCTGACCAATCGCCGCCCAGCACCAGCGTTTTCGGATCAATCGGCCCACGGTCAAAGTAAGCAATTTCAAATGGATGCGCCGCATCAGTAAAGTCCATAATGGAGACGCCGCCCTGGTACCAGGCTTGCACTTCAATATCACGGCCGGGGACGGGAATTAGCGAGCCATTGTGCGCCACGCAGTTTTCCGTGTCAGTCTGCGCAGCAGGCATCTTGTAATAGCTCTCGAAAGTAAGTTTGTCATTCTTCAACCCAAAGATTGCGTCCGCGCCCCACACGTTAGGATCGTTCGGACGGCACCGCGCCCCCAGGCCGCCGCCCCACTCGTCAGTAAACACGACTTTGGTTCCATCATTCGAAAACGAAGCTGAGTGCCAATATGAATAATTCGGATCGTTCACTGCATCCACACGCTTGGGATTTACAGGGTCTTTGATGTCGAGCAAAATTCCATTTCCAGAGCACGCGCCCGCCGCCAATCCAATGGCGGAATAGACCGTGATGTCATGGCATTGGTTTGTGTCCTTCGGCTTCTCTGGACCCTTCTTGCCATGGGTTCCGCCGTTATTCAGACCGTTCATTGCACCGGTACGTGCATCCATGAATACCCGGGGATTAGATACTATTTTCGCCTGTTGGGGCGAAGCCACTGGAACCTTGATCACTTCAATGCGAAACAGAGCTGTATTCGGATCTTTTGATGGCCCTTCAACATCTGAGCATCCTGCCAACTCTTCCGGTTGACGCACAAATGAAGTGCCTGACACGTAGATATAAACATTGTCTTTATCGTTAGGATCAACCACCAAAGTATGCGTGTGCGATCCGCGGCATGTCTGTACCGCCGCGACTTGTTTAGGATTCCTGATGTCGGAAATATCAAAGATTCTCACGCCGCGGAAACGATCTTTTTGTGCAGCCGGTGGGCGGGGCTTCTTATCTTTTTTCTCTTCTGGAGTCGGGGGAGGTTCCGCCGGAAAGCCCTGAGTGCCGCAATCCAGGCGTCCATTGGGCTGTTCGACTGACATGAAAAGCAGGTTTTTATAAACCGACACATCACCCTGACCACCAGGACACACCAGCGAAGTGAGCAGCTTGGAATGCGCTGGATTGGAAATATCAAAGATGTTCACGCCATAAAAATTTCCCTGAAAGAGGTGGTTGCCCTGGAACGCAAGATCCGAGTTTGCGAAAGCAAGCTGCGCGATTACCTAGCGCAGTGTGGCCGGTATCTTCGTTAGATTCGGCGAGTCGAGCTGCTCCAGCATTTTCTGCACCTTTGGATCGTTGGGATTATTAGTCCCAAGTTGAAACGCGGCAGGCTTTTTGACAAGCTGAAGGTGTTTAATCCCCATTGCCGCTTCACCTGCGTTATAGAACCCCGGGGCTAGCTTTGCGCGCGGATCGTTTGTATCCGAACCCCTCATGCCGGGTTGTAGTTGAGGCGCGGGCTCCGGTGCAAACGGATTCTTATCTTCTTCATCGGGTTCCTGTGCGGCGGGCGTAGGTGCGGGCGGTTGGGTCGTCGGCGTGGCCGATGGCGTTGGCTCTTGCGCCCTTAGCCGGTTCACACCCGGAAATAAAATCATCGTGGCCACAACCACGCAAAAAGCAATACTGGGCACTCGGTTCATTGTTTCTCCTCTGAAGTTTTCTTCTCCAACATGCCTTGCATGATCCTTATTTCGGCCCGTTGGCCGCTATCCACATCGGTCGCAAAGTTGAACAGCTCGGCATCCTGGCCCGTGCCTGCGGTATTGAACAGATCTTTCACCATAGTCAACGCACCATTGTGGTGCTGAATCATTCCTGTCAAGAATAAACGGTCGAACTCGTCGCCTTTCGCCTTCGGTAGCGCTTCCATCTGCTCGGGTGTTAACATGCCGGGCATAAGCGCCATCGGATGGCCTGAAGTATCCATCTCCTCCATTCCCGGCATCGCCATGGAAATTGGTTCTCCACGGGCTGCAAGCCAGCGTTTCATAAATTTGATCTCGTCGGACTGTGAGCTGCTGATGCGCGCGCTCAATGATCGCAGCTCCTTGTTTTCCGTATGCGAAGGAATCAGCGCCGTCATCTCCACCGCTTGCGCGTGGTGCATGATCATGCCTTGCATGAACTCTATTTCCGCTTGCGAGCGCGGCGGCAGCTTTGCCGTTGCGGATGCAGGCAACCTCTTGCTGGGCTTACCGGGCGCACCTGGCTGAACGATTACAGGTGCCGACGAACCAGTCTGTGCATGTGCAGCCGGGCAGAAAAAATCTGTTGGATCGCTGACCACAACCAAGAAGCCGCACAATACCGTAAATGTTATTGAAGACCATTTGCTCTTGTGAGGTAAGCGATGCTGCCGCCAATCCGGAATATTGCTAAACATTTTTCGGTTGGATTCAATGAAAGCTGTCACTGAATAGTAACATTTTCACGGATTTTGCCAGTCCAACTGGGATATAGGAATTCGGGTATGCGCTGGGGGCAAGAGGTCATAACGGCGTAATCGCAACCCAAGCTGCGTCCCAAAATCATTAGAAATTCTAATCTTGCATTAAGGGCTTTTTAATGCCAATTGAGCACACTTTGGACATCGCCAGAGTCCGCTCTGGCGGTGGTGTAAACAGGATTATGAAACCGCTTCTCACCAGATATCTTCGTGGCGCCGTACTTGGCATGATGCTGTTGCTTTCAGGCATGGCAGGTATGGTGTGCTTTTCCTACGATGCGGACGGCGACGAGAGTACGCCTCCAGTGACGGTTGAGTTCAACGGTGTTGTTCCCAGCAAGAAGGGTATTCAGGTTTCAAGTCCGCGATCGAATACGGTTGCCCACCACGTTCGTGACGCTCAGCCAGCGTCGGTTGAGTTGTTGGCATCCGTAAATTCCTTGTCACTTCCGACTCTAGACAAGGGATCTCCGCAGCTTGTTGTTCCGCTCAGGCGCTAATTCTCTCTCCATCTATCTTTTTGTCCGTAGCTAATTCCGGCGAAGGCTTGTCTCTGGCTCGATAAAGGGAAAGCCACAGAACCAGGACCAGATACTAACTGGATCCGGAATGTTCTGATCTGGGACAAAGCAGCCCTTGCTGCTACGACAAAAAATCGCATACCAATATTTGAATCGTTTCATTTGGGAAGCGCAGCAATTGTTTCCTGAATGATCCATGACTGATGCCCGCCGTTTCCAGGAGAGCTCTGCACTGATGCAGCTTTCTCCCGGACACGGGTGAGCTTGTAACCAGTGTCACTTTTACGTGAAGAACATTGAGGTCGGCGACATTTCGCCTGTGGCCTCAAGAGGAGGACCCAGAAAATAGAAGCGAATTTTTTTCTCCTAAATCAAACTTCACGCCCTACTGTTGGGCAGGCCGGGCCTGATTGGCCCGGCTTTTTTTCCTCACTCTTAGCCAAAACTTCCAGGGGCAAAAGAGATGAAACAAAGAACAAATAAAAACAGGAAGGTACAAAATGACATCCCCCTCGACTAAAGACGCACAGCGCTCAGGTGCGCAGTATTCTCTCCCGATCATCTGGCTCTGCCTCATGATTGTTCTTTTCGGCGCGACGGCAGCAAGCGCTCAAACACCAGTCAATCCCACAACCGACACCATCCTATTCTCCGGTCCCGGACCGGAAGGCCGTAACACCGGACCGCTGGGTGGCATCATCATACAAGGCACTGCGATCAGCGCGTTCACCGGGCAACCCGTTCGCCATCTATGGGTGGCGGATACCTTCTCAAGCATATGCCGCATGGATCCTGAGTTGGATGCTCCCGGCCCATGGAACATGAATGCTACGACCTGCACGTTCAAGGTCAGGGCTGGCGGACTCGCCGTTCCTCTGGGCGGCCAATTTGCCTATGACCCAGGAAGAAAGCTCCTCTATTTCGCTGATAATTCCTCCGCCTCTCAGGGCATCATCCGGCTTGGTTTTGATCCTTCTGGTGACGCCGGTCACGGGCTCCTGGACTTTAACAGCACCTTTACGCTGGCAGGCGGCGCCTCTGGCAGAAAAGGCAGTTTCACCGGTGGCACTGGCTGCCCCATGCCGGGAACCGGTGTACAACCCAGCGCGGCAGCCCTGAGTCCTTTGGGCGATCTGTGGGTGGCAATGGCAGACAGCGGTGAGATTATCCGCTTTACCAGCCCAGGAACTGCCGTCACCGACGGTTTCAGCTCATGCGCACAGTTTGTTCAAGTAGTGGGCACAACCCCGGACAACACCCTGAGCATTGGTTTGGCCTGGATAGGTCATGATTTGTGGGGCGCCGATGGCGTTGCTCCTTATGTCATCGCTAATGCCGATACCACCTGCCTGGTTCCTCCCAGAACGGCATGCAGCACCGCGAATGGCACTGTGACTTCAGCACTTCCGGCAGTAGGCGTTGCGCTGGCTATATCCGGCGACCAGTTCTACCCAGCGACCAATGGCAACAACCTCTATTTTGGCACGGGAAGCCAGGTGGCATGGGTAGGCAATGCTTCTGCAGGACCCGCGGGCCAGACCCTTACTGTAACTTACGTAAACGAGGCTGGAATCGCACCGGCCCCGAATCCGGCGCTTGCGGCGGTGACCGCAATGGCTGTGGATGGGACAGATCCGGCCAACCTTGTGGTTTACTGGGCTGAAGATCCAGCCCCGATCGTAGTGCCGCCAATATTGGGCCAGGCCCGCTGGTGGCGGACCACAATGACGCCGGCGGCTCCTGCGGCTCCCGGAACTCCACTCGATGTGGTGGCTGTGGCCGGCAACTCGCAAGCAACTGTGAGTTGGAGTCCGGCACAGGCCGCGCAGCCTGTGACCAGCTACACCGTGCGCAACAGCTTCATCTCTGTCGGCGCGCCTTTGGCTGATATCGTGGTCAATCCAGCGCCCGGCTCCATCTATCCGCCTACATCGCTTGTGATTCCCGGACTGACGAATGGCGTTTCTTACGCTTTTGAAGTTTCGGCTACCAACGCCAATGGCACGAGCGCGTTTTCCGCTCAGAGCAATACCATCACACCTCCAGGTATCGGCGTTCCCAGCGCACCTACGGGCGCGACTGCAGTTGCAGGAGACACGCAAGCCTTCGTGACCTGGACGGTTTCTTCAAGCAATGGCGGCTCGCCGATCACCAGCTACACCGTCAATGTGTTGGACAATGGAATTGGCACAGCAATCTTTGTGACTGTTCCACCGCCGGCCTTTGGCTCTAACACTGACAGCGCCGTGGTTGGCGGTTTGACCAATGGACACACTTACACCTTCACGGTGCAGGCAACCAACATCGCTGGCTTTGGTGCTGCATCGAACCTTTCAAATGCGGTAATTCCTTCGGCGGCAAACCTGCCGACAGTAACGATCGCAATGTCAGGTCCGACTTCAGTAGTCTCCACGCCGACACAGCTGACTTACAACATCACAGTCACAAACACATCGCCCTTCCCCGCCTCAAACATTACGGTTGTGGATACGGTCAACACGGTTCCGGCAAGCATTGCCAGCGCTTCACGCGATGCCAATGGAAAAGTAACGATCACTCTAACCGCGCCCCGGGCATTTGCCTTTGGCCAAACGGTGACCATTGCCGGTGTGGCTGATCCATCCTTCAATGGCACGTTCCCGATTGCTACTGTTCCCTCCAACACCAGCTTTACTTATTCTCAGGCTGGCGCGGTGGCAAACAGCGTATCGGGCACGGCAACGATACAGCCGCTGGTGAATATTGTTTCGGCAAACGGACCAATATCATGCACCAGCGGAGGCGCGGGTGTAACTACCATGTCTTGCAGCGTGGGTGCGCTGGCTCCAGGGGCCGTGGCGCGGATCAACGTGCTCGTGCAGATGCAAAATCAGACCATCACCAACTCCGCCACCGTGAGCGGAACTGACACCGCGGGCACTGCATTGGTAAGCAGCAGCGCCAGCGTGACAACCGCCGAACCTCCGCCTCCGCCTTCAAACACCGGGGTTACAACCGATCTTGCGATCACCGGCAAAGCGGCGCATGGTAGCGGCAAAGTCAATTCAACCAACGCCTACACGTGGACGATCAGCAACAAAGGTGTGGACGCACCCAACACGACGTTCCGGCAGGTCCTACCCAGTGGGATGCGGTTCACTTCAGCAACTACCACTCTGGGAACTTGCACCACACCGCCCGTCAACTCGCTGGGCGGCACGGTGACTTGCGTTGCGCCGACTCTGGCAAATGCCGGCACCATTACGGTCACGGTCAATGTGATCATCAATGCTGTTGGAACTTTCAACAGCGGCGGTACAGTCTCATTTGACGGAATCGAAGCCAAGCCGGGGAACGAATCATTCACGGTAAAAATTGTGGGGCAGTAGAACAGCTGAGCGGGGCTTGCCTGAATTGATCCAGGCAAGCCTCCACCAGCAAAGACAGTCGAGGGTTTAGCGGGCCGCAACATGGGCCCGCATTTTTTGTTACTCCGCGGGTAGACTTTTACTTTGGAGGCGCAGGTTTCGCAGCGCCCGGCGGCAATGCGCGCGGCTGAATCCTCTGCGGCGGGGCAGCGTGCTGCAAGCTGAAATACTGCTCATTGAGATCAGAATGCACGCTGCTGGTGGCGGCTTTTAGCGCGTCATCAATATTCTTCTGGGAAATCTCGCGGACAATCTGCGCCCGGGCCTGTTCTATCGGCATGGTGTTCCGGCTGCGCACCTTATATATGTTGAATCCGGAAGGTTCAACTTCCACCTGGGTGACTTCGCCCGCCTTCAGCGCATTGATATCCTGCTCTACATTCGCGGGGAACGTTGGCTTTGGGCTGGTGCTCAACTCAGTTTGCGGTGGCTGAGTTTTAATTCCGAGTGTGTTATAGACCTCAACCTGCAACGAGGTTACGTCTTCACCTCTGGCGGCGCGCTCCCGAATGTCACTGGCAAGTTGTTTGGCCTTCTTTTCAAATTCGGGACGGCGGTCCTGCGGGCGTGTGGGATCAACTTTAGGAACGTGTATGCGGTCGATCTTCGTCTGCCCAAACTTATCCACGTGCTGCTTGTAGTACGCCGCAATCTCGTCGTCCGATGGGTTGGCGTATTTTTCGTGCAGAGACCGGCGATAGGATTCCGCGAGCACGCGAGCGCGTGTGATCTTCATCAAGTCCGCAAAGCGCGGGTCCTTGTCCACGCCGGCTTTTTCGCCTGCGCTGGCCAGGGCCAATATGTTGCCGTAGTCGGTGGCAAAGCCTCTGAGCGCGGGGGGCGGAAAATTGGTATTGTTCACGTTGAGCGATGCGACCAGCGCTTCAAACTGCGCGCGCGTCAGCACCATCGTGCATGCGTCTGGTTTGTCCGCCGGCGCAGTCTGCCCGGCAGGACAGACGCCATGCACCGTAAGCACGGGCGCATCCGGAGCAACAGGCGCTGGCGGCTGGACAGGCTGCGGCTTGTTTGTGATAGCCGCGGATGGTTGCGAGCCTTGAGCGGCCGGCGTGGCTTGTTGCTGCGGCTGGGCTTGCGACTGTGCCAAAAGGGGCGCGACAGCGAGAACGCACACGAACTGCAAATGACGAATCATTGTGAGCAAATAACCTCGATTGAAATGGATTACGACTGGCAAAAACTGGTGATCGATTGGGCCATATTAGCATATGATTTCTTGCATTTAGCGCTATTTGAAAGGCTGCGATTCGCGGTTTTGCGTGGCGACCTGGCGCTGAAAAAATTGGGTAATTTTCGAGAATTTTTTCGGTTCGATTTGTTTGTCCAGAACTTTAGGATGCGACTTTGCGGTCCCTCGCTTCACAATGTTCACATCGGACAAAACGTTTAAGTCATGTTTCTGTTACGTGCGAATCGTTGATGTGGCATCCTAAGTCCCCCAACAGGGAATCAGTAAGGGGCCGACGAACAGTATGGATTCCCACGCTTCGCAACAGCAGCAAAGGATTGGGCATCTCAGGATGGTAAGTTAAAGATGAGGTAGGGAAGGCGGAGACTCGCTAAAACGCTGCAAGGAGGACCCGAGATGCTGCCGTTGAAAAAGTTTTCATCACTTGTGTTATGCGCTGCGCTGGCAGGTTGTGGCGGCTCTC
>Ga0136846_1235188_pt1 | contig 20129 bp, 20 predicted proteins | sample HopSoiMetagenom2_FD_96841 | JGI IMG/M metagenome (GOLD analysis project Ga0136846, IMG submission 96841) | Grasslands soil microbial communities from Hopland, California, USA - 2 Assembly 2016 (version 4) | ecosystem: Environmental > Terrestrial > Soil > Grasslands | place: USA: Hopland...
AGGAACTCGCCTTCGACGGCTCGTCCATCCGCGGCTTCCAGGCCATCCACGAGTCGGACATGGCGCTGCGCGCGGACCTCTCCACGGCCCGCGTGGACCCGTTCCGCAAGGACAAGACGCTCAACATCAACTTCTTCATCCACGACCCGATCACCGGCGAGGAGTACAGCCGGGACCCGCGCAACGTGGCGAAGAAGGCCGAGGCGTACCTCACCTCCACCGGCATCGCGGACACCGCGTACTTCGGTCCCGAGGCGGAGTTCTACGTCTTCGACAGCGTCCGCTTCCAGACCTCGCAGAACGAGTCGTTCTACCACATCGACTCCGAGGCCGGCGCCTGGAACACCGGCGCCCTGGAGGACAACCGCGGCTACAAGGTCCGCTACAAGGGCGGCTACTTCCCGGCCCCGCCGGTCGACCACTTCGCCGACCTGCGCGCCGAGATCAGCCTTGAGCTGGAGGCGGCGGGTCTGCAGGTCGAGCGCCAGCACCACGAGGTGGGCACGGCCGGCCAGGCCGAGATCAACTACAAGTTCAACACGCTGCTCGCCGCGGCCGACGACCTCCAGCTCTTCAAGTACATCGTGAAGAACGTCGCCTGGCGCAACGGCAAGACCGCGACCTTCATGCCGAAGCCGATCTTCGGTGACAACGGCTCGGGCATGCACGTCCACCAGTCGCTGTGGACGGGCGGCCAGCCGCTCTTCTACGACGAGGCCGGTTACGCGGGCCTGTCGGACACCGCCCGCTACTACATCGGCGGCATCCTCAAGCACGCCCCGTCGCTGCTCGCCTTCACCAACCCGACGGTGAACTCGTACCACCGCCTGGTCCCGGGCTTCGAGGCCCCGATCAACCTGGTGTACTCGCAGCGCAACCGCTCCGCGGCCATGCGTATCCCGATCACGGGCTCCAACCCGAAGGCCAAGCGCGTCGAGTTCCGCGCGCCCGACTCCTCCGGCAACCCGTACCTGGCCTTCTCGGCGCTGCTGCTGGCGGGCCTGGACGGCATCAAGAACAAGATCGAGCCGGCCGAGCCGATCGACAAGGACCTCTACGAGCTGGCTCCCGAGGAGCACGCGAGCGTGGCGCAGGTCCCGACCTCCCTCCCGGCGGTCCTCGACTCCCTCGAGCGCGACCACGAGTTCCTCCTCCAGGGCGACGTGTTCACGCCGGACCTGATCGAGACGTGGATCGACTTCAAGCGCACGAACGAGATCGCGCCGATCCAGCTGCGTCCGCACCCGCACGAGTTCGAGCTGTATTTCGACGTGTGAGTCGGCCGGCACCACCAGGTGTCCGGTAACGATGTACGTCAGTAACGGTGTAGGTCAGCGCCCTCGCCCCCGGTTTTCCGGTGGCGGGGGCGTTGTCGTGTTCGGTGGCACGGCGCGGGGGGCCGGGGGTGCGTTGTCAGAGGGCCGCACTATGCTGCGAAGGACTCGCACAGGCATGGGATCAGACGGGACACGGAAGGCAACGGGGATGACGGGGAAGTCCGAACACGACGACAGCGAGCGGGAGTTCGACCTTCGGTGGGCGGGCGACGCCCCGTACAAGGAGCCTTCCGCGCGGGCCCGTATGCTCGCGGCCCGCTGGAAGGAGAACCCGCCGGAGCCGGTGCCGTTCCGGGGTGAACCCGAGGGGTCGGGGCCGCGCAGATCGTCGTGGATATCGACGGCCGTGGTCCTCGGCTGCGTCGGCGCGATCATCCTGCTGCTGGGGTACGCCCAGTTCCGCGCGCCGTACTAGTGCGGGGCCGGGCGGGACGGGCGACGTGCCCGAAGTGCCCGAGGTGTCCCCGCAAGCGATACTGAGGATGATTTCGTACGACGACGCTCCGGTGCTGCCGCATCCGGGTCCGTCCGACCCGGCACGGCGGAGCACCGCATCCGATCCCCCAGGGGCGTCGATGTCGACCGCCCCAGGAGCGGAGGATCCACGATGTGCCGCTGGATTGCCTACTCGGGTACTCCCATCGTTCTCAGCGAAGTCCTGTTCAAGCCCGCGCACTCCTTGATCGACCAGAGCCTCCACTCGCGTATGGGGGTGGAGACGACCAACGGGGACGGCTTCGGCCTCGGCTGGTACGCCGAGGACGCCGTCGGCGCCACTCCGGCGGTCCTGCGGGACGTGGGCCCGGCGTGGAACAACCGGAATCTGCGGGAGGTCGCCCACCACGTTCGCTCCGGTCTCTTCTTCGCCCACATCAGGGCGACGACCGGGACAGCCGTGCAGCAGTCCAACTGTCACCCCTTCCGGCACGGTCGCTGGATGTGGATGCACAACGGGATGATCAACGGATTCGACCTTCTGCGGCGTGACCTCGCGCTGGCCGTCGATCCCACCCTGTATCCCGACATCGAGGGTTCCACCGACTCCGAGCTCATGTTCTTCCTCGCCCTCACCTTCGGCCTGACGGAGGATCCTCCCGCCGCCGTGGCGCGCATGGCGGGCCTGATCGAGAGGAAGGGACACGAGCACGGCATCCAGTACCCGCTGCAGATGACCGTCGCGGTTTCCGACGGCGAACGCACATGGGCCTTCCGCTACTCCAGCGAAGGCCACTCGCGGTCGCTGTTCCACAGCACCCGAGTGGACACCCTGCGCGCACTCCACCCGGACGTCGAGTTCCTCCGCGAGGTCTCCGACGACACCCGCCTCGTCGTGTCCGAACCGCTGGGCAACCTCCCCGGCGCCTGGAACGCGGTACCCGAGAGCAGTTACAGCATCATCCAGCCGGGCCCCGACGTGATCCGCGCCTTCGAGCCCGAGCTCCAAGGCGCCTCGGCCCGGGGCTGACCAGCCCGCCCTGCCGCTCATGTCAGGACGATGTGCCACGCGAGTGAGCAGGCGCTGCCCGGGGCGTGGTGCTGACGGACTGGGAAGTGAGAGCTTTGTCGGAGACCTACGGGAACGCTCGAGTACCGACCCTTCACGTCGTTCCGACCGTCGCGTGCGCCGACCCTCTGGGAGACCCGTTTCTGCGCACCCGGTTCGCCCTCCCCACGAAGCCCGCCACCTTCCTGCGGCGCCAGCGGCTCGTCGACCACCTCGACCAGGCCCTCGGGACCCAGCTGACACTGCTCAACGGCGCTGCCGGAGCCGGTAAGACCCTGCTGGCCGCCGACTGGGCCGCCGGACTGCGGTCGCCGGTCGCCTGGCTCACCGTAGAAGCGGGGGACTGGCGTCCCGGGGTGTTCTGGGCGTACGTCCTGCAGACCCTGAGCGCCTGCGGTGCGGTGGCGTCCGACGCGGTCGGGGCCCCCGCGGATGCCTCCACGGTGGACCGGGGGCTGCTGGCGGCGCTCGCCGCCGAGCTGAACGATCACGACCGGCCCGTGGTCCTCGTACTGGACGAGTACGAGCGGCTGAACGCGCCGGAGATCGCGGAGCAACTGGCGTTCGTCCTGCACCACGCCGGGCGGGGCCTGCGCCTCGTCCTCGTCACCCGCACCGAACCGCTGCTTCCGTTGCACCGTTACCGGGCGGCCGGCGATCTGACGGAGATCCGCGCCGCCGAACTGGCCTTCACCCCCGAGGAGGCCGTGGCGCTGCTGGAGCTGCACGGCCTGAGCCTTCCGGTCCACGCCGCGCGGGCCCTGGTGGAGCGCACCCGGGGCTGGGCCGCCGGCCTGCGCCTGTCCGCCCTGGCCGCCCGGGAGAGCGCCGACCCCGAGCTCTATTTGAAGGAGTTCGAGGCGGACCGCAGTACGGTCGCGGACTTCCTGCTGGCCGAGGTTCTCAAGGGCCAGACACCGGAGACCCAGGATCTTCTGCTGCGCGTGAGCGTCCTGGAGCGTTTCTGTCCCGAGCTGGCGAACGCGCTGACCCTCCGAACCGACGCCGAGCCCATTCTCGCCGGGCTGCACCAGGAGAACGCGTTCGTCGAGCCTCTCGGGCACTCGTGGTACCAGCTCCATCCGCTGTTCGGGGAGATACTCCGGGCCCATCTGCGGGTGCGCCTGCCCGGGGTGGAGCCGGAACTCCACCGGCGGGCCGCTCGATGGCTGCGTCCGTCCGGATTCCTGCCGGAGACACTCGCCCACAGCGCCGCCGCGGGCGACTGGGACTTCGCCGCCGGTTCCCTGATCGAGGATCTGGCGATCGGCCAGCTCTTCACCGGCCTGCGCTCGGACGATCTGAACCAGTTGTTCTCCCATATGGGGCCCGATGCCAAGAGCCCCGCCACGGACCTGGTGCGCGCCGCGCGCGATCTGTCCCGGTGCGACCTCGATCGTGGTCAGGCCCGCCTGCGCCACGCCGAGGAACGTCTGACGGACGACACGCCCAACCTGGCGGCGGCCCAGCTCAGCTCGGCTCTGCTCGACGCACTGGCCGCCCGGCTGAGCGGGTGTCCCGCACGCGTCGAGAAGGCCTCCGAAGCAGCCGATGAACTGCGGCGGGAAGTCCCGGCGCACCTTCTGGACAAGCATCCCGAACTCACCGCTCTCCTGCTGACCCATCTGGGCTCGGCACGCCTGTGGGCGGGGCGTTTCGAGGACGCGCGCGCCGCCCTGACCACCGTGGCCGGCACTCAGGGCGGAGCCTCCACCGTGCTGCCCCGGGAGGAGTCGCTGGGTCATCTGGCCCTCCTCGACTATCTGAACGGCTGGCTCGGCCGGGCCGAGCGCAAGGCGCTGGCGTCGGTGTCCGAGGGGGAGCGGGGCGGCCAGGACCAGCCGGCCGGCTGCGGCATCGGACGGCTGGTGCTGGCCGCCGTGGCTGTCGACCGTAATGAACTGGACCGGGCCCAGGCCCTCCTCGACGAGACGGCCCAACTCCCGTCGGGCACACGCGATCCGGTGATGGCGGCGGGACGCGCCCTCGCCCAGGCCCATCTGCTGTTGGCCAGGGGCAGGACAGGAGCAGCCGTGGAGGCGGCGGACCCGGCCGTTGCCGCCGTGATGGCCTCGCCCTGGTCGGTGAGCCACGAGCTGCTCGTCACCTCGGCCGCACGCCTGGCGGAGGGACAGCCGGACAGTGCCGCCGAGGTGCTTCAGGGAGTCGACGTCGACCAGCCGCTGTGTGCTGTGCGGGCGGCGGCGATCCAGCTCGCCACCGGGCATCGCGGGGCCGCCATCGAGCTGCTGGACAGCATCCGCGCCGAGGGCGGGACCGGCCCTGCGGTGACCGTGCGGGCAGCGCTGGTCAGGGCTCAGGCAGCCGATGAGGCGGGAGACACCGCCGCCGCCCGCAGACTCGTGGCGCAGGCGCTCCTCGACGCCCGGCGGGAACGGCTGCGGCGCCCGTTCCTTGATGCCGGGACGTGGATCCGGCCCCTCCTGGCCACGAATCCGCTGCTGGCGCTGACAGCGGGCTGGCTCACCCCCGGCTCGACGCGACACGGTGAGGCGCGCCGGCCCGAGTCGTCGCCCCCGCCGCTCGTCGCGGCGGAGTTGAGCGGGCGCGAGCAGGACGTCCTGGAGCGGCTGGCCCGGATGATGTCGACCGAGGAGATCGCCGCCGACCTCTATGTGTCGGTGAACACGGTGAAGACCCACCTCAAGAGCGTCTACCGGAAGCTCGCGGTGAGCCGGCGAGGCGAAGCGGTGCGCCGCGCGCGGGAACTCCGACTGCTGTGAACACGCTCCGGTACCCCCTCCTCCCCCTTGGCGGGTGAGGCGCCGGGCGCCTGATTCGGCTGCGATGGGAGGCACGGCGGGGCGTGCGCCGGGCCTACGGTCCGGTCGGCTCAGCCCGCGTAGCGGCCGACTCGGCGAGGTGGACACTGTGAAGCATTGGCGGGCTCTGATCGTCCTCGGCGCGGCCCAGTTCCTCATGGTCCTGGACACCGCCGTCATGAACGTCTCCATCAGCCAGCTGGTCGAGGACTTCGACACCGAGGTCACGGCCATCCAGGCCGTCATCACGCTGTACGCGCTGGTCATGGCCGCGTTCATGATCATCGGCGGCAGGTTCGGGGACATCCTGGGACGTCGCCGTATGTTCCTTGTGGGGATGACCGTCTACGGGGTGGGGTCGGCCCTGACGGCCGTGGCGCCCACCCTGTGGGTCCTCACGCTGGGCTGGTCGGTCATCGAGGGGCTGGGGGCCGCGATGGTGCTGCCGGCCATGGCCGCCCTCGTCGCGGAGTCGTACCGGGGGCGCGACCGGGCCGTCGCCTACTCGGTGATCGGCGGGCTGGCCGGCGCCGGGATCGCGGTCGGCCCGCTGCTGGGCGGCTGGGTGACGACGTACCTGACCTGGCGGCTGGTCTTCGCCGGCGAGGTCGTGGTCGTCCTGGCCGTCCTGTTGTGCCGCGGGGCTATCGCGACGCCCGCCCGGACCGGCCCGCGCCCCCGGCTGGACTGGGTCGGCGCGGCCCTGTCCGCGGCCGGACTGGCTCTGGGCGTGTTCGGGGTCCTGCAGAGCAGCACCTGGGGATGGGTGCAGCCCCGCAACCCTCCCTTCACCGTCTTCGGCTTCGCCCCGACACTGTTCGTCGTCGGCGCCGGAGTGGTCGTCCTGGCCGTCTTCCGATGGTGGGAGCGACGGCGCGAAGAGGCGGGCGCCGACCCCCTCGTCCACCTGTCCCTGCTGGGCAGGCCCGTGCTGCGGTCCGGCCTGATGACGCTGCTGAGCCAGAACCTCATCCTGCTGGGACTGTTCTTCACCATCCCGCTGTACCTGCAGGTGGTTCAGGGGTTCGACGCCTTCGAGACGGGCCTGCGTCTGCTCCCGGTGTCCGCCACCATGCTCGTGACCTCCCTGTGCGCGTCCTCGCTGGGCCGCACGATGGGACCACGCCGGGTGGTCCGGCTTGGCCTGCTGACCCTGACGGCGGCCATCGTGTGGCTGCTGGCCACCATCGACCCGGTCATCGACGACGCCCAGTTCGCCGGAGCGATGGCCCTGCTGGGCGTGGGCGTCGGCCTGCTCGCCTCGCAACTGGGCAACGTCGTCCAGTCCGGCGTCGGCGACGAGGAACGCAGCGAGGCCGGAGGGCTTCAGTTCACGGCACAGAATCTGGGCTCGGCGCTGGGCACCGCTCTCATCGGGTCGATCCTCATCGGGGCGCTGGCCCACGCCTTCACCACGCAGGTGGCGGACAACCCGAGCCTGTCGAAGGAGACCCAGCAGCAGGTCGGTGTCGCTCTCGAGGCCGGGATCGCCTTCGTCCCCACCGACGAGGTGCGCTCGGCGGCCGAACAGGCCGGGTTGCCGCCGTCGGAGGTCGACGCCGTCGCGGACTCCTACTCGTCCGCCCAGCTGAACGGCCTGAAGGCGGCGATCCTCGCCACCGGCGGCATCGCTCTCGCCAGTTTCCTGGTCACACCGCACCTCCCGACCGCCGCCCGGAAAACCCGGCCGCGCAGGGTCGGAGCCGACGCTCCGGCCGGGGTGACCTGATCGACGCGACGAGTTCGGAGGGAGTCACCGGTGTCCAGGACCACAGCCACGGTCGGCCCGGCCACGACCCGCAGCGCGCGCCGGGCCGAGCAGCGAGCCCGAGCGGACTACACGGGCGGCGTCTACGGATCCATGCTCGCGGCCTCCGTGGTGATCGGCGTCGGCACCCTGGGCTCGTTCCCCCGCGTCGAGCTCGTGCTGCTTCTGCTGCTCACCGGTGTGGTGTTCTGGATCGCGCACGTGCACGCCCATCTGTTCGGGGCGCGCCTGGCCCAACAGGCGCCGGACCGCCGGAGTGTGCTGCGCGTGTGCCGCGACGAGTGGCCGATCGTCAAGGCCGCCGTGCCGCCGGCCGCCGCGGTGGCCGTCAGTCCGCTCCTGGGCCTGGATGTGCGAGGTGCCGTCTGGCTGGCTCTCTCCGTGGCCGTGGCCGGACAGGTGGGCTGGTCCGTGGCCGCGGCCCGGCGCGCCGGAGCGTCACGGCGGCTGCTGGTCGTCACCGCGTCGGTCAATCTGCTGCTCGGCCTGCTGATCATCTCTTTCAAGATCTTCCTGAAACACTGATCCACGCCTCCGCCGCTCGGCGAGGGGTCACCTGTCCCGGGTGAGGCCCTGAGCGGCACGGAGGCGGACGATCGCAGGGAAGGGCGCCGTCCGCCTGTCCCGGCAAGCCCGTAGGAGGACAGCTCGTGCGCTACGAGATCCGCGTCGAGGGACATCTGTCGGAAACGATGGCCAAGGCTTTTCCGGAGCTGGGCCACGTCGTCATGTCCGGTCAGACCGTCCTGTTCGGCCCCGTTGTGGACGAGGCGCACCTGTACGGGCTGCTGGCACGCTTCCAGTCCCTGGGCCTGCGGGTCGTGGAGATGCGGCAGCTGCCTGAGTGAAGTGAAGTCACGGGAACCCGGCGATGCGCGGGACCACCGGATCGGTTTCCGGCCTCTGCCCCTCTGGCCTCTGGCCTCTGGAGCGACGTACGGCGGTTCGGAGTCGCTCCGCCCTGTGCCCGTCGAGGCTTACGACATGGTCCGGCCCAGAGCCCAGGAAGACACCGTTACGGTCGTCATCCGGCGTCTTTGTCCCACGTCCCGGTGTCGGTGCCGGAGCCGGAGCGCGGCTCCGCCGTCGAGCCGCGGTGCTGTCGGCGCAGCCCGGTCTGGACCGCGCTCGCCAGGACCCGTGCGGCGACGCCGACGAGGAGCAGCCCTCCCGCCATCTGCACCATCGTCACCACGCGCCCGGCCTGGGAGCGTGCCGTGATGTCCCCGAAGCCGACGGTGCTGAACGTCGTCAGGGTGAAGTACAGGGCGTCCGTCCTGCTCAGCGGCTCGCTGAAGGAGCCCGGGGTGGAGCGGTCCAGCAGGTAGTAGGCGCCGGCGAAGAGGACCAGAAACAACGCCACCGTGGCGGCCAGGGCCTCGACGGCTTTCAGGCGCGGGTGGGGTGAGCGGGTGATGGCCCACACCTCCCACCCGAACACCAGCAGCATCCCCGCCAGGCCGCCCACGAGCAGCGCCGACGAGGCCGCCGTGCCGTGCTCGTCCAGGGGCAGCATGTAGTACGCGGTGATGAGGCCGGCGGCGATGAGGACGGCGCGGGCCAGGGCGACGAACGCCGCCCACCGGCGGGCGCGCAGAGGCCTCCGGTGGGCGCCCGGTTCGGGCCGGGTGCGGCTCGTCCGGGGAGTACTCGGATCGCTCATCTCGTGTCTCTTCGTTCCGTACGGCCGGGAGGCCGCGGGGACAGACGGCTTGGTGACTCCCACCTCATCGCCATGGCGGCGGCGAGGGATCACCCGTGGTGGGTGACCCCGGCGTCCGGTGCGGGCGTGACTCTGGAGGGGTCAGGTCCCTGGCGAACACTCGATTCACTCGACCGCTCGAGGAGGAGCCATGACCGTGCCGCGTGGTCCGGCATCGCACCCCGGACAGGAACACGAGCCCGACGGGACAGGCCCCGGGCCCCTGTCGGACTCCTCTGACGCACTCGCGCGGCTCGGCCGTTCGTGGACCTGGCTCCTGGGCTCGGCCGTCGCGACGCTGGTGCCGGGCATCCTCGTACTGGTCTGGCCGGACGAGACCCTGCACGTCCTGGCGGTCCTCGTCGGCCTGCATCTGCTGCTGACGGGGGTGTTCCGGTTCGTAGCCGTCTTCGGCCGGGAGGAGCACGGTGAACGGCTGCCCGAGCTGCTCCTGGCCGTGCTGTATCTCCTGGCCGGGGTGCTGTGCCTGCGGCACCCGCTGCAGACGATCGCCGTGCTCTCGCTGGTCGTCGGTGTCCTCTGGCTCGTGTCCGGCATCCTCACCCTCTTCACGGCCCTCGCCACCAAGGACCTGCCGCACCGCGGCATCGTCCTGGGCGTCGCGGTGCTCGGCATCGTCGCGGGGATCGTGGTGCTCGCCCTGCCCACGGAGTCGGCCCATGCCCTGATCCGGCTGCTGGGCCTGTGGCTCGTCCTGCTCGGCCTGGCCGAGACGGCGGTCGCCCTCGCGTGGCGGACCGCGCTCCGAAAGACACAGACCACGCCACCGCCCCCGCGGTAAGGAGCACCCATGACCCCCGCCTCGCCCCCTGAGCCGCCGGACTCCGATGGAGCCGCGAACCCGCGACACGTCATCACCGCCGAGGAGCGCGCCGCCCACGCCGTCCGCGGCGTCCGCGCGACAGCGGAACGAGGCACGACCGCCACCGGCCAGGCGCCGTGTCGCGCCGGAGTTCCCACCGGATCCACCGGATCCACCGGACGCCGGCTCACGGGCCACCGGGACTCGACCACCGGTGGTGTGATCGCGGCCGTCGCCGGACCGGACGACCGGGCGGCGGACCGGGCGGCGGACCGGGCCGGCTCGTGAGTCATGGTCGGGAAACCCGGACTCGGGCGCACGTCCCCCAGGCGCACGGCGTCCCTCGGACGCACGGCCTCGCGGGTCGCGGCGGGCCTGCGGTCGGGGACCGCGGCCCGGCTGCTGTCCCGTCTCGCGGCGCTCAACCTCGTGGAGGGCGCCGTACGACTGGCCGCGCAGGCGTTCCTCACCGCGCTCCCGCTGCTGATGACCTTCGCGGCGTTCGCCCCCGGCCGGCTGCAGGACCTGCTGGCCGACTCTCTGCGCGCGGTTCTGGGAGTGCGCGGCGACACTCTCGAGGAGATGCGCCAGACCTTCTCCGCGACCGGCCCGACGCGAGACACCACCGGAGCCGTGGGCCTGGTGGTGACGCTCGTGTCGGCCACGGCGTTCAGCCGGGCGCTCCAGGCGGTGTGCGAGCGGTGCTGGCACCTGCCGCGCGCACCGGTGCGGGCACTGGTCTGGCGCTGGCTGGTCTGGCCGGTCGTCTGGCTGGTCTTCCTGCTGTTCCAGGCGCCGCTGCGCGGCGGGTTCGGCTCGGGATCGGTGAGCGGGCTGGTGCTGTCGGTGCTCTCGGCGACGCTGCTGTGGTGGTGGTCGCAGCATCTGCTGCTGGGCGGGCGGATCGGCTGGCTGAGCCTGTTGCCCGGAGCGGTGCTGGCAGGCACCGGTACGGTCCTGCTGAGCCGGGCCGCCCGTCTGCTGGTGCCCACGGCCATGGAGCGCAGCCTGCACGAGTTCGGCCCGCTGGGCCCCGTCTTCACGTTCCTTTCCTGGCTGATCGTCGTCTTTCTGACGGCCGTGTCGGGCCTGGCGCTCGGCGAGTACGTCGCCTCCACCACCTGGTACCGGACGGTGGCCGCCCGCATCGCGTCTGCCCGGCGCGCACACTCACCCGCGCCGGGTGAGGCCGCACGGCGACGGCCGTGGGCACGCTGAGTACCGCACAGAACTGCTGCCGGGCGAACGCCCGGGACGGAGGCCGGATATGACCGCGCACATGACCGCGCACACCTACCTGGCGTACGACTTTCCGCTGCTCGGCGCCTTCTGGACCATGCTCGTGTTCTTCCTCTGGATCATGTGGTTCGTCCTGCTCTTCCGGATCATCGGCGACATCTTCCGGGACGACGCGCTGAACGGCTGGGCGAAGACCGGCTGGCTGGTGTTCTGCATCGTCCTGCCCTTCCTCGGCGTGTTCATCTATGTGATCGCCCGTGGCAAGAACATGGGCCGTCGTGAGGTCAGGCAGGCCCGTGCGCAGCAGGAGGAGTTCAACGCCTACGTCAGGCAGACCGCGTCCGGCGGCCCGCCCAGCAGCGTCGACGAGCTCGCCAGGCTGTCCGAGATCCGCGAGCACGGCGACATCACGGACGAGGAGTTCCGCAGGGCGAAGGAACTGGTCCTGTCCGGACACGGTCCGGCGCAGCACTCGGGCTCCGCCACCCGCACCTCCCGTGGTTGAGCATCCGCACGACACGAATCGAGGCGCAACATGACAGCGACACACACCCGGCCGGAGTACTCGGCGAAGCAGGAATGGGCCTCCGGCCTGACGGCCTTCGCGGCCGTGATGCTCTCCCTCGTCGGCCTGCTCGACATCTTCCGGGGCATCATGGCCATCGCCCAGGACGACATCTTCGTCACGACGCGCAACTACGCCTTCGCGTTCAGCCTGACCAGCTGGGGCTGGATCCACCTCGCGCTGGGCGTGGTCGCCGTCATCGTCAGCTTCGGGCTGCTCAGGACCGCGATGTGGGCGCGCGTCGTCGGCGTGGGCATCGCCGGACTCGTCATCGTCGCCAACTTCCTCTCCCTGCCGTCCTACCCGGTGTGGTCGGTGGTGATGATCGCGCTGTCGTCCCTGATCATCTGGGCCCTGTGCGTGGTCCCGCACGACAACCTCTCCGACCTCTCCGGGGAGCGCACCGAGAGAACAACACCGCACCACGTCTGAGAAGGGCCGGCAGATGGGACCGCACGGCCGGCACCCGAGCGCATCCGGCGAGGCGGGCGCCGCGACCGTACGCGGGAACAGTCCCGGACGGGCTCGCCTCGCCGTGCTCGCCCTTCTGGTGAGCGTGCTGGTGCCGCTCGTCGCCGCCGGTCTGCGGAGCGTGCTGTGGGCGCTGGTCGGCATCGCCGGACTGGCGCTCGCCGCTGTCGGGGTGTGGTGGACCCTGGCGCACACGGGTGCGCTGCGTGTCCTCGGGGTGGCCGTTTCGCTGCTCGCACCGGTGGCCGTCCTCGCCCTGTACGCGACGTCCGGCATCCTCTGGGCGGCCTGTCTGTCCCTGGCTCTGTGGGCGCTGGCCGTCGTGACGGCACGAGGCGCCCTGGCCCCCGCGCACGTCGCCTCCGAACGGGCGGTCACCGAGGCGCCCCGGCATCCCTGGGTCCTCATGAACCCGCGCTCCGGTGGCGGCAAGGTGGGCCGGTTCGGCCTGGTGGAGAAGGCTCGGGCGGCCGGCTGCCAGGTGGTCCTGCTCGACGGGGCCGGCGGACTCGGCGGACACCAGGATGTCTCCGCCTTGGCCCGGCAGGCCGTCGCCGAGGGGGCCGATCTGCTGGCGGTGGCGGGCGGTGACGGCACCCAGGCGCTGGTGGCCGAGGTCGCCGCGGCCCACGGTCTGCCTTTCGTGGTGATTCCCGCCGGTACCCGCAACCACTTCGCCCTCGATCTCGGCCTCGACCGCGACGATCCGGCGAAGGCGCTGGAAGCCGTGACCCACGGCGTGGAACTCCGCGTCGACCTCGGGTACGCGGCGGACCGGGTCTTCGTCAACAACGCCTCGTTCGGAACGTACGCGTCCGTCGTCACCGAATCCGCGTACCGCGATGCCAAGGCCCGTACGGCCCTGCGCACCCTCCCCGGTCTCCTCACCGGCAAGGACGCGCCCAGTCTGCGGATGCGGGCCGACGGGACGGACATCGACGGACTTCAGGCGCTGCTGGTCAGCAACAATCCGTACGGACGTGCCGTCGACGCCGCTCGTCCGGGGCGTAGGGAGCGGCTGGACTCGGGTGTCCTGGGCGTGGTGTGTGTGCGGGTCGGCAGCACGGCTCAGGCGGCGCGCGTCGTGCGCGGTCCGGGCTCCGGGGGGCTCGTCCGGCTGAGGGCCGGGGAAGTCGTCGTCGAAGGGGACACGGACACCCTCCCGGTCGGCATCGACGGAGAGCACGTCGTGCTGCCGTCACCCGTGGTGTGCCGCAGCGCGCCCGGGGCGCTCCGGGTCCGCGTGCCACGCCGTCGCCCGCACGCCCTGCGGGTCACCGGCGGCGCCGCCGACTGGCCGCGCGTGGCACGGTTGGCGCTGGGCCGCAGGTTGCCGGACCGCTCCACCGGGGACGGGTGAGTGACGCCGAGTTCCCGACGGATACGAGTGACCGGCCGGTGGCCGCGCGGTAGGTCGCGCGGCCACCGGCCGGTGCGGGTGGGGCTGTTACAGCATGGAGTCGCTGTCTCCGCCGCCCGTGCGGGTCTGCTGCTCGCTCTGCTCCATGAGCCGGCGGGCCTTCTCCTTCAGCCGCGTACGCTCATCCGGGTCGGTGGTCCGCTCCGCGGCCTGTTCCATCTCCTGCGCCTTCTGCCGCATCTGCTGGGCACGGCCGCGGGACTCGCCTGCAACGCTCATGATCACTCCTTGGTGATGTGGGGAGAGCGGGCCACACCAGCGAAGCAGTGCCGCCGCTCCCCCGCATCTCGAATGGTCACTCACCGTTGTTCCCGCAGCGCCACGGGCGTGCCGCGTCAGTCAGTCTCCTGGGCTGATCGGGCTGACGTGGTCGGGTGATCGCCCGGGGCGGGTGAAGTCGGCGAGGCGGATCGCTGACGGCGGCAGCGTCGGTGAAGCCTTCGGTCTCCGGCGCGTGGGAAGGGTGCGGTCTCCGAGCGGAGGCCGCACCCTTCCCACGCGCCCTGATCTCCTCAGGCGGCCTCGGCGGACACCTGACCGTTGCGGACGGCGTCGACGAGTGCCTGGTGGTCCTGCTCGTTCTGGTCGGCGTAGCTCTCGGCGAACGTCACCAGTGCCCGGTCGAAGGAGTCGCCGCCGCCCAGGTAGGAGGCGATGGCGATCCGGTCGCCGGACCTCGCGTGGGCGCGGGCCAGGGTCGCGCCGCAGAGCGCGCCGAAGGTGCGCATGCCCCGCGGCACCATGTCCTCGGCCACCGCGACGCCCTTCCAGTCGCGCAACTGCCGTACGTAGAAGTCCCGTTGCCGGCCGTCAAGCCCCTCGACCCGTTCCCAGCCCAGGAAGATGTCGCTGGTGGCCTGCATCAGCCGCTGCCCGGAGACGACCCTCTCGCCCTGGTTCCGGTACATGCTGCCCCCGACGTGGGGTGCCAGCACCGAGTCGTCGGCCTCCTTGGCCTGGAGGAACAGCGGATCCTCGTCGTCCTTGCCCAGCAAAAGAATGATCCAGCAGCGGGTCCCCACGCTGCCCACGCCGACCACCTTGCGCGCCATGTCGACCACCCGGAACTGCTCCAGAAGGAAGCGCCGGTCGGACTGCAGGCTGTGGCCGTAGCGTTCGACGAGCCGGAGGATCAGCTGCTCCGTCTTTGCGCGCTGCTCCTGCGACATCAGGTCCTGGAGGGGGACGATCAGCGGTGGATCCGGGGTGATCCGGCGACCGCCGTCCCCGGCCTGGGTCAGTTTGTCGAAGACCTGCTGGGTGTCGTGCGAACGGGCCTTCTCCACCGCCCGCTGCCAGCGGTCGCGGCCCCGCGCGGACAGGTCCGCCCCGAACCGCTCACGCACCCAGTCCACGTCGAACTGGGCATACCAGACGGCCATGTTGCCGAGCCCGGCGAAGGCGCGCATGTTCTCGCGATAGGACTCCACGGCGGCCCGTACGATCGAGGCCCGCTCCTTGGTGCTGAAGCCGTTCAGCCGGCCGGCGATCACAAAGCTGGCGGCCAGGCGCTTGACGTCCCACTCCCAGGGGCCCGGCAGCGTCTCGTCGAAGTCGTTGATGTCGAACATGAGGTGGCGCTCGGGCGAGGCCAGCAGCCGGAAGTTCAGCATGTGCGCGTCGCCGCACAGCTGGGCCGTGATTCCCGTCCTCGGGGTCTCCGCGAGGTCGGAGGCCATGATGGCGGCCGCTCCACGGTAGAAGCGGAAGGGCGACTCGATCATCCTGCCGTAGCGGATCGGTACGAGTTCGGGGACCCGGTTCGCCGACTGCTTCTCGATGATCTCCAAGGGATCCGGCCGCTTCGGTCCGGGGTTGTACTCGGCGTGGCTGCTACGGGGTACGGTCCCCCGCGCCGCCTTGCCGAGTTTGGCCCGCTCCTGCGGTGTGTGGTTCCGCATCGGGTAGCCGTCCAGCTGGTTCGGGGTCATGGTGCCGCTCCAAAGGGGTGGTCGCCGACGCCCGGGGGCGGGCGACGGCTGTCAGCGAGGGACTGACCGCTCCGATGCCCTGCGGGCTTGCCGCGACCGGTGTCACAACTGGCGATTCGGCCACTGTTCCCGGAGCATGCTCGGATTCCGCCGAGGCGATGAGAAAAATCGACCCAAATTACATTATATCGCCGTTCGTTATGCCTAGCGGTTCGGAGCCGGGAGCACCCGGGTTCCCACGCGGCTTTCCACGCGGACGGCTTCCTTGTCGGTACGTCAGGCAGCGGCGGCCGCACGGGAGTCGGTGATCGGTGCGATGCCTGCCCGATCACGTACGGCGGCCTGAGCCGTCGGTCGGGATGCGAGGCGGTTCCCCCCGTTGGAGGCTGGAGTCATGAACCATCACCACCAGCAGTCCCGTCCGACGATCGACATCGACACCCGGCTCGTCAGGGCCGGCGCCGTGCTCACCGCGGCCGGTGCCGTGCTGGCATGGACCGGCATGGCTCTCGGCGCCTTCGCCGTGTTCACGGCGGGTCGGCGCATGATCCGCGCCATGGACGTACCCCCGACCCAGCAGGCTGCCGCGAAGTGGCAGCAGGCCAAGGAGGCGTCCAGAGCGGGTGTGCGGGCGTGGCAGGACGCGTCCGGCGCCCCGAACGGCTCACTCGCCCGCTAGGACCTGTCCGGCGAAGCCGATCCGACCCACCGGTCCCCGGCCCGGTGGGCGGGAGCGATGCCCGGGTTTCCGGGTCCGGGCCGGTCCAGTCCTGGCCCGGCGTCTCCCGGCGTCTCCCGGCGGGCTCACGGCTGCTGCCGACGCGGCCTGGGCTCCTCCCCCGGAGCCGGACCCGACGCCGGCCCCGGCTTCGCGGGTTGAGGTGTCAGCTTCGCCGTCACGACGTACGAGACCACGACCGCGACGATCACCAGCGGCATGACGGTGAGCCCCTCCGCCCCGATCAGCAGCGTGGCGAGCAGGACGGAGACCAGCGGAAGTCCCAGCATCGCGGCGCTCATCGCCCCGACACCCATCGCGAACCCCGCGACCAGGCTCAGCCCCGGCAGGTGCGAGAACAGGATGCCGCCCGCCGCTCCCACGAACATCGCGGGGAAGATCGGGCCTCCCCTGAAACTGCTGAGCGACGCGCAGTAGGCCAGGCCCTTGCACAGCACGAGCAGCGACAACGCTCCCACCGAGTACGCGGCGCTGTGCCTGAGGAGTGGATCCATCGCCGTCTGCCCTGAATACAACACGTCGGTCGCCGCTTTGCCGGTGCCCTCCGCGTAGCCGATCGCCAGCCCCGCCACGACCAGGCCCATGACCACCGTGGCCGGCACCCGCCGCTTCGCGACGTGCGTCTTGAGCCGGACGGCGAGCCATCGGATCCCCACGCCCACGAGTGCGGCCGACACCCCGATGACCAGAGCCCAGCCGAATTCCGCCACCGTGGGGCGGGTGGCCTCGGGGACGTCGTGCAGTGCCAGCGAGTAGGTGCCCAGCCCGGTCCAGGACCCCAGGCCGACGAAGACGAGTGCGCCGATGCCCGCGGCGAGCAGGCCGGGGACCAGTACCACCGCCATCATCGGCCCGCCCAGCCCCGAGGCTTCCATCAGGAGGAACGCTCCGAGGAGGGGGGATCCCAGCAGTGAGCTGACGGCCGCGAAACTGCCCGCCGCGCCCAGCACATCCACCATCTGCTCCGGTGGGTTCCGTTTGACCATCCGCACGGCGCCGGCGGCGAGCCCGCCGCCGAGCGCCAGGAGAGGGGCCTCGGGTCCGAGGACGGCGGCGAAGGAGAGCGTCGCCAGAGCGGCGAAGAAGACACCGGGCAGCTCGATGGGCGTGGGCGGGCCGGCGGCCTTGAACCCGGCCGACGGTTCGTGCCCGCCGGTCCCCGGCAGATACGTGACCGCCAGTCCCGTAAGAAGGCCCCCGACGGCAAGCAGCGGCAGGGGCCACCACGGTGGCGTTCCGTCGAACCCCAGCGACTTGGGCAGATCCGTGTAGATCAGCGGCTGAAGTTCGCCGATCAGCGCGAGGAAGCCGAACGCCGCCGCGGACACCGGCACACCGATCAGCGCGGCCATCACCAGAAGCAGCAGGTACCCGCGGCTGCGGAGAAGAGCCGCCGGGTCCGGCGGTGACGCGGTCCGGGGTCCAGTGCTGGCGACCGGCATACGCATTGCCTCCATGACACGGACCTCGTTGGCGGTCTCACGGGCCGCGTTCAGCGAACCTGGAACGCTCCGCCACCTGACAGGACAGACACTGATCCGAGCCTGGCACGCCGTTCCCGGGCGGGCATGGCGGCGCCGCCCATGCGGGGTACCTCCGAGGCACCATCAGGACCAGAAGTACGCCTGCCGTTCACGGTTTCCCTTTGCCCGGTCCAGGGCAGATCGCGACCGCCGCATGGGACAGGGCGGGTGCACACTGGCATTGGGGCGAGTGCCCGACTGCGGGGTGATGCGGATGTCGAACCGGATGCGGAGCGATCGGCGACTGACCGTGCGGATGACGGTCACGCTGTTTCTGCTCGGACTGCTGTACGTGGCCTTCGTCGCCGCGTTGATCGTGCTGCTGAAGTCCTGGGTGCTGGTCGTGGTGGTCGCGGCGGGGTTCCTCGCCGCTCAGTACTGGTTCTCCGACCGGGTCGCCCTGTTCGCGATGCGCGGGCGGGTCGTGGAGCGGGAGGAGTATCCGCAGCTGCACGGGGTGATCGACCGGCTGTGTGCCGTCGCCGACCTGCCCAAGCCGGTGGTCGCCGTCTCGGACATGGATATGCCCAACGCGTTCGCGACCGGGCGGAACGCCGATCACGCCGTGGTGTGCGTGACCACTGGGCTGCTGCGGCGGCTGGAACCGGAGGAACTGGAAGGGGTGCTCGCGCACGAGCTGTCCCATGTCGCGCACAAGGACGTCGCCGTGATCACGGTCGCGTCCTTCCTCGGTGTCATCGCCGGGCTCATCGTGCGGTTCGCGTTCTACTCGCAGGTGCTCGGCGGGGGACGGCGCGACCAGAACACCGCCGTCGTCTTCGCGGCGGTGATGGGTGTCTCCGTGGCCGTGTACACGATCAGCTTCCTGCTGATCCGCGCCCTGTCCCGGTACCGGGAACTGGCCGCCGACCGCTCCGCCGCGCTGCTCACCGGGCGGCCCTCGGCGCTGGCCTCCGCGCTCACCAAGGTCTCCGGCGACATCGCGCGGATCCCGTCGAAGGACCTGCGGACCGCGCAGGCCTTCAACGCCTTCTACTTCACGCCCGCCCTCGGCAAGGAGCCGGGCCTGGTGCGGTACTTCTCCACCCATCCCAGTCTGGAGCAGCGGATCGACCAACTGGGGCGGATCTCCGCCGAGTTGGGTGAGGCGGCGGCTCCCGGCTCCGGGAAGTGACGAGGCTCGGGTAACTCAGCGAAGGCTTGGAGCGTGCCTGTATGGGACTGCTGGACATTCTTCTGGGGCGCACCAGGCCCGTCGCCCCGGATCTCGACCGGCTCTTCGCGCTGCCGTCGGCCGCGGTGACCCTCCAGGCCGCGGCCGGCTTCACGCCCACGGGCCGCGGGGCGGTGTGCTTCGCCACGGTGGAGGGCGCCGCCTTCGACGACGTACGCAAGGAGGTCCAGGCGCTGCTCGACGCGGATGCGGAGCGGACCGGGGCGCCTGTCGAGCTGGTCCGGGACGAGTACGGGTACTCGTGGCTGGTGTCGCGGCGCGGGCCGGAGGATCTACCGGCGCTCGTCGGTGATCTGCACGCGGTCAACAGCGCGTTGGAGGCGAGTGGGTTCGGGCCCCAGCTGCTGTGTTCGGTGGTCTGGTTCGAGCGCGCGGAGCGTGCGGGTGGGGAGGGGGATCGGCTCGGGCTCGTCTATCTCTACAAGCGCGGCACCTTCTATCCCTTCTCGCCGCTGACCGGCGCTGACGGTCGCGTGGACCATCAACGGCGGGACAACGCGCTGGAGTTGCAGGTGCGGGCCGCGCTGGCCGGTGAGCTGCGGGTCGAGCAGGATCTGAGCCGGTGGTTCCCGGTGTGGGGTGCCCCCGGTCTCTGAGGTCCACGAACGCTCCAGAAACGCTGAAGGGTGCCCTGCGGTGAGCAGGGCACCCGGCGCCTTGTTCAGCGGGAGTAGCGCATCAGGGCTCGCACCATGTGGCACGTCGTGTCCGACGGCGGGTGGACGCCGATCAGGTCCGCCGCGCTGCGGATCGTTTCGTTGCGGGCCTGGTTCGGCATGTGGACGCCGGAGTCGAGCAGGGCGATCGCGAGCCGCATCGCCTTGAGACGGCGGTTGTGCGTGACGTACCACTCGCGGGGGCGGCCCGGCGGCAGCGGGCGCTTCTCCACGGGGGCGTACGGCAGGTCGAGTACGACCCCTCTCCTGGCAGTGGACTGAGTGGGCAACGGCTTGAGAGCGGCAGCGGGCACAGGCATCCTCCTGTCGCGGTCAGAGTGCCACCGGAACCCCCGGCGACACCCTCGAACACTTCCTCTATTCTACTGCCCGGCACTGACAAAAGGCCCTGGCCACAAGGCCTTTCGAAGATCTCTGGCGTACCGTGATCCCCATGGAAATCTGGATCAACC
>Ga0136846_1216375_pt1 | contig 20120 bp, 22 predicted proteins | sample HopSoiMetagenom2_FD_96841 | JGI IMG/M metagenome (GOLD analysis project Ga0136846, IMG submission 96841) | Grasslands soil microbial communities from Hopland, California, USA - 2 Assembly 2016 (version 4) | ecosystem: Environmental > Terrestrial > Soil > Grasslands | place: USA: Hopland...
GCGATCGACGACGAGGTCGTCGAGGCCCCGGGTCTGGATCTCGAACGTCGCCCCCTCCTTCGCCCACAGGAAGACGCAGCGGGCGAGCGCGTCGGCGGTGCAGCGCTCGACCTCGCCATAGGCGCGGCAGATCTCCTCGCGGCCTTCGGCGCAGCGGGCGCGCGCCGGCGCGACCGGCGCGTAGCCGAGGCTGATGAGAAGCCGCCGCGCCACCGAATACGGCGTGTCGCGCGGCACCGGCGGCACCGGCACGGCGGCCGCGGCGGCGGTCGCGAGCACGATCACGGCGGCGAGCGATGCTGCAAGCGCGCGTGCCACCCCTATTCGCCGGCGAGGGCGCGCGAGAGATAGGGCTGGCCGGCGTCGGCGAGCGCGCGGTCGATCGCCTCGATGCCGCTCTGCACCTTGGCGAGCTCCTCGGCGCTCTCGACCGACGGCAGCTCGTTGCCGGCGATCACCCGGGCGAGCGCGGCGCGCCGCCGCGCGAGACCCTCCCGCGCCCGTTTCAGCTCCTGGACTTCCTCAGCCGTCATGACGCGCTCCAAAGCCGTGGGGGTGGCTTGCTAGCCTCGGCGCAGGCGTCGCGCAACTGCGCTCGCGACGACGTCCCGTCAGCCGCGCCCGGCCGGAGATCGCGCGATCGAGCTGGACATCGGCACGGTTCGTTGGAACAAGCAGCGCCGACGACGGTTCGGTAGCATGCCAACTCACGCGAAGGAGGATCGGATGTCTCGCGGGTTCCCGTCCATGACCGCCCTTTTGGGTCTCCTGGCGATCGCCGGCTACCAGAACCGCGACAAGCTCGCGGAAATGCTCGGCGGCGCCGGGCAGAGGGGCCCGGCCGGTGCCGCGCCCGGCCAGCAAGGCGGCCAGCAAGGCGGTCTTGGAGGGCTGCTCGAACAGTTCAAGGGCGCCGGGGTCGGGGGTCTCCTCGGCGGCGGGCTTGGTGAGCTCGTCGACCGCTTCAAGCAGGCCGGGCAAGGCGAGGTTGCCGATTCCTGGGTCGGAACCGGACCGAACAAATCCGTCGCGCCGACCGACCTCGAGCGGGCGATCGGGCCGGATGTGATCGCCGACCTCTCGCAGAAGACAGGGCTTTCGCGCGACGAGCTTCTGGCGCGGCTGTCGCGCGAGCTGCCGAAGGCTGTCGACCAGTACACGCCGGACGGCCGCCTTCCGGTGGGTTAAGTGCGGACGTTCCCGGTTGGCAGGCGGCGCGCGCGCGAGCCGGGCTGGCGCAGCGCTCCTGTCTCTGCCACCCTGGGGGCGTGGCGCACCCGCGGGAGAGTCCAGCCCATGAAGGCCTTCGTTCTTGCAGCCGTCGCCGTGATGGCTTTCGCTGACTTAAGCGGTCCGGCAGTCAGCCAGCCGCTCACCGGCGGCGCGGCGCCGTCGGAAGCAATGACCAGGCGAGACTTCCGCGCCCAAAGGCGCGAGGCGCGACATCTGCGAGCCAAGCAGAAGAAACTGCTGAAGCGCCAGCGTGCAAAGACGGAACAGCACCGCCGACACTAGAGCGCGATGACTTCTCGTCGAGTCGTCATCCCGCTCTACCTCTTCGTTTGAGCATGATCTTTTCCGAAAACCGGTAGCCACTTTTCGGGATCATGCTTTAGAGCGCGATGACTTCTCGTCGAGTCGTCATCCCGCTCTACCTCTTTGCTTGAGCATGATCTTTTCCGAGAACCGGTAGCCACTTCTCGGGATCCTGCTTGAGCGACGGGCGACCGAGCTGCCGCCCTCCTAAGCCCTTGATATCAATGGTACAGCCGCCCCGGCTCGAACGGGGGACCCCCAGATCCACAACCGGTTAATTCCTATTTCCATGTGGATCCCGCTCCTACTCCCGATTACCCTAAGTCCCTGAACAGTAACGTCTTTCGGCTCCCGCTTCCTCTCCTCCGTTCCTTGACTTCCCTGGCAGGTTGGTCACCATCCGGTTACCAAGGATTAGGAACGTGCGGTATGGATCACGTCTCCACTCGCATCACAAAGCGCATGGTCGAGCAAGCCACCCCGAGCTCGCGGCGTTACATTATCTGGGACCGGGAGCTCAAAGGGTTCGGTGTCCGCATCGAAAGCACCGGGACCAAATGCTACTGGTGCGCTATCGCCCGAAGGGCATCGCGGGGGCACCGAAGCGCTTCATCACGATCGGCCGTCATGGGCCGGTCACGGCAGAACAGGCCCGAACCCGTGCGCTCAGCATTCTTGGCTTGGTGGCCAGCGGCCATGATCCCGCTGGCCCAGAGCGCGCTGGCAAAGACACGCTCATTCTGGCTGAGGCGGTTGAGCTGTTTATGCAGGAACACGTGCGCCTCAAACGAAAGCCGCGGACTGCAGAATATTATCAGCAGCTCTTCACGGCCTACGTCACCCCAAGCTTCGGGCGACAAAAGGTCGATAGCGTCACGCGAAATCAGCTGGCCAGGTTGCACGCCGATATGGCGGGACGGCCATTTCAAGCGAATCGTATGCTCTCAGCGGTGAGTAGCCTTTACGGGTTTCTCGGACGGAGGAGCATGGTCGCTGAGGGCTTCAATCCAGCTCGCGGTATCGAATTGTACCGGGAGCTCGGACGGGAGCGGTATTTGACGTCTGCTGAGCTGTCTCGTCTTGGTGCCGCGCTGCACGAGGCGGAGACGGTCGGGCTACCCCGGTCGGTGCGTCTCGACGGCCCGCACGTGAAGCATCTTGCCAGGCCTGAGAACCGCCGAACTTTGTTTGACGCAAATGCAGTCGCCGCCATTCGACTGCTCGCACTGACCGGAGCGCGGCTACGTGAGATCCTCACCTTGCGCTGGGAGGAGGTCGATCTCGAGCGCGGCTTGGCATTTCTGGGCGACAGCAAAACCGGTCGCAAGACGCTCGTATTCAGCTCGGCAGCGATTCAGATTTTGAAGGGTCTTCCGCGCACAGGCGTTTACGTCGTCGCTGGTGCGACCGCGAACGCTCCGCGCGCCGACCTGAAAAAGCCCTGGGAGGCGATTAAGCGCCGCGCTGAGCTCGGCGATCTGCGTCTGCATGACCTTCGGCATACATTCGCTTCGATCGGCGCGGGAGCTAGCTTGGGCCTGCCGATTGTCGGCAAGCTTCTCGGTCACAAGCAGCCGCAAACGACGGCGCGGTATGCGCATCTGGATGCCAGTCCGTTGCGAAGAGCGGTTGATCTTATCGGCGAGCAGCTCGTTGCGCTCACGCGCGACGCTGCGCACGCTGCTCGATTGCTCCGTTACCCCCCTGCCCTATCGAAAAACGCGACCGAGCGAAGATGAATACCAATGCACTCAGTCGCAGAGCACTCCCTGCCCTCGAGCGGCTCAGCTCCTACAATCGCGGCTAGGGCTGACGCATTGGCGCAACCGAAACGCCGCGCCGCGGTCGCTCATCGCACAGACTCACTGCACCAATTTGATGAGAAGCTGAATCTCAGCGGTGGGTGATCTGCCGTTCGAACCCCACCGCTAGCACCTCATACTGTCAATACGAAGAGCGCGATGACGCGCAACAATCGCTCACCAGGAGACGCACATGGCCTTGAAAGTCATCGAATCCGAGCAGGAGCTCTTCGAGCTGTTTGTCGAGCATATCAAGGCTTGCGAGAAGCCGAGGTTGTACAACGAGGCGATCGTCGAATTTGTCGATTTTCTCGTTCGTGAAATTCCGAGTGGCATCGATAGGGACTTCATCATGGAACACTTCGACTGCGCGTTCACGACACAGAGCGCGCTGGGCGTGCTGCTGAACCGCACGGCGAAGACTGATGTCGAGGCGGAGTGCTATCCTGGGCTGATCGAGTTCGCTGCCCGCCTTTTCGAAGAAGCAATTCGCGAGTACGTCGACCTCGAGCTCGCTAATCGCCTGCTCATCGAGATGGGTTGTCTGGGAGAGAGGCGCTACTTCCGACAGGCCCGGGAGGGGCAAACGATCTTCCTGCGCGAGACCGCGCAGTTCCGTTCAAAGTTCAAGGCGAGGGTCAGGATCAAGCAGGAAGGTGATTACGCCAGCTATGGTCTCAGCGCTTTGCCCTCGTCTAAGGAGCAGGCGCGTTTAGGCTGGTAGAATCCTTGAGAAAAGAGGAGTGCCGCACCTCGCTGCTGGTACTTACCCCTTGGGGATTCCTTTAGGCGGTGCGGCAGGTTCGGGACTGAGTGCATTTCTCTCAATCTACACTCAGTCGACGATTCAAGGCTGTCGTTCATGACCAGCGCGGCTCGTGAAAGCGCGCAGCACCCATGCTGCGACCTGCGCGCGAACGCATACTGTCAATTTCGAGAGACGAGGCTTGTCGCGCTCCGCCTGCAGACCGCATCCAAGCCGCGTCGTTTCACCGGGTTAGTCAGGAGAGTACCATGAGCACGAAAACAGCAACGTTTACTCGGGTAAGTCAACCAAGCAGTTCGCGGAGTGGATGCACCAGGGCGCCGCGTGTTCGAAGGATATTTATGCGGCTGCTGGTCGGCACATGAATCCTGAGCCCCTGCTCCCCTTCGAACTGACGGGTGCTCAGCAACTGCCTTTCGTCCTCCGATTTTTCGATCAGGTCGTCTAGGCCAGCACTGAAGATTGCCAGCTCGATCGCCTCGTCGAGGCCCACCCAATCGAAGGAAGCTTCATGATAGAGAGACGCGGCCAAACGTACTAAGCCTTTTGGGTATCGCTCACACTTGGTCGGGCTCCCTGTCGCCAGCAGAAGGTCACCGAGAACGGTGGTCCGGGGCCGCCAACAGTAGTCGAGTTCTGTGATTTCTAACCCGCTCACAGCCTCCTCGATGATGTTCTGCGAAAATTCGACCAATGACGATGGAAACTTCACCATCCCATTTCGTTTACTGATCACATCCTGAAGCTTCGAGTACAACTTTTTGCGGAATGTCATGGTGTATAGCTTCATCATCATCTCCTTAGCTTACTGGTTATCTGGGCGTTCGCGCCGTGTTCGCCTTCTTACGTTTATTGACAGAACTAGAAAGCATCTTCGTCGCCGGTGAGGAAATTGCTGAGTTAACCGGGCGAACGATTCAGTTAAACCCTATTGACGGTATCGGATCGGGCCGGCTGTGCCGCGTCCTATACACCGCTCTACTTGCGCAAACGATGCCGTTCGAGCGCGGTGCTTGGCCAACTTAGGGCCTTAAGTGCTGCATTCGCGCCCATGCGACGTACCGGGGGGCTGGTGGTACAAGTAAGATAGCTATCGACAGAGATGGAGCAGCTGGTGAGGATCGCCACCTTCAACGTGAACGGCGTCAATGGGCGGCTGCCCGTGCTGCTGCGCTGGTTAGAGCAGGCAAAGCCCGACATCGTGTGTCTCCAGGAGCTGAAGGCGCCACAAGGGAACTTCCCTGAGGCGGCGATCCGGGACGCGGGATACCGAGCGGTGTGGCACGGCCAAAAGAGCTGGAACGGTGTCGCCATACTCGCGCGAGGGACGACGCCTGTAGAGACCAGGCGTGGCCTTCCCGGCGATGCCGACGACGAACAAAGTCGATACATCGAGGCGGCGGTCAATGGCGTGCTGATCGCGTGTTTGTACGTTCCGAACGGCAACCCGGCGCCCGGTCCGAAGTTTGATTACAAACTCCGATGGTTCGATCGGCTTGCGACCCATGCTGCCGAACTCCTCGCCAGCGAGGCCCCCGTGGTGCTCGCCGGGGACTTCAACGTTATGCCCACTGATCTCGACGTCTATAAGCCGGAGCGCTGGCTTGATGACGCGCTCTTCCGACCGGAGGTGCGCGATGCCTTTCACCGTCTCATCGAGTTAGGCTGGGTCGACGCAATTCGTAAGCTGCATCCGCGTGAGCGAATCTACACCTTTTGGGATTACTTCCGAAACGCATGAGGCCGGGATGCGGGGCTGCGAATTGACCATCTCCTTTTGAACGCTCCAGCTGCAAAACGCCTCACTGCTGCAGGCGTCGATCGCGAGGTGCGGGGCTGGGAGAAGGCGAGCGACCACGCGCCCGCGTGGATCTGTCTCACAGATGGTGAGGCTAAGGCGCCAACGGCTCGACGCGCCCGGAAGAGTTCTCAGCGCAAGTCCGCCGCGTCATCACCGTCCCGCGAGCGATCCGTCTGACACGTCCCAGGCTCTTTGCGAGGCGTCGAGCCACCACGCGCGTAGACGAATGGTTAGGGCGGCCTAGACAGACACACCATCTTCAACGACCTTAATATCGAGGCATTAAGCGGAGGAACGTGTGGCCGATCCCATCGTCTTTGACGGAACTGTCGAGTGGTCCGGAGAGAACCCGGGCATTTCGCTGAAGGAGCGTCCGGATGGTCGCTTCGTCGCCTTGGCGAGTTTCTTTCGGGTCGTGCTGTCACCACACGGCCGCGGCCATGTACTCGTCCTCATCCAGTCTCCCGACGAAGGCAGCCCTCGAGGCGAACGCCAGAACTATTGCCTCCACGACAACGAGCCGCTGGCGCGATATCTCGTGACCGACTTCGTTTCACATTTCGGGGCCTACAAAGGCCTTTCGAGTATCGGAAGCCTCCTCTATCGCCGACTCGACAGCGTGGAGCCGTCGGGCGACCCAAGCTCCGCCTACAGTGAGCGCGTCAAAGCTGGCGATTTGACCGTTGATCTGACCTGGAGGGGCCTAGGCCGACCGTTCTGCTTTGCCTTCCCGCCTGATAAGTCGGCGACCGGCAAGCACCACATGCCCAGTCTGTTCGTTGGTTGTGAGGATGCGAGTATCGTCGTGAACGGGCGCGCCCTTCCGGGCAAGCCTGTGCCGCGCGAGATCGCCGGCCACACCATCTCGACCGCCATGCTCGCATTCTCCGAGACTTGGATACGCGCTGACTAGGCCAGCGTCACGCCGGACGGTTCTGCTTGGACACCGCATGTTCAGCCTGAACGATCTCGATCATGCGACCGACGTTGTGCGTTCGGTCATGCCGCCGACCACACAATACGCTTGGCCGCTCCTACGACAGCGCTTCGGCATCGAGGTGGTGGTCAAGCATGAGAACCACACGCCTATCGGAGCCTTCAAGGTGCGAGGGGGGCTTACCTACGTTGAGCGTCTGAAGCGCGAGCGCACCCAGGTGAACGGCATCGTAAGCGCGACGAGGGGCAATCACGGCCAGAGCCTTGCCTTCGCCGGGCGCCACTTTGGGCTGCCGGTCGTGGTCGTGGTTCCGCAAGGGAATTCAGTCGAGAAGAATGCGGCGATGAGGGCATTCGGAGCCGAGATCGTCGAACACGGAACTGATTTTGATGATGCGAAACAGCGGGCGACAGAACTCGCCGAGGAGCGAGGCTTTGAGTACGTCCCGTCTTTCCATCAAGACCTGATCGTCGGTGTCGCGACCTATGCCTGGGAGCTGTTCCAATCTCATCCCGATCTGGACGTTGTATACGCGCCGATTGGGCTCGGCTCCGGGATATGCGGCCTTATCCGGACGCGCGACCCTGCTTGGCCTGAAGACCGACATCGTCGGCGTCGTTTCGAGCCTCTCGAATGCGTATCGGCTCTCGTTCGACGCGGGGCGGGTGGTGCCTATTAATTCGGCCTCAACGTTCGCGGACGGGATCGCCGTTCGGGTACCCGACCCGGACGCCGTCGCGATGATTCACTCTGGCGCAAGGGCCGTCATCGAAGTTTCAGACCTTGAGATCGCGACTGCGATCCGCACTTACCACGAGGACACACATAATCTGGCTGAAGGCGCCGGTGCGGCGGCGTTGGCGGGCCTGGCTGTCGATCGCGATCACTCTCGAGCTCGCAAAGCTGCTGTGATCCTAAGCGGTGGCAACATCGATCGACCATGGGCCAGTCTGACCCTAGCCGGAGGAACGCCCTCGATCGCCTGAAAGTGGGCGTTCGAGGCGTCCAAAGGTCCCGCGCGACCTCGAACCGGCCGTGCCCTGCTTACACGCCCTCGTGCCCCGCCACTGCGCTGTTCAACATCGAGAAGCTTCGTCTAGAATGACGTAGCAACCCCCGTCGGTGGCGAGAGGATACAAATGGCGGTCAACTCCTTAGTGCGCGGCGCGGCCGCTCTACTCATCCTCGTCGCGGCCTCGACCACGGCAGCGCGCGCTGCGCAGGATCGTTTCGTGGTCGACCTCGCAAGCGAACCGTCGACGCTCGATCCCCATATTCAGTGGAACCCTGACAGTTACTTCGTATACCGCAACATCTTCGACAACCTGCTGACGCGCGATGACAAAGGCGCAATCGTGCCCGAGATCGCGACCGCTTGGCGTCAGGTGTCCGACACTACGCTTGAGTTCGACATCCGGACGGACGTCAGCTTCCACGACGGATCGAAACTTACCGCAGAAGATGTCGTCTTCAGCATCAAGCGGATCATTGATCCTAAATTCGGAAGCCCTCAGCTAAGCCAGTTCAGCAAGATCGCTGATGCTACCCGCGATGGGCCGTCCAAGGTCGTGATCCAGCTAAAGAGCCCGTATTCAGCGATCCTCGCTCAGCTGGTGAAGCTCTCCATCGTGCCGAAGCATGTCGTCGAAAAGGAAGGAAACGACAACTTCAACCTAAACCCCATAGGCAGCGGGCCTTACAAGTTCATCTCCTGGGATCGAGGCGTCGCTGTGACCCTCGCTCGGAACGATGCCTATTGGGGTCGGAAGGGACCATTCCCGCAAGCCGTGTTCCGGGCGGTTCCGAACGCCGCAACCCGCCTTGCCGACGTGCAAGCTAACGCGGCCGACCTCGCTCGAGCCATGAACTCCGACCAAGGAAAGCAGCTCGATGATTCGGGCCGCGGCAAGCGCCTGTACGCCCTGACAGAGCGCTCCGCGTACCTGCGTATCAACCCCAACCGACCACCCTTCGACAACCTCAAGATTCGGCAGGCGCTATCTTACGCGATCGATAAAGAGGGCATTACAGAGGGGATCCTGGGCGGGCTCGATAAGCCGATCGATGAGATGGTGACGCCGGTCACCTTCGGGTGGAGCGGGGGCGTCAAAGGCACGGGCTACGACCCCGAGAAGGCGAAGGCCCTTCTCAAGGAAGCCGGCGTGCCCCCGCACTTCGACTTTCTCGTCGGCACATTTTTCGACCAGCGGGTGGTCCAGGCTGTGCTGCAGCAACTCAAGGAAGTCGGCTTCAATGCGAGCATCTCGCTCGTCGATACCGCCACGTTCCTGAAGGCCATTCAGCAGGGGCCGAAGGATGGCCCGGCGCTCGCTATCTCGACTAATTCTTGCGCCTGCCAGGACGCTGACGGGATGCTCAACTACCTGCTTCATTCGGGCAGCAACTGGGCGATCACGACCTCCGTGGAGCTTGACAAGCTCCTCGATGAAGCCGGCGCCTCTACAGACGAGAAGAAGAGGCTCGCGCTTTATAGCCAGCTCAATGCGCTGATTGCGGATCAGGTCCTCTCTCTCCCGCTGTATCAGATGACCGCGATCTTCGCGGCATCAAAAAAGCTGCAGTGGAACCCGACTCCCAATGAGAGCTTTTTTCTCAATCGAATGAACTGGGTGGAGTGAGAGCTCGCGCCAGCGCACGCGCTGATGAAACGGTTTCTCGTTCGTCGTTTCGGACAGGCCGTGGTTACGATTTTCGGCGTTCTCACGCTTGTCTTCTTTCTCCAGCGACTAACCGGCGACCCAGTTTATCTCTTGTTGCCCGACGCAGCGACACAGGAGGATATTGACGCGCTGCGCCACGCGCTTGGCCTCGATCGACCGCTTGCAGTGCAGTACTTCTCGTTCATCGCGGATTTCGTGCGGCTAGATCTCGGTCGCTCGGTCGCCCAGAAGCTTCCGGTTACCACGATCCTCGCGTCTCGGATTCCTTTCACGCTGGCGCTCGCCGGCGGAGCGCTGCTCGTTGCTGGTGGCCTCGGTCTCACCATTGGCGCGCTTCTCGGCGCCTTTCACCGCCATCGCCTCGCCTTGCCGCTGGGCTGGTTTGTGGTCGCGGCCCAGAGCATGCCTACCTTCTGGAGTGGCATTCTGCTGATTCTTGTATTCGCGGTTGGGCTCGGGTGGCTGCCGCCCTCCTCAAGCGGTGGGCCTGAGCATCTGATCATGCCAGCGCTAGCGCTCGGCCTATTCAGTCTCGCGAATTTCGCCCGCGTGACGCGGAACTCCGTCGTTGAGGAACTCTCGCGACAGTACGTCCGCACCGCACGGGCGCGCGGCGTGCCGCCCCGGAGAATTCTGCTCCGTCACGTGGCCCGAAACGCCGCCATCCCAGTGATCACGGTTGCGGGGCTTGAGATCTCGAACCTGCTCGCCGGCGCGGTGATCGTCGAAACGGTCTTCGCCTGGCCTGGGCTCGGACAGCTGACGATGCAGTCGATCCTCGCGCGCGACTTTCCGATCGTACAGGGCGTGGTCCTGCTCGGCGCGTGCGTAACCGTGATCCTCAATCTCGCAGCCGACATCCTCTACAGCGTTGTTGATCCCCGCATCCGACTGCAGGTGGCAAGGTGAGCGTTCAGGCGGTCGCTGCGCCGGGCACGGCACGCTCGCGGTTATGGGTCGGACCAGGATGCGCCCTCCTCATCATACTGGCCTTACTGGCAATCGCGGTTATGGCCCCACTGATCGCGCCCTACTCCCCCGAGACCCAGAACCTGCTTGGGCGGCTCAAGCCGCCGGGGTTCGCGAGCCGCGGGAGAGTGTATTGGCTCGGCTCCGACGAACTCGGGCGTGACCTTCTCAGCCGCCTGGTCTGGGGTGCTCGGGTATCGCTACTCGTTGCGACTGCGTCCGTGCTTCTGTCGGCGGTTGTCGGAACGATACTTGGGATGCTCGCGGGCTATCGGCGTGGCACCGTTGAGGTTGTGCTGATGCGGATCGTCGACGTGTTCCTGTCGATTCCTGCCATCCTCTTCGCCATCATCCTGGTCGCGGTGCTGGGACCGGGACTCACGAACGTGGTGGTCGTGCTCGCCCTGACTCGTTGGCCGCGCCATGCCCGGGTCGCTTATGCACAGACGCTTGCGGTTTCGGTACAGCCGTATGTTCGCCTAGCGCGATTCATGGGCGCTGGAACGGTTCGGGTGCTAGTATTGCACGTCTTGCCGAACATTCTCGGTGCTCTCGTCGTCGTGATGACGCTCGAATTCGGGCAAATGGTACTGTTCGAGGCGGGTCTGTCGTTTCTCGGCCTCGGAGTGCAACCACCCACACCGAGCTGGGGTGCGATGCTGTCAACCGGCCGCGACTATGTGTCGACCGCCTGGTGGATCGCAACCTTCCCAGGCCTCTGCCTCTTTGTGCTTGTCCTCGCCGCTAATATTCTCGGCGACGCATTGCGCGACAGGCTCGACCCGGAACAGCGACGAGGATGACGTGACGGATCCTAAATGTCTGGTCGGCAAGCGTGCGCTGGTCACCGGAGCGGCAGGCGTCGTAGGCTGGATGATTTTCGAAACGCTGCAGGAGGCCGGCGCCCGAGTAGCTCTGACGGATGCCCGCGCCGATGCGCTAACCGCATTGGCCGACGAGATCGACGGCGGCCCGGATGCGATCGTCCGAGCTGTCGACCTGACGCAGGAAGCAGCGATTGCTGGGCTCGTAGACGAAATCGGAGCGCGGTGGGGCTCGCTCGACGTACTCGTCAACAATGCCGGGATCTATCCGAGCGGCTTTCTCCTTGATATCTCGCCCGCCGACTGGGATCGCGTCTTCGACGTGAACCTGCGGGCGCCGTTCGTGCTGACCCAACTCGTCGCTAAGCAGATGATCGCGGGTGGAATCGAGGGTAGCGTGATCAATATCTCGTCGGGCGGGTCGCGCAAGATGCGCCTCACGGCGGCTCCCTATTGTATTTCGAAGACCGCTCTCGACAGGCTAACCAAAGGGTTCGCTCAGGAGCTCGCGCCGTTCCACATCCGAGTGAACGCGCTCGAGCCGGGCTTCGCGCCTGGCAGTGTCGTGAGTCATCTCACTGACGAGCACATCGCGGCGACCGCGGAGTCGATCCCGTTAGGGCGCAACATGTCGCGCGAGGACATCGCTGGTCCGCTTCTCTTCTTGGCGAGCGAAGCCTCGCGTTACGTGACGGGCGCCACGGTTACGGCTGATGGCGGGAATTCCATCGGCTCGCTAGCTGTGTACCAAACGAAGAAGAAGCCGCTCTGACCGGCGCGCTCGTTCAGGCCTCCGGAGCGGTGTGTCCCGTGCTACGGGTCGTCGATCTTACCGTGACAATTGGCGGGCAGTCGGTCGTCGAGGGCGTCTCCTTGTCGCTCGGGAAGCGTGAGATCCTGGCCGTCGTTGGTGAGAGCGGATGCGGCAAAAGCATCACTGCTCTGTCGATCCTGGGACTGCAACCCAACGCCGCTCGGATCGCAAACGGCCGCATCGAGTTCGATGGCGAGGACCTCGTGGCGATGGGCGAGAGCCGACTGCGAGTGGTGCGGGGGGACCGCATCAGCATGATCTTTCAGGAGCCGGTTATATCACTTAACCCGCTCATGCCAGTCGGCGTGCAGGTGGCCGAGGTCTTGCGGGTGCATCGCGACGTAAGCAGTCGCGAGGCTGCCAGAGAGGCCGTCGAGATGCTTAGGCTGGTAGGCATCGCCGATCCTGAACGGCGTGCCGGCCAGTTCCCGTTCGAGCTCTCCGGCGGCATGTGCCAGCGCATCATGATCGCCGCGGCCCTAATCGCGCGTCCCGCGGTGTTGATCGCCGATGAACCGACGACAGCCCTCGACGTCACGATCCAGGCCCAGATCCTTCACCTTTTGCAGCGCTTGCGCGACGAGGCCGGAACCACAATCCTCCTTATCACCCACGACATGGGCGTCGTTGCCGAGATGGCCGATCGGGTCGCCGTGATGTATGGCGGCCGGATCGTCGAAACAGCCTCCGTGGACGCAATCTTTGCGGCCCCAGCTCATCCGTATACGCGCCTCCTGCTCGCTACTCTTCCGGGAGTAACGACCATCCGGCGCGCGCCGCTACGCACGATCGCAGGCAATGTGCCAGGATCGGGCGAGTGGCCGGACGGTTGTCGCTTCCGGACGCGCTGCCCGCTGGCCGATGGGCTCTGTCGAGAGACGCCGCTGCTCACACGCGTCAGCGCAGCACATCGCGCGGCCTGCTGGCACACCGATCGGGCGGCCGCGCTCGCATAATGGACCCGCTTCTCTCCGTCCGAAATCTCTGTGTTCATTATGCCGTGCGCCATGGCGGCCGTGATGGCGTGGTCCAAGCCGTGGACGGCGTTTCGTTCGACCTCGCAGCGGGCGAGACGCTGGCAATCGTCGGGGAAAGCGGCTGCGGAAAATCGAGCACGGCCTACGCTATTCTCGGCCTTGAACGCGCGACAGCCGGCACAATCGAATTCGAAGGCAAGGCGCTCGGCAATGCGGATGAGCGCGGCCGTAGCGGCGCGATGCAAATCGTCTCTCAGGACCCAAGCGCCGCTCTTGATCCTCGAATGCGGGTCAGCGACAGCATAGCGGAGCCGCTCGCAATCTCCGGGGTACGGCCGATTCTTCGGCGAGCGCGCGTGGCCGAGCTGCTCGAGTTGGTCGGGCTCCCGCCGAGTAGCGCGGCCCGCTATCCGGGCGAACTGTCCGGAGGACAGCGTCAGCGGGTCGTCATCGCGCGTGCGCTCGCGCGTTCACCCAAGCTCCTGATCTGCGACGAGCCGGTCTCAGCTCTGGACGTATCGATCCGCTCGCAGATTCTAAACCTCTTCATGCGCATGCAGAGCGAGCTTGGCTTCGCGTCGCTCTTCATCAGTCACGATCTCTCGGTCGTGAGACATGTGGCTGATCGCGTGGTGGTCATGTACCTAGGAACGATCGTTGAGGAAGGGGATGTGAGCGCGGTGTTCGACGCGCCGACCCACCCTTACACTGAGGCCCTGATTTCGGCAGTCCCGATCCCCAATCCCGTTGCCCAGCGGACGCGCCGGAAGATCATCCTTGCAGGCGATCCGCCAAGTCCCATCGGCGATAGACCCGGCTGTCCGTTCATGCCGCGATGCCCGATACAGGTGGAACGCTGTGCTGCGAGCCGGCCTCCGTTGCTGGGTGTGCGCTCCACCCACCGCGTTGCGTGCTTCGTCCGGACCGCCCCCTAGAAGAAAACCCAGTGGGACTTATCAACCCTCGCAGGGACGAATGGCCGTAAGGACTATGAGCTAGAGCCTCGTCGGCGTTACGGGCTGTGCCGCGGCTCCGCGCTGTTATGGTGATGGGTCTCGACAGGTCGTGACGGAAGCGGCTTCCCCATGTGCGCTGGCGCACAGCCAGATCCTGCGGCGGGGCTACACTCCCCATTGAGACCTCCCTACCTAGACCCGCGGGTTTTTTCTTTCTCGAACTTGCACGCAATGGAGGCGTTGTAGAACTATGCCCTTCCGATGTGCCCGCGGCGCCTTAGCAAAAACGAGGAACCGCGACTCGAAGAGCTGCTCACCGATGACGTCCTTCAGCTTGTGATGGCGCGAGACGGGGTGACGCCGGAGACCTTACGCAAGCTGACTTCGGAGTTCCGGGAGAAAAGGCTACAAGCGGAGCCGAGGGCGCTAGACCCGATAGCCTAGCGGACATCGCGCCGTTGCGGGCTTGTTCGCGTTCAAGGGTGCCGGACGTGGACCTGTATCCGCCCTGCTCTAGGTAAGGGCCGCGACTTTCAGCATGTGCCTCATGACCGCCCGAGGTGCCCGCGCCACTCTCACGCATGTTGCACCCATTCCTGTATGCCGATATCAAGAGCTACGCTTCTCGAGTATCCCCTCTAACGCTGGCGGACATCGCGATGCCGAGGCCAATGGCCGTGACCGCGCGGGAAGGCGAAGCGCGGACCATTCGCAGCCTTCCTCTGGATCTGCATACTGCATTTCCGGTTTCGGAAGAGAAGATCTATCTCAGCATCTGCGATAGCACGGTACTGGCCCAATCTGTACGCGCCGCGGTCGATCGTTTTCTTGATCAAGTTATGTACTGGCGGGAGGAGCGATCCACCCGGGATTCAGTGGTCGAAGCCACCCGTGCGAAATTCGCGGCGCTCATCGGCGGGCAGGAGGGCGATGTCGCGATCGTCAAGAATGTTTCAGAGGGCATCAATGCTATCGCAACCGCGTTTGATTGGCGCCCAGGGGATAACGTGGTGCTTTGTGCCTCCCTGGAGCATCCTAACAACGTAATTCCCTGGCTCCACCTCAAGCGGCGTGGCGTAGAGGTGAGGATCGTTCCGCCGAGTGATGGGGCGATCAATCCTCAGCAGATCATCGCCAACATCGACGAACATACGCGGGTCGTGACGTGTTCTTCCGTCACATTCGCCCCTGGGCTGCGCACGGATCTCGCCCCGATCGGACGCGCCTGCCGCGATCGTGGTGTGTTCTTTCTCGTCGATGCGGTTCAGTCGGTTGGCATTCTCCGCCTAAACGTGGAAGTCGAGTCCATCGACGGACTTGTCGTCTCGACAGCCAAGGGGCTGCTGGGCCTCTACGGCATGGGCTTCCTCTACTGTCGGCGCCACTGGGCACAACGGCTTGTGCCGGTGTACTTGTCTCGACCTGCGGTGGACCTTCCCCCGGATAGGTATTCGGAGATGGCCTCGTTTAAGCTTGAGATCCGGCCCGATGCGCGCCGGTTTGAGGTCGGCTCGGTCGATTACGCGAGCTGTTACGCTGCCGACGCCGCTCTCGACCTCATCTTCTCAATCGGACCCGACGCGATCGAGGCGCACACGCTGAGGCTCGCCGACCGAATGAGGCGAGGCCTAGCAGCGCTGGGGTTAGAGGTCACCGGGTTGAGAGCGCACGACAGGCCCTCTCACATCGTCACTGTTGGTCGCCTTGGTTGCGGCGGCCATGAGGTTACGGATGATCCGTGGCTGCGGGCGATTTCACAACGTCTCAAAGACGCCTCCGTCGCTCACACGATCCGTCGAGGTATGCTTCGCTTCGCGTTTCATATCTTCAATACCGACCAGGAGGTTGACAGCGTGCTTGCGCTGGTGGCCTCCGTGAAACGGCCAGCGTGAAGGGCACATCAAAACGACGAAGCGCAAACAAAATCGGTACAGGGGGAGACCATGAATTCACTTCGGAGCTACGCAACCCAGGCCTTAGTCGCCGCCGGCAGCCTCATGCTCGTTATGGGTACGCCCGCCCTCCCGCAGGCACTCTCGGGGACGCTCAAGAAAGTTCAGGAGAGCAAGAAGTTTGTCATCGGCTATCGCGAGGCCTCTTTCCCATTCGCATATTACGATGACGCCAAGAAGCCGGTCGGCTTTGCGGTCGAGCTCTGCACAAGGATCGGCGAGGCCGTGAAGAAGGAGCTGAATCAGCCGGAGATCGAGATCCAATATCTTCCGGTAAATGCCCAGACGCGGATCCCTCTTCTCACGAATGGGACAATTGATATCGAATGCGGCTCAACGACCAATAATCTGGCCCGACAGCAGCAGGTGGATTTTACCTACAGCTTCTACGTGACCGGCGGCCGGCTTTTAGCCAATAAGTCGTCAGGGATCAGGGAAATCGAGGATACCAACGGCAAAACTCTCGGTGTGGCACCAGGGACCTCAAACGAACGCGTCCTCAAGGACTATATCGACCGGCTCAAACTCGACGTGAAGGTGGTGACCGTCCGCGACCACGCTGAAGGAATGCTCGCGCTCGAAACTGATCGCATTGACGCATATGTCCACGATGAAGTCGGCGAGTTTGCCCTACTCGCCAAATCGCGGCAGCGTGATCGCTTCGAAGTTGTCGGGCGCCTGCTGTCGTTCGATCCTTACGGCCTGATGATCCGGCGCAACGATTCCGCCTTCCAGCATGTCGCAAACCGCACGCTAGCCCTGATCTATCGCTCGGGCGAAGTCCGCGAGATGTTCAAGAAGTGGTTCGACCCCTTCGGCATCCCCATGACCGAAGCCGTCGATTGGACTTTCAAGCTGAACGCCATGCCCGACTAAATCGCCCTGGCGAGCACCACGCATTTCGGCCTGTTCGCGAGCCAAAATCGATGGCGGGCTATAACTGGAAGTGGGGGATTCTCTTCCAAGAACCGTACCTGGGCTGGCTGATTTCGGGCGCCCTGACCACCGTCGTCCTGGCCCTTACATCCTGGACCATAGCAGTCGTGATGGGCACGATCATCGGGATCGGCCGAACCGTGCCTTTCGCTCCATTTCGCCGGCTCGCAACCGCCTATGTCGAGGTGTTCAGGAACATTCCTCTTCTGGTGCAGATGTTCTTGTGGTTCTTCGTCCTGCCAGAGGTCCTTCCGCGCGAGTGGGGCCGCTATTTGAAGAGAGGGGTGGCCCATCCGGAGTTCGTTTCCGCGATGCTGTGCCTCGGGTTCTACACCGCTTCTCGCGTCGCTGAGCAAGTGCGATCTGGTATCCAAAGCATTCCGACTGGGCTGTCAGCCGCGGCTCGGTCCAGTGGCATGACGATCGTTCAGACGTACAGGCATATCCTCATGCCGATCGGATGGCGGATCATCGTGCCGCCAATGACATCCGAATTTCTCGGCATCTTCAAGAACACCTCGATAGCGCTAACCATCGGTGTCGCGGAGATTACCGCACGCAGCCGTCAGATTGAGAGCTACACGTTCCAGGGCTACGAGGCATTTACCGCCGCGACCATCCTCTATCTCCTCGTATCGATGACCCTTCTCCTTGTGACACGTGGGATCGAAGCGCGGACACGGATACCCGGCATGATCGTGCGTGATCAGGCAACGAACTCCCGATGAGCGAGTTCGATTTTGCAGTGATCGCACGCAACCTGCCCTACCTGTGGGAGGGTCTGCAGCTCAGTGTCAGGCTTGCGGCGATCTCCATAGCGGCGGGAATCGTTCTTGGTTCGCTGCTAGCTCTCCTTCGCATGTCGAGGATCGCTCTGCTCTCGTGGGGGGCCAAAGCGTATGTGAATTTCTTTCGGTCGGTCCCGTTGATCCTGGTGATATTTTGGCTTTATTTTCTTATCCCAATGATGATCGGTCGCTCAACAGGGCCATTCATGTCTGCAGTTGTGGCCTTCACACTGTTTGAAACGGCGTATTACTCCGAGATCATCCGGGCGGGGGTTCAGAGCATCCCTAGCGGCCAAGTCAACGCCGGGCTGTCCACTGGAATGTCGCGATGGCAAACGATGCGCTACGTCGTTTTACCGCAGGCCTTCAGGAACATGACGCCAATATTGCTTACGCAGTGCATCATACTGTTTCAAGATACCTCGCTGGTGTATGTTGTTACGCTGCGTGATTTTATGACGTCTGTATCAACCGTTGCAAACCAGGAGCTTCGGCTTGTCGAGCTTTATGCATTCGCTGGGGCTGCATATTTCGTAATTTGCTTCACCGCGTCTCGGCTGGTTGGCGGGTGGAGCGGGGGATTCCAACGGTGATAGAGATCAGGAATGTCAGCAAATGGTACCGCGATTTCCAGGTGCTGAAAGACTGTTCTCTTTCGGTCACGCGTGGAGAGGTCGTGGTGGTGTGCGGGCCGTCTGGCTCGGGAAAGAGCACTCTTATCAAGTGTGTGAACGGGCTCGAGCCGATCCAGGAGGGTGACATTTTCGTGGACAGGTTGTCTGTCCGGAATCGAGCCGAGGCTCATCGTCTGCGGTCACGTGTTGGAATGGTATTTCAGAGCTTCGAGCTGTACCCGCACTTGACCGCAATAGAGAACGTTTGTCTGGCGCCGATTGTGGTTCTGAAACAGCCTCGAGCCGCCGCCGAAGCGGCAGCGATGACTCTGCTGAATCGGGTCGGTTTGGCGGATCACGCGCCAAAATTCCCCTCGCAATTGTCTGGAGGCCAACAACAACGCGTTGCCATCGCGCGTGCTCTCGCAATGGATCCGATCGTGATGCTGTTCGACGAGCCAACATCAGCGCTCGATCCGGAAATGATTTCGGAAGTTTTAGACGTCATGACCGACTTGGCCCGCGACGGCATGACCATGATCGTAGTTACTCACGAGATGGGCTTCGCGAGAAGAGTGGCACACCGCATCGTGTTCATGGACGCAGGGATGATCGTCGAAGAGCGACCCACCGCTGAGTTCTTCGAGGGCGCCAGGAGCCCACGAGCTCAACTCTTTCTTTCGAAAATCCTGAACCACTAGCGGCAGGCGGGTGCGCTCATAAAGTTGGCAATTCACCGGATAAAACAAAGCCTCCCCGAATCGGCCACGCAGCAGCCTCTTCCGCGTGCTCGCCGTCGATCGCCAGCTGCGATGGCGACGGATCATCCGCCCGTTCGATGATCTGCTCTTCCGTCAATCTGCAATCGCTTCATCGTCCGGTCCTTCCATAGGCCCGGTCTCTCGCGTCAAATGGGCGTCAGGCTCGTGAGCTTTTTCTGGTTTAGTGCGTCCGCGCTGGTGATCGGTAAAAGCCGCTGTCCTGGATCGGTTGCGCTCGTGGGCTCGAAGCGTGGCACACACGGCGCGGTCATCACCGGCATCAGGTTGGCCGAGGCGCGGCGGGCCGAGGTCATCGACAGCTTGGAGCTTGAGACCGTCGTGCGTGAGCCGGTCTACATTCAGGGAAGCTTACCAACCCAGCACACCCTTGGACGCACGCACCAGCTCAGTGCACCGTCTCAAGGAGATACAGTTTTCGGCTGAGGAGCTCGTCATAGAGTTGTGCAAGCCGCTGGACGTGCGGACCGCGGAGGGAGTCCCGTACGGTCTCAAGCTGTCGGGAAATGCGGCCCTTGACGGCTTCCGGGAGCGTCGATCGCTGTAAGCTGTGACGCTCCTCCTCGTACCTCGCTTCGATATCGGCCAGGAGCCTCAGCTCCTCCTGCAGGGCCGTCTCCGCCTCGGCTGAGTAGCAATACGAACTGTTTGACGAATACGTGACCTGATCCCCTGCCACTTAACGCCCTCCTCTAAATGCCGCGAGCCTACTACTTTTGGCGGAGATCCCGCATCGAGGGAGCCGGCTGTAAAATTGTGGATAACGGGGACAGCAAGGGCGTCCACTGTCGCGAACCCGCTGGCCTTCACGCCGCGGGGGGGGGGCGCGCTGCCTCGATCGAGGGACAGCGGTACGTGCCAAGGCACACGGCGCCCAGCGCCCGTCTGTGCTCAGCGCGCGTGGGGGCTGCACAGAGGTGCTCACTGTCCTTGCTCCGTGAGGGCCAACCTCGGTGGGCACAGACTTAGGGCGGCTCCGGACGCCTTA
>Ga0136846_1227445_pt1 | contig 20114 bp, 19 predicted proteins | sample HopSoiMetagenom2_FD_96841 | JGI IMG/M metagenome (GOLD analysis project Ga0136846, IMG submission 96841) | Grasslands soil microbial communities from Hopland, California, USA - 2 Assembly 2016 (version 4) | ecosystem: Environmental > Terrestrial > Soil > Grasslands | place: USA: Hopland...
GCGGCGCGGGCCTCGGCGACCGTGCGGTAGAACGTGCCGTCGTCGCTGACCAGCGACGGGCCGTCGGTGAGCGGACGCCAGCGGAGGTTGTCCCACTCACAGGTGAGTGTCTGGTGGACGCCGAGCGGGATGCCGGACGCCCGAGCGAGCGCGGCGGCCTCGGTGAACCAGGGGCAGGCGGCCATCGTCGACGCCTGGGTCAGGATGCCTTCCCGGAAGGCCTGGACGGTGCCGACGTTGACGGCATGACACATGCCGAAGTCGTCGCCTTGGACGATGAGCTTGATCTCAGCCACGCGCACTCCCGCGATCGACGAACGAACCGATCACGACCGTACCTCGTTCCGCTGACAGTGCGCCGGTGTCATCCGGACTTGGCCCGGTGCCGACGGATGCGCCAGGCAACGATCGCGATGACGACCACCGCGAGCACGACCAGGGCCGTGGCCCGGCCGAAGGTCTTCTCGATCCTGGCGTAGGAGTGGCCGGCCAGGTAGCCGATGAGTACGGCGGCGGCGCCCCAGGCGATGCCGCCCGCGGCGTTGAAGCTGACGAACTTCGAGTAGCGCATGCCCGACATGCCGGCCAGCGCGGGCATCGTGGCCCGGAAGAACGCGACGAAGCGACCGAGGAACACCGCCGTACCGCCGCGCTCCGCGAGCTGCTTGCGGGCCGCCTCGAGACGCTCCGCACGGCGGCTCGCGAGCCGGCTCGCCTGGAGTCGCGGTCCGAGCAGCCGGCCGACCTCGTAGCCGACGGTGTCACCGAGGATCGCGGCTCCGATCACGACCACCAACATCACCGCGAGCGAGGCATGACCGAGGCTGGCCGCCACTCCCCCGAGCACAGCGGCCGTCTCGCCCGGCAGGACGAAGCCGACGAACAACGCGTCCTCGGCGAAGACCAGTAGGCCGACCAGCGCGTACACCGGCAACCCCTGCAGCCCGAGCAACCAGTCGGTCAACCGATGCATGCCGCCGACCATAACCCGCCGTACCTGAGGCCGACGTGAAGGCCTGCATGCGGCCTTCATCCGGCCTTCATGCGGCGCCGCCTACGGTCGCTACGAATCCGGGACCTGACGGCGGGAGAAAACTGTGGTGCGCGCGAGCAGTGGGTCCGTGGTCTGGGGTCAGGTCCAGGACCACTGGTTCACGGCGATCAATCACCTGTCGCGCGTCACGCCGGGGCTGCACGAGGCGGCCCGCCTCTACGCCCAGGCCGGCATCGGCGTTTTCGCCGGCCTGCTGTTGCTGTCGTTGTGGCTGGCCTACACCGACCGCGACCTGCCCCGAGTAGCAGCCGCGCTGTGGGCTCCCGTCGGGATGCTGCTGGCGCTGTGGCTGAACCAGTTCCTGTCCGCGGCCGTCGCCGAACCACGTCCGTACACGGTGCTGCCGAACACGCTGGTCCTGATCGCGCGCAAGACCGACTACTCGTTCCCGAGCGATCACGCGGTGATGGCCGGCGCGGTCACCGTCGGAATCCTCATCGCGAATCGTTGGCTCGGGCTGATCACGGCCGTCTTCGCGGTGCTGATGGCGTTCACGCGGGTCTACGTCGGAGCGCACTTTCCGCTCGACGTGCTGGCGGGACTGCTCGTCGGGGCGCTGGTGGCGCTCGCGTCGTACCTCGTCGTGCGGTGGCCTGCGACACGACTGGTCGAGCGCGTACTACGTTGAGTGGTGATGGAGGGAGGGGCGGATGAGGGTGCTGGTTGCCGAGGACGATGTCCGCCTGGCCGCCCTGCTCCGCGAGACGCTCGAGGAGGCCGGCTGGCGGGTCGGCGTGGCGAACGACGGCCGTACGGCGTTCGATCGGCTACTCAGCGACACCGGGTACGACGTCGCACTGCTCGACTGGATGCTCCCGGGCATGGACGGGATCAGCGTCGCGCGACGGTTGCGTGATCTCGGTGTCGCCGTACCGATCCTGATGCTGACCGCGCGTGGCGACGTCCGGGACCGGATCGACGGCCTGGATGCCGGGGCCGACGACTACCTGCCCAAGCCGTTCGATCTCGACGAACTGCTGGCTCGGTTACGGGCCCTGTACCGCCGCAGCAGCTTCCGTGGTGAGTCGCCGGCACGGGTCGGCGACCTGGTCGTGGACCCAGTGGCCAGGCAGGTGTCCCGGGGCGGTGTGGAGATCGCGTTGTCGACCCGCGAGTTCGACATCCTGTATCTGCTGGCTTCCCATGCCGGGCAGGTCGTCACGCGTCTCACCATCCTGGACGAGGTGTGGGACGGCGAGACCGACCTACGCAGCAACGTGATCGACGTCCACCTGGCCGCCATCCGGGCCAAGATCGACAAGCCGTTCGGCACCGACACGATCACCACGCTGCGGGGTGCCGGCTACCGTCTCGAGACCGGGAACAGATGAGCACGTTACGGGGCCGCCTTTCGCGGGTCTCGCGGCTGTCGCGGTTGTCCTGGTTGTCCCGCTGGTCAGCGTTGTCCCGGATGTCACGGCTGCCGCTGCGGGTCCGCCTCGTCGCCGGGTTCTCCGCGGCGACCTTCGCCGTACTCCTGGCCGCCGGTGCCTTCGTCTACTGGCGGGTCGACTATGCCCTCGACCGCGGCCTGGACATCGAGCTCGAGCAGGCGAGCACCACCCTCGGCCCGCTCGTCCAGACCGACGGTCGGGTGTCGAACCGGCCGGCTGCCGAAGCGACCGGGGTGGCCTGGCAGGTGCTGGAGCAGGAAGGCACCGTGCTGGACCACGGCGGTCCAGCCGGGACAACCAGCCTGATCAGCGAGCAGCAGCTGGACCGGGTCGGTACGACGCCGCACACCTTCAACGTCGGCGACTTCCTGCCGATCTCCAACCACCCCTACCGCCTGCGCATCGTCCCCATCTCCGGACAGCGGTTCCTGCTCGTCGGTGTCCGTCGTGACCACCGCGACGAAGCGCTCCGCGAACTGCTCGCCCAGCTCGCCCTCGCCGGACTCGGCACGCTGCTCATCACCGCCTTCGTCGGCGACCGGCTGGCCCGGGCCGCGCTCCGCCCGGTCGAGCGGTACCGCCGCCGCGCGGCCGCGATCGCCAACGGTACGGCGGACCTGCGGCTCGACGTACCCGCGCAGCGTGACGACGAGATCACCCGGCTCGGGCACACGTTCAACGACATGCTCAGCAGCCTCGAAGGCGCACTGGAGCGGGAACGGCAGTTCGTCAACGAGGCCAGTCACGAGCTGCGCACGCCGATCACCCTGCTGACCAGCCGGATTCAACTGGCCTTGCGCAGACCGCGAACCACAGCTGACCACGAGCGCATCCTCAGCGAGCTCGAGGTCGACCTGGACCGCCTCGCGGGGCTCGCCGAGCAGCTCCTACAGCTGAGCGGCGTCGACGCCGGCCAAGGCCCAGGGTCCAGCGATCTCGTGGCAGTCGCCGGTCGGGTACTCAACCAGCGCCGCCTGGCTGATCCTGAACACGTCGGCGACCTCACCGCGAAGCTGCCCGCCGACGAGCTCGAGGTGCCGATGGCCGACTTCGAGGCCGCCCGGATCCTGACCAACCTGCTCGACAACGCGGCCCTGCACGGCTCAGCGCCGTTCGAGCTGACGGTCGACGATCCCGAGCCGGGATGGGCGCGTGTGACGGTGAGCGACGCAGGCCCGGGGATACCGGCCGCCCTGCTCGCCGGTGCCACGCAGCGATTCGCTCGGGCTGATGAGGCACGCACTCGCCCGGGGTCAGGCCTAGGGCTTGCCCTGGTCGACGCGCTCGTCGCCCAGGCCGGCGGTGAGCTGCGGCTGTGCTACGGCGGCCGGCACAGCTCCCACGGCCACCCGGCGCCGGTGGCCTGCGCACACGGATCCGCCATGACCGTGACCGTGCTGCTGCCGACGATCGCGTCTTAATCTCCGCTTCATCCGGCGGTACCTACCGTCCACCCATGAGCCACGAGCTGCGCCCGTCACACCGCTGGGCCCGCGTGCGCTTCGCGTTGTCCTGGATCGCAGCGGTGGCCATGGTCGGGGTGGCTCTCCCCCGCGCCGTCGATGTCTCCTGGCACGGCGTCATCCCGGCGCTCACCGCCGTACACTGGCCGGCCCTGCTCGGGCTCGCCGGGCTGTGGTTGCTCGGCCTCTACGTGCACTCGTTCGTCCTGACGGCCGCCGCACCCGACCTCACCCATCGGCGCGCGCTGACTCTGAACATGACCGGCAGCGCGATCGCGAACGTCGTACCACTGGGAGGCGCCGCGGGCGTCGAGCTCAACCGGCGGATGATGCGGGCCTGGGGCATCGATACCCGCGCCTTCACCGGCTACACCATTCTGACCAATCTGTGGGATGTCGGCGCCAAGCTGCTCCTCCCGCTGCTGGCCGTGCTCGCCCTCACCCAGGCCGGCGCGAGAGTCACGCCGACGCTCCAGACCGCATCCGTCATCGCCGGCATCGCCTTCCTGGCCCTGGTGGCGTTCGCCGCCGTGGTGCTGCACAGTCCACGGGGCACGGAGCGGGTCGGTCGCGCCCTCGAATCGGCCCTGCACCCGGTGCTCCGCCTGATCGGTCGCGACCGCCGACTCGGCCTGGTGGAAGCACTCCTGGAGGTCCGCCGGGAGTGCGCCGGCCTGGTCGCCGCCGGTTGGATCCGGATGTCGGCCGGCATTGCTGGATACGTCGCCCTGCAGTGCGTGCTGCTCGCACTCTGCCTGCATCTCACCCACGCCGGTACCGCCTGGCCCGCGGTGCTCGCCGGATTCGCCGTCGAGCGGTTGCTCACCGTCGTACCGGTCACGCCCGGCGGGATCGGGGTGGCGGACCTCGGGCTCGTCGGCGTCCTGGTGGCGCTGGGCGGCGACCCTGCCGGAATCGCCGCCGCGGCGGTGCTCTACCGAGTCTTTGTCCTCGCCTTGGAGGTTCCGGTCGGCGGCGGAGTCCTCGGCGTCTGGATCCTCAGTCAGCGCTATTTCCGCCGGCCGCCTCCCGCGCCGGTCCGGTCGGCCGGGCGAACCCGGATCGCGCACGTCACCGACGTCTTCCTGCCGCAGCTCGGCGGCATCGAGACGCACGTCGACGACCTGGTCCGGCACCAACGCGCGTTCGGCCTCGACGCCGAGGTGCTCACGCCGAGGGGTGCGACCGACCCGGACCCGGCTTGGGTACGCCGTTTGCCGTTCACGCAGGCCCGTGCCGCCATCACGACGTACGACGCCGTCCACGTGCATCTGTCGCTCTGGTCGCCGTTCGGTCTCGGTGTGGCCCGGGCCGCGATGGCGGCCGGAGTGCCGACCCTGATCACCATGCACTCGATGTGGACGGGTGCGGGTGGACTGCTCCGACTGGCGACGTTGGCGTCGCTGCGGCGGTGGCCGGTCGTGTGGTCGGCGGTCAGCAGGGCTGCGGCGGATTCGTTCCGGCGCTCGCTGGGTGGAGCCGAGGTCGAGGTGCTGCCGAACGCGATCGACGTCGCGGCGTGGCGACAGCGGAACACGCCGTTGGACGAGCGGCCGATCACCCTCGTGAGCGTGATGCGGCTCATGCCCCGGAAACGCCCGCTGCAGTTGGTCAGGATGTTCGAGGAGGTCCGACGGCTCACGCCTGAGCACGACGTCAGGCTCGTCATCGTCGGCGACGGACCACTGCGCCCGCGACTGGAACGGTACCTGCGGCGGCGCGGACTCTCGGCCCAGGTCCGGATCACCGGACGCGTGCCGCGGTACGACGTTCTCGACGAGCTCCTGGCCGCCACGCTGTATGTCGTACCGACCCCGAAGGAATCGTTCGGGATCGCGGCCCTGGAAGCGCGGTGCGCGGGACTTCCGGTCGTCGCGCATCGGCGCAGTGGCGTCGGCGAGTTCGTCCGGGATCGCGTCGACGGCGTACTTGTTGCTGATGACAACGAAATGGTCGTCGCGCTCGCGGAGCTCGTCAGCGACGATGCCTTGCGCAACCGAATCGCAGCCCACAATCGGCGTGTGGCCCCGGCCCTCGACTGGAGCGGCATGTTGGAGCGCACCGATGCGCTCTACCAGCAGGCCGCCGAGCGGGTCGGTGTCGCCGCTGCGAACGTCGTACCGCTCGCTGTGGAGGCCTGACGACCATGTCGACGATCGTCTCGCTGCATGCACACCCTGACGACGAGGCGTTGCTGACCGGCGGTTGGCTCGCCCAGCGCGCGGCCGCCGGGGACCGGATCGTGCTTGTCTTCGCCACCTCCGGCGATGCGGGGCTCGCGGCTGAGGTCTACGCGAATGGATCGCTCGCCTGCGTACGGCGTCGCGAGGCAACGACCTCGGCGAAGGCACTCGGGGTCGCCCGGGTCGAGTGGCTTGATTACGCGGACTCGGGCATGGAGGGCGCACCCACAACGAGCGAGCGCCGGCTGATCGACGCGTCGCCGGTAGAGGCGGCGCGGGCGGTCGCGGCCATCCTCGACGAGGAGGACGCCGACATTCTCACGGGCTACGACGCCAACGGCGGCTACGGGCATCCTGACCACGTGCGGGTGCACCTGATCGCTCGTACGGCGCGGCACTTCGCGGCTCGCCGGCCGGAGCTCCTGGAAGCGACGATCGACCGGACGTGGCTGGTGCGGCTCTTCCGGGTAGTGAGACCGGTCGCGCGACTGCTGCCGGGGCTCACGATCCCCGGCGACGACATCTTCACGGCACGTGCCGACGTGTCCCTGGCTGTTGACGTGCGCGATCAGCTCGAGGCCAAGTGCGCCGCGCTGGTGGCCCATCGTTCCCAGACCAGCGGCGGGATTCGCACTCTCAGCATCATCCTCGCGCTCCCACGGCCCATCGCACGCCGGATTCTCGGGACCGAGTGGTTCTACGCGGTTCCCTGAGTCTGTCGTCTGGTCAGGACGGTGATGATCGGGGCGATCGCCAGCAGGATCGCGAGCACCAGGTAGCCGTAGGTCAGTGCGGTGGCCGTCGCGACTGCGGCGACGAGCAGCGGACCTCCGGCGTCCCCGAGCTCCCGCCCGAGTTCCGCCGTACCCATCGTCTGTCCGAGACGGGCGGCCGGCGTCGATGCTGCCAGCGCAGCGAAGCCAAGGGGCGTGATCACGCCCGTGCCGATCCCGATCAGCACCGCGGCAACCAGCAACGACACGACCCCCGGAAGCGCCGCGCAGCCGAAGCCGGCCGCAGCCAGCGCCAGACCGAGCGCGATGCCGCGGCGAGTCGTCAGGCGACCGGCATCGAGCGCCCTGCCCGCCCGCGGCTGGGTGACCGCCGCCGCGGCAGCCAGTAACGAGACCGCCGCACCGGTCGCGACCGTCCCGAGCCCGTCCCCGGCGCCGGTCACCGGAAGAAACCCGACACCAACGGACAATGCCGCCGTCGCGGCAGCCAGCGCCGCCGTCGGCCGCAGGAAGACCGGATCGACGATCCTTCGCGCGAGGTCCACCACCGTCTGCCGCACCTTCGGCAGCGGCGGAACGGTCGGAACGGCGATCAGCGCCCACACGGCGACGACCGTCGCGAGCACCACCATCACCCCGAACAGCAGCCGGAACCCACCGAGCCACACGACGACTCCGCCGAGCAGAGGGCCGGCGGTGTAGCCGAGGCTCTTGTAGAAGCCGTAGCTCCCGAAGGCGCGGCCGTGCTTGGCGGCCGGGTTCAGTCGCGCGACCAACGCCGACGCTGCTGGTGAGAACGCCGACGCGGCCGCACCTTGCCCGAGTCGAGCAACCCACAACCAGTCCTGATTACCGGCGATCACGTAGACCGCCGAGGCCAGCGCGAACCCCACGAGGCCGCCGAGCAGCACCGGCTTCGCGCCGACGCGATCCGCGAGCGTGCCGAAGACCGGCTTCAGCAGGACCTCCGCGCCGTCGTACAACGCCAGCAGGACGCCCAACGTCAGGAGGGACGTCACCGCGTCCTCGGAGAACCCACCCAGGTTGGCGGCCACCGCGTGCGCGCCGAACGCTGTCGTGAACCCGGCCGCATACAGCGGCCACATCCGCCGCCTGCCGACGCTGACCTGCTCATCGGGCGCCGTCATCCTGCGTCCCCCGACCGTCGCGCGCCAAGCATCATCGACGCCCCACTCCAACCGTCACGACCGTATCCAGCCTGACACCACGACCTGAACGAAGGGCCCTGCCATCAACTGGCGGAAGGCAGGTCGCGGTCCAGGTGGTCGGCGTGGAACAGGGCTTGGTCCAGGAGCCGTTCGACGTGATGGTCGGCGGCCGAGTAGTACACGAAGGTGCCTTCCCGGCGGCCTTTGACGAGGCCTGCGAGGCGGAGTTTGGCGAGGTGCTGACTGACGGCGGTGGGGGCGGCGCCGGCCAGTTCGGCGAGGCAGGCCACCGAGGACTCTCCCTGGAGCAACGCCCAGAGCACCTTGATCCGGGTCGGGTCGGCGAGCAGACGGAACGACTCGGCCGCGAGGTGCACCTGCTCCTCGTTCGGCATCTCGAAGTCCTCGATCGACGAGTGCATGGGGCGAGCGTACCGGTACCTGCCTACTTGCGTACCTGCATGCTTGCGCAGATAAGCTGGGCACCGTGACGGACGAGGCGAGCACAGCGGCCCATGAACACAGCCAGGGTCATGAACACAGCCAGGGTGATGAGCACGGCCAGGGTCATGGTCATGGGCACGGTCATGGGCATGACCCTCACGCTGGGATTCTGGGCAAGCTGAAGCACCTCGTCGTACCGCACTCGCACGCGAGCGCCGACAAGGTGGACTCGGCGATGGAGGCCGGGCGGGAGGGGATGCGCTGTCTGAAGATCAGCTTCGCCGGACTGATCGTCACCGCACTGATCCAGACCGCGATCGTCGTCTACACCAACTCGGTGGCCCTGCTCGGCGACACCCTGCACAACTACGCCGACGCGCTCACCGCGATCCCGCTGGGGATCGCGTTCATCGTCGGCCGCCGCGTCGCCACCCGTGCCTACACCTACGGCTTCGGCCGCGCCGAGGACCTCGCGGGCATTGTCGTGGTCGTGCTGATCGCGGCGTCATCGGCGTACGCCGGTTACGAGGCGATCATGCGCTTCGTGCACCCCGCCGACGTCCGCCACCTCGGCGTACTGATCGTCGCGGGCGTCGTCGGCTTCCTCGGCAACGAGATCGTTGCGCACTACCGGATCCGCACCGGACGCCGGATCGGATCGGCCGCGCTGGTTGCCGACGGCCTGCACGCCCGCACCGACGGATTCACCAGCCTGGCCGTGGTTCTCAGTGCGGTCGGAGCTTGGCTCGGCTTCCCGCGCGCCGATCCGATCGTCGGCCTGCTCATCACCGTCGCGATCCTCTTCGTACTTCGCGACGCCGCCCGCGAGATCTACCGCCGGCTCATGGACGCCGTCGACCCAGCGCTGGTCGACCAGACCGAACAGCTCATCCGGGCGACCCCCGGCGTCATCGACGTTCCGAACCTGCAACTTCGCTGGCTCGGCAACACGCTGCGCGCCGAGGCCCGCATCACCGTGGACTCCGACACCACACTGGTCGACGCCCACCACCTCAGCCATCAGGTCGAGCACGACCTCGTCCATGGCGTACGTCGCCTCACGTCCGCGACCATCCACGTCGAGCCGCTTCCCGACGACGCCACCACCGCCCATGACCTGCTCACGCACCACCACTGACCCGACGGCGCCCGGCCGGTGTTGTGGGCGGTAACCACGCGCCTGACCCTGGCCGTCGGGCGGCGTGGTTAGGGTTCAGCTATGGGAAGCAGTGTGTATGTCGCCTCGGTCGAGGGGTTCACCGGGAAGTCGACCGTGGCGCTCGGGGTGCTTCAGCAACTGTCGCGGCGGGTCGAGCGGGTGGCGGTGTTCCGGCCGATCGTGCGAGCGGACACCGCGATCTACGGCGGTCGCGACTACGTCCTCGACCTGCTCACCTCGCAGGATGCCGTCGTGCACTCCTACGACGAGGGCGTCGGGGTCCGGTACGACGAAGTGCACGAGGATCCCGATGCGGCGCTGGACACGATCGTCCGGCGCTACCACGCGGTCGCCGAGCAGGCGGATGCGATCGTCGTGGTCGGCAGCGACTACACCGACGTCGGGACGCCGACCGAGTTCTCCTACAACGCCAAGATCGCGGCCAACCTCGGGGCGCCGGTGCTCCTGGTGCTGAACGGGTTCGGCCGCACGCCGCACGACGTACGAGCGATCGCCGACATCGCGGCGGCGGAACTGGCGGCGAACCACGGCTCGTTGTTCGCGGTGATCGCCAACCGCGTCGACTCCGGCGACGACCAGCCGCTTCTCGAAGCACTCGAAGGCGTCGGCGTACCGGCGTTCGCGATTCCGGACGAGCCGTTGCTCAGCCAGCCGGTGGTCGCCGACCTGCTGGACCCGATCGGCGGCCGCCTGCTCAGCGGCGATCCGGGACTGCTGACGCGCGAGGTCACCGGCTTGATGATCGCCGGGATGACCATGCCGAACGTGCTGGACCGCTTGTTCGAAGGGGCCGCCGTCGTCACCGCCGGCGACCGGCCGGAGGTCGTCCTCGGGGTGTTGATGGCGCACGCGTCGCGGACCTTCCCGCAGATCGCGACCATCGTGCTCAACGGCGGATTCGAACTGCCCGGCCAGGTCCAGCGGCTGATCGACGGCCTCGGCGTCACGCTGCCCATCATCGAGACCGATCTCGGCACCCAGGCGACCTCGGCCGGGCTCACCGCCGTTCGCGGCCGGCTGACGAAGGACTCACCCCGAAAGATCGACACGGCGCTGGCACTGTTCGACCAGTACGTCGACGGTCGCGCGCTGCTCGACCAGCTCGCCGTGGCGCGCAGCAGTGCGGTCACCCCGCTGATGTTCGAGCACCAGGTGCTCGACCAGGCCGTCTCAGACCCCAAGCACATCGTCCTGCCGGAGGGTGAGGAGGAGCGGATCCTGCGCGCAGCCGACGTACTGCTGCGGCGTGGAGTTGCCGAGCTGACCCTGCTGGGCGACCCGATCACGATCAGCGCGAAGGCCGCTGCGCTCGGCGTGGAGGTGTCCGCCGCACACGTTGTGAATCCCGACGACAGCGAGCTGATCGACCGGTTCACAGCCGAGTACCACCGGCTGCGTCAGCACCGCGGCGTCGACCACGACCGCGCCCACGAGCTCGTCAGAGACGGGTCGTACTTCGGCACGATGATGGTCCAGCTCGGACTCGCCGACGGGATGGTGTCGGGCGCGGTTCACACCACCGCGCACACGATCCGCCCGGCGCTCGAGGTGGTCAAGACCGTGCCGGACGTGTCCGTCGTCTCCTCGGTGTTCTTCATGTGCCTGCAGAACCAGGTCCTGGTGTACGGCGACTGCGCGGTCAACCGTGACCCGGACGCCGAGCAACTGGCCGACATCGCGATCTCGTCCGCGGCCACCGCGGCGGCCTTCGGCATCGAACCCCGGGTCGCGATGCTCTCGTACTCCACCGGCACGTCCGGAGCCGGGACGGACGTCGAAAAGGTGTCTAAGGCAACCAGCATCGTCCGGGAACGTGCTCCGCAGCTGCCCGTCGAAGGACCCATCCAGTACGACGCCGCGATCGACAGCGCCGTGGCGAGAACCAAGCTGCCTGACTCCTCGGTGGCCGGACGGGCCACGGTTTTCATCTTCCCCGACTTGAACACCGGCAACAACACCTACAAGGCCGTGCAGCGCTCGGCCAACGCGATCGCGGTCGGGCCCGTTCTGCAGGGGCTACGCAAACCAGTCAACGATCTGTCCCGGGGAGCCACCGTCCGGGACATCATCAACACGGTCGCGATCACGGCGATCCAGGCACAGCAGGGCGAGGCGCGATGAACGAGCACGTGCTGGTGATCAACGCCGGCTCCTCCTCACTCAAGTACAGCCTCGTCGACGCCAAGTCGGGCGACGCGGCCGCGACAGGCCTGGTCGAACGGATCGGCGAGGCGAACAGCCTCCACGTGCACCACGGCCCGGACGGCGAATTCCGCGACGAGCAGGCGGTCCCCTCCCACGAGGCCGCGTTGCGGGCCGCGGTCGAGGCGTTCGAGACGCAGGGGCCGGCGCTCGGTGACGCGAACATCGTTGCCGTCGGGCATCGCGTCGTCCATGGCGGTGCGCAGTTCGGGGCTCCCGCCCTTGTCGACGACGCATTGATCGCCGCGGTCACGGAGCTCGTCCCGCTCGCTCCCCTGCACAACCCGGCGAATCTCGAGGGAATCGAGGTCGCCCGGCGCCTGCTGCCCGACCTGCCGCACGTCGCGGTGTTCGACACCGCGTTCCACCAGACGCTGCCGTCGTACGCCTATACCTACGCGGTGCCGCGCGAGTGGCCGGCGAAGCACGGGATCCGGCGGTACGGCTTCCACGGCACCTCGCACTCGTTCGTCTCCGAGCAGGCCGCGCGGCTGCTGGAACGCGATCCCGGCGAGGTCAACCTGATCGTGCTGCACCTGGGCAACGGCTGCTCCGCGACCGCCGTACGTCGCGGCAAGTCTGTGGACACCTCGATGGGCATGACGCCGTTGGAAGGGCTCGTGATGGGCACGCGCTCCGGCGACGTCGACCCGGCGATCCACGGGCACCTGGCCCGGGTCGCGGGACAATCGGCCGAGGACACCGACCGCGCACTGAACTCACAGTCCGGGCTCAAGGGCCTCGCCGGTGACAACGACTTCCGCGAGGTGTCCCGGCGGCGGGCTGCCGGTGACGAGCACGCGCAACTCGCCTTCGACGTCTACACCTATCGGATCAAGAAGTACATCGGCGCCTACTACGCCGTACTCGGTGCTGTGGACGCGATCGTCTTCACCGCCGGCGTCGGACAACACTCCGCCGAGGTCCGCGCCGCCGCTCTCCACGGTCTCGAAGGTCTGGGCATCCAGCTCGATGCCGACCGCAACGCCGCACCACCACCCGCCGGCGGTGCCGTGTCGACCGACGACAGCCCGGTCGCCGTCCTCGTCATCCCCACCAACGAGGAATGGGAAATCGCCCGCGAAGCGCTGACTGTCATCCACGCCTGAGCACGGCCGGTTCAGGACTTTCGGCCCTACTGTCCGGCCCGGCGCGCGGCGACGGTGGTACGTGGACAGTTGCCTCGTCCATCACGTCTGGAGGACCTCCCATGACCACGTCGCCGCAGTTTGATCACGCTCGTCTGGAGATCCTTGGTCCGGCGGACTGCCTGCACATGCTCGGGACGGTTCCGCTCGGGCGGTTGGTTTACACCTACGGCGGTCTGCCGGCGATCCGGCTGGTCAACTTCGTGCTCGACGACGACACGATCGTGTTCAGCACCGGACAGGGCGACAAGTTCCGGGCCGCCGAGCGCGGGGATGTGGTCGCCTTCGAGGCCGACGACATCGACCTGGAACGGCACCTGGGCTGGACCGTGACAGCCGTCGGGCACCTGTCGGTCGTCACCGACGACGAGGCCGGTGCGCTGCGTCGTACCCTGCCGCTGCACTCCTGGCTCCCGATGGACGAGCCTCAGTTGGTTCGGCTCGGCATCGAGTCGGTGCACGGCCGCCGCCTGGTCCCGTGGGGTCAGCGCCCTCGCTTCCGCTAGCACTCGTGCCCTGTGGTCGGGCTCCGTGGCCGGGCCCCGTGGTCAGGCTCGGTGCACCGATCGATTGACGGCCGAACGGCCCGTCAGGTCGGGACTCTTGCCCGCAGCGCGAGCCGCCTCCCACCGGCGAAGCTGGAAGCGAGAACCAGTGGGAGGAGCCTCCAGTGTCAGATCAGTTGCCGGCCGAAGACCTCGACGTCCTGCTCGCGGCGGCCGTCGCGGCGCCGAGCATGCACAACACCCAGCCCTGGCGGTTCGAAGTCGAGGGCCACGTGATCGACGTCTACCTGGACGGCTCGCGCACGCTACCCGCCGAGGACCCGACCGGCCGGGCGATGCGGATCTCCGCCGGCGCCGCGACCTTCAACCTCCGGTGCGCGGCCGAGAGCCTCGGGTACGGCGCCTGGTTCGGGCTCGCGCCGTATCCGGAGGAACCCGACCTGCTTGCCCGCATCGTCCTCGAGCCGACAGGTCCGCGGAACGAGGAGCTGCGTGCCCTCGCCGAGGAGATCCCGCATCGCCACACCGATCGCCATCCGTCCGACGCGACCCCGTTGGGCGAGCGCGCTCGGGTGGCGCTGCTGCAGGCGGCGTACGCGGAGGGTGCCGAGCTCACCTGGCTCGGCGAGACCGAGGTCCGCACGGTCCTGGACATGGTGCTCGACACCGACCTGCGCGAGATCGGCGACTGGCACCGCCGCGCCGAACGCGCCCACTGGGTCGGCGGCGAACGTCCCGACGACGGAATCCCCAGTTCCGCTCTGGGCCCGCGGGCCGTGAGCTACCCGGCAGCCGTGCGCGACCTGGCCACCCGGCCGCTCGACCGGATCCGTGCGCAAGGCACGTTCGAGGGCCGGCCGCAGCTCGCCGTACTGTCGACCGCCGCCGACCAGCCCGCTGACCAGGTCGCGGCCGGATCGGCGCTGGAGCGGGTGCTGCTCACCGCGACCCGCGCGGGACTCAGCGCGTCGTTCCTGAATCAGCCGCTGGAGTTCGACGACCTGCGCCGCAGGGTGCAGCATCTCACCCAGCAGCCGGGCCATGCCCACATGATCATTCGTTTCGGCCACAGCCGGCCCACCAGCGGCACCGCCCGCCGACCGGTCGCCGACTTCCTCCCCAAGGAGCCATCATGACCACCCCGCTGCAGCAGGACATCGACCGGTGGGAAGCCGAGCTCGACCGGATCGCGGAAACCAGTGCTGCTGCCGACTGGTTCGTGGAGGAGCGCCGCCTGGCTGAGGCACAGCACACCGCCGCTGCCTTCCGCAACCACATCCTGCCGGCGCTCAGCACTCAGCAGCCGCAGATCGCCGGGCAGCTCTCCGAACTGATCGATCGACTCGAGGATCTCCGCGACGAGCTCTTCCGGACGGTGCACCCGCCGAACTGCCATCAGCAGACGGCCGAAACCGTCGCCGCTGTGCACGCCCTCGCACACCTCGCGCTCGGCCTCGAGCAGCCCCTCGAGCACATCCGATAGCCGCGGGCCGGCCGAGCTGGTCGGTGATCAGGTCTGGTCGCGCAGGTGGCGGCCGTACCAGTCGCGCTCCGGGCCGGCCGGATTGAGGCGCAGCCGGACGTCGACGGCGAAACTGCCCGACGCGCTGGCGATCAATGGATTGATGTCGAGCTCGGCCAACTCCGGGACCAGGTCCGCCAGCCAGGCGATCCGATGGATGATCTCCAGGACCGCCTCCTGATCCGCAGCCTCAGCGCCACGGTAGCCGGCCAGCAGCGGCGCACATCGCAGCGCGTGGAGCATGTCGGTCGCGTCCAGGTCGGTCAACGGCAATCCACGCCACTGGCGGTCAGCCAGCAGGTCGGTCAGAACGCCACCGCTGCCGGCCATCAGAAGCGGGCCGAACCGCGGGTCGCGCACCACACCGATCACCAACTCGGTCCCGGTCGGCGCCATCGCCTGGACAACCACGTGTGGATCTGCGGCCGCCGCAGTGACTTCGTCGTACGCCGCGCCGAGCTGCCCTGCGTTCGCCAGCCCGATCCGCACCCCGCCGATGTCGGTCTTGTGCATCACGCCGGGCGCAGCCGTTTTGAGTGCGACCGGATAACCGGTCCCCTCGGCCGCTGCGATTGCTTCCGGCCGGCTCGAAGCGCTGACGACTGGGATGACAGGCACGCCCGCGCACTGCAGGAGCAGGCAAGCCTGGTGTGGATCCAGCCAGCCACCCGCGGGGCTCCGCCGGAGGAACTGTTCCACGACGACACGCGCACCGGCCAGGTCCGTCCCGGACAGCTCCGGGACGGCGCCTTGCGGCCGCGCGCGCCACTCGGCGTACCGCACGGCATGTGCCAACGCGCGGACGGCACTCTCGGGGAACGGGAACACGGGCAGCCGGCGATCATCCGGGAGTGTGACCTGGGGAGTCACCTCCACCGAACCGACACAGTTCACGACGATCGGCAGGTCGGCATCCGCAGCGGCGGTGGCAATCGCCCGATAGATCTCCGCGACCCGTCCGGCCCGGGTGACCGCGTAATTGACCAGCACACTGTCGATCTCGCCGCTGCCCAGGATCACTGTCAACGCGTGTTCCAGGCTCGTCGGCGAAGCGGCCGCACCCAGATCGACCGGATTCCCGGTGGCGACCGCACCAACTGCCGCGAGCTCCTGCTGAACGGTCTCGCTCAGCTCCGGCAGCTCGAGACCGAGCCGGCCCGCCGTGTCCGCGGCAAGGATGCCCGCGCCGCCCGCATTGCCGACCACCGCGAGCCGACGACCACGGGGCAGCGGTGCGACCGCCAGAACACGCGCCGTCTCCACCAGCTCCTCGACGGTGTCCATCCGCAGTACGCCGGACTGCGCGAACAGTGCGTCCACCGCGGTCTCGGGCGTCGCCGCCGCAGCGGTGTGTGAAGCGCCGGCCCGCCGGCCGCCGATCGAGCGACCGCCCTTCACGACCAGGATCGGCTTCGATCGCCCGACCATCCGGGCCAGGCCGCCGAACTTTCGCGGGTTGCCGAACGACTCCAGGTACAGACCGATCACCGCGGTCCGCGGATCGGCCCACCAGTGCAGCAGCATGTCGTTGCCGCTGACATCGACTTTGTTGCCGAGGGAAACGAACTCGGAGATGCCGAGTCCGGTCCGCCCGGCGTGCTCGAGCACCGCGATCCCGACCGCACCGGACTGGGCGGCGATGGCCAGCGTCCCGGGGGCCGGGGCGACCTCGGCGAAGGTCGCGTTCAGGCTGACCTCCGGGGCCGTGTTCACCAGGCCGAGGCAGTTCGGCCCGATCAACCGCATGCTGTGCCGGCGAGCGACCGCCAGAATCTCGCGCTCCAGCTCACGGCCGGCAGTACCCAGTTCGGAGAAGCCCGACGTCAGCACAACGGCTCCCCCAACCCCGCCGGCACCGCACTCCGCGAGCACATCGAGCACCCCTGCTGCCGGTATGGCGATGATGGCAAGGTCGACCGTGCCGGGCACCGCCGAGATCGACGCATACGCGGGCACGTTCGCGATCTGATCGGCATGCGGGTTGACGGCGTACAGCGTGCCGGTGAAGCCACCGTTGACGATGTTGCGCAGCACCTCGTGCCCGATACCACCAGGGGCTCGGCCGGCGCCGATCACCGCGACCGTCCGCGGGACGAAGAGCCGCTGCAGCGAGCGGTTCCCGGCCGCCCGCTCGCGGTCGGCCATGCGTGCCAAGGTCGACGGGTGGTATGCCGTGTCCAGCACGAGTTCGACTACGCCGCTGTCCATCGTGCGGACCTGCTCGAACCCGGAGTTGGCGAACACGCGCAGCATCGGAGCGTTCTCTACCAGCGTGTCCGCCAGCAGCCGCTGGACTCCGTTCTCGCGGGCGGTCGCGGCCAACTGCTCAAGGAGCAGCGTTCCGATTCCCCGCCGGTGCACGGAATCATCCAGCAGGAAGGCCATCTCGGCCTCTCCTTGCCGCAAAGGTTCGTAGCTCGCCACGCCGGCCAGCGTGCCGTTGCACTCGGCGACCAAGGCCACGTGCCCGTCATGTGCTGTCAACAGGTGGCGCGTGTGCTCACCTGCCAGTGATCGACTGATGCCGAAGAAGCGCAGATAGATCGACCGGTCCGACAGCCGGCTGTTCATCGCGTCCAGCGCGGGCTCGTCGTCCGCCCGCAGCGGGCGGATCCGGACCACCGACCCGTCCGAGGCGAGGACCTCCCAGCCCGCACCGGGCCGTGCACCGGCCTGTTCGATCGCCGCCATCACGTCTCCTTCCGACGCCCCACCCAGCTCACCGCGGAACAGTCCGGCCGAACCAGTGCCGTTGGGTCCTGATCCCCGGGACCTTCGGCGTCGGGACCGGCGAGGTGATCGATCGGGTAAGCCGCCTCACACCCAGCCAAGCACGCGAGGAAAGTCCTGACTAGCGAGGTCGTTCGGCACTGACGCTGGTGGTGCGCCGGATGGTGTGCTGGAGGTGACCGGAGGAGGTTCTGATGTCGAAGAAGGTACTGGTCGCCTATGCCAGCAAGATGGGCGCGACGGCGGGCATCGCCGAGGCGATCGGCGACGAGCTGCGCAAGCACGGGCACGACGTCGATGTCCTCGACGTCGCCCGGGTCAAGGACCTCGAGCCGTACGACGCCGTCATCGTCGGCAGCGCGATCTACACGCGCCGCTGGCGGCGGGAAGCCGTGCGGTTCCTGCGCCACAACGTGGCCGGGCTACGCACCCGCCAGGTGTGGCTCTTCCACAGCGGTCCCGTCGGTCCTGACAAGGACGAGATGCAGACCATGCCACCCGCCGTACGTCATCTGGCCCATGAGATCGGCGCGACGCCCGCTGTCACCTTCTCCGGCCGCCTCGAGCAAGCCACCGCGAAAGGTTTCCTCGCTCGCCACCTCGCCACCGGCAACCTGGCCGGCGACTCCCGCGACTGGGTGCAGATCCGCGCCTGGGCCGCCGACATCAGCGCCGCCATCGAGGCCACCGAACGCAGCACCTGGCACCGCCCGACCTGGCCCGCCGACTACTACCTCGGCTGAGCCGGGGTACTAGTCGTTGACGCGCTAGCTCCGGGGCTGCTTCTTCGCGTGTTCGATGGCGAAGACGGCAGCTTCGGTACGGCGTTCCAGGTTCAGTTTGCGCAGCAGCGAAGAGACGTAGTTCTTGACGGTCTTCTCCGCGAGATAAAGCGACTGGGCGATCTGGCGGTTGGTCTTGCCCTCGGCGATCTCGGCCAGGATGCGGCGTTCCTGCTCCGTCAGCGACGCGTACCTGGGGTCTTCGGCCTCGGTCGGGTGGCGAAGGCGTTCCAGGACCTTGGCGGTCATCGACGGGTCGAGGAGGGACTCACCGGCAGCCAGCCGCCGGACTGCCTCGATCAGCGCCTGGCCGTGGATCTGCTTGAGCAGGTAGCCGGAGGCGCCGGCCATGATCGCGGTGAACAGCGCCTCGTCGTCGGAGAACGAGGTCAGCATCAAGCACGCCGGCGGCTCCTCCATCAGTGAGCGCACCTCCCGGCAGACGGTGATGCCGTCCCCGTCGGGCAGCCGCACGTCCAGGACGGCAACGTCGGGGCGTACGGCGGGGATCCGCGCGATCGCCTCCGCGGCGGTGGACGCATCGCCGACCACCTCGATGTCAGGTTCCGCGTCGAGCAGCTGGTGCAGTCCCAGCCGGACCACCTCGTGGTCGTCGAGCAGGAACACCTTGATCGTCATCACCGTCTCCTTCGGCTTCACCCCGCGGTACACCGCCGGCCGGGCGCTCGCACCAGCATGGCGCGTTTGCCACGCTACCCGCCAGGGACCACGGTCCCGGTCGACGCGGGACCTTCGGCAGCGCCACGCCGAGTGCCGCGGTCGGCTGCCCAGCCCGTGACGGTGGCGGACGCTGCCGTCCGGCCCGGTCGATCCGTGACCTCGGGCCCTGTCCCACCCGGCCGTCCGGATGGTTGCCTGGAGTCGAACAGTTCGACAGGAGAGGCAGACCGATGGACGCACAGACCACACGCGGCCCGAGCAACCTCGGCACCCGGATCCGGCACCGCCGGCAGGCCCTGGGTCTGAGTACGGCGGAAGTCGCCGAACGTACCGGTGTGACAACGGACCGCGTCGAGCACATCGAGTCCCGGCCGTCCGCGCTGACCGGCACCGAGCTCGTCCGCCTGTCGCACGCGCTGCAGGTCAGCGTCGACGATCTCGCCGGACCGCTCCGGCCCACGACCGCGCACCGGACGCCGCTGGCACCCGCGCTGCAGCCGATGCGGAAGGAGGAGTGCACCGAGCTGATCGCGGGCGCGACGGTCGGTCGCATCGCATACGACGGTGCCGACGGCCTCGTCGTCATCCCGGTCAACTACTGCACTCTGGGCGAGCTGATCGTGTTCCGGACGGCCTCCGACAGCGCCGTCGCGCAGTACGACCTCGCCACGATCGCGTTCGAGCTCGATGCCATCGATCCGGGCATGCAAGACGGCTGGAGCGTCCTGGTGAACGGAAAAGTCCGTCCGGCCAGCGACCTGGAGAGCGACGCGGTCGGCGACCGGGTCGAGCCCTGGGCCGGCGGCACCCGCGACTCCTACATGGTCATCGAGCCCGACCGGATCACCGGCCGCCGCATCCAGTCCTGGTGATCACAGCCTGGTGAGCACAGCCTGGTGACCACAGCCTGGTGACCACAGCC
>Ga0136846_1221330_pt1 | contig 20111 bp, 17 predicted proteins | sample HopSoiMetagenom2_FD_96841 | JGI IMG/M metagenome (GOLD analysis project Ga0136846, IMG submission 96841) | Grasslands soil microbial communities from Hopland, California, USA - 2 Assembly 2016 (version 4) | ecosystem: Environmental > Terrestrial > Soil > Grasslands | place: USA: Hopland...
ACCGCGATCGGGTTTGCTCCCAGAAACGGCTCTACGCCTCCGTGTGGCGCCATCGAATGGGCCGCGTTGCTGGCCACCCACGAGATCATGCCGGCACGCGCGCCCCACCACGCGTAGTGGCCGGCGGCGCCGAAGTGAGAGCTCGAGCCGACGGAAACGACGCCAACGCCGTTCGCCCGAGCCAGTTCGGCTGCCCGCACCGTGGCCGCCATCGAAGCGATCGGACCCAGCGCATGTCCCGCATCCAGGCGAGCGGTGGCGCCGGCCTCGACCAACCAGCGGAGCCGCTCGCTGCCACCGGCAGCGCCCGTGCGCACACGCCGCAGGTAGATCGGTGCTCGCTCGACGCCGTGCGAGTCGAGTCCGCGCAGGTTCGCGGTGACCAGCACGTCGGCGACCGTGGCGGCGTCCTGATCGCTCAACCCGGCACCGACGAAGGCCAGCCGCACAAACTCAAGCAGTTCGTCCGCCGTCAGCAGCGTGTCGCGACCGTCGACCGGCTCGCTCACGGCGCCACGAGGTCGCGCGGGCTGGGTCGGCCGGCCGCCTGGCGACGCCGCAGCTTGCGCACGACGCGGGAGGGGGTCCACGCCAATTCGACCAGCGACGGCGCCGGATCGGTCACCGACCAGAGCGGAAAGGTCTGCCTGGCGGCAAGGCTGCTCGCCCATTCCCGCGTGGTCATCTGGCCACGCCGCCGCAGCTCCAAGCAGGCCAGCGTATCGCGCAGCGGATACCACATGTGGACGCCGTCGCGGCCGCGCGGGATCTCAGCAACCGGGCGGCCGGTCATGCGCGCATAGGCGATCCAGCCGATGTCCACCCCGGCTCGCCGCACGATTTCATTGCCTGCCGTAAAACGGGCGTTGCATTCGATCAGCTTCAGCCGGTCATCCCTGGGGTCGCGCTTGAACTCGACGTTGCCGAGCCCGCGGACCCCGGCCGCCCGCAGGAACCGCCTACCGGTCTCGGCCACGTCGTCTGCCCATTCGGTCAGGTGGTAGGTGCCTCCGCCGAAGCCGACCGGGTACTGGCGCAGCTTGCGCTTGGTGAAGTCGAACAGGAACTCGCCGTCCTCGTCGATCCAAGTGAAATACGAGCAATAGCGGTGCTCTTCGCCGGGGATGATCCCGGTCAGGATCATGTCCACGCCGGCACTGCGCGTCTCCGCGAACGCCTCGCGCAGTTCTGACTCGCCGTTGACGACCATCGCCTTCAAACGGAAGTGCCGGCTGAACTCATGGATGTGCGTCGGTTTGAGGGCGCACGGGAACCCGATCCGCCGCATCGCCGCATCCAGGTCGTCGGTGGTGTGAATTCGAACCGTTTCGGGGGCGGCGACGCCTGCCTCACGGGCAATCGCATAGGTTCGGTCCTTGTCAAGCATCGACAGTACGGCGTCGTCGTCGGCGTACAGCACACGCAGTCCTGCCTCCTCCAGCGAGCGACGATGGCGAGCCACGAACTCCAGCGCTTCGTCCTCACAGGGAAACACCAGCCCGCCGCGCGGCATGGCTGAGAGCCAGCCACTCCACGCGCTGTCCAGATCGCCGTCGACGATGTGGAACGAGCTTCGGTGCCGCGAGAACCGCACCGGGCTGACCGCGTTGCCACTGGCGTGCACCTCGACGCCCCGCCGGGACAGGCTGCGCGTGACCGACAGTGCGCTCTCCAGACCCCCGAGCAGGTAGACGGGCGGCGAGGCCGCGCTATCCAGAGGTGACAACCGTGTCCGTCTCCGCCTGATCCGGGTCGAGCCCAGATTCGCGGAGAAACCGATCGACCCAGGCGTTCGAGAAGTCGCCGCGGGCGACCGCGGCCGTGTACTCAGCCTCGGTCGCGGCCTGGTTGCGCAACCGCGCCAGCAGCTCCTCTGCCCGGTGCAGGGGGATCACGACGGTGCCGTTGAGATCACCCATGACGATGTCGCCAGGGTGGACGACGATGCCGCCGCAACAGATCGGCATGTTGATCTCTCCGGGGCCGCGATGCAGCGGCCCGATCGGCGTCACGCCGCGCGCGAAGACGGGGAAGTCGCCGAGGGCAAGGATCGCAGGCAGGTCCCGGATCAGCCCGTCGACGACGAAACCGCCGATCCGGCGGTGGCGCGCCTTGGTGGAGATGAGGTCACCGAGCACGGCGTTCATCGGCGAGCTGCCCGCGTCAACCACGATGACGTCTCCGGGCTTTGCGATGTCCAGCGCCTTGTGCACCATCAGGTTGTCGCCTGGGAACACTTTTACGGTGCACGCCGGCCCGAGAATGCGCAGGCTGGGATCCGTCATCGCATGTATCTCCGACCGCATGGTGTACAGGCGATTCATCTGATCCGAGACCGGCGGTGTCTCGAACGCTGCGAATCCCTCGATGATGTCCGTGCTGGGACGATCAAAGCTCGTGCGCATGCAGAATCCCGGTCCGGGATGCATCTCGGCCGAGATCGGCTTTTCCACCATGGTTTCTGCCCCCTGCGATCGCGTATGCGTACGCCTGGCCGCATTGTGCGGCCCCTGGATCGTACGGTGAGTGGAAGGAGGCGTCAACTCGCCGCCGCGTCGAGTCGTCAGGAACGAACCGGTCGGGAGACGCCCGCCCGCCCGGGCTTCAATCGGGCGGACGGGCTGTTCGCGACCACTGGGGTACTCCAACCGCAGATCCAGACCTGGATCGGCCGCGAATGTGCACGCATCATACGCCCGTCGCGAGCACGCGAAAGCCAGCCGGCACCGATCTTTGTCGCGCCTAAGCGCCGCCGGCTCAGGTTTGTGGCTCGCGGACCCGTCGGCCGCGAGCGTGATCCGGCAACGGGGCGGCCGCCGGATTGGCGCCCCGAGGCCGACGCGGGCCATCAGAGGTGTTCGTGCAGCCGAGCCCAGCGCTCGGAGTCGGTCAGATCCTCCCAGGAGCGGTGCTTAAGTGAAAGCCTGACACGGCGGTCGCCGAAGCGAGAGACGTCGTGGCCGGACGTCGATCCGACGTCCTTGTCCTCATCGGAGTTGCTTCGACCAACCGCCATGCGTAGCGAATAGTTGCCGAACGTGAACTTATGAGAACCGCCCACCCGTTTCACCCCCCAAGCTGGACCGACCATAGTACACCCGTCGCGCCGCCGTTGCTGGCCAGCACCGCCCTGCGGTTTAGCCAGCGTTCCCACCGCTTGCAGCGGTTTTGCCGCCGCCCCAAGCTCCTGCCAGGCGTCGTCTCCGTACTTGACAGGCTCTATTGCCGGTGGCAAGCTAGCTGGCCAAGGGGGGAAGCGCGGTTTGCTGAAGGTTCCACGGCACGTAGCGAAGCCCTGGGGCTTCGAGATCTGGTGGGCTGTAACCGACTCCTATGCGGGCAAGATCCTGCATGTTGAGGAGGGCGCTCGGCTGTCGGTCCAGTATCACGAACACAAGGACGAGAGCTGCTACGTCCTGTCCGGACTGGTCCGGTTGCGGATCGGGAAGACGCTCGACAACCTATCTGTGCGAGAGATCGGCCCGGGCGGTTGTTGGCGGGTGCCGCCGCTTGACATCCACGCGCTCGAGGCGGTCGAGACCAGCGAGGTGCTGGAGGTCTCTACGCCGCAGCTCGATGACGTCGTGCGCCTGCTTGATGAGTACGGTCGCGTCGATGCGGCGACGCCACCGGCCGACCCGGTCCAGTCGGTGTCAAGACCCGCTCGCCTGCTCGACCGCGAACAGCTCGCGCGAAAGTTGGCGCTGTCGCGCTCTGAGGTGACCGAGCTGGTCGCTCAGCCCAGCTTCCCCCACGTCGCCGGATACTTCCGCGGCCGCCTGCTGTGGGACGAGTCCGCCGTGGAGGCGTGGCTTCACCGGCCGGTCGAAGCAGCCGACGTCGTACACGCCGTTCGTGCAGGTTGATCCCTACCGCTAGGTGTGCCGCGCGGGACGCGCTGCCTGCGACGGAGCCAGCACCGTGGGTGATGCCGACGTTCGGCGGCGCGGTCGCGCGACCTGGGCGGCAACGGCCTTCCTAGGCGGTGCCGGCGTAGAAGCTGTCGTTGGCCATCGTCGTGTAGCCGGCCAGGCGCGCCGGCGTCGCGTCCAACCGCAGGTCGCCGAGGCTGGTCACGCGCGACGTCCAGCAGATCGCCTCGACGCGACCGGCGCCGGTGCCTGCGCCCCAGCGCTTCAGCTGGTCGTCCAGCTCGCGCAGGTAGGCCACCACCGTGGCATCGTCGCCGGCCACCCCGGCTTCGCCGGCGAAGAAGCTCTTGCCACGGTCAAGCGCGAAGCTCCGCACCGGTGACCACTGGGCCGACGCCGACAGCGTCTCGCCGGCCGGCAGGTAGATGTCGGCGCCGACCTTGTCGTAGCTGTCGGCGCCGGGGTCGACCCGGGAGACGACGAACGGGGCGACGGCAGCGGTCGGCCGCCAGCTTCCGAACACCGGATCACCGAAGAACTGCCGCCAGTGCGGCACGAAGCACATCAGCATGTTGCCGCCCTGCGACACATGGGCACCGACCGCGTCCATGCGGCCGCGGACGTGACGGAACGCCGCCCCGTAGTCGGTGGCGCTGCCGGCGGCCGGGCCACCCCCCTCTGCCACCACGTACTGCTCGTGGTGGAACGAGAAGTGGAACGGGTTCGCCGTCGTCCAGCGCGGATCGGCGCTGATAGTGCGAAAAAACCGGTCGTAGAACTGGTCGTAGACGCCGCGGGCGGTATCGGCCCAGAAGCCGTCGATCACGTCGTCGCTGCCACGTTGGGTGCCGTTTGCGTATGACCAGTGCCAGCCGCGGTCGTAGCACTTCCGATAGACCGATAGGTCGTCCGCTCCGGTGATGCCGTTTCGCCGCCAGCCGGCGAAGCCGCGGCCGAGCTTGCTCTCGAGCATGTCGACGTACGTCCAGTAGTCGGGCGAGCCGCCACCGACAGGCAGGTTGTCGTTCGTGTAGATGCCCCACCAGCAGGACGGGACGTGCCCGCCGGCGGTGAGGCGGGCGGCGGCCCCGGCGGCCACAACAGCCGTCGCCGCGCCGAGTCCGGCCAGGAACTGGCGACGCGTACTCACCGGCGGCGCCTGAGGTTGAGGGTCACGTGATGGATGTGAGGAATGGTGACATCTACCGGTTTCAAGAATCCTTACATGAATCTCATCTCAACCTTCTCAAGGTCGTGCAGTCTGAGACCGACAGTCTGACGAACGGGCACGGGAGGACTGCTCGACCAAGGTGGGGCTTGCCATGCCCAGAAACGTGAGGGGTACCGCATTCATGACGAGATCGTGCCGTATCGGAGCAAACAGATGGGCCTTGCGGATGGCAGTCCTTGCCACGCTGATCGCCGCCATGGCCGCACTCGCGTCGCCGGCGTCGGCGCGGCGTGTGCTGCCGTCAACGCGAGCCGGAATTCATCAGTTCACGGGCATCCAGGGGCGCATCAGCCATAATTTCACCGCCTCCGAGCTGAAGACGATCGGACGCACCTCGGACATCGTCACCGGGCTCTCCGTGCAGATCCGAAAGTACGGCGCGCAGCTGCGGCGCGCGCATCCGCGGCTGCGCATGTTCGTCTACGTCAACGGCATGTTCGCGCAGTCGAATCAGGCAAGCGCGTTTCCGAACGGCTGGTACCTGCATGACGCACGCGGTCGCAAGATCACATCCGGGACCAACCACAACTACCTCATGAACCCGTTTTCGCGGTCGCGTGCAAAGGGCGCCAACGGCTGGGCGGCCTACGTCACCCATCAGTGCGTGGTGAAGCGGCGACAGGCAAGGTACGCGCGGGGATGCTTCCTCGACCAGATGTCGTCGGCCGGGAACACCGGCTTCGTGTCGGCGCGGCCGATCAATCCGCGCACCCATCGTCTGTTCACGATGCGGGGTTTCATGAGCGCGGTCAACCGTGTCGGCAATGCCGCCGCCCGCCGGATGCCGATCATCGGCAACTCCTACGAGTCGGGCGCACGCTACGTCAAGAACTCCACCCGGCGGGTCAACCGCTCGCGTATGCGCGCCTTTGAGGCCGAGCATTGGCTGGGAGCGACACAGCCCCGTGACGCCCACAATCTCCGCACCTGGAAGCAGAACGTACAGATGCTGATGTCGGCCCAGCGACGTGGCAAGGGCGTCCTGGTCGGGTTCGGCGACATGGCGTCCAACCTCCCCCAGTGGCAGGCATACGTCGTCGCCAGCATGCTGCTGGGCAACAATGGCCGCGTCTGGGTGCACTTCGACGCGCCCGGCAACGGCCCGGCATCGTGGCAGCTGAACACGCCGCTGATGCGGGCGCACATCGGGCGGCCGCTGCGGACGGCCCGGAAGGTGGGTGGCTACCTCAAGGGCGGCGTCTATCGGCGGGCGTTCAGCAAGGGCGTGGTGATCGTCAACCCGACGTCCAGGAGGGTCGCCGTTCACCTGCGACGGGCGGCCCGGCTGACGACCGGCCGGCGTGTGACACGGGTCACGGCGGCGCCGTTCTCGGGCGTTGTGTTGACCCGCTGAAGCGGGTCGCGCTCACGGATATGGCCGGGCCAGTACCGCTATCGTTGCGGCTGCACATTCGATCAGGGGGCACGAGGTGGGTTGGTTGAAGACGGCGACGGTCGGCGATCGGTTGGTCGAGATCGGGTTCTCGACTAGCGGCAGATTCCACGGGCATCTCGACTCCGGCACCTACCCAGACGAGCGTTTGCGCGTCAGCCTCAGACACCCGCGCTCTGTCGTCCGCAACAGGCCCGAAATGCCCGAGGCGACACCGCAGCTTCATGAGGCTGCTTCCACTCCGGGCGACTCCAAGCCCGAGTAAGCGCCGTCAGATCAGCCCGGCGAAGGCGCCTGCCACCAGCGCGACCGCGGCTCCCAGCCCGACCGCCCACATGACGTCCTGGTGGACGTAGACCCAGTGCCGAACGGCATGTACCCGGCTGACCCTCCGGCCGACCCCGCTCCGCCTTCTGCGGGCGGGTGTTTCCTGTGGCCCTCGTGGACCATCAGCTGCCTGTGGCCGTCGTGGGACCTCGGCGGGTCGCCGCGCCCCCGCGCGAGCGGCGGCGCGCCGACCCGCCGCCGCCCAGCCGGGGCCTCCGGTGGTCGGAGCGGGGGTGGTGACCCCGGGTGGAGTCTCCCCCACCCGCGGTGCCGCCGGCGACGGTGGCCCGGCCGTGGTGGGTTCCACGGCATCGCTCACGCGCGGCACGCTCCATCGCACACGCGGACGCTCAGACGCCGGCGGCGTTTCGACCACGTCGGGAATCGGCGCGGCGGAGACCACATCCTCGGCGGGTGCCGGGACCGGCGGCGGCACCTGCTCGGTCAGCACATCCGCCGGCACGGCCTCCGGCATCACGACGTCCGGCTGTGCCACCGGCGGCGCTGAAACGACCTCCGCAGCCGCAAGAGCCTCGGCGGGGGCAGCCTGTGGCCGCTCAGCCGGGAGTGCCGGCGCGTCCAGTGCGGGCGCAGGCGGCTCGGTTCGTTGTTTGCCGACCTGGCCGTTGCTCAACGTGTCGGCCACGGCCGGCGAGGACACCACGTCTTCAGACCGCTGCTGGGAGACAGGTACCGCCACCACCGCTGGCCCTTCGACCGACTCACCCACGATCGCGGGCCGCCGGCTACGCAGGATCAGCACCGATCCCACCGCCAGCATCAGCGCCAGCATCAGGCCGGCCGCCACCAGGAATGCGCCCCAGCCGAAGCGCTGCACCAGTTTGACAACGCTCTTCGGCGGCAGGAACACCTTGCTCGCGATCGGCCGCGCCCTGCAGCCCCCCGCGCTCGTCTGGCCAGGGCTCTGGCCGAGGAAGGCCTGCACCGTTGCAGAGCCGGTGGACGACGTCAGCTCCTCCCGTGGCGGTAAACCGCACTCCATCCCGGTCCCGCCATCGAGGCGGAGGTAGACCAGGCCGACCACGTCCGCATCGGTCAGGTCGGTCGCGGTCGAAGTCGCAAGCGCGGTGCCTGTGGTCTGAAGCGATCCGACGCTGGACGGCTCGAGCACCCGATGCACGATTCCCTTGAGCACTGTCACCCCCGCCTGCCCGAGCGCGTCGCCCGTGAGAATGCCCCGGCGCAGGTAGGCGACCGCATGCGGGCCGTCGAGCCGCAACAGGCCCTTGGCGAAACTCCACGTCTGCCCACCTGAGACCGGTACAGTGAACGCCGCCGGGTTGTTGACGCGGATGCCACCGAGGCCGTCCACCAGCGCGCCAACGTTGGTCAGGTCGATGATTGCAACATGCCTGACCGTGATCCCAGCTTGCCGCCTGAGGGCGTCGATCAGCTGGGGAGTCGAGTAGGTGCGGAGCTCGCGACCGGCCAGCGTGGAGACCGGTGCGATCGTCAGGAACGACACGACCTTGGTCTGCGGATTGGTCGAGAACAACACCGCCCCGCCGGTCGAAGTGCCGCTCGTATACCGCACCAGAGTGACCTGCGGCTGGTTGAGGACGTTCTTCGACGGCGCCAACGACGATTTCAGAGTGGCGGGCAGACGCGCCCTCGACTTGGCCACGTCGCTCGAGAACCAGTGGTATTCAAGAGCAAGCCACACGCAGACTGCCGCCCCGGCGGCGAGCACGCCGACGAGCAACCCGCCCGTTAGCAGGCCGACTCTACGAACGAGTGTGATGCGGCGCTTAGATTCCATGACCACCCCAATACCGAATCAGGGTGCCGATGGTCGGCAAGCCCAATCCTGCCTTCTGGGTCCCACTTCGGCGAGCTTGGAGCCGCGCCGGAAACCAAAATGCTACACCGTACCGGTCGTCCTGAAAAGTGCGATGGCGTCGCTGGGCGTTGCTGTCACCCACCTCGCGGGCGATGTTCCGACGCGGCCGTGGTCGCAGCGGCACCCGCGGTGCGCTCCCATGAGCCAGCCCCTCGCGCGACGGACGTCGACAGCAGGAAGGTGGCCCACGCCGCGACTGCCCAGATCGCTCGCTGCCCGAGGATCCCCCAGACGGCCGCCACCGGGCCGCCGACGACGGCCAGCCCCACCATCAGCGGTATACCCACGGCCGTCGCGACCACCTGCGTGACGAAGACGTTGCGCCCTGCCGCGATCGCACGGTTGCCGATCTCCGGGCCGGTCGCGACGGCGAAGGCGAGCACCGCGAGCGCGACCGGCACCGCCAGGCCGTCGTACGCGGCGAACGACGCTCCGAACAGGTGCTCGACGACAGCGTGGCGCGTTGCGATCAGGCACGCCGCATAGACCACCGCAAGCACCGCCGCAGCGATCGACATGCGATACGCGGTGCGGCGAACGCGGGCGAAGTCGTTCGTACCGCGGCCTTGCTCAGCCCCTTGGCCGAGCTCGGCGAGGCCGATCACGCGGAAGACGGTCAGGAACAGCACGACCGGCGAAAGGAGCGTCTGCGCTGCGCGCACGACGCCGAGCACGGTCAGGCTGACGAATAGACCGACCACCACGAAAGTGACCTGCTGACCCGCCTGGGCGACGATCGATTGGCCCGCCACCCACACAGACAAGCGCCGCGAGACTGCCAGCCAGTCCTGCGCGGCGGCGAGGCTGAGCGACGGCCGCACCACTGCCACTGCGAAGGCGGCCGACAGGACGATCCCGACCACCCAAGTCATCATCACCCCTGATGCAGTCGGTGCCGGTTGCGACCAGACGAACGCCAGCGCGACCGCCTGGCCAACTGCCCAGACCGTGTCGGTGGCGAACGCCATCTGGGGCCGGCCCTCGCGAAAGAACACATATCGGGTGCTGTCCTGGAGCGTAAGCAGCGGCAGCACGGCGCCGAGCAGGATCAGCGGCTCAAGCACTCGTCCGCCGCCAACCGCCCCGACCACCAGGCAGAAGCACGTACCGACCGCGCCAACCATCACGGAGGCGGTCAAGGCGCCGTCGGTCACGGCATCGCGCTGGAAAACGAGCATCGACTCGCCGATCACGCCGCGTGTGAAGGCCACCGCGCCATAGGCGATGGCGATTCCCAGCGCGACCACGCCGAGCCCCTCTGGACCGAGCAGGCGGGCCGCGGCCAGGGTCGCCCCAAAGTTCGTCAGAGACGAGACCATCTGGTCGGCGCTGGTCCAGCCTACACGCCGCCAGGAGCCCGCGCCGCCGCTCCGGAGCCTGCCCCCTGGGGACCTCAAGTGCCTGGGCCTTCGTCAACCTGGTCCGCGATCGAGACCGGTACCGAGCTACTCATCTACCATCCGTACCCGCATCCTGTTGAACTCGGGGGTCACATGACGACGCCGAACTTCCTCATCCTCGGCGCACCCAAGGCCGGCACGACGGCGCTTTACGCGTACCTTTCGCAGCATCCGCAAGTGTACATGAGCCCCCACAAGGAGCCGAACTTCTTCGCGTTCGAGGGGGCGCCGCCACGCTACACCGGCCCCGGCGATTCCAGCGGCATCAACCGAAGCTCGGTGACCAGGCTCGATGCCTACCGTGCCCTGTTCGACGGCGTCAACGGCGAAGCCGCGGTGGGCGAAGCCTCGCCGCTGTATCTGCAGTTCCCTGATGCGGCACACCGCATCCACCATCACCTTCCCGACGCCAAACTAATCGCAATCCTCCGCAACCCGGTCGAGCGGGCCTACTCCGACTTCCTCTACCGGCGCAAGAACGGCAACGAGCCCAGCGACGATCCGCTGGTCGCATTCAAATCGGAGGACGAGCGCCTGGCCCGGGGATGGAGCCCGTACTTCGGATACCTCCAGAAGGGGCGCTACGCCGATCACCTGGAGCTCTACTTCTCCCTGTTTGCCAGTCACCAGATCACGGTCTTCCTGTTCGAGGACCTGCGCAACGAGATCGACGCCACACTGCGCCGAACCTTCGAATTCCTTTGCGTCGACGATGCGTTCCGGCCGGACACGAGCCTGCGCTACAGCACCTCTGGGGTACCACGCAACGCCGCAGTCCAACTCGCGCTCAACGTCGCAAAGAAGAGTCGCAGCCTCAGAGCAGCCCGTCAGATCCTGCCGACGGCCCGCATGCAGCGCTGGTACAACATCGTCCAGAACCGAAACCTCGCTCCGGCCCCGCCCATGTCCGAGCCTGTGCGCGCATACCTACAGGACGCATTTGACCCGCAGATCGATCGTCTGGCATCGCTGATCGGCCGCGACCTTTCACACTGGCACTGACCGCCCGAACCACCACCAGGCTGAACCGCCGCTGCGTTGGACTCGGACGCATGGCCGATCGGGCGCGCATGGCCTCAGGGGCGGGGGAGCGGGAGAGCGCCACAAGGAGAACTCCCGCGAGGGTCGGGACGCCTCCGCCCGCCTTGTGCGTGCCGGGCCAGGTGGTAGGGTCACCGACGGATGTCCAGGGAACTTTTTCGGGGGCGATGGGTTTGGTTCTGGGTGTGAGGCGTCTAATCATTTTCATGGCATTGGTTCTCTTGGTGGTCGCGCCGGCCTCGGCAGCTGCGGCTACCCGTACCGTCATTATTGGTGATTCGATCGCGCTTGGCAGTAGCTCCACGACCTCTGCGGCGACCGTTGAGGGCGCTCGGACGTACTTCACCCACTTCCTTCTTCAGTCGGGGGGACACGCCACGTACCTCTACAATGCAGGCGTTCGTGCCGATACGAGCAGCCAGCAGCTCGCCCGTTATAAGGCCGACGTGCTTGACAAGCACCCTGATCTCATCATCCTCCAGGCACCGACGACGGATTGGGGCCGTGGCGTACCGTTCGCGACGACCCAGTCGAATGTTGAGAGCATGGTTATGCAGGGTCAGGATGCTGGCGCGTTGGTCGTGATTGCGAACATGTTGCCGCGGTGGAACGGCCACCCTGCGATCGCGCAGATGAACACCTGGCTGTCGAGCTACACCTCTGCCAATGGAATCCCGTTACTCGACAACTACTCGCATGTTGTCGACCCTGCCACCGGCAGCATGCAGAGCCGATACGTGATGTCCGACGGGCTACACCCCAACGCGGCCGGCGCAGCGGTGATCGGTGGATACGATGCGCAGCAACTCGCACCGTTGCTCGACGACATCCCCGCCTACATCTCGACGGTGAATCAGGATCCGCTCAACCTCGTCAAGAACGGCCTGTTCACGGCCGATCGGAACAAGGACGGCAAACCGGACAACTGGTATGAGCCGCCAATCACCAGCGCCAACTATTCGCTTGTGACGGAGCCAGGAACGTTCGGCAACATGGTCGAGATCGATCGAAATGGCACATCGAGCGACCCGGCGGTGTTTCTCAGCCAGACACTACCGACCGGAACCTGGGCAGCCGGAGACACGCTCGCCCTCAGCGCGCACATCAATATCACCGGCAACCTCTCAAACTATGCACTCAAACTGCTCTTCCGTACGGCGACCGGCACACACGCCTACATCGCCATCGGAGCAGGTCCCGGAATGGTGTCGCCAACGGGTTTCGCGTACATCGAAGCCGCGGTACCGACCGGCACAACCGAAGCCGACGTCCAACTCGTCGTCCCGGGAGGCGTCGGCACCATAAAGCTCGGTCAGGTCACGGTTACACGATCAGTCCCCTGACGTCCCCGTGCTAGTTGGGGACGCACATCGCTCGCCGAGGGATTTGTGACGGTTGGCGCGGTCGCGAAGTCGTCGATTCATCGTCGGCTCCGGGGCACCACGCGGCTAGTGGTCCTGCACACGTTTTATCGGCCACGGTAACGACCGCCCCAGCAGACGCTCGGCGGCCACCACGTCTTCGGCGTAGTAGTCCGCAAGACGGCGGCGGACGCCTCCGGCGACCGCCGGTTTCTCGGCGGGGGCGAGGGTGGCGTCTCGAACCCTATGCCGGATTCCTGTCGGCAGCAGCCTCCTGCCCACCGTCCAGGCCAGGTCGTGCCTCATCACGGCCGCCACGAAGCGATTCCGCGGGGCCGTGTGCGCGTTCACCGCCCGCGCTTCTCCGATATCGACCGAAGGAAGACCGACGAACTCCCATACCGGTGCCATGCCCTCGGCGACATCGCCCACGAAATCCTCCAGTACGATCACCAACACGCGGTCGCCGAAGGCATCCAGGTAGCGCTGGATATCGTCGTGATACCGGCCGTTTCGCAGGTACGCATATGCCCAGGACGCTCCATCGCGGAGTTCGTCATCGACCGCCTGCTCGAGCGAGCGCGTCTCCCAGCCCTCTCGGACGTACATCAAATGATGAGAGACCGCACGCTCGACCGGGTCGCGGATCATGATGATGATACGCGCGTCCGGCACGGTCTCGCGGATGCGGCGACATGCCTCGGGATCGGCCAGGTAGGACGTGCTGGATTCGCCGATAATGCGGCAACCGGCGGCACCGGCGAACAGCGATGCGTACGCCGATTCGGCCGTCACCGTGGGCGCGACCAACCGCCCCGTGTTGAGATCAGTGATGGCCCCCGCCTGTCCTCGCCACGCAGGCAGCGCCGTGACCGATGAGAAGTAATGCGGCTCCTTGGGATCGCACATGAAGGCGTCGATGTGGCGCGCGAGGTAGGTGTGGAGCGACGTGGTACCGGCCTTGGGCGCACCGACGATGAACAGGTTCGGCCAGATCGTGTCGCCTTTGCCCGGACGAGTCATGAACCGTCCGCCACAGACGCCGCCGTACCACAGCGCAGCCATTCGACAGTCGCCCGCACGCCCTCAGCCATCGTGAACGGCAGCTCGCCCGCGACGAGCTGGGTGGAGCCGCTGTCATACACCATCTCGGTCAGGAGATTGTCCACTCGGAAGCTGGTCAGCGGCGGATCCGACATGCCCAGCCGAGCCAGCAGATCGCCCGCTCGGCCGCCTGCGCGCAGCACCCAGGTCGGAACCGAGCGGACCGGTCCGAGTCCGGCACAGCGCCGGATCTCGGCGGCCCAAGCGGCCACTTCGATCGGCGGATAGTCGGCCAGCCAGAACACCCGCCCGTCGACGTCGGCCGGCGGCGCCTCGATCAGTCGCTCGAGCTCGAACACCGAATTGCCCACGTATCCGTACGACTTCCGGATTTGGAGGCCAGCCGGATGGACGTAGCGCCCGCCTAGCACCGCATCGAAGAAGTCCCGGTAGGGGACGCCGAACCAGGGCCCCCAGATCGAGGTGGGCCGCACCATCAGCCACGGACTGGCCTCGCCGGCACGGTCGCGCACGATCCGCTCGCCCTCCGCCTTGCTTGCGCCGTAGGCGGTGGTCGGGCGATAGTCGAACTCGTCCGACGGCCGGTGGTGAATGTCGAACACCAGCCTGCTCGACGCGTACACGGCCAGCTGGACGCTGCCCGCACGTCCGACCGCGCGGATCACGTTCTCGACCCCTCCGATGTTGGCCGCGTAGTCGTCGCGGCGGGTCCCCTGGAGGTCCGTTCGCGCGCCCAGGTGGACAACGATGTCGGGCCGGTAGGCCGCAACCGCGTCGCTGAGACGACGCTCGTCGCGGATGTCGCAACGCTGCCAGACATCCATGTGTCCACCGTTGCGTGGCTCGACAACGTCGAGGTTCAGCAGGGACGCCGCGCGCGGCCGCAACGATTCGATCAGATTGGTGCCGATGAACCCGGAGCCGCCGGTGACCAGCACTCTGCTGTTATCCAGCAGCCGCCGCTCAGACGCCATCGCGCGCCGCGTCCCCCGGTGGCCGGATCTGCCGCACACCGATCTGCTTGGCCGGGTTGCCACCCATCACCGCGAGGGGAGCAACATCCTTCACCAGCACCGCGCAGGCGGCGGCGACGGCGTGATGCCCCACCCGTACACCCGGCCCGATGAATACCCTGGTCGCAATCCAGCACCCGTCCTCGATTACCACCGGCCGGTTCTTGAAGTCCATGACGGGGCTGGTGATGTCGTGGCCGGCCGCGGCGATGTAGACGTCGTGGGCGAGCGCGACGTGGCTCCCCATCGTTACGGTCTCCAGGTTGAGGATCTCGGTGCGCTCCCCAATCCAGCAGTGATCGCCCATGCGCAGCTTCCACGGGAAATGGATGTTGACGCGGGGCTTCATGTGCAGGCCCTTCCCCACCTCCGCGCCGAAGATCACCAGCAGTCGGCGCTTGAGGCCGGACGGCCAGGGAAAGGCGGTGAGGAAGAAGAGCCACTTGCACAGGTACCAGGCGGCAAGAGTCGGCCGCGAGCGCCCTCGATCATGCGCCACCGCGGGATCGAACAGATCGAGTCGGACTGGGCTTTGCCCTCTTGAGGAAGAGGAGGAGGAGGCGAGCCGACTCATCAGGTCGCGTTGAGGGGTTCCATCCCCGGAACGCCGACTCGCCGTCGCTTGCGACCGGCATAGGCCAGCGCAAGCAGGACGGGAATCACGGCGAACGCCTGGCGGTAGTAATCCAGACCGAACCCACCGCGCATATACACGAAGAGGTACGGGAACGAAAGCGCGTATAGCGTCATGACGCCAGGGTTGCTCGGTGCGCGCTGAAACCAGGTATACAGGGCCCGCCAGAGCACTCCAGCCCCGAACAGGATCAGTGCCACCCCGAGCACCCCGAAGTTCAGGTACGGCTCCGCGAACATCGAGAACGTGAAGTGAATGTTCAGCGCGTACAGGTCGGGCCAGAGCTGCGACATCATGTCCGTTTCGGCGGCTATCGGCTTCCCGCTCCATACCGCCCTTGGCACCGGCCGAGTCACGTCCTCGATGTAGGTCGACCCTCCCCGGTATGACAGCGGCGGCGACCCGCCGTTCAGCGCCTGAGCGGCGACGGAGAGGTTGTCGACCATCGCGGTGTCGTTGCTTCCGAGGAAGTTCTGGACCGCGGATACCGGGTGGAGCGCGTCATGCTGGACAACTCGCGTGAAACTGGTCTGGCGCACAGCAACCGTACGGTATTCCCTGGGTGCACTTACGCCGACGATGAATACGACTCCAAGGAGCAGGAGCACCTGATAGAGACGGGGACGGGTACCCTTTCGCAGGTACCAGAGGATGGCGACCGCAGCGACCGCGGGAAGCACAAACGCGCGGTCGCCACCGGCAGCGCTGGGTAGTTCCGACAAGAAGATCACGGCGAACGCCGCCATGCCCCTGTATGTTCGCCAGCTGGGAGTGAGGGCGAGGAGCAGGACTCCAAGCGAAGTCACCCAAAGCGGCGCGGTGTAAAGGTATCCAGAAGCGTTGTGAAGACTCGTCAACCTATCAGCGCTCCGACCAACGAATAGGGCGGCGACGGACGCCGACGCAGAACCGACGAATGCCAGATACAGCCCAGCTGTGACGATGAGCGAGACCGTCACAAACCCGTCCACGGATGGGGCGCTTACGTTCGGCGTAGGGACCGTCCAATGGCGCCCGAAATCGCGTCCGAACCGCGAGTAGTAGCCGGCATAAAACGCGGCGGCACCCAAGATTCCGACCTCCATCGCAACATGGAAGCCCGGCGCGATCGGATAGTCGTTGAACCACCGCAAGCCAGTGCTGACGTCGTACGCCGGCCGCAATGCGAACAACACCAGATAGCTCACTGCAAAGAGATGGGGAGGCTCGAAGATATCGAACCGTCCCGTCACCATTGACACAGCGAACGGCACGCTACCAACGGCGGTCGAAAGCAATACCAGTTCCCAGTTGCGGGACAAACCTGGAGCAGCGGCAACGGCAAACCCGATCGAAACCGGCAACAACACGACGGCCAGGCTTAGGCCTAGTCGCGGTCGCGAAGGAGCGCCGGCGCGGATCACGCTGCAACCTCCTCGTAGTACCCATACAGCCGGTCTACCACGCTTGAAAGGCTAAATGTATGCTCAGTCGTTGTAAGACCAGCATCGCTTAGCCGGCGGGCCAGCCCCTCATCTTTCAATATGCTCATGACGCCCCTGGCAAGCGACCCCGGCTCGGGGTCGGCCACGAGGGCAGCTCCGGCATGCCCGAGAGTGTCCGCTATGCCGCACTCATTGGTAACGACGCAGGGAACACCGGCGCGCATCGCTTCCAGTACCGTCAGACCGAACGGCTCGTCCACGGCAGGCAGCACGTAGACGTCCGCCGACTCGTACCATCCAGCCACTTCTGAAGCAGGGACGCCACCTGCGAACGAGACTACGTCGGACATGCCCAGCACCGAAACTCGCCGTTCGGCTTGAGCGCGATCTCCCGCGTCGTGGCCGACGACCACGTAGCGGGCGTCCACACCACCGTCTCGTAGAAGCCGGGCCATCTCGATGAACGCCAGCACGCGCTTGCGCGGGTGCAGCCGCGCTAGGAACAGCACCGTCTTTGGATCGTGGCCGTTCCGGTGGGCGCGAACGGGCGGCGAGCCGGCGGGGATGCCGTTGGGCAGGATCCGGATCCGCGCAGCGGGTGCGAGGCGTCCCAGTTGGCGGCGCTCGTGATCCTGGAGCGCGAGCACCACCGAGGCATTTTCGAGCGCCCGCCGCACCCACAGCCGATCGACGATCCCACGGATACCTGTGACGTTGCCGAGCATTCCGTGCGTCTGCACCACGGTGGGGATACCCAGCGACCGCGTGGCCGCTGCAGCCGATGCCGGGATCACCTCACGGGCGAAATGGATGTGCACGACGTCCAGCCGCGGAGCCCGTTCCCGGATGCCGGCGGCGACTCGTGCAAGCACGGCCGGATAACGTGGCCGCGGCGCCCAGCTGCGAAAATAGCGGATCGTCAGTCCGTCATCATGGCATTCGAGCGCACCGAGATGGGTGCGTGGCGAGAACGCAACCAGGTCGCTGGTGAACACGGTCACCTCATGTCCACGGCTCGCCAACTCGCGGGCATGCTGGCCCGCCACGGTCACCGGGCCGCCGCATTCGGCGTTGGGGGCAAAGACGGTGGTTACGATGCCGATGCGCACGATCGCGCCACCCTTCCCCGCCTCACGAGCGCGGCAACCCCACCGGCGACCGCGTTGACATCTCACCGTAGATCCACGCATACGTTCGCTCGAGGCCGTCGCGAAGCGAGATTGAGGGCTCCCAGCCCAGCCGCTCCATGATCAGCGTGTTGTCGCTGTTGCGCCCGCGGACGCCCTGTGGGGCGTCCAGTTTGTACTTGCGCTCGAGCGTGATGTCGGCGATCTGCTCGGCGATCGAGACCAGATCGTTGATGGTGACGAGTTCGGAGCTGCCGATGTTCAGCGGCTCGCGGACGTCGCTCTCGGCCAGCATGATGGAGCCGGCCACGCAGTCGTCGACGTACATGAAGCTGCGCGTCTGCTGCCCGTCGCCCCAGATCTCGATCTGATGCTTGCCCGACAGCTTCGCTTCGATCACCTTGCGGCAGATCGCAGCCGGAGCCTTCTCGCGCCCGCCTGCGTAGGTGCCGTACGGGCCGTACACGTTGTGGTAACGAGCCACCCGCGTCTCCATGCCGAAGTCCTCGTTGAAGTGCCGGCACATGCGCTCGCTGAACAGCTTCTCCCAGCCGTAGCCGTCCTCAGGCATGGCCGGATACGCGTCGGACTCCTTGAGCGCGGTCACGTCGGGGGACGTCTGGTGGTCGGCCGCGTACACGCAGGCCGAGGACGAGAAGAAGTACCTGCCGACCCCCGCCTCGCGAGCGGCGATCAGCATGTTCGTGTTGATCAGGACGCTCAGCATGCACAGCGCCTTGTTCGCCTCGATGAAGCCCATTCCGCCCATGTCTGCGGCCAGGTTGTAGACCGTATCGACGCCGCCCATGGCCTCGCGGCAGGCCCCGGGGTCGGAAACGTCACTGCGGCGACTGTCAGCCTCTTCGTGCAGCTGGTACCAGTCGCTGATGTCCTTGGCATCCACGGCGCGAACGTCGTGCCCCTGCTCCAGCAGGGAAGCGATCAGATGGCCGCCGATGAAGCCGCCTGCTCCTGTGACCAACACCTTTTCGCTCATGTTCCCCCCTCGTTACGAAGTCCGATTCCGGGTTCTGCCGGAACAAGCTCGGCGAAGATCGCCTCGAAACGATCGGCGATCTCGTCGATATTGAACGCCGTCTCGGCGAACTTTCGTGCATTCTCACCGCAGCGGAGCCGCAATTCCTCATCCTCGAGCAGCCTCCGCGCTCCCGAGACGAACGCGACGGTTGAGCTCGGGTCAACAACGATACCCGATTTTGCACGATCGACAACACGGGCGGCGAGATTGTCCTGTGGAAGCGCCGCCAGGATCGGCCGTCCGGCGCAGTGGTAGCTGAGCACCTTGGACGGCACCGAGTAGGATCCGGCCGGCGTATCCAGGATTGCGACCAGCACGTCAGCCGAGGCAAACACCATGGGCAGTTGCTGGAACGGCTGGAACGGCAGCACGGCCAGGTTGTCCAGTCCTCGCTGCGCGGATGCCTGGCGCAGGAAGTCTGCGCCAAGGCCCTCCGAAAGCACCACGACCCGCGTATCGGTTCCGCGATACTGCTCGGCGAGTTCCACCAACATCTCGGGATTGTGTTTGACCCCGAGCGTGCCCGAATACAGGAACACACGGCTACCGACCAGGTCGCGCTCCCGCGCCCAGGGGTTGTCGTGGGACGCCATCGGGAGATCTTCGAGTGGCGCCCAGTTCTCGATCACAGCGACGTTCTCGTCGCGAACTCCCCATGCGCGAAGGACTGGCAGGAAGTCTTCGCTGATGGCCACCACCTTCGCGCTGCGGCGGAGCATCGAGGCCTCCAGTCGCAGCAGATAGTGGCCCATCATCGACCCCAGCAGCGGATATCGCGACTTCGCGACCCGTGCCATGGCGACGCTGTAGATGTCCTGTTGCCAGAATACGAAGGGCAGGCGCAGCCGCTCACACGTCCTCAGCAGCACCTGCTGTGACAGCAGTGGGTTGTTGCTCGAGACCAGAATGTCGGGCGCAAACGCCGCCGCTGCGGCGGACAGCGCACGGCCGTAGGCACGCTCCTGCTGGAGGCGACGCCGCAGCGAGTACTTGCTGAAGGCCCGGGTCAGCGGGATCGGCTGGAGCTGCAACGTGGGCGGGTCAGCCGAGGTCGCTTCGACGGCACCCTTGCCGGTCACGTACGAGGGGCAGTGCCAGTGCACGACCTCGTGGCCACGGGTGGCGAGTTCACGACTCAACTGCACCTGGAAGGGATGGCCTGAGAAGTCGTGGATGCCGATCCGCATCGAGCCGCGACTGCCTCTGCCGGAAGCCGAGTCCGCCAGCGAACTCTGCGTCCGGCCCGTCTGGGCCGGATTCGCGGTCACGTCCGCTCCGCCGCCCCGGCCTCCGTTTCCTCAGCAGAGGACGAGTACTGGGAGC
>Ga0136846_1214455_pt1 | contig 20105 bp, 20 predicted proteins | sample HopSoiMetagenom2_FD_96841 | JGI IMG/M metagenome (GOLD analysis project Ga0136846, IMG submission 96841) | Grasslands soil microbial communities from Hopland, California, USA - 2 Assembly 2016 (version 4) | ecosystem: Environmental > Terrestrial > Soil > Grasslands | place: USA: Hopland...
CGGGGCTGGGGGTCATGTCCCCTCCGCGAACAGGTGCAGCTCGGCCGCGAAGCGCTGGGCCATCTCCAGGGCGGGGCCGAGATCGGGGTGGCGGACGATCACCATGCCGTCGGCGATCAGGGTGGCCCGCCAGTCCCGCCGGGGCGCGCCCACCGGGAGCAGGTCGATCGCGGCGACGTGCTCGCCGTAGGCGGCCAGCAGGTGGTCCAGGCCCTCGTAGCGGGTGATCCGGCCGGCCCCCTGGGCGCGCTTGAAGATGCTGGCGGCGTTGTAGCGGCGCTCGACACCGAACGGGATGCTGCCCTGGGTGATGGCATAGGCCCAGGCGGTAAACAGGTCGGCGTCGGTGGCGTAGTTCATCACGTCGACGGTGCGGGCGCCGGGCGGGCGGGCGCCGATCTCGCCGAAGACCACCTCGCCGTCGGCCTTGCGGTACCACTCCATGTGGGTGAACCCGTCGGCGAAGCCGAGGGCGCGCAGCACCGACCGGCCCAGCTCGCGGCCGCCCGCCAGGCCGGGCTCGTCCAGGTCGCGCAGCGCCAGCGTGACCGGGCTGATCCACTCGTGGAGTTTGGTTTGCAGGGGGCGCGGGTGGTACTGGCAGATGTTCTCGACCAGCACCTGGCCGCCGGCGCAGATGGTGTCGTAGGTGAACTCCTCGCCGTCGATGAACTCCTCGACGCTGACCCGGGGCACGTGCCGCAGGGCGGGCAGGATCGTGTCGAGCTCGGCGGCCGAGCCGGCCCGGTAGGTGTCGGCCGAGCCGGCCCCGTCGATGGGCTTGACGATGAGCGGGTAGCCGACCTGCTCGGCGGCCGCCCATACCCCGGCCACCGTCTCGGTGGCGCGGTGCCGCGGGGTGCGCAGGCCGGCCGCGTCGAGCAGCTGCTTCATCCGCTCCTTGTCCCGGAACGGAACCGTCTGGGCCACCGTCAGGCCGGGCAGGCCGAGCTGCTCGCGCAGCTGCGCGGCCAGCACCATGTACGGCTCCCACAGGCACTCGACCTGGTCGATCCGCGCGTGCCGGGCCACCTCGCGGACGGCCGGGGCCACCTCGCCCAGGTTGGTCAGCGAGCCCACCTGGACGTAGTGGTCCAGGGCCTCCCGCGCGATCGGCGGCAGCGCGTCCTGGTGCTGGTCGCCCAGGCCGATGACGGTGGCGCCAGCCTGGCCGAGCCCGCGGGTGAAGAACCCCATCTCCGCCGGGTAGCCCGGCGAGATCATCAGTACGGTCGTCATCCCAGCTCCACCCGGACGGTGCTGACGATCTGCTTCAGCGCGGCGGTGACCACCTCGGTCTCCGGCGCCCTGATGGTGATCCAGCCGTCGCCCTCGTAGCTGCCCGAGGACGGCTGCCCGGGCGGGGGCAGCCGCGAGTCGACCACCAGCGACGTCACCGCGGGCGGCAGCGCGTCCAGGCCGTGCACGCCGCGGACCTGGCCGGCGCCCTGGCCGCGCAGGTAGACGGTGCCGGCCGCCCACTTCCGGCCGGGCGGGTCGAAGACGCCGTCGATCATGAGGCGGGCCCAGGCCGAGTACAGGTCGAAGTCGTGCGCGAAGCACAGCATCGAGGTGATCTGGGCGCCGGGCGGGCGGGCGCCGACCTCGGACACGGCCACCGAGCCGTCCGGGCGGCGGAACCATTCCATGTGGGTCAGGCCGGTGACCAGGCCGAGCGCGCGCAGCGCGGCCGGGGCGACCTCCCGGATGCCGGCGTACTGCGGGCCGATCTCGCGCGGCAGGCGTACCACCCACTGCATCCACGGGTGCCGCAGCACCTCCAGCGGGGTCGGCAGGTAGTCCGAGACCGAATCCCAGACGACCTGCCCGTCGATCATCACGCTGTCGTAGGAGCCCTCGTCGCCGGTGAGGAACTCCTCCAGCTGCGCGGGCAGGTCCGCGGTGGGCGGCGCCATCTCCAGCCACGCGTTCAGGTCACCGGGATCGTCGAGGCGGAACGTGCTCTTCGCACCCGCGCCGGCCGGGGGCTTGACGACGACGGGGAAACCCACTCGTTCGGTGAATTGGAGGGCGTCAGCGGCGCGGACGGCCAGCTGGTGGCGGGCGCAGGGGACGCCGGCCTGCTCGAACACCGTTTTCATCTGGTCTTTGTCCCGGAAGTTGGCGGCCGTGACCGGATCCATGCCGCCGATGCCCAGGTGCTCGCGGACCTGGGCCAGCGGGACCTGCAGCTGCTCCAGGACGGCCAGCAGCCGGCTGACCGGGCCGAGCTGGCCGGACAGGCCCTGGACGGCGGCGGCGATCTGGCCCGGGTCGAGCGCGTCGTCGATCCGCCAGTGCCCGGCCAGGTGCTCCCTGAGGGCCGGGGGCAGCCGGCCGGCCGGCTCGCAGGTGATCAGCGCCGTCCGCACCCCCGGCAGCCGGGCGGCGGCCTCGACGAACCGCGTCGTGGTATCCAGCAGGTAAGGCGCGACGAACCCGGCGGTCACCATGGCAGCTACCTACCCTCCGGTTACCATGCCAGACATGAACGTGATATTCGTCGAGCCGTTCTTCCCGTCCAGTCAGCGGCAGTTCGCCCGCGCCCTGGCCGAGGCCGGCGCCACCGTGATCGGCATCGGCGAGTACGGGGCCGAGTCGTTCGACGACGACCTGAAGGGCTGGCTGCACCACTACGAGCGGGTGTCCTCGGTCACCGACACCGACGCGATGACCCGGGCGGTGCGCTGGGTGCAGGACAAGCTCTGGGTGGACCGGCTCGAGGCCACCATCGAGGCCCACACCATGGCGGCCGCGCAGGTCAGGGAGGCCTGCACGATCCCGGGGACTTCGGTCCGCACGGCCTGGTTGTGCCGGGACAAGCCGTCGATGAAGGAGGTCCTGCGCGAGGCGGGGGTGCCGACCGCGGCCTCGGCGGGGGTCTCGACTTCGGCTGAGGCCTTCGAATTCGCCGAACGAGTGGGGTTCCCGCTGATCCTCAAGCCGCGGAGCGGCGCCGGGGCGTCGGGGACGGTTCGCGTCGACTCTGGTGACGAGCTCGCGCGGGCCCTGGAGGGGTTCGGCGGGGCCGATTCGGTCGCGGTAGAGGAGTTCGTGGAAGGGCACGAGGGGTTCTACGACACGATCACTGTCGACGGCCACGTGGCGGTGGATTTCGTGTCGCACTACTTTCCGAACGTCCTGGAGGCGATGCGGACGCGGTGGATCTCGCCGCAGTTCGTCTCGACCAACCGGGTGGATTCGGTGGCGGACTACGGCGAGCTGCGGGAGATGGGCGCCCGCGTGATCGCGGCGCTCGGCATCGGCACCTCGGCTACGCACATGGAGTGGTTCTTCGGGCCGAAGGGGCTGCGGTTCTCCGAGATCGGCTGCCGGCCGCCCGGGGTGGGCGCCTGGGACCTGTACTCGGCGGGCAACGACCTGGACCTGTACCGGGCCTGGGCCGACGCGATCGTGCACGGCGGGACGTCCGCGGTGGCGTCGCGGCGGTACGCCAGCGGGATCGTGGCCCTGCGGCCGTCGCAGGACGGCGTGATCTCGGGTTACGAGGGGGTGGACGAGCTCCAGGGGCGGCTCGGCGAGTGGGTCATCGACGCGCACCTACCGCCGCCGGGCACCCCGACCCAGGGGGTCGAGGCCGGGTACATGGCCAACGCGTACGTGCGGATGCGCCACCCGGACTACGACGCGCTGCGCGGCATGCTCGACGAGGTGGGGCGGACGTTGCACGTCTACGCTTCGTGAGGGTCGTCCTGCTCGGGCCGCAGCGGCGGCCCACGCTGGACTCGGCGGTGCGGTCGCTGGGCTTGCCCGGGCCCTTCGCCACGGTGACGGCGGGGTGGCGGGAGCGCGAGCCAGACGACGGGGAGCTTGCGGCCTTGCTCGGCGGTTCCGTGGTGAACCTGGGGCTGTACCGGCGCGGGCTGGACGTGGCCGGGCGGGACCCGGAGTGGGCGGCGGCCGAGCGGGAGGTGCGGCGGGTGCTGGCCGCGATGCAGGAGGTGTACCTGCTGCGGCTGGACTACGCGCTGCGGGCGGTGTACGCGGTGCAGCGTCGTTCTCTTGGCGGCGCCGGCGTTGACGTGGAGGCCTTCGAGGAGGCGGTGGCCGGGGTGCGGCAGCTGGACGAGACGCACCGGCGGCGGGTGAACGGGGTGCGCGGGGAGTTCTACGCACGGTTCCCACCGCACGAGCGGGCGGTGATCGCCGGGCACCGGGAAGAGGTGGCCGCGGGGCTGCGGGATTCCTCCGCGCTGGTGGTGGCGGGCGGGCACGTGGGGGTGCTGGCGGATGTGCTGCACCTGTTCAACGTGGCCGCTGCTCTGCCGTCTTCATCGGGCGGGTCCACGGTCATCGCGTGGTCGGCGGGGGCGATGGCGCTGACGGACCGGATCGTGCTGTTCCACGACCGGGCGCCGCAGGGTCCGGGGCAGCCCGAGGTGTACGGCAGCGGGCTGAGCCTGGTCCGGGACGTGGTGCTGCTGCCGCACGCCAAGGCCCGGCTGCTGCTCGACGACGGCCCGCGGATGGCGGTGCTGGCGCGGCGGTTCGGGCCGGCCCGGTGCGTGCCGCTCGAGGCGGGGACGCGGATCGACGTCGTGGATGGCGCTTGGCCGGACGGTGTCCGGGTAATCGGGGCGGCGTGAGGACCCAGCTTTGAAGACCCCGCCCAAGCTCGCCGTCAACCGGCTGCGGGAGCGGCGGCCGCTCGACGCGGCGGCCGTGGACCGGTTCCTGGCCCGGCATGAGGTGCCCGTGGTGGAGGGTTCCCGGTGCACGTTCCTGTACCGGGGCGAGGCCGACGAGGTGTTCATGGTGCACCGGACGTTCGGCCTGCCCGACCACTTGCCACTGCGCCGGCTGCGCGGCACCGACCTGTGGTCCGGCGTGCTCGAGCTACCCGAGGGCTCCCGGGTCGAGTACCAGCTGGAGGTGGTGCGCGGCGGGCACCGCGAGCGGATCAACGACCCGCTCAACCCCAAGCTGGCGCACAGCCCGGTGGGCAGTTCGTCGGTCTGCTACGCGCACGGGCACGTCGTGCCGGACTGGACCCAGTTCGATCCCGACGCCCGGCCCGGGACGCTGACGGACCTGGTGGTGCCGAGCCCGGCGCTGCGCCGGGACTGCCCGGTCACGCTGTACCTGCCCGCCCGGTTCCGGCCTTCTGGCCAGTATCCCCTCCTGATCGTGCACGACGGCGGGGACTACCTCGGGTATGCCGCGGCCAAGACGGTACTGGACAACCTGATCCACCGGCTCGATGTGGCCGAGCTGGTGGCCGCGTTCGTCTACCCGGGTGACCGGCTGGCCGAGTACGCCAACTCGGCGGCGCACGCCCGGTTCCTGACCGCCGAGCTGGTGCCGCGGCTGGAGGCCGAGCTGCCGCTGGCCGGGACGCCGTCGGCGCGGTGCCTGATGGGGGCGAGCTTCGGCGCGGTGGCGTCGCTGGCGACCGCGTACCGGTATCCGTCCGTGTACGGGTCGCTGCTGCTGCAGTCGGGGTCTTTCGTGTTCACGGACATTGGCAGCGATCACGGGGGCGGCCCGCCGTTCGAGCCGGTGGTCCGGTTCATGAACCGGTACCGGGCCGCGCCGCGGCGGGTGGCGGATCGTCTCTTCGTCAGCTGCGGCATGTACGAGCCGCTGATCGCGCCGAACCGGTCCATGGCCCCGGTCTTCGAGGCGGCCGGGATGACCGTGCGCTACACCGAGGCGCGCGACGGCCACAGCTGGGAGAACTGGCGGGACCGGCTGCGGGACGGGCTGTCCTGGATTTTCCCGGGTCCCCAGAAGTTCTTTTATGAGTAATGATCTGTACGTGATCATTTTGCGCGCGGGTTGCCATGAGTGACGCCTTGCGGGTCAGGGAGCGGTGGTATTCCAGCCGCTTGCAGCTGGACATCACCGTGGTGCGCTGGGGGGTGATGGGCGTGCCGGTGCTGGTGTTCCCGTCGGCGGGCGGCGACGCCGAGGAGATCGAGCGGCAGGGCCTCGTCAACGCGTGCGGGCCGCTGCTGGCCGAGGGCCGGATCAAGCTCTACTCGGTGGACAGCGTGGCCGGTCACGCCATGGTGGCCAAGATCGGCTCCGCCGAGCACCGGCTGTGGCTGCTCAACCAGTTCCACGAGTGCGTGCGCTGGGAGGTCGTGCCGGCCATCCACGCCGACCTGGGCGGCCACGCCATGGACGTGATCGCCGCCGGGCCCTCGATCGGCGCGTTCAACGCGGTGGCGGTGCTCTGCCGGTACCCCGACGTGTTCCGCGCGGCCGTGGGGATGAGCGGCACCTACCAGGTCGACCGCTTCTACGGCGGCGCCTGGTCGCAGGACCTGTACTACGCCGCCCCGCTGCAGTTCCTGCCCGGCCTGGACGGCGAGCACCTCGGCCGGCTGCGCCAGCGGCGGGTCATCCTCGCCTCCGGTGAGGGCGACTGGGAGGACGTCGGCTCGTCCTGGCGGATGGCCGAGGCACTGGGCGGCAAGGGCATCCCCAACCGGGTGGACAACTGGGGCCCGCAGTGGCCGCACGAGTGGCACACCTGGCGCGAAATGCTCCCTCGGTACCTCTACGAGCTCACCTAGGTTTCGCGGGCTCACCGGTCCATTCCCGGAGGTCCCGTCCGCCTCTTGCACCCCACACAAGAGTCAGTGGTTGTGGCACCCTACCCTCCTTATTCGGTAGAACGCCACAACCACTGAATTTAGGTTGGGGTTCTTGGGACGGCGGGGGCTTGGTTACGGGGGTTCGCCCTCGACCAGGTCTTCAGCGATGATCTCGGCGCAGAGGTCGAGGCACCCGGTGCAGACGGTGGCGCGCGGGAGCAGGCCGCGCTTGCCCGCGCCCGGGGCGGGCGGGACGGTCGCGGCCAGGCCGGCGACCTAGTGGGGGTGCTTGCCGCAGAAACTGCACGCCAGCCTGGCCTTCGGCTCGAATTCGGGCTGGCCGCGCTCGGGCATCATGGTCACCCGGACGAGCGGGCCGCCGGGCGCGGGGCCGGAGCTGATAACGTCCGTGGCCAGGGCGACGCAGGCATCGCAGATAAACGCGCGGGGGCCGGCGATCAGCTTCTGGACCTGAGTCTGGTCCTGGCCGCAGAACGTGCACGTCAGCCGCGCTCCCGGGCTGCCCGGCTCGCGCTGGCCCGGCTCGCGCTGGCGCAGCCAGCGGCGGGAGCCGCCGGCCGACTCGACGATCTGGTGGACCCGCTGGTGGCTGAGGCCGAGCGCGCCGGCCAGCTCGCGGAGCGAGGCGCCGCTCAGGTGCAGGCGGCGGACAGCGTGGTGGAATTCGGCAAACCCGAGGGAAGGCATCGGGAAGGTCAGGCCAGCCGGGTGACCTCCACAGTCACTTCCTGCGGACTGGCCGGGGCGCCGTGGTAGATGCCCTTGAGCGGAGCGACGTCGGCGTAGTCGCGGCCCCGGGCCACCACCACGTGCCGCTCCCGGACCGGGGCGCCGCTGGTCGGGTCGAGCGGCCGCCAGGAGCCGGCCCAGTACTCCACCCAGGCGTGGCTCTCGCCCACCGCGGTCTGGCCGGGCTCGGCCGACGGGTCGGCGTGCAGGTAGCCGGAGACGTACCGGGCCGGCAGCCCGGCCGCGCGCAGCAGCGCCACCGTGACGTGGGCCATGTCCTGGCATACGCCCTGGCCCTGGTCCCAGGCCTCCTGAGCGTCGGTCCGCACCCCGGTGGCGCCGGCCATGTACCTGACCTGGGCCCTGACCCGGGCGGAGATCTCCTCCGCGGTCCGCGCCGGGTCCGCGCTGGGCCCGGTGCCGCCGGCCGCCGTGTCCGGCGTCACCGTGGTCAGCGGGGTGGGCAGCAGGAACTCCAGCAGCCGGCCGGCCGTCGCCTGGGCTCGCAGCTCCGGCCAGGGCAGCGCCGGCGGCGCGGGGGCGGGCGCCGCGTCGGTCTCCACCGTGGCCTGGGCCCGGATGGTGAGGCTCTCGTGCGGCTGGCCGATGTCGAAGACGCTGACGAAGGTGCCCCAGTAGTCGCAGTAGGTCCAGACCGGCACGCCGGTGCCAGCGGAGACCCGGCTCTCCAGCGTGACCTGCGACGGCAGCGTCAGCGGGGTCATCCGCACCTCGTTGAACGAGGCCCGGGCCGGGCCGGTGTAGCGGACCTCGGTGGTGTGCGTGACCCGCAGCCGCCAGCCCATGCTCAGCCGTCCCGTTCCCAGGCCACCGGCGCCTCGTACTGGAAGTACCGCCCGGTGATCCCCTCGCAGGCCGCCGCGCAGGCCCGCTGCAGGGTGCCGAGCAATTCGGGGAGCTGTTCGGTGAGCTGGCCGGTGTCGGCGTACTCGAGCCGGGTGCGCTGCTGGCCGACCGGGCGGCGGGCCGGGTCGTCCATGCCCATCCGGACCGGGCCCGGGTTCAGCGCGGCCAGGCAGTCTTCGGCGGTCACCAGCGAGTGCAGCACCGACCGCGGGAACAGCCGGTCGCGCAGCAGGAACTCGGCGATCAGGGACGGCTCGGTGGCGCCGCCGTGGGTCCTGATAAAGCTTTCGTAGGCGCCGCACGCGCGCAGCAGCAGCGGCCAGCTCTGCTCGGGCGGCCCTGGCATCCGGGCCAGCAGCAGCCGGGCCGTCATGTCGGCTCGCTCGAGCGAGCGGCCCAGCACCAGGAACCGCCAGGCGTCGTCGTGGCTCATGGTCGAGTCGGCCAGGCCGAAGAACAGGGCCGCCCGCTCCCGGATGAACCGCAGGAACACGTGCGGCCCGAGCCGGTCCGCGGCGCGGCGCTGGCCGGTCAGGCCGTGGCCCGCCACGTTCAGGCACTCCCACATCTCGCTGGAGATCACCTCGCGGATGCCGCGGGCGCCGGCCCGCGCCGCGAGCACTGCCCCGGCGATGGCGCTCGGGCTCTTGGTGTCGTAGGCCAGCCGGAACAGCGCGGCGCCGACGTCAAGCCCGTTTTCCTCCGGCTCTACCCCGAGCAGGCCGAACAGCGGGCCGCAGTCCGCGCCGGATCCAGCCCGCTGGACCCCGGGATCGCCGAGCAGCCGGTGCACGTAGACGTCGAGCAGCCGGGCGGTGTCGTCGGCGCGCTCGATGTAACGGCCGGTCCAGAACAAGGTCTCGGCCATCCGGCTGAGCAGGTCGCTGGTCATGGCCGGGCGCTGCTCCTTGATCGGGGGTTCATTGATCGGGGCCGCTCTGCCGGGCGATGGCGGGTCCGGTGGCCGGCCCCGCGGCCATCAGCGGGAGCGCGGGCGCGGGCTCTTCGGTGGCGGCTTCGGTGGCGCCCGCGTGGGGGCCGGCCAGCACCCAGGTGTCCTTCGACCCGCCGCCCTGGCTGGAGTTGACCACCAGCTCGCCTTCCGGGAGCGCCACCCGGGTCAGGCCGCCGGGCAGCAGCCACACGTCGTCGCCGTCGTTGACGGCGAACGGCCGCAGGTCGATGTGCCGCGGCGCGAGGGCCTCGCCGATGAGCACCGGCGAGGTGGACAGGGCCACCGGCCGCTGCGCAATCCAGCCGCGCGGGTCGGCCCGCAGCCGCTCGCGCAGCGCGCCGAGCTCGGCCGGGGTGGCCCGCGGGCCGATGACGATGCCCGCGCCGCCCGCGCCGTCGACCGGCTTGACGACTAGCTGGTCGAGGTGGCCGAGGACCCAGTCGAGGACATCCGGCTCGTCCAGGCGGTGCGACTCCACGTTGTCCAGGAGCGGTTCCTCGCTCAGGTAGTACCGGATCAGGTCGGGGATGTAGGTGTAGACGAGCTTGTCATCGGCCACCCCGTTGCCGACCGCGTTCGCGATCGTGACGTTGCCCGCCCGGGCCGCGTTGATCAGGCCCGCGCAGCCGATCACCGAGTCGGGCCGGAACTGCAGCGGGTCCAGCCAGTCGTCGTCGACCCGGCGGTAGATGACGTCGACCGGGCGCTGGCCCCGGGTGGTGTGCAGGTAGACCCGGTTGCGGGCGCAGAACAGGTCGCGCCCCTCCACCAGCTCCACGCCCATCAGCCGGGCCAGCAGGGTGTGCTCGAAGTAGGCGGCGTTGTACACGCCGGGGGTGAGCACGACCACGCACGGATCCTGGGTGCCGCGCGGGGCCGCCGCGCGCAGCGCGGCCAGCAGCCGGGACGGGTACTCGTCGACCCGGTGCACGCTCTGCTCGGCGAACAGCGCGGGGAACGTCCGGCTCATGGCCAGGCGGTTCTCGATCACGTAGCTGACCCCGGACGGCACCCGGACGTTGTCTTCCAGGACGCGGAACTTGCCTTGCTCGTCCCGGATGAGGTCGATGCCGGCCACGTGCACGCGGACGCCGTTCGGCGGCGAGAAGTCGGCGACCTCCCGCCCGAACCGGGGCGAGGTGTAGATGAGCCGCCAGGGCATCACCCCGTCCGTGAAGACGCGCCCGGCGCCGTAGACGTCGGCCAGGAAGGCCTCGAGCGCCTTGACCCGCTGGCGGACGCCCCGCGTGACCAGGTCCCACTCCACCGCGTCGATGACCCGCGGGATCAGGTCGAGCGGGAACGGCCGTTCCTCCCCGGCGAAGTCGTAGGTGACGCCGCGGTCGGTGAACACCCGGGCCAGCTGATCGGAGCGGAACCGCAGCTCGGCCGGGTCCATCGGCTGCAGCACCGAGACCAGCGCGTCGTAGGGCGGCCGGGGCTCCCCGGGGGCCGCGAACATTTCGTCCCAGGCTTCGGCAAGCCGGTAGCCATCGAAAATGTCCGCCACAACCCCAGCGTACGCAGGGCATGTGTACTGCGGATCACGGACATGTTTCCGATTGTTTCCCCGGTGATCCGATAGATTCATCCGGTGGATTGTGAAGACCTGGCGCACCTGCGCCGTGCGCGGGACCTGCTGGACCGCGAGTACGCGCGGCCGCTGGACGTGCCGGCCATGGCCAGGGCGGCGCTGATGTCCCCCTCGCACTTCGCCCGGCAATTCCGGGCGGCGTTCGGCGAGACGCCGTACGCGTACCTGCAAAGCCGCCGCCTGGAGCGGGCGATGGCGCTGCTCCGCCGCGGCGACCTGTCGGTGACCGACATCTGCCTGGCGGTGGGCTTCACCTCGCTCGGTTCGTTCAGCTCGACGTTCACCCGGCTGGTGGGCGAGCCGCCCAGCGCCTACCGGGAGCGCGACCACAACGCGATGGCGCCGGTGCCCGCGTGCGTGGCGCGGACGTGGACGCGGCCCGGCTGGCTAGCTTCGAGCAGGATCGGAGAAGCGCGTCCGGCCGCCGGGCGCATAGCGTGAGCGGCATGCCTCTGACGATTACTCACACCCCCGTGTACTGCCTGGACCTCGACCAGGCGCTGGACTTCTATACCAAGCAGCTCGGCTTCGAGGTCCGCCAGGACGTCCCGATGGGGCCGGAGATGCGCTGGCTGACCCTGGCCGCGCCCGGCTCGTCCCACGAACTGCTGCTGGCTGCCGTCGACCATCACATCCCCCCGGTCGACCAGGCCACCATGCGCGAGATGGTCAGCAAGGGCAACCTGGCGGTGTTCCTCCAGGTCGAGGACATCAACACGGTCTTCGAGACGCTGCGCGCGGCCGGGACCGAGATCTTGCAGGAGCCGATCGACCAGCCCTACGGCGTGCGGGACTGCGGCGTGCGCGACCCGAGCGGGAACCACCTGCGCCTCAGCCAGCCGCTGGCCGGCTGATTCCTCCGGCTCAGGCGAAGCGGGCGATCTGGCGCATCTTGTTCATCGCGTCCAGCGCGGCGACCTTGTACGCCTCGGCCAGGGTCGGGTAGTTGAAGACCGCGTCGACCAGGTAGTCGATCGTGCCACCGCAGCCCATCACGGCCTGGCCGATGTGGACCAGCTCGGTGGCGCCGGTGCCGAACACGTGCACGCCGAGCAGCGTGTGGGTGTCCAGCGAGACCAGCAGCTTCAGTACGCCGTAGGAGTCACCGATGATCTGGCCGCGGGCCAGCTCGCGGTACCGGGAGACGCCCACCTCGAAGGGCACGTTGTCGTGGGTGAGCTGCTCCTCGGTCCGCCCGACGTAACTGATCTCGGGAATGCTGTAGATGCCGATCGGCTGGATCTGCCCGAGCGCGTGCAGCGGCTCGCCGCAGGCGTGCAGAGCCGCGAGCCTGCCCTGTTCCATGGACGTGGCCGCCAGGGCGGGGAAGCCGATCACGTCGCCCACCGCGTAGATGTGCGGCACCTCGGTCCGGAAGAACTCGTCGACCACGATCCGGCCGCGCTTGTCGGCGGCCAGCCCGGCCGCGCCGAGGTCGAGGTGGTCGCTGGCGCCCTGCCGGCCGGCCGAGTACATGACCGTGTCGGCGGGGATCTTCTTCCCGCTCAGCAGGGTGGCGATGGCCCCTTCGGGCCGCGCCTCGACCGAGGCCACCGTCTCGCCGAACCGGAACGTGACGGCGAGGTCGCGCAGGTGGTACTTGAGCGCCTCGACCACCTCGACGTCGCAGAACTCGAGCATCCGCTCGCGCTGCTCGACCACGGTGACCTTGGTGCCGAGGGCGGCGAACATGGACGCGTACTCGATGCCGATCACCCCGGCGCCGGCCACCACCATCGAGCGGGGCACCGTCTCCAGGTGGACGATCCCGTCGGAGTCGATGATGGTGCGCTCGTCGAACTCCACGCTGGCCGGCCGGGCCGGCCGGGTACCGGTGGCGATCACGATCTTGTCCGCGGTGGCCGTCCGGATCCGGCCCGCGCCGTCGTCCACCTGCACCGTGTGCGGGTCGGTGAAGGAGCCGGTGCCGCTCAGGATCGTGACCCGGTTCCTGGACAGCTGGCTGCGCACCACGTCCATCTCGCGGCTGACCACGTGGCTGGTCCGGGCGGCCAGGTCGGCCACGGTGATCTCGTCCTTGACCCGGTAGCTCTGCCCGTACATCTCCCGCTGGTCCAGGCCGGTCAGGTACAAGATCGCCTCGCGCAGCGTCTTGGACGGGATGGTCCCGGTGTTCAGGCAGACGCCGCCGATCATGTCCTTGCGCTCGACGATCCCCACCCGCCGGTCGAGCTTGGCCGCGGCGATGGCCGCCTTCTGGCCGCCCGGTCCCGAGCCGATTATCAGCACGTCGTAGTCGTACACACGATCAAGTGTGACTACCTCAGGCCGCCTTGGTAACCCCCTGGGGCCCGCGTTCTCAGGCAGGGCGGCCCAGGTACCAGTCCGAGGCGACGGTCCAGCCGGGGCGGCTGGCCAGACGTTCCGACCGGCTGGAACCGGGTGCGGCGGGCACGATCAGCAGCACGGCGCCCATCGTGGCCGCCTCTCGTTCGACGTCGGCCAGATCGGCGTCACCGGTCAGGTCGCTGACGAGCAAGACCGGGCCGCCAGGGTCGTAGACCGGCGGGGCGGGCCCGAGCAGCCCCGCGAATCCGGTCCCGGTGACCTGTCCTGCGGGTCTTTCCCCCGCGGGTAGCAGCGCGCGGACCCACCATTGCCCGGTCAGCTCGAGGTTGAGCGCGGCCAGCATGGCGCACTTGTCCTCGTCGGCATGAGCGGTCACCACCCGTACCGCGTCGAGGCCGTCCGCCGTCCAGCTGCGCCACGCGGACAGCAGCAGGGTGGCGCCGTCGGCATCCCAGCGGGCCGTCTCGTCGACCGCGAAATCGTCGACGAACGCCTCCTGGTCGCGGCGCTGGCCGATGAGGAAGCCGTGCTCGGTGCGCAGGGCGAGGTAACCGGGCGAGGAGAGCTGCCGGCCGAGGAAGCGCGCGTGCGGGCCGGTGACGCCTGGCCGCGGCCGCCAGAACACCGGCGAGTACCCTGCGTACAGCTGGCGGCGCCGCTCCATCAGCCCGGCCGCCCAGGCCGCGTCGTCCGCGGTCAGCGCGCGGACCGCGATCACGCTCACGAGGGCGGGGACAGCCTGGCCTCGGGCCGCATCGGCTCGAACAGCTCCACCGGGTTGCCCGACGGGTCCTCGAGCAGGATCTGCTTGCCGCCCACCCCGGTGACGATCTCGTTGCGGAACCGGGCACCGCCCTGGCGCAGCTCCTCGACCGTGGCGGCGAGGTCGGGGACCTCGATCGAGAACCGGTTCCAGCCGCCCGGCTCGGGCACCCGCCCGTCCGGCATGGCCTGGCCGCCGCCCGGACCGCCGCCCGCCGCGCTGAGCACGAGGCGCAGGTCGCCCCGGGCCAGCATCGCGAAGGAGGGGGCGGGGTGCATCACCTCGGTGAAGCCCAGGTTCCGGCAGTAGAACCCGATGGCCTCATCCACGTCGTGCACGATGTAGCGGACGCTCACGGTAGCCACCCTCCCAACCTACGCCCCAGCAGGCGAAGTCGGTGATTTCAGGGAGTGATGCTAAAGCGGCGTATGGCCGGGAAGGTGAGGCCGGCTAATTAGCTGGCAGCAAAGGAGCGCCTCATGGCACAGATCACCGGGATCAACGTGCCGCTGTACTACGGGCCGCACCTGCTCGGGCCGATCTTCTCCGGGTCACACGCCTCCTTGGTGCGGACCACCGTGGCCGGCGTGGAGGTCACCGCGATCATGACGGCGGTCAACGTCGCGTCTACCTACCTCGTCTTCGCGCTGGTCGCCGCGCTCGGCCTGGTCGTCGTCCCGGCCGGCAACTGGCGGCTGGCGGTCATCATGATCGGGCTGGACTTCTTCATCGCCAGCAGGAGAAGTCCCTTATAGGGGCGGGCCCTGGGTGAGGATCATGCTCGCGGTCTTGTGCTGGCCGGACGGGGTGACCCAGGTGAGGGACACCGAGTCGCCCGGGCGGGACTTGGCCAGGGCGTTGTGCACGGTCGGCGGCGCGCCGATCGCGGTGCCGTTCACGCTGGTGATGACCGATCCGGCGGTCAGCCCCGCGGCCGCGGCCGGGCTGCCGCAGATCGTGCCGACGACCAGGGTGCCCGAGTTCACCGGGGCGATCGAGGCCGGGATGGGCAGGTTGGCGTTGTCGTTGTAGCAGCTCTGGCTGCCGTTGCCGTTGCCGTTGCCGCCGAACCCGCCGAAGCCGCCGTTCTGCTGCTGCTGGTCCTCGGCCTGCTGCCGGGGGTCGCTGCTGGTGCCCGCGCCGACGTAGATCCCGATGAACGGCGGGTAGCCGATCGTGATCGTGGAACTGGCGTGCCCCGCGGCGATCTCCCGGGCGACCGACAGGGCGGTGTTGATCGGGATAGCGAACCCGCTGGCCGTCTGCTGATCGGGGAAGCGCACGTTGTTGCCGGCCGTGTCCATGCCGATGACCTGGCCGGACGCGTTGACCAGCGGGCCGCCGGAGTCACCGGAGACGATGGCCGCGTTCGTCGCGAGCATCCCGTGCAGGGTCTCCGAGGTCACCGCGCCGCCCTGGTCGCTGGCCACGATGGTCCGGTTGACGGCGGTGATCCGGCCGGCCGCGGTGACGATCCGGCTCTGCCCTTCGGCGTTGCCCAGGGCGGTGACCGGATCGCCGGTCTTGACCTTGCCGGAGTCGCCCAGCGGAACCGCGTTCAGGCCGGAGAAATCCTGCAGCCGGATCAGCGCGATGTCGCCGGTCACGTCGTAGCCGACCACGGTCGCCTTGAAGGTCTTCCCGCTGGCGGCCGTCGCGGTGATCTTGGTGGCGTTCTCGATCACGTGGTTGTTGGTCAGCACCAGGCCCTCGGCGGCGTTGATTACCATGCCGGTGCCGGCCGCCCGCTCGCTGCTGTACTGCAGCGTGGTGTTGATGATCATGATGCCCTGGCCGACCTTGGCCAGGCTGCCGGCCGCCGTCCCGCCGCCGCTGCTCGGGGCGGGCACCGCGGTGCTGGGCAGCGCCACGGGCGGGTTCGTGGCCCGCGGTCGCACGGTGACCGAGCTCGCCGCCGGATGGTACAGCGCTACCACCGTGCCCGCGCCGAGGGCGCCCGCTACCAGCGCGACGGCCACGTAGCTCAGCAGCCCGACGCGGCGCCGGGGCGGCTGGGGCGGCATCGGGGGCAACGGCGAGGTCGAGCCGTAGTCCGCGCCGTAGCCGTAGCCGCTGTAATCCTGCATGTGAATCACGCCTCCGCTGTGGGCGTCCAGGTTGCACACGGGTGCGGGCGGGGCCCGGCACGGCCCTGCCTGCTTCCAGTGAGCACCATGAACCTGATAATCAGCTGAAGGCGTCCTGCAGATTCACGCTATCCGCAGGGCGTTCCCCGGCACCGCCAGCCGGGCCAGGAGAACCTTGCGGCCCAGGTCGGCGGCCGACCGGGCCGGCAGGGCGGTGCGCAGCCGCGGCCAGAGCTGCTGTTCCTCGAAGTCGAAGTGCTCCCGGCATGCCTCGGTGAACTGGCTGAGCAGCCGCTCGAAGGACGGCTGGCTGACGTCGAGCTTGTCGAGCTCGGCGAGCAGGGTCACGAGCTCGAGCTCGGCGCAGATAGCCCGGTCGGCGAGCCGCTCCCCGCCCGGGACGTGCTCGCGCAGGGCCGGCCACAGGCAGGTGAGCTCGATCTCCTCGTGCTTGGATTGCTCGATGATGAGCTCTTCGGTCATGATCTGGCGCAGCATCAGCTGATCCTCGGTGGCGCCGGTGGCGGCGATCGGACCCTTCTCGAGCTCGGCCAGTACTTGTCTTATCTCCTCGTGGTCCTCGGCCAGGACATCGAACACGTCCTCCATCGGTTCCTCTCCTCCTTGCGCGTCACCTCACCGGGGATTGCCCAAGCGCACTGGGACGGCTGGTTCTACCGGGAAAGACGAGGTCACAGTGGGCGTGGGCACGCATATTGCGGCGTCAATTGTGCTGCGCCCGCAGACAATGTATCTCGCGTCAGGCGTCCGGCAGTGATGCTTCGCGCCGAATCCTCGGGACGGCGCTTACCAGCGAGTCTCAGCAGGTAGATCAGGTTCCGCCGGGTCACGCAGGCAGCCGGGAGACGCCGGGACATCAAACGGTGACATTGTTATCAGAGGTCGCACGAAAGCTCGTTAGGTATCAAAGGTCTTTTAATGGCCGGCCGCGGCGGCGAGCTCGGGGACGAACAACGCGGCGTTCACCGTGCCGACGCCCGAGGCCAGGTCATAGCCGCGCCGGGCGGCGAAGCCGCGGACCGTGCGGATCCGTCCGCCCTGGCTGAACGACACCGTGGTATTGCCCTTGGTGACGTCCACGATGCCGGGCGCGTGCGCCGCCGCCAGCCGGTACAGGGCCGGGTTGACCGGTCCGAGGCGGTGGCCGGCCACCTGATCGGCCAGCGCGATGATGCCGGCGAACAGCGGCGTGGCCTCACTGGTGCCGCAGGACGGCGTCCAGCCGGGCGGCGCGCCGCCGAACGAGGCGTAGGTCACCACCGCCCCGTCACAGGCCGCGCTCATCGAGATGTCGGGCACGCCGCGGTCGCGGCCCACGACGTTCCGCGCCCCGTTCTGGAACGTCGGGCGGCTGAACAGGACCGACCGGCCGCCGCCGCCCGCCAGCGGGCTCGGGCCGGGGCCGCCGCCTGCGAAGGACGCGGCAGCCGGGTCGTAGGTGTCGTTCCACACCGTCGCGGCGGCGCCCCCCTGTCCCCGGGAAAGGTGGAGCTGGGTGCCGCCGACCCCGGTCACCAGCGGGTCGCTGTCCGGCCACGAGGTCTGCGGGGACAGATAGTAGGTGCTCGCGTCGAGCTTGACGTCGGCGGCGCCCGAGTCCCCCGACGCGGCCAGCACCGTAACCCGGTCCCTGGCCGCCAGCTGGTAGGTACCGCGCAGCGCCTGGACCGCGGCCTCGCTGGGGAAGGTCCGCTCGGTGGCGCTGAAGCTCTGGCTGATCACGTCGCCGAGGTGGTGCGTGATCACGTACTTCTCGGCCGCGACGATCTGCGGGAAGCCGTGCATGCCCTCGGTCTCCGGTACCGGGGTCCGGACCAGCAGCAGGTTCGCCCCCGGGGCGACCGCGTGCGCGTACTCCACGTCCAGGGTCGTCTCGCCCGCCCAGCCGACCATGTCGGTGTTGTCCGGGTTATAGGCGGGCACCCGGCCGGCCGGCGAGATGATCCGGAAGGACGGCGGCGCGGGCAGGCCGAAGGCCTGGTCGAACGTGCTCAGGTCGGATTTGATCGTCGGCGAGCCGAACGAGTCCACGATGACGATCGTGGCGCCCCGGCCGGTCACCCCGCGGGCGTAGAGCGCGGGCAGGTCATAAGCCTGCTGGATTTGGCCCGGCTGGTAGCACGCGACCTTGTAGTCTCTTCGGCAGGACGCAGTAGTCGGCGGGCTCTGCCGCACGCGGCCGACGTGCTGCACGCCGGGCTGGACGGCAACGTCCGCTATCCCGGCCCCTGCGTACTGAGCTCCCGAATGTCCGACTCCCGACCCGGCCGCGGCAGCGGCTACGGCGGCGATCCCGGCCGTCACCGCCAACAGCCTGGAAATGCGCATGAAAACGTATCCCTCCCCCGATGAACGTAACACGCTCGCGCAGAATACCGGTTATACGCTTAGCGCACGTCAGGTGCGGGGCGTCAGGTCGAACGGAGGGGAGCAGCATGCGCTTCCGGGGTAGCGTGGCGATCGATCTCGGCACGGTGAACACCCTGGTCTGGGTCACGGGCCGCGGCATCGTGCTCGAGGAGCCGACTGCGATCGCCATCGACACGGCGGTCGGCAAGGTCGCCGCGGTCGGCGCGGAGGCGGACGCCCTGGCCGACAAGGAGCCGCAGGACATCCAGGTGATCCACCCGCTGCGGGACGGGGTCATCGCGGACCTGGACGCGACCGCCGCGATGCTGCACGCCTTCCTGCGCCGGACCCGCCGGTTCTCACTTATGCGACGGGACGCGCTGGTCTGCGTGCCGAGCGGGGCCACCCCGGTCGAGCGCCGGTCGATCATCGCCGCGCTCGGCGTCCGGCGCCCCCGGTACAACGTGCGGCTGATCGACGAGCCGGTGGCCGCGGCAGCCGGGGCCGGGTTCGACCTCAGCGGCGGCGCGGGCGGCTTCGTGGTCGACATCGGCGGCGGCACCACCGAGGTCGCGGCGGTGGCCGGCTGGCGGGTGGTCAGGTCTCACTCGCTGCGCAAGGCCGGCAACGCCATGGACGACGCGATCGTGCAGGCGGTCAGGAACGAGCTCGGGCTGATCATCAGCCAGCGGGCGGCCCGGGGCCTGAAGATGACCCTCGGGGTCACCGGCGGGGCCGAGGGCTACGCCGAGGCGGTCGGCCTGGACGTGGCGCAGCGGACACCGCGTTCGGAGTTCGTGCCGGGCGGGCTGGTGGCCAGCGCGCTCGAGCCCATCGTCGCGGCCATCGCGGGCACGGTGCACGAGATGCTCTCGGAGATCCCGGCCGGGCTGGCCGAGGACGTGGTGCGCGGCAAGGTCCGGCTATCCGGCGGCGGCGCGCTGCTGCCCGGCCTGGCCGGCCGGATCGAGAGCGCGGCGGGCATCGGGACGGTCGTGGTCGAGGACCCGCTGCGGTGCGTGGTCCGCGGCGCGGCGGAGATCCTGGAACGCAAGGACGCCAAGCAGCAGCCTGACGTCCCCGGATTGCGTTCCTTACCGCGGGCCCCTACTCCAGCGGCTGCCTCCCGATCCCGCCCGGCTCCCGGCCGGCCATCAGCCAGCCGACCACCGCTGCCACGGTCGGCATGCCGGCCACGATGAGCAGCAGGTTCCAGACCGGCACGCTGGACAGCCCGGAGAGGCCGTCGAGCGGGTTGGCCCAGGCGTAGCCGATGGCGGCGACATAGGCCGCTACCGTGCCGAGCACGGCCCCGCCCAGGGCCAGCGCGAAGGCGGTGGCCGCGGTCAGCTCCCGGCGGGTCAGGCTGCTCGCCCCGGTAGCGGTCAGGGTACGCAGGTCACCGGCGGTCTCGCTGCGGATGAGGCCGATGGACATGGCCAGGATGCCCAGCGCCAGGACGATCCCGAACACCGTGGCGTAGTCGAGGATCTGCGCCGAGGTGGGCGCGCTCGACTTGGTCTCGATCGTCATGCCCGCCGCCGCGGCGGTGAGCCGGGCGCCGGTGATCTGCGCGGCGGTCGGGTTGTGCGGGGCCTGGATCAGCCAGCCGGATGCGCTGGCCGGCAGGCCGAGCGCGTGGATGGCGTGCTCGGTGATCACGGTGTTGGGCCCCGAAGTGCCGGACGGCAGCGCGCCGACCTGCTGGATCACCGGGTTGGCCAGGCACGCGCCCTTCGGGCACGGGTAGCTGTTCGACCCGACGTCCTGCGGGCCGTGGCCGCCGCCGCCTTGGTCGTTGCCGTAGACGAGCTGCATCTGCGAGAGGCCGGACAGCCCGGGCCGC
>Ga0136846_1234821_pt1 | contig 20105 bp, 13 predicted proteins | sample HopSoiMetagenom2_FD_96841 | JGI IMG/M metagenome (GOLD analysis project Ga0136846, IMG submission 96841) | Grasslands soil microbial communities from Hopland, California, USA - 2 Assembly 2016 (version 4) | ecosystem: Environmental > Terrestrial > Soil > Grasslands | place: USA: Hopland...
CCAATCGCGACGGTTTCGGTGCACGCGTGGAGGTCACTGCCCGCAATATGGTTCAGGCGGACGAAGTTCGGGCCAACAGCAGCTTCGAGTCGGCCAGCGATCGCCGCCTTCACTTTGGATTGGGTAAGGCCACCCGCGTCGACAGCATCGTCATTCGCTGGCCTTCGGGGAAAGTGGACCAAGTCAAGAACGAGGCTGCGGACCAAGAAGTAGTAATTCAGGAGGGGAAAGGCGTTGTCTCGCGGCGCTCGTCTCCGCCGCGTTCTCAACGGCCCGGTCCTGCTGCTCGCAACCGTTGACACGACCAGACAAGCCCCAACAACCTGTGCAGCGATACAACGAAGGTGTAACAAATCTCCAGTTTGTTGTAGGTGTGCTGCTGCTCGTCTACTGTAATCCATAGCACAATCGCTGGTTTCTACCACATTGTTAGTCCAAGTTGTTGACGTGTCATGTACATCCATTTGGTTCGCTTCTTGCTTCAGCAATTGCAAGATTTTGTGGGCTTTGGACGTTCCCGGCCAGAAAAATGCGTCGGGCAGCGTTCCGAATAAGTGCCTTAAGTTGTTGATTTGAGTTGACAGTTATACAGTCGCAACGCACAATGTGCGCCGCGCACCCTGCTTTAGAGAGCTCACATGTCTCAGGTGAGCAAGTTGGGGCTTCAAGATTCGTCTCAAGCTCGGTTGCGTTTCGTATTCCGTCTCAAAATTGAAAATTGCTCAGTTCTGGAGGGGTAGAGTAATGAAGAAGCTGCTTTGGTGCTTCGCATTTCTTTCGGTGCTGGGGTTTGCGTTCACGGCGCTGGCACAAGTTCAAAACGGCGCGTTTACGGGGACAGTTACCGACCCGTCAGGCGCAGCGGTTCCCAATGCCAAGGTTACGATCACTAACCTTGGAACCAATGCTTCCATGACCTCGACGACAAACAACACCGGTCTGTTTAACGCGAGAGAACTGCCGCCCGGAACCTACAGACTTTCAGTGGAAGCGCCCGGATTCAAGACCTTCACGAACAATAACGTCACGCTCAACGCAGGTACAACCCAGCGTGCAGATTTCAAGATGTCGCTTGGGCAGGCTCGTGAAGTGGTGGAAGTCTCCGGCGAAGTGGCGGCTGTGAACACCGAAGACTCCAAGCTTGCCACCACCGTCAACGCGACTCAGATCAGCAACCTGCCGCTCAACGGTCGCAATGTGTACGACCTCATGCAGTTGGCGCCCGGCGCAGTCAACGTCACGGGCACCGACTTTGAACTCGGGCACAACACCGTGGTCAACGGCCTGCGCGAGGACTTTAGTGGTTTTCTCGTCAATGGCGTATCCAACAAAGGACTCAGTGGCGGCGTCGACTTGGTGCCCATCGCAGATACCGTCCAGGAATTCCAACAATTGCAGTTGAACATGTCAGCGCAGTACGGCAACAGCGCCGGATCGATCAATAACCTGGTGACCAAATCTGGCACGAATGCATATCACGGCAGCGTGTGGGAGTACTTCCGCAACGACAAGTTGGACGCGAACCAATACTTCTTGAATCAGCAACCGGACCCTTCTAAGGATCCAACCGGCACCCTGTGCACATCTGGGGATACTTCCAAATGCTTTAAGCCAGCGTTGCGGTTCAACCAGTTTGGCGGTACCTTCGGGGGTCCGGTTCTCAAAGACAAGTTGTTTTTCTTTGCGTCATTCCAGGGCGACCGATTCAAGACAGTAGGCCCGCCGAGCACCATCAAGATTGAATCACCTGAGTGGCGTGCTGCAGTTGCACAGGCGTTTCCGAACTCAGTCGCTAACCTTCTCTATTCCAATTTCAAACCGCTCTTGCCAGGCACGAACCCCGTATCGCTGAACGGTTACACAGGTGGCGATTTCACAGCCTATCTTTGTCCCGCAGACAGCAGTCCTGCTGCAGCGACAATAGCGGGTAGGCTCCAGCACTTACTTGGTGTGACGTCCACCGATATTACTAATGCCGGTGGGACCTGCACCCTCACTCCGCAGGCAGGATTCGTTAACCGCAACGCACCTTTTCAATTGGACAGTGTTGCTATCTTCGGTTCTCAGACCGGATCGCTGGGTAATGGGAACCTGTTTAACGGGAACGAGGGTTCTTTCCGTTTGGACTACACGCCGGGCAGCAAGGATAGGTTCTTTGCGCAGTACAACTACTACCGGCAAACGGATGCCAACGGGCCATGCAATTCCGCCTGCGCCCGCGGCTTTACCAACCCACAGGTAATTCTGTTCCCGGGCGGGCAGGCTAGCTGGGTGCATACATTCAGTCCAACCATCCTCAACGAAGCGAGAGTAGGCTACCAACAAAATCGTAACCTGATCGGTACTGCGATTCCAGGCGTTCCGCAAATTGGACTTGCGGGCATTCTGGACGACGGCACCGCTGGATTTGGTTCCTATGCCGGGTATCCGCAAACCTTCAAAGAGCATGTCTACACTTACTCGGATATGGTCTCGATCAACCACGGCAACCACAACTTCAAAATAGGTGCAGATTTCCGCCGCAACATCGAAAACAGCTTGTTCAGTGTTGCTCGTCCGTCGTACGAGGCGTTTGATTCGATCTACTTCGCCGCGGACGCAATGGCCGAGGAGAATGCTGGCGTAGATCCGGGAATTTGCGCGCCGCCGTGCTCCAGCCCGAATCTAAACCCTACCCCGCAACTATCAGAAAACACTCGGCATTGGCGCAATTCCGAGATCGGCCTCTACTTCCAGGACGACTGGAAAGCAACGAAGCGGCTCACCTTGAACCTGGGACTGCGCTGGGACCTATTCACTCGCCACACCGAGGAGGACAACCTCGCAACGACCTTTGTTCCCGGACCGGGTAATAACTTGTTGGACGGGGTAATCAATGCCAACAACGCTAACAATTGCCCGACAGGCGTGAACGTCGCACAGGTGGCCCAGGTGAAAGGAGTCTGCGGTCCGGGAGGTTTTGCGCCTTCCAAGGGCCTGGGACCCGGCGATCACAACAACTTCGGCCCACGCTTCGGTTTTGCTTACGACGTATTCGGCAATGGCAAAACCGCGCTGCGCGGCGGTGTGGGCATCTCGTACGAGGGTACCCTTTACAATCCCCTCTCGAACTCTCGCTGGAACTTGCCGTATTACTCGTTCAACTTTGTCGACAACTTCCTGAACGGGGATGTTAATACCGTTATCTATGGGCCTACGACCTGCAACGCCACTTCTTGCGCTCCTAGCGGCGCGGCTCCGACTTTCACGGGGCCAGCGACTAACCCAGGAATGGGCATCGGAGCACAAGCCACCGGCAATTTAACGGGATGGGCGCCATTTAGCCCGAATCAGGCAGTTCTGACGGGAATTGTTCTTCCCCAGGGGATCCGCGATCCCTACGTCTATAACTACTTCCTGGGCGTGCAACACGAACTCCCATGGAAACTGGTTGTGGAAACCAACTATGTAGGCAACGTCGCGCATAAAGTTTTCCGCGCTGAAAACATCAACCGCTATCCCGGGTCCGTTTTGCCGGTGGGGTCGCATGCGACCGACAACTTTGGCCGGACGTGGTTTGGAAACGGCGGCTTTGCTAACAACATCTACGGCAACATGCGTAATTGGCGCAATGTTGTGAACTCAAATTACAACGCGCTGCAGCTGTCGGTGAGAAAGCAGATGAGCCGAGGCGTGTTGTTTAACGTGAACTACACGTACAGCCACACCATCGACAATGGCTCCACCTGGCACAGCGGCGCAACTACCGCCAACGGTGCAGGCGCCGGCGAAGGGTATACGACAGACTTCACGCTGCCGCAGCTGGACCGCGGGAACTCTTTGTTCGATATTCGCCAACGCTTGATCCTGAACTATGTGATTCAGTTGCCCGGACAGAACATGCACGGCTTCTTAGGAGCACTCCTGGGCGGCTGGTCCTACAATGGCGTTTGGGCGTTCCAGACTGGCGCACACTGGGAGCCGTTCAAGGGAGGAGCGGCGAAGCTTCGCGAGATCTCAGATCCGTCTGCTTCGTGCACAGCTACGGATGTGAACACTGGCAATTGTCAGAACCTTGGTGGCGACTTCAACCTCGACCACGGTCGTAACGATCGTCCGGATTCAACAATGACCAATTTCGATCCTAGCCGCGATTTATGGAAGACTGGCTGGAATCCCAGTGCCGGGACGGGCGGAACGCCGGTCTTGGCCGCGCCATGCCTGATATGCGCTGGCAATCTTGGCCGCAACACATTCGTTGGGCCGGGAATGTGGAGCGCTGATATGACCTTGGGCAAGGTCTTCAAGATCACCGAGAAGGTGAACTTCAAGTTCGAAGCGCAAGGTTTCAACGTATTCAACCGTGCCAACTTCCTGCTGGCTACAGCTGGCGGTGCTGGCCACAATGATATGCGCGATGCGAACTTCGGAAAGGCTGCTGGCACATTGAATGCCCGCAACCTCCAGTTCGGATTGCGAGTAAGCTTCTAACCATTACCTCAGCGGGGCTTGTTCTCGTTTCCGAGCTCAAGCCCCATCTTCTTTTTCGGTGACGCTATGCGGTGCCTGCGTCCAACGCTCGTTCTTGTCTGGCTCTCCTTTCTCGTTTATCTCCCGTTCGTCTCGGCTCAGCAGTACGGCAGCATTGTTGGTGAGGTGCATGTCAACAAAGGCGAGTTTCCCGGCCGCTTGCAGGTCGAGTTACAGTTACACGGCTCTCCTATAAACACGGTATACACGGATGAACAAGGCAAGTTCGGATTCTCTCCTCTAGGAAACAATCAGTACCACCTGATCATTCGGGACGAGCGCTTCTACCCAGTGGACGAACGGGTGGTCTTGGACTTATCCGTTTCGTCCACCCAGATGGTGCAGCTGCACCTCACCCGCCGCGAAGAGGTCAGGAAGGACGATGTCGCAAATCGCGGTGGTAGTAATCCATACATGATTGACTTGGCCGAATACCGCCGCCAGTTCCCCAAGAAGACCGTGAAGGAATTTCAGAAGGGTGTTGATGCCGATGCGAAAGGCAAACGCGAGGAAGCCATTGCGCATTACGAAAAGGCTATCAGCCTGTCACCCGACTTTTATCCAGCACACAACAATCTTGGCTCCGCCGAACTGGCCAGCTCGAACTTCCCTGCCGCGCGGCGCGAGTTCGAGCAAGTGGTTAAACTCAATCAAAGCGATGCGGCAGCATATTTCAATCTGGCCAACGTCTGCACGGTGACAAACCAATTGCCAGACGCCCGCCATTTCCTGGAAGAAGGACTTCGTCGCCAGCCGGAATCAGGCTTCGGAAAGTTCCTGCTAGGCTCACTCGACCTCCGGGAAGGGCGCTTCAAGGAAGCAGAAACAGCGCTGCGAGAAGCGATTCAACTGAGCCCCACGATGACGCAGGCTCGGCTGCAACTGGTAAACCTTTTGCTCCAAGGCAATCGAAAGCAAGACGCGATTGCACAGCTGCGCGATTTCATCAGCACATTTCCCGCGGATCCATTTGCGCCTCGAGCCACCCAGCTGCTGCAGAAGCTGGACCCGTCGGCGCAAAGTCCGGTAAAGAAGTGAATTTTCCCTTCAACATTTAGCAGTCTTAGTGCCCCTAACAGTTGTCATTCCGAGGAACAGAGTGGCGACGAATCGGCATTTCTCTACACTCTGCCAAAACTGCAGGATCCCTCGCTTCGGTCAGGATGACAAGATCGAAATGTAACCTAATGCTGCGCACGTGTTTATGGCGGCACTACTCGGGATTGCCACCGGTCATCCGACAGAACTCCGCCTTTAACTGACAAGCTTTGTCATACTCCATTTTGGCTAGCGCACTTCGCTTCAAACGCTCGTAAGCGAAGCCTAGATTCAGATGGGCCTGCGCGAGGTTCCCGTCTGCCTTGAGCGCTTTCTGATAGCTCGCAACCGCCTGTTGAAGGCGTCCAGTGCGGCTGTAGCAGATACCAAGATTATTTAGGAGCAGCGAATCACTCATGCCCAAGTCCGCAGCCTTCGCCAGCTGCACCGCGGCTTGGACGTAGTCCTTCTGTTCGAAATAGAGCATCCCCAACTCGCGCACTGCAAAAGCGAAGTTTGGCTGGATGGCGATGGCTCTTTCAAAGTCTGCTATTGCAAACTCTTTGTTAGTACCCAAATCGGCGATGCCCATTTGATACCAGGCACGGAAGTTTTGATTGTTTTGCTTCAGCGCGTTCTGGAGGTACTTCTTCGCGTCGCCTTGGTTACCCTGCTTGATCAGCACTGTCGCCAAGCCAGTCATCGCTTGATCGAAGTTTGGATTCAGGGCAAGGCACTTCCTCATCTCAGTTTCCGCTTCGCCCCACTTCTGCTGGCGAATCGCAGCCTCGCCCAGCATGAAAGGGATCAGGTACATCTGCGGATCCCGTTCGCGTACCTTGGCCAGCAAGGATTCGCCAGTCTGAAAATCGTTGGCACGAAAAGCGTCGGCAGCCTGCAGAATGGAATTGAACTCCCACAACTTGGCCTTTGGATCGGGAAGGCCCTTAGCGAGAGCCTCGGCAGAGACAGGCGATTGGTAGGCCACGTATCCCAAGGCTCTTAATTTCTCGGCCGCATCCGAGTTGAGCTTGCCTTTGCTCGTTTGTGTCTGGTTGAAGGGCCGGACTCTCAGCGTCTCGTGGAGCTTTGCCTTTAGCACGTCGACGATTGCGGTCTGCTGTGCGGCCAGGTTCTTCTCCTCGCGCGGGTCGGCAACTACATCATAGAGTTCGGGCTCAGGGGCTTCTATGTAGTGATAGTTCGCGTTCTCGAGCGAGTGCAACGGACTCCATCCGAAGGAACTGAAGGGATAAAAGGTCTCGCTGTAAGCTGCATCACTTCCATTGCCGGAGAAGTCGAATAGCCCTTTTGACTGAAATTGTTTCCCAATGGAGTCCTTGATACCTGCCATCCTCATTAATGTAGGGGCAACCGCTATGGTTTCCGCGGGGGCACTAACGCGGGTACCAGTAGGTCGCGAACCCGCCGGCGGCTTGAGGATCAGCGGAATGTGAGTCGTGGAGTTGTAGATAAAAAATCCGTGTTCCTTCTCGCCGTGCTCACCGAGGGATTCGCCATGATCGCTCAGGAACACAATGATCGAGCGATCGTACAGGCGATTCGTTTTGAGCCAGGAAATGAGCCGGCCAAGTTCCCGATCAGCGTAGGCGATCTCGCCATCGTAAGGGTGATCTCGATATTCCGAGCGAAAAGGCTCCGGTGGATCGTAGGGGCTGTGCGGATCATAAAGGTGGAGCCAGAAGAAGAAAGGATGCTGCCCATCCTTCTTTAGCCACGCGAGCGCATGATTGACGCTCTCGTCCGCCCTGCGGTCGACTAGGCCAATATCCTTCTGCTGAAAAGCAGTAGCGGAGAAGGCGTCGTCGTAGTAATCGAAGCCGCGAGCGAGACCCCAACTTCGGTCCAGAACAAAGGAACTGACCACCGCCCCGGTCGTGTAGCCTGCCTGCTTGAACGCTTGCGCTATGGAGCGAAATTCTGGACTCAAAGGATGGCCGGTAAAATCCTGGACTCCGTTTTGAAAAGGGTAGGTCCCGGTCAGAATGGCGGCGTGGGAGGGCCATGTCAGTGGGACTTGAGAAAAGGCGCGTTCAAAGACGACACCATCCTTCGCGAGCGAGTCGAGCGTGGGCGTCTGAACCGTCTTAGCACCGTAGCAAGCGACGTAGTCGGCACGGAGCGTGTCCATGGTGATCAGAATGACGTTGGGGCGAGGTGGCGCCCCGGAAAGGTGCTGCGGCGCTGCGGCGACTTGACTTGTTAAACCGAGTATCAAAGCCAGTGCTGAGGAAACCGCGGATAGATGTAGTCCTCGAATCACTAACGGCTCACCTCGGGGCCACTTCTTGCGCCTTCCGAGCCTCTTGCTGTGCTTCCGCGCTGAGTCCCTTTGCCTGCAGAGCCTTTGCCAGGGCCATATGCGTTTGCGGGTTCTCGGGCTCCAGTTCGACGGCACGACGCAACTCTGAAATAGCCTCTTCTACTTGGCCTTGATACAGGAGCGCTTCACCGAGCGCAATGTGACCTCGCACATATTCAGGAGCAATCTTGATTGACTGTTTAAATGCGGCGGTCGCTTCCGGCACCCTTTGTTGCTGGATGTAAACCGCACCCATGTTGTAAGCGGCGGAAAAATTCGTCGGGTCTAGTTGCAGGGCACGCTGCAGGCTCTGAATAGCACGCTCAGCATATCCGGCACGGGCATACGACAGGCCAAGCTGGAAGACAGCTAACGCGTAATCTGGGCTCAATTGCAGTACCCGTTCGTAATTCGCGATTGATTTCGGATAGTCCTGAAGGCGATAGTAGTTAAGCCCAAGCAGATAGTGGATGGGAACCGATTCAGGATCGTCTTTCAACGCCGAAGTGAGTTTTTCGACTGACTCCGCGTAATGGCCGTGCTGGCTGTCGGCCATGCCCTCCGAAATCAATTCATAGGTTTGAATCCGGTCCTTGGGATCGGCCGAATCAGAACTTCGGGTTTTCTGGTTGCCCCCACCCGAAAAGCCAGCGTAGCCCAGCGACTTCAGACGCTCCATCAGCGCGGGGTCCAACGCAGTCTTCTCTGCCAACTCTGTTCCGGGCGTGTACTCGCGGACTGTGGCATCCAGTTTCGCCTTCATCTGCTCGGAAACAGCTTTCTTCTGAGAATACAGATTCCGTAGTTCGTGCGGGTCTGCCGTAATGTCGTAGAGCTCAGGCTTGGGCGCATCGATGAAGTGATACTTCTCCATTTCAAGCCCGCGCAACTCGCTCCAATTGAAGTGGAGACGCGGCAGAAAAGTTTCCGAATAAAGAGACCGGGATTCGCTCGCCTCCTTCTTCTCTATCACGGGCAGCAGACTGCGGCCTTGTGCCTGTCTTGGAACGGTAATGTTCAGGGCACTCAGAATGGTAGGAGTCACATCGGCAAGGCTCACTAGCGTACTCACTTCTTTTGCCACTCCAGCCGATGGCACATGCATGATCAGCGGGACGTGCAGCGTCGAGTTGTAGATGAAAAAGCCATGAGTCTGCTCACCATGTTCTCCAAGACCTTCTCCATGATCACCACTCAAAACGATAAAAGTTCGTTGGTATAAACCTTTTTCCTTCAAGAACGTGATCAATCTTCCCACTTGGGAGTCGGCAAACGCTATTTCTCCGTCGTAAGGATGGGCCTTGTACTCATCTTTGAAAGGTTCTGGGGGCTTATAAGGGTAGTGTGGATCATAGAGGTGCATCCACAGGAAGAAATGTTTCTGATAATTTTTGCTCAGCCACTCAAGTGCTTGATCAGCGACCACGTTTGCCGGACGTTCCATCTCATCGAGGTTGGATTCCTGCAGCCGGTTGAATTCGAAGTGATCGTAGTAGAAGTCGAACCCGCGGTTCAGTCCAAAACGCGAATCCAGAACCGCTGAAGCGACAACCGCGCCCGTTGTATATCCATGCTCCTTTAGAATGGCAGCGAGCGTCGGAGGCTCGGAGCCGAGCCGGTTCCCGCTGAAGTCATGCATTCCGTTCAGGGTGGGATAGGTTCCCGTGAAGATTACAGTGTGCGAGGGCAACGTGATCGGAACGGGAGTAAATGCGCGTTCGAATCGTATGCCCTCACGCGCAAGCGCATCGATGATCGGTGTCTTGATTTGTTTGTAACCATAGCAGCCGAGATGATCGGCTCTCAGCGTGTCAATCGTAATGACCACCACGTTGGGGGGCGTCGGTTTCTTAGTTTGGCCCGACGCGGAGCTTACCAGAACTACTGCCAGCAAAACTCTGGACCAACAGCGTGGGATGAAAGCCATGGTGGGGAAGAAGGAATTATATCGCAGTCGGAGGCGCGCTTCGGGCTCTCCACCGAGGCTCCTCTATGCCGTATCGCTCGAGTCGAGCTGCGGCTAGCGGGCTATAATCTTACAGTTCCGCCATGCTCAACGCGTCAACTCTGCTCGGTCTCTCTCTCCTCGCTACTGTCTGCTCCGCTCAGGTAGCCCAGCCTCCTGCCAGCTTTCAAGATATTGGCCAAAAAGCAGGATTGACTGTGCCCCACATCTCCTCGCCTGAAAAGCGGTACATTCTTGAATCGATGAGCGGGGGGATTGGACTGATCGACTGCGACAACGATGGCAAGCTGGACATTATCGCGGTCAACGGATCCACCGTAGAACGGTACCGGAACAATGGCGGCGATCTCTTGGTCACCTTATACCACCAGGATTCCAACTTGAAATTTAGGGATATCACTGCGCAAGCAGGCCTAAATCGCAAAGGCTGGGGAATGGGCATCGCCGTTGCCGATTATGACAACGATGGCTTGCCTGACATATATGTGACCGGTTACAACGGCAACGCTCTCTATCACAATCTCGGGAACTGCAAGTTCGCGGATGTCAGCGACAAAGCAGGCGTGGCAGGCGGGGGATTCAGCACGGGCGCAGCTTGGGCCGACTACGACCGCGATGGAAACGTTGACCTGTTTGTCTCGCGCTATGTGCATGTCGAGATGGACAAGTTGCCCGCACTCGGAAGTGACGCGAAGTTCTGCCGCTACAGAGGTCTGCTCGTGCAATGCGGCCCGTGGGGCATGCAGGGCGAATCCGACTTCCTCTTTCACAATCGTGGCAACGGCACATTCGAAGAAGTTTCTAGGAAAGCCGGCGTGGACGATCCTAACCGCTACTACGGATTGGGCGCGGTATGGGCCGACTACGACAACGATGGCTGGCCGGATCTCTACGTCGCAAATGACGCAGGCCCGAATTTCTTGTACCGCAATCAGCACAACGGCACGTTCGCCGAAGAAGGGCTACCGTCAGGCACGGCTGTGAGCGGTGATGGGCAGGAGCAGGGATCAATGGGCGTGGATTGGGGAGACTTCGATCACGACGGCCGACTCGACGTTATGGTTACCAACTTCGTGGATCAATCCGATACGCTTTATCGAAACATGGGACCTAAGGGCTTTTTCGACGTGACCGGCCCCTCCCGTATCGCCGCACCTACCCGGCCTTATGTGGGCTGGGGAACGGCGTTGTTCGATGCCAGCAACTCGGGATGGCTGGATTTCTTCGTCGTTAATGGACATGTTTATCCGCAGGTGGATTCTATTGCAGGAGAAGCGCATTATCGCCAACCGATGATGCTCTTCCGAAACAGGCATGATGGAACTTTCGAGAACGTCTCCAAAGCTGCCGGTCTTAGCCGCATGCCGCTTGCGTCGCGTCGTGGTGCCGCTTTTGGGGACATCAACAACGATGGCTGTGTCGATGTCGTCGTACTCAACGTGGGAGAGACACCGTCACTTCTGGTAAATGACTGCCGCAGTGGAAATCACAGCGTTCTTTTCAAGCTGATCGGGAACAAGAGCAACCGCCTGGCGATTGGCGCCAGGGTCACTATCAAAAACGAAAAACTGGTGCAGTTTGGCGAGGTCCGTGGCGGGGGGAGCTATATTTCGCAGAACGATTTGCGCCTGCACTTCGGCCTGGGAAATGAAGAAACGATGGGAGAGATCGACATCGCGTGGCCGAGTGGAATGAAAGAGGTCCTTCACAACTTACCAGCAGACTTCCTATATACCGTGGTCGAAGGTCAAGGAATCCAGGGCAAACAGGCACTGAATTCCGCATCGCAAGCAAAAGCACCTGCGCCGGGAATAAGCGATCAACGGATCACGCCTTGAGAGCGCAACATCGCCTTACTGAATTTTGCTGGCCACCAGCCGAAATACTTCATCCGCATGTGAGCCAATCGCGTGAACGGTCCCTATGGCTAAGGTAAGCACCACTGCCAGCATAATGGCGTATTCGGCGACGCCCTGTCCGTTTGCCTCCGAATACAGCAAGCGTAATCGAGTCCGTAAGGTGTGCATGTGGAATGAACTGCTTCTATTTAGAGGGGAGGAGACTGCACAAACATGCGCAACAGGAGGAGGGGAATGAAGAAGCCTGTCACCCAGCCAATATCTTAGGCATTTTCCCCTACTTTCCTATGGCACTTGGGTGGGGTATGTGCAGGTTACGGCAACTTCGGAGGAACAGCGTTTGGGGCGGGGTAAGGGATTCGAACCCTTGACAGCCGGAGCCACAGTCCGGTGTTCTACCACTGAACTAACCCCGCCGTATCAGCTTGCAATTATACAAGACCGAACGGCACTTAAATGTGGGTTAGCCGCATGCTTGATATGTGTGGAAGAACCTTTCTATGCGCGACCGACACCGGCGTACTTGTAGCCCATGGCTCGGAGCTTGGGAGCGTCCAAGAGATTCTTGGTATCAACGATTACCGGCTTCTTGAGGAGGCGCTTGATTTTTTCGAAGTCCAGGGAACGGAACTCCGTCCAGCCCGTACCCACAATCAGCGCATCGGCGCCTTCCGCAGCCGAGTAAGCAGAGTCACAGTAAGTAACCGATCCGTTCAGTTCCAGCTTTGCTTCGGGAATCGCGACCGGATCGTACGCGTGCACCCGCGCGCCTTTTTGCAGGAGCGAGTGAGTGAGCCGAATCGCTGAAGATCCCGCAACCGAATTGGTGTTCGGCTTGAACGCTAATCCCAACATGCCAAGATGCTTGTTCTGAACCGAATCAATCATGTGGGAAATCTTCTCGACCAGTTGGTCTGCTAGCGTGCTGTTTACATCGCGAGCCGCCGCGAGTACCTTTAGCGGAACGCCCATCCGCTGAGCCAACTCGACAAGGGACTCCATATCGCTTTCTGCAAAGCGCCCGCCCATGCCTGCTCCCGGTTGCAGACACCGTGGAGCGATCTTCTTATCGAGGCCCAATGCCAGCGACAGATTGACCGCATCTGCGTTCACCTTCTCGCATAGGGCTGCAAGCTCGTTGATGAAAGAAATCTTTGTTGCGATGAAGGCTGTGGAGGCTTCGCGAACCAGTTCGGCAGTTTCGTGGTTGGTCACAACTACCGGGACACCGCGCATCAGTAAGGGATGGAAAATCTGCTTGAGCGCCAGCACCGCATCATTCGAGGCCGTGCCCAAGACAACCCGATCCGGCCAGTTGAAGTCCTCGACGGCACAACCGTTGGTTAGGAACATGGGCTGAGATACCAAGGTAGCTTTAAGGCCAGCGTCTTGCAATTGCTTTTCGACTCTCGCCGCCGTGCCAACTCCGGCAGGCGTAACGATGACTAGAATGGGCGGCTTGGGAGCGAGGCTTGCGATCCGTGTGGCAACGTCGCCGAGGTTCTCGGAGGTGTCTTCCGCCAGGAAAACCAGCTGTGCCTTGCGGACGAAGGCTTCCATGTCGGTGGAGTAAAGCAAACGTCCCGAACGTACGCTACGGCGGATGACCTCCTGCAAATTTCGCTCATAGAATTGCACATTACCTTGCGCCATTTCGACGATTCGGGAACTATCGGAATGGCAGCAGGTTACCGGAGTACCGAAGTCCGCCAGACAAGCAGAAATGACGGTGCCTAGATATCCAGATCCGTAAACACCGATTTGCATCCCCACCCTCCGCAGAGGCTGAACCGGAACTGCCGAGCTACCGGAACTCCTATGTCTTATCTACTGCTCGGGACACGGCTCTGCAATGCACGGGAGGGTCGTGTACCAAAGGACAGACCACCAGAGGACGGGTAACCAGGGTTCAAGGGATTGGAACTAGTAACTTTGGCCGGAAACCAGCGTTCGGCCGAGAGGAATGGGGGCCAAATCTACCCAGGTGTTGTTTTCGCCTTCACGAACGAACGTCAGGTGGTCAACCGCGATTTGCCGGCTACCACGATACATGGTCCAGCGTTCTCGAGCTATTTCAAACGCGCTCATGGCCTGTGCTTCGGAACCCATTTTTACGATGGTCAAATGGGGCATGTAGGGCCACTGCTCATCGCCCTTGAGAACGCCATGATTCAGACGATCGTGGAGCTCTCGCATGCGGTAAGCAGCATGGGCTACTCGGATAAACACTGTGGGAGTTACTGGGACGAAGGTTTCAACGTCCCCAAGCACGATGTCGAAAGGCTCCACCGTCCGGCACATTTCTGCGATACGCTCCAGGGCCGCGACTTCGTTCATTTCCTGGGACTGGCTGTCGCCGTTTAGACAGCGTGGAGGAAGGATCGTCAAATGTGCTGGCGTTAAGGGCAGCTCAGGATGCAATTCCTTGCGGACGTTCTCTACAAAGTCACCCACCGGGTGGCGGACATAGGCCACCAGGGCATAGTGCGGATTCTGCATGACAGGTTGTCATTATAGCGCGTCCTTACAGCGCGTCCATTTATCGCACCGCCGCGGAGGAAATTGCGGAGAAATACAGCCTCACGGCTCACGTATGTTCCCGGGTTCCTGCTACGGAATCCGGCGCGCGCCCAATGCCAAGTAACGAATGCTTCTGGACTGTGGATAACCTCTGTCTCGTCGTGTCTAGTTAACCTTGACTAAACGACCGTAGAGAGATAATGTTTCGCCCCAATTGCAAGTAGCTGGACCGTCCACATGGAGTCTGGTTATGCGCGCTGTGGCCCTGCATTTCGTTTGCATTCTGCTCGGCATCATTCTGTCGTTTGCCCAATCATCGTCAAATCGCTCCCAAGCGTCTTTCGACCAGAGGCCAAAGGCGTCATCGGATTTGTCCGAACTGTTGGGGAAAGCTGGCGCTGGTGATCCTGTCGCTCAGTTCCGCTTGGGCTTGGCCTATGAAGCAGGAGCTGGTGCGGAGCGCAATTATGAGGAGGCCGCGCATTGGTATCGGATGGCGGCAGAGCATGGAATCCCCGCCGCCCAAAACAACCTGGGAAGCATGTACGCCCGCGGCCTGGGATTGCCAAAAGATGATAAAGAAGCTGCCAAATGGTATCTGAGGGCAGCTGGAGAACGGCATCCCGCGGCTGAGAACAACGTTGGTTTCATCTATGCAACGGGGCGCGGCGTACCGCAGAGCGATGTGGCGGCCGTCTCCTGGTACCGACGGGCAGCCGCGCGCGGCTATGCTCCCGCCCAGACCAATATCGGCTTAATGTATTCGACAGGGCGCGGCGTCATTGAAGATCCGAAACAGGCTCTTGACTGGTTTAACAAAGCAGCGAAGCAGGAATATGCTCCCGCAGAGTTTCAGGTCGGAATGATGTACTTCCACGGGGTCGGAACGGAAACCGATCTTTCTGCTGCATTGAAGTGGCTGCGGAAGGCCTCGGAACAGGGTTACTCCCCGGCTCAGAACCAGTTGGCCTATGCCTACGAGCATGGGCGTGGAGTTCCTCAAGACTATGCAGTGGCCGAAAAGTGGTACGCTGCCGCGGCCGAGCGCGGGCTGCCGGAGGCGGAGCACAATATTCGCGTTCTGCGCACCTTTGTCCAGAAACTGTCGGGTGGAATGGCCTCGGAGGCCGAAACTCTCACCGGTACCGGGACCCCAACAAAAGGAAAAGCCTTTACCGACTCCCAATAGCCTGCAGTTCACCCATAGCTCTGGCTCCGCGAACTTATTGCAACCAAATCATCTCGTAATGCAACTAAATATTTAGTTGACCTTTAGCAAACGAATCCGTCAAATGACTTGGTTGAGGATCTAGCTTGCCGCCGCGAAAATCGACAACTTTGACCGAAGCTGAGCTAAGGCTCATGGACGTGCTGTGGAAGATTGGCCCGGCTACGGTCCAGCAGGTGCTGGCGGCTCTTCCGCAGAACCCGGCGCTAGCCTACAACTCGGTCTTGACGACGATTCGCATACTCGAGAAAAAGGGATACGTTAAGCACACAAAAGACGGGCGAGCCCACGTATACGCTCCCATCGTGGAGCGCAAAGAGGCTACTCGCTTCGCCATACGAAATTTGGTCAACCGCTTTTTTTCAGATTCGCACGAACTGCTGGTCCTCAACATACTTGAGGACCAGGACATCGATGCCGACGAACTCAGACGGCTGCGCGAAGTGATCGAGCAGGGCAAGTAATCGAGCAGAGCAAGTAAATGAGTCGATGATGGTGGTTAACTTGGAATTCTTGGCAGCCGCAGCTGCAGAGCGAACGTTTGCCTGGATCGCATCAGGCCTGGCCATTGCTCTTTTTGCCGAGATCCTGTTGCGGCTCAACCAACGCCAGAACTCAAGAACAAGGTTTGTTGTCTGGTTTGCCGCCCTGCTGGGTATTGCATTTTTGCCGCTCACCAGTTCTTTGTTCCTGAAGCCACACGCGCAGGGAATCGGAAGCACCCATTCCGATTTCACTTTGCCCGCCGAATGGGCTGTGTACGTTTTCCTTGCATGGGGGCTTGTGGCACTCATTGGATTGTTACGCGTGGGTATCGGGTTTGTTCATATTTCGAAACTGCGGAAGCGGAGCGTTGAGGTGAACCTGTCGTCCCTGGATGCTCAATTGCAGCAGCGTCTGGGGGCACAGACGGCCGGCCGCAAGGTCGGTGTTTACGAATGTGAGGATCTGCGTGTTCCGATCGCAGTTGGATTTCTTCGTCCAGCCATCATTCTGCCCTCGTGGACCCTACGTGGGCTGTCAAGTTCAGAGTTGAACGGCGTCCTCCTGCACGAGATGGCGCACATCCGCCGCTGGGACGACTGGACGAACCTGCTACAAAAAGTTGTCAGCGCGATCTTCTTTTTTCATCCGGCCGTGTGGTGGATTGAAAACCGCTTGACGCTGGAACGGGAAATGGCATGCGACGACGTCGTAGTAAGTGAAAGTTCAGATCCGCGTGAGTACGCAAATTGTCTGGTGTCGCTGGCGGAAAAGAGCGTTTCTCGACGTGGTTTTGGACTTGCTCAGGCCGCCGTGAAGCGGGTGCGTGACATCAGCAGCCGAATTACGCGAATTCTGGATTGTAAGCGCGGTAGCAGAATCACGTTGTGGAAACCGGCACTGGCGCTGGTAGCGGTGTTCTCTCTGCTGTCATCCTTCGCGTCATTGCACATTCCGCAACTGATTTCTTTTGCAGATCCGGCGCCAGCGTCGCACGCGTCGCTTCGAGCTCCACGACCGTTACAGATTGCCTCGAGCAAACAAGTTTCGAACGCCCACCGTCAGGCGCCTTCCCTGTTGAACGCCAGTCTTCGGTCGTCAGAGCGGGTGATAGGTGGCGTTGCCCAGAAACCGGTGCCGTTACAGCAAAAGCCTGTTCTACAGGCAAAGTCAGCGCCGGAGTTATCAGCAACTGCGTCGGTGCGCCTGGCGAAAGCCACTGAAGCAGGACCGAAGGCGGCCAGTTCTTCGCAAGCCTACTTCGTCGTCATACGGACCAATTACTCCGATGACGGCGAAGTCTTTTGGAGCGTGGGCGTGGTCCACCTGACCCTTTTCCACCCCAGCTACGCACAATCTCAGCCACATTCTTCGCAGCAAATTTAGAAGCTTGAGTGCACAAGGGCATTTAGGTGTACCAACATTAACTAAATATTTAGTTGTACGAGGAGAAAAACAGAAAATGAGAACCCGGATAGAAAGTACTTGGAAAAAACTAATTTCGCGCCGACTGGTTGCCCCCACGCTGGCCATCGTGATGGCTGGCTCACTGGCGGCTTATCAGGCGGCTAAACCCGTGGACGCAAGGGCGGCAGTAGCCGCGCCTACCGCAACTCCGCTCGATGACAACAGCGTCGGCGCGTTACTCTCGCTCGACCACGCAATGGAGACGCTGGCCGCGCGAGTTACACCAGCGATCGTGAATGTCACGGTCACCTCGCGCAGCAAGCCCGAAATGGCTACGGAAGGTCAGGAACCCGGAAACGGAGACGACGATGGACAGCAGATCAATCCATTCGGACAATTTTTCGGACACGGCATGCGGCCTCAGCCGGAGATCGAACACGGTCTCGGCAGTGGCGTCATTATCTCGCCGGATGGGTACATCGTGACCAACAACCACGTGGTGGATGGTGCGATGGACATTCGGGTGACGATGAGCGATCGCCGTATTCTTCCTGCCAAGCTGGTCGGCAAGGATGCGCTCACTGACTTAGCCGTAATCAAGGTCAATCAAACGAATTTACCGAATGCTCCCTGGGGCGATTCGACACAATTGCATCCAGGACAGACGGTCCTGGCGTTCGGCAATCCGTTTGGCTTCCGCTTCACCGTTACGCGCGGCATTGTCAGTGCTCTGAACCGTCCCAATCCATCTGTCACGGACCGCAGAAAGCCAGGACAGTTCATACAGACGGATGCGGCCATCAATCCTGGCAACTCTGGGGGTCCCTTGGTGAACGCGCACGGCGAAGTCGTGGGCATCAACACGTTCCTGATTTCGTCCTCGGGAGGATTCTCGGGAATGGGTTTCGCGATTCCGTCACAGATTGTGCGGCCCACGGTTGAGAGTCTGATCCGCACGGGAAAGATGCAACACGGCTACATGGGAGTCGGGATCTCTGACGTAACGCCGGAGAACTCGAAATTTTTCGATGTGAACACGGCCGCTGGCGCGGTGGTAACGCAGGTCGAACCTGCCTCGCCGGGTGCAAAAGCTGGACTCAAGGTAGGGGATGTAATCTCCGAACTCAATGGAACTAAAGTCAGCGACGCCGGCGAACTGCAGGCAGAAGTCGGATTGAAACAACCCGGCACGACGATTCGCCTTGGCATCCTGAGGAACGGAAAGAGCGAAACTCTCCCCGTCACACTGGGCGAAATGGGTGCACGTGATCGCACTGCCGACAGCTCAGCCGGCGAACACGGAAAGGCTCGCTGGGGCTTAGGTCTGGGCGATTTGACGCCTGACATTCGCCAGCAATTACAGGCTCCTGAGAACGTGCACGGAGCGGTGGTTGAGCAGGTGCAGCCGGGCAGTGCCGCGGACAATGCGGGACTGCAACGCGGCGATGTGATTCTCGAGGTCAATCGCAAGCCTGTCCAGAGCGCTTCTGACGTGAAGCAAGCGTTGAGCGGCGTGACTACCGGCCAAGACGCGTTGGTTTTGGTATGGTCGAACGGAGGCAATACCTTCCGCGTTCTGCACGCGCCCGAAGGCGCTTAATTGAAGCGGGCGCGCATTGAGTCGGGTCAGCCAGTTGCTGTCTCCGAACAAGGCGCGCCCTAACCTTTTAGATAGTTGCTTCCGGTTCGGATAGGAACCGATTGGGTCGGGTGTTCAATACGACAATCGCTATGTGCAGTCGTGCCGTCCGGGAAGCGTCAGAAACTGACTAAAACAAATAGTGCAGCACGGAGTAGACGGCGGAACACAGGATCACGATCACAACGGCGGCGCCTGCGGCTACTGGAATGGTTAACGCCTGTGCACGATCGCCTTCCACAGCTTCCTTCCCTGAACTCATCATTTCCTCGCTAACCTGCTGTGCAATTGAAGTGCCAGCTACTATTGCGTCGTGTCTCCTCGAAGCCATGATGTACCGCAGTCCTAGCATCCTAGGGGTGAATGCCTGAGGAAAACTCGTGTGCAAAAACATTCACCAAAGAGGTGCGTGATTGCAACAGTTTCCGTTCTGCGTCCGCGTGAGGCGGCGAATTTAACATTCTTGTTAATGTGTCCAAGACCTCGTTCCAATCTCTAGCGCTTTGAGTACCAACAGCGGTAGGGAGTACTTAGAAACGCAACACCACGCCTGCCGTGACAAACAGGCTGTTCTGCCGGCCGAACGCTAGTGTTGGAATATCGAGTCCGCCTGAATTGAAATCGCGGATTTCCCCGCGTAGACCGATGAAGGGAGCGATTTTTAGATCAACTCCCCCGCCAATATCAAAAGCCACGGAGTCATTTGTGCTGCTTGTTCCATTGAACAGTTGATGATTGAAATGTGCATAGCCAACACCGACGGAAAAATACGGCGACAGGGGAAAAGCAGGCGCGAGTTTCACACGTAAGCCGGGCGTCACGAAAAGCGATGTATAGCTACGCGCGACCGAGATTCCACTCAGCGTAGGAATGGACGATCTGAATGAACCCGCGACCGGCACTTCCAGGTATAGCGAGACCACGGGCGGTGCCGCTATCCGATGCGCGAAGGTCCCCTCAAGCGCCCAGGCTGCGCCAAGATCCAATGGGTTCGTAAACGCGAGCATTCCTCCTCCGGTGACAGCGATGTCGTTGCTTTGCGCAGTAGCAAGAGTTGCGCAACCGAACAGCAGCAAGATGAAGAGTGCGATTCTCAGCACCAGAACTTCCTTTCGCCAGCACCGAAGCTGTGC
>Ga0136846_1237524_pt1 | contig 20103 bp, 19 predicted proteins | sample HopSoiMetagenom2_FD_96841 | JGI IMG/M metagenome (GOLD analysis project Ga0136846, IMG submission 96841) | Grasslands soil microbial communities from Hopland, California, USA - 2 Assembly 2016 (version 4) | ecosystem: Environmental > Terrestrial > Soil > Grasslands | place: USA: Hopland...
CGGCGAGCCCGCGGACTTCGTCGAGCACGAGCCGCTCTGCGACCTGCGCTCTCCCGCCCTGGAGGCGGGGCGGCGCGCTCCTGCGCGCATCCTGGAAGCGCCGGTCCGCGGCACGGTGGAGGTGTTCGCCGCGCGGCTGGCGCGCGAGCGCGGGTTCCTCTGCGCCAGCGGCGAGCTGGAGGTGCGCGTGCCCGAAGGAGCGCCGCCCGGAGGCCGCGACCAGCACCTGGCCCTCTTGATGGCGCGCGAGCTTCGCGGCGAGGCGGGCGCGGCCTTCCTGGCGGCTGGCACCGACGGCCGCGACGGGCCCACCGAAAGCGCCGGCGCCCTGGTGGATGGAACCACCTGGGAGGAGGCGGAGCGCAAGGGACTGAATCCTGCGCAGGCGCTGGCCTCCTTCGACGCCGGCCGGGTGCTCGGCGCGCTCGGCCTGCTCATCCCGGCGCGGCACACGGGCGCGCACGCCGGCGACCTTTACCTCATGCGCCGGTAGTGAATGCGGTAGTCTCGCGCCATGAAACGGCTCTTCCTGGCGGCCGCGCTGCTCGCATCGGTCCCGTCCTTCGCGGCAGACCTCGCTTCCAGGCCGGCTGAAGACTTTCCGGCTGAGACCCCGTTGCGGGGCATCTACGGCGCGCTGGGCGGAGGTGCCACGATCATCCTCGTCCCCGGCGACGACGCCGTCGGGTACGACGCCGAGGCGCGGGTGGGCTACAGCTTCAACCCCGCCCTGCAGCTCTACATCTCCGGCGCCCTCGACGGCGGTTCGCTCTCGGGCGTCTCCTTCAAGGCGTACCAGGTGGATGCGTTCGTGCAGTACCACCTGCTGGCCAAGTCCGCGGTGATGGTCTACGTCCGCGGCGGCATCGGCGTGGGCATCTCCGCGGACGGCTTCGGCGGCGCAACCGCGGCCGGACTCGCCGAGGCGGGCGGCCTCGGCGTCGAGATCCGGGTCGCGCCCAACATCTTCCTCGCGCCCGAGTTCTTCTACCGGAACGCCAACCTGTCGGCCAACAGCATCGACCGACGCGTCCAGGTGGTGGGCCTGCAGCTGGGCCTCGTCTATTACTGAAGCGCCACGTGGCGCGCCCGCCACTGGCCGCGGTGCTGCTCGAAGAGCCCCACGCAGACCGGCAGCGAGAACCGCCGCGGGCCGGCGCTGCCGGGGTTGAACCACCACACGCCTTCGCTTCGCTCGTCGAGCGGCTTGTGGGAGTGCCCGAAGATGACCACTTCGGCCGGGGCGCGGAGCACCTCCTGCTCGGCCTCGCCGCGGATGTGCATGAGCAAAAAGCGCGTCCCCCCGAGCGTGATCCGCGCGCTCTTGCCGGCCGGGCCGCACCGGAAGGAGTCGTTGTTTCCCGCGCAGGCGGTGACCGGGGCGATGGTGGCCAGCTGAGCCAGCACCTCCTCGCCGCCGATGTCTCCGGCGTGGAAGATGTGATCGACGCCGGAGAAGGCTTCGAAGACCTCTGGCCGGACGAGGCCGTGCGTGTCCGAGATGACGCCGATGCGCATGCGTCCGCAGTATAAGCAGTGCATGCAGCTTCGCGTGCGGACCCCGCCCGCCTGGGCGCGGCTGGCGGCCCTTCGCTTCGACGAGGTGCTGGTCGATCACGCGCACTGCGAGAAGAAGGCCGCGGCCCACGCGCTCTCGATGCTGGCTGCCTTTCCCGACGCGCCGGGGCTGCCGCGCGCCATGGCACGGCTCGCGCGCGAGGAAGCGGGGCATCTTGCCCAGGTTCTGGCGCTGATGGAGAAGCGCAACCTTTCGCTCGGGCGCGACCCCGGCGATCCGTACGCGCAGGGGCTGCAGGCGCTGGTCCGCCAGCCGGCGCGGGAACGGCTGCTCGATCGCCTGCTGGTCTCGGCGCTGATCGAGGCCCGCAGCGAGGAGCGCCTGCGCCTGTTGGCGGAGGCGCTGGCCGAGTCCGAGCTGCGCGCCTTCTACGCCCGGCTCGCCGACGCGGAGAAGGGGCACGGCGAGCTCTTCCTGCGCCTGGCCAGGAGATCCGCGCTCGAGGGAGTCGAGGCGCGGCTGGACGACCTGCTCGACGCAGAAGCGCGCCTGCTGCGCGAGCTGCCGCTACGTCCGGCGATTCACTGAGGGCGGCGTGGCGGTGGCCCCGTTCTCCGGCCAGGCGTGCCGTGGATACCTGCGCATCAACTCGCGGCGCACGGCAGGGTAGTGCCGCTCCCAGAACCCGGCGAGATCCTGCGTGACCTGCTGCGCGCGGCCGTTGGGCGCGAGCAGGTGGAGCGTCAGCGGCAGGCGGCCGTTGCAGATCGACGGGCCGCGCGCCATGCCGAAGAAATCTTGAAGCCGGGAGCGGAGGGCGGGCGGCTGTCCCTCGGCGTACTCGACGGGCGCCCTGCGGCCGCCGGGCAGCACCACCGACTCCGGCGCCAGACGATCGAGCTGCGGCGGCGTGAGCGCGGCGATCACGTCGGCCTGGGCCAGCTCCGCAAGCGACGTCATCCCCTGCGCCGCGCTGGCGAGCTGCGCCTGGATGCGCTCCGCGGTGAGCGGTTCGATGCCAGCCTCCGGGCAGTGCTGTGCGGAAAGCGCGCTGCGCACGCGCAGCCGCGTCAGGGCCTGCGCATCGAGCGTCAGATGCTGCAGGAGCAGGCGCGTCGCCTCGGGCGACGGCGCGGCTGCCTTGCGGGACTCCTCCAGCACCAGCTGATCGTAGAAGAGCCGCGCGACCTGCTCGACGCGTTCCCGGGCGGGCTCCCAGACCAGCTCGACCTCCTCGCGGAGCGCGTCCGCCTGCGCGTCGAGCAGCCACTCGGGCTCCGCCGGCGAGGCGATGCGCACCAGCGCGCGCGTCCGGCCGCCGGCGCGCCGCTCCTCGGCGTCCACGGCCACCATCAGCTCCGGCAGCCCCCGTAGCTCGGCCGGCAGCTGCGCCGCGCCGCCCGACGCCAGCAGCACGTCGTCGCCACGCCGCCGGGCCACCCGATCGGGATATCCCGCGAGCACGGCCAGATGCAGCGCCTGGTCGCGCGAGCCGGAACGGGCAGCGTTCTCCGGCGCGCTGCGCAAGAGCTGCCGCGACAGGCGCGCATCGCGGCGTTCCTCCAGCAGTGAAGTGACCTCTGCCGGCCGCGAATCGCGCCGCTCGGCCAGCGCCGCCGCCAGCGCGCACCCGTCCTCGACGTAGCCGCGCCGCGCCGCCTCGACGATCAGCCGGGACAGCCGCGGATGGAGCGGAAGCCGAGCGCAGGCGCGGCCGATGGCAGTGGTCCGCCCCCGCGCGTCCAGAGCGCCCAGCCGCTCCAACAATCGCGCGGCAGCCTGCAGCGCTCCCGGAGGCGGCGGATCCAGCCACGGCAGCGCCTCGGGGTCGAAGCCGGCGGCGCGCAGCTCGAGCACGGTCGCGGCGAGATCCAGCCGCTCGATCTCGGGCGGGTGGTGATCGGGCCGCGTCTCAAAGTCGTGGAGGGTATAGAGGCGCAGCGCCCTGCCCGGGCCCAGCCGTCCGGCCCGGCCTGCCCGCTGCGCCGCTGAGGCGCGGCTGATCTTCGCTACCGTGAGCGAAGGCAGCCCCGACCAGGGCGAGTGGGCGGCGATGCGCGCGAGGCCGCTGTCGATCACCGCGCTCACCCCGGGGACGGTGATGCTGGTCTCGGCCACGTTGGTGGCGAGGATGACCTTCCGGCCACGCGCTGGAGCCAGCGCGCGGTCCTGCTCGTCGGCCGGCAGCTCGCCGTGGAGAGGCAGAATCAAGAGATTCCGATGGCGCGCGATCTCCGCGCAGGCCTCGGCGGCGTGGCGGATCTCGGCCGCGCCGGGCAGGAAGACGAGCACGTCGCCTGCAGTCCCGGGTGCGGTGAGCTTGCGCACGGCCGCCGCGATCTGGTCGCCGAGGCGGCGCTCGTCTGGCTTGTCCAGGTGCTCGATCTCCACCGGAAAACGGCGCCCCTCGCTGCGCACCACCGGAGCTCCGAGGTGCGCGGCCAGCGGGCCCGCGTCGAGCGTGGCGGACATCACCACCAGCTTGAGTCGATCCGACAGTCCCTGGACGAGCGCGAGCGAGAGGTCGCCGGGCAGGTGGCGCTCGTGGAACTCGTCGAGCACGACCGCACCCACGCCCGCGAGCTGCGGATCGGAGAGCAGCCGCCGCGCCAGGATTCCTTCGGTCACGTACCAGAGCCGCGTGCGTGCGGTTCCGGACTGGTCGAAGCGCACCTTCCATCCCACCAGCCCTGGGTCGTCCAGCTCGCTGGCCACGCGGCGGGCGGCGGTGCGCGCCGCGATGCGCCGCGGCTCCAGGACGATCACCTCGCCCGCGACCATCTCGAGCAGCGCCGGCGGCACGCGGGTGGTCTTGCCCGCTCCCGGCGGCGCTTCCAACACCACCGCGGGGCCGTCCCGCAGAGCGGCCAGCACTTGCGGCAGCGCCGCGTCGATGGGCAGAGCTTCTTTCACGCCGCGCGACTATAAGGGGACGCATGAAGAGCCTCCAGGACACTTACGGCCCCAACGTCATCTGCTTCGGCTGCGGCCCCGCCAATCCGAAAGGACTGCAGATCAAGAGCTTCGTCCAGGAGGATGAGTGCGTGGCCGAGCACCGCGTCGAGAAGCACCACCAGGCGTTTCCCGGCGTGGTCAACGGCGGCATCATCGGCACGCTGCTCGACTGCCACAGCAACTGGACCGCCACCTGGGCGCTGATGCAGAAGACGGGCGCGAAGGTGCCGCCCTGCACGGTGACGGCGGACTTTCACGTGGTCTTGAAGCGGCCCACGCCGGTGGACGCACTGCTACAGCTGCGGGCGCACGCCATCGAGGTGGGCAAGGATCGGGCCGTGATCGAGGCGACCCTGGAGGCGAACGGGAAGATCTGCGCCACCTGCAAAGGCACGTTCGTGGCGGTGAAGGAGGGGCACCCCGCGTTCCACCGCTGGTAGCGATCAGGAGCTCGCCGAGGTGTAACGGCGGATCGAGGCCACCCAGATGGCCCGGGCGATGGCGGTGAAGGCCAGCGAGCCGAACATTGCAAAGGCGGCGGTGCGGGCGGTCAGCTTTCCCAGCAGCGCGAGCGCCGGGTAGGTGGTCATCAGGGCCAGCGGAAGCACGAAGGTGAAGACGAATCCCAGGGCGCCGCGGAACACGCTGCTCGGCCAGCGGGCCACGTCGAAGACGGACTGGAACAGGTAGAGCAGGTTGTCCACCCGCACGGCGACGAAGGCGATGGACACCACCAGGATGGCGATGGAGTAGAGGACCAGCACCGCCGCGCAGAGAAGGAGCGCTGCCAGCAGCACATCTGCGGTTGCGGGAGCGTGGCCCAGCTGCCGGAAGGCGATGGCGAAGATGGTGGCCGCGCCCGCCAGATCGATGACGCGCCAGGGCTCGATCTTTGCCAGCGAGACCAGCAGCTGCGCGTCGGCGGGCTTGAGCAGGACGAAATCCAGCGTCCCCTTGCGCACGTGATCCACCACCTGCAGCAGCGAGGGGCTGAGGGAGCCTTCGAGCACGCCCTTGAGCGCCACGAACCATCCCAGCACCACCAGCATCTCCGGGAACGTCCAACCGGCCACCGACGCGCGCGTGCCGAACACGACCAGCAGAGGCACCAGCGTGACGCCCATCCAGAGCAGCGCCAACAGGCCCTCCACAACGAACTCCAGCCGGTACTGGACCGCCAGCGCCATCGAGGTGCGCAGCTGCGCCCGCACCACCCGCAACAGGCGCATCATCCGCCGTACGCCGCGTAGTGGCGCAAGCCGTTGCGCCACACGGCCCTCGTCGCCACCAGGAAGACCGCTACGTAAGCCCATTGCGCCGCCAACAGCGAGAGCGCCTCGCCCCGAGACCAACGCCCCAGCATCAGCTCCACCGGATAGGAGAGCTGGAAACGGAAGGGCAGCACCAGCGACAGCTCGCGGACCGCGCGCGGGAAGAGATCGATGGGGACCAGGTAGCCGGAGAGGACGTTGGAGAAGCCCAGCCACGCCTCGAAGATCGACGACGCGCTCTCGAAGCGCAGCCCCAGCGTGCCGATGATCGCCTGCACCAGGAAGTAGAGCAGCCACGCGCCGAGGAGCGCCGGGCAGAGCAGCAGCCAGGAGAACCAGTCGTGCGCGAGTTCGGCGCGGGCCACCCAGAGCAGGATGCCCACCACCGGCAGCGCCACGATGCCGCGCATGGGGATGGCAGACAGGTTGTCTGCCGACCACTGCAGCATGGGATGGACGGGCCGCAAGAGCCGCAGGGCCAGCGTCCCCTGCCGGATCTCCATGGTCATCTCCCACACCACCCAGGCGCCGGTCATCAGGCGCACCAGCAGCGCGGCCAGGTAGTACGCGGCGAAGCCCTGCTGCGAATAGCCGGCTACCGGGCCCGAGCGCGCCGCCGCTGCCCAGATGGCCAGCATCACCAGCGGCATGTTGGTGGAGAACATCCAGATGAGGAACTCGGCGCGGTACGCCACCGCGGAGGCGAACCCGGTGCGCAGGAACTGGGCGTACGTCCGGAGCAACCGCCTCATGCGGCGCGGCCCTGGGCGAAGAGGTCGCGCATCACCTCCTCGAGCGGCGGGTCTTCCACGGTGAGATCGGTGAGCGGCAGCGAGGAGAGGGCGCGGGCCACCGCCGCCTGCAACGCCTCCTGCGAGACCTGCACGGTGGCCTCGGCGTCGAGGTGCTCGATCACGGTCCCCAGCTGTTCCAGATCCCGCCGCTCCACCTGCCTGGAGAGCCGCAGCCGCACGCGCTTGTCGGGCCGCACGCGGCGCACCAGCTCGGAGAGGCCGCCGTCGTAGATCATGCGTCCCTTGTCGATCACCATCACCCGCGGACAGAGCGCCGCCACGTCTTCCATGTAATGCGAGGTGAGCAGCACCGAGGCGCCGAAGCGCTCGTTGTAGGCGCGCACGAAGCCGCGCACGGTGGCCTGCATGGAGACGTCCAGGCCGATGGTGGGCTCGTCGAGGAAGAGCACGCGCGGCCGGTGCAGCAGCGCCACCGCCAGCTCGCACTTCATCCGCTCGCCCAGCGACAGCTGCCGGGTGGGCTTGCCGAGCAGCGGCCCCAGGTCGAGCAGCTCGGTCAGCTCGGCCAGGGTGGCGTCGTACTGCTTGCGAGGAATGTCGTAGATCGCCCGGTTGAGCAGGAACGTCTCCGAAGGAGGCAGGTCCCAGAGCAGCTGCTGCTTCTGCCCCATCACCAGCGTGATCTGCTGGAGGAAGCCGCGCTCGCGCTGGTGCGGCGTGAAGCCCGCCACCGACACGCGGCCCTCGGTGGGATGAAGAAGGCCCGAGAGCACCTTCAGCGTCGTGGTCTTGCCGGCCCCGTTGGGTCCCAGAAACCCCACCCGCTCCCCCGCGGCGATGGAGAAGCTGATGTCGTCCACCGCCTTCACATCCTCGTAGGTGCGGCGGAAGAGTGAGTGGATGGCGGCCCGCAGCCCCGGCGGACGCCGATGTACCCGGTACCATTTGCGCAGGCGATCGGCTTCGATCATGGCCGTCCCAGCTATACTCCGTTTCCAGATGGATCTGGCCGGCGAGGAGCTCTTCGAGCTGAGACAATTGTTCCTGCGCGAACTGGCAGAAGGTCATGTCGTGGCCCGCCAGGCGCTGGAGAAGCTCGACGCCGATGCGCTGCAGGCGCTGCGCGGAGTGTTCCACAAGATCGCCGGCACCGCCGAGGCGGTGAACCTGGGACTCCTCGGCCGCCTCGCCGCGGTGTGCGAAGCCACATTGGACGCGCTCATCGACGGGAGCGCCAGGCTGTCGAAGCGGCACGAGCGCATCCTCCGCGAGGGCGTGGAGGGCATCGGCTCGCTGCTGGCCAGCGAGCCCGAGCCGCCCGCGCCGCCGGCCGAGGCCGATCTTCCGCCCTCCGGCGAGACGCCGCGCATCCTGGTGGTAGACGATGATCCCGTCAGCTCGCGGCTGGTGGAGGGCGTGCTGAAGGCGGCGGGCATCAGCTCCATGCTCTGCGGCGATCCTGCCAAGGCCTTCGACCTGGCTGTTCAAGAGAACCCCGATCTCATCATCCTCGACGTGGCCATGCCGGGGATGGACGGCTTCCGCCTCTGCCAGCGACTGCGGGCGCACTCGGGGCTGCAGCTGACTCCGGTCATCTTCGTCACCCGCAAGGGCAACGTGGAGCAGCGCGTGCGCGGCCTCCAGGTCGGCGGCAACGACTACCTCGCCAAGCCCTTCGATGCGGAGGAGCTGGTGGCCCGGGTCCGCTCGCACCTACAGAGGCTGTCGGGCCTGCGCGAGCTGGCGCTGCGCGACGGGCTCACGGGCTGCTACAACAACCAGTACTTCAAGCGCCGGCTGGAGCAGGAGCTGAGCCGCGCCGACCGCCACCACGGAACCGTCGCGGTGGCGATGATCGACATCGACCACTTCAAGCGGATCAACGACGGCTACGGCCACCCCGCCGGTGACGCGGTGCTGGCGCAGCTGGCCTCCATCCTCATTGCAGCGGTTCGCTCGCACGACGTGGTCGCGCGCTACGGCGGGGAAGAGTTCGGCATCATCCTCGTCGAGGCCGGCCCCGGCGAAGCGGAGCTGGTCAGCAACCGGCTGCGCGAGCGCGTGCAGCTGCGGCGCTTCGAGGTGCCCGCGTCGCACGGCGAGCAGCCCCGCACCGCGAGCTGCACGTTGAGCCTCGGCATCGCCTCGTTCAGGAAAGGCGACACCGCGGCTTCGCTGCTGCAGCGGGCCGACACCGCGCTCTACGAGGCGAAGCGGGCCGGCCGCAACCGCGTCTGGGTCGCGAGCTAGTGCGAGCTACGTCCGGAAGCGGCCCACCACTTCCGAGACACGGTCCGACAGGCCCTTCAGCGTCGAGGCCGCCTGGGTGGTGGTCTCCAGCCGCTTCATGGTCTCGTCCATCATCCGAGTCTGGTCGGTGACCGCGCTGAAGATCTGGGTGATGCCGGCGTTCTGCTGGGACACCGCCGCCGCGATCTGGCGCACCGCCGACGAGTTGTCCTTGACGATGTTGGACAGCTCGCGCAGGTTCTCGCCGCTCTGCTTCACCTGGGCCAGGCCGCCCTCGATCTTCTGCGAGCCGCGCTCGGTGATGCTCACCGCCACCCGGATGGCGCCGCCGATGTCCTCGAGGATCTCGCGGACGCGGTTGGTGGCCTGGATGGACTGGTCGGCCAGCGAGCGGATCTCTCGCGCCACCACTGCGAAGCCCTTGCCGTGCTCGCCCGAGCGCACCGCCTCGATGGCGGCGTTGAGGGCCAGCATGTTCGACTGGTCGGCCAGGTCCTTCACCGTCTGGGTGATGCCGCCGATCTGCTGGGTGCGCTCGGAGAGCTGGTTGATCTTCTGCGCGATCTCGGCCACCTGGGCGCGGATGTCGGTGAGGCCGCCCAGCGACTTCTCGATCGCCGACTCGCCCTGCAAGGAGACCTGGTCGGCCTTCTCGGTGAGCTTGAGCACCGTCTCCGCCTTCTGCGCGGCCAGCAGCGAGGTCTGCTTGATCTCCTGCGCGGTCACCTGCGTTTCCTGAAGGGCGGTGGCCTGGCGGGTGATGGTCTGGCTCTGCTCGCCGGTGGAGGCGCTCAGGTCGCCCCCGGCGGTGGCGAGCAGTTGCACCGAGTCCTGGAGGGCGCGCAGCACCTCCTTCATCTTCGCCACCATCTGGGTGAAGGCCTCCGCCAGCTCGCCCACCTCGTCGTTGGAGGTGACTTCCACCACCTGGGTGAGGTCGCCGTCGACGATGCGCTTGGCGGCGTGGGTGAGCTTGCGCAGCGGCTCGACGAAGCGGGCCACCACGAAGAGCGAGACCATGGCGGCGATCACCAGCGCCGCCAAGGTGATGGCGAGGAGCAGCTTCTGCGCCTGCAGCACCATCGCGTTGCCGGCCGCGGGGTCGAGGCCCACGTGCACGATGGCCCCGGTGATCACCGGCGCGGGCACGTCGATGTAGGTGACGCCCTCGAAGGTGAGCTCCTGGATCTTCTCCGCCTCGCGGAGCACGCTCGCCTCCTGTTGGGGAGCGCGGCCCTCGAAGGTGTGGGCGATGATGGAGCCGTTGGGGCCCACCACTTCCACGTAGGCGAGGGAGGCATCCTTCTTCACCGAGGCGATGGTGGCGCCCACGGCGCTGTCCGGCATCTCCACCAGGGCGGAGGCGAGCGTCGCGGAGATGGCCTTCCCGCGCGCGGTCGCCTCCTGCTTGAGCATGCTGCGGAAGTACAGGTAGTTGCTCAAGCCGGTGGCGGTGGCGAGCGCAATCAGCGCCAGCACCACCAGCCCCGACACCTTGATCTGCAAGGGCAAGCTTCGCGTCGTCCACTTCGTCTTCAGATTCGTTTCCATGCTGCCTCTTCCTCTCAACCGCGCGAGCGCGCCCCGCCGGGGGCGCGCTTATCCTTGGAAAGCTCGAGAATGGCGGGGGCGACGCTCTCCAGGGGGAGGAGCGATCGCGACGCCCCGCAGGCGTGTGCCGCCTGCGGCATGCCGAAGACCACGGAGCTCTGCTCGTCCTGGGCGTAGGTGGCGCCGCCCGCCTGGCGCATCGCCAGCAGGCCCTGCGCCCCGTCGTCGCCCATTCCGGTGAGGACGAACCCCGCTGCGCGCGCGCCGTACGCCCGCGCCAGCGAATGGAGCAGCCGGTTGCCGGAGGGGCAGTGCAGCCCGGTTGCGCGCGGCGTGCGCAACACGCCCTCGGCATCCACTTCCAGGTCACATCCGTCCGGCGGCAGGTAGACGCAGCCGGGCCGCGGCAAATCGCCCTCCTGGGCCATGGCCACGCGCAGATTGCCCACGCTGCTGAACCACCGCACCAGGCCCACGGTGAAGCCATGGGCGATGTGCTGGGCGATCAGCAGGGGCACGGGAAGATCGGAGGGGAGCGACCCCAGCACCTGCGCCAGCGCGGGCGGTCCACCGGTGGAAGCCACCAGTCCCACCACGTCGGCCTGGGCGCCGTGGTTGATCATCTGCATCGGCACCGGCGTCGTCCGGTGCCGCCGCACCACCGGCACCTCCGCCATCAGCCGCACCGCCTCGGCGACCTTGCGGCCCCAGCGCCGCATCTCTTCCGGGCCGCCCTCCGGCTTGGCGATCAGCTCCAGCGCGCCCGCTGCCATCGCCTTGAACGACAGCTCGAGCTGCCGGTGCTGCCGCACCGAGCTGATCATCAGCACGCGCGCGGGCGCTTCCGCCATGATGGCCGCGGTGGCGCCCAGCCCGTCGAGGCGCGGCATGTTGACGTCCATGGTGATGACGTCGGGACGCAGCGCGCGGGCCTTCTCCACCGCCTCCACGCCGTCGACCGCCTGGCCGACGATGGAGAGCTGCGGGTCCTCGCTGAGCAGCGCCACCAGGGCGCTGCGCAGCGTGGTCGAGTCGTCCGCCACCAGCACCCGGATGGGCTTCACGACATGCCCTTCCGGCGCGCGATCACGGCGCTGACCTCGGAGAGGAGCCGCCCCGAGACACAATCCTTCTTGGTGAGGAAGCCGTCCGCCCCCACCGCGGTGCCGCGCTGCCGATCGGTGTCGGAGTCGCGCGCCGATACCAGCAATATGGGCATCGAGTCGGTCTCGGCGCGCTGGCGCACCGCCACCGTCAGCTCGTAGCCGTCCATCTCCTCCATGCCGATGTCGCAGACCATCACGTCGTAGGCGCTGTGGCGCAGCTGCTCCAGCGCCTGGCGGCCGTTGGAGGCGGTGTGCACCAGGTAGCCGCCGGTCTCCAGCGCGGTGCGGTGCAGGGCGCGGGCGGTGAGCGAGTCGTCCACCACCAGCGCGCGCCGCGTGCCCGAAAGGCCCGCCTCCGTCTTCCGCTCCAGATTGACCAGCCAGTCCGGCCGGAGGATGAGCACCAGCTCGCCGCGCGCCAGCGTGGCGGCGCCCTGGTAGGCCGAGAGGTCGCGCACTTCCATCGGCAGGGGCCGGATCACCAGCTCCTTGTCGCCCAGCACCTCGTCGACGCTGAGCGCCATGCGCCGGCCCTGGGACTGGAGGATGAGCAGCGGTGCGCCGTCGGGGGGCACCTCGGGCTGGCGCAGTCCCACCAGCGCCCCCAGGTCTTGCAGCGGGATCAGCTGCTCGCGGTGCTCGAGCTGGACGCGGGAGCGGCCCACGCGCAAGTCCGCGCTCTTCGCAGCGCGCGACGACTCCACCGCCACCATGGGAAGGCCGAGCTGGTGCTCGCCGCAGCGCACCACCAGCACGGGCGACGACCCCAGCTCTGCGGGCAGCGTGAGCACGAAGCGCGCCCCCTGCCCGGGCACGCTCTGCACCTCCACGTGCCCCTGCAGCGCCTGGATCTGGTTGCGCACCACGTCCAGGCCCACGCCGCGGCCCGAGAATTCGGTCGCCTCTGCCTTGGTGGAGAAGCCCGGCCGGAAGACGATCTGCTGCAGCTGCTGGGCGGTCATGTTGCCCAGCTCCTCGGCCGGCGCCAGCTGGCGGCGCAGCGCCGTCTCGCGGATGCCCTCGATGTCGAGGCCGGCGCCGTCGTCCGCCACCTCGATGAAGAGCATGTTGCCCTGCTGTTCGACGCGGATGGTGAGCGCGCCTTCGCGGTGCTTGCCGCGCGCCTCCCGCACCTCGGGCAGCTCGAGGCCGTGATCCACCGCGTTGCGGACCAGGTGGACCAGCGGCCCGCGCAGCTGTTCCAGCACGCGGCGATCGAGCGAGACCTCGGAGCCCACCACGCTGAGCTTGGCCAGCTTGCCGCTGGCCTTGCAGATGTCGCGGACGGCGCGGCGCAGCGGCTCCAGCACGGTGCGCACTGGCATGGTGGAGATGGCCTTGAGGCCGTCCTCCATCGAGACGACGATGTCCGCCGCCTCTTCGCCGTCGGCGGTGAGGGCGCGGCGCAGGCCCAGCATCAAGGCGCGCGCTTCCGCCGTCTCGGACTGGATGCCCAGGCGGTCGAGCTGCTGCAGCGCCTTGTCCAGATCGCGGCGGCGCTCGTCGATGCGCAGGCGCACCTCGCGCAGGCGCTCCACCTCGTGCAGCAACGCGATCACCTGGCGGGTGCTGACGCGCCAGCTGTCGCCGGAGGTGTCGTCGGACGAGGCCGCGGCCTCGGCTTCCTCGGCCGGCCGCGCCACGTTGGCCGCGAGGGTCGCGGCGGCGCTGGGCTTGTGCTCGCCGTTGGCCTTGCCGTTGGCGGCCGGCTTCTGCTCGCCGTTCGCCTCCGACTTGCGTTCCCCGTTGGCGGACGGCTTCACCTGCGCCAAGAGCGTGTAGCTGGGCGCAAGGTCGGGCAGGTCGCCCTTGTGCGCGGTGGCGCGCAGCCGCGCCATCCAGGTGTCCAGCGACTTGAGCACCGCGTCCGCCATCTGGGACGGCAGGGGCTGCGCCGAACCGCGCAGCGGCAGGACCACGTCCTCCATGCGGTGCGCGAAGTCCGCCAGCTCGTCCAGGCCCAGCGTCGCGGCGCTGCCCTTGAGCGTGTGCAGGCCGCGCGCCAGCTCGTCGAAGCGGGCGCCCTGCGCGGGCTCCTTCTCCAGCTCCATCAGGCTCCGGGTGACGCGCTCGTAGATCTCCTGCGACTCGTCGACGAAGCCTGTGAGCAGCTGCTCGAGAAGCGGATCCATGCTCATCGCTTCTCCACATTCCGGCGGTCCATCAGGCGGCCGAGGTCGAGCAGGCTCATCTGGCGCATGCCAGGCAGGGTGATCTCGCAGACGGCGCTGGAGGTGCGGGCCCGCGCCTCCTCCACTTGCGCGTGCGGCACGCCGGTGGGCTTGGGAATCCGCTCGCAGTCCACCGCCACCAGGCGGCCGAAACCGGGATCCACCACCAAGAGCACCGCGGGGTCCTCGCGCCAGCCGCGCCCGCCGAGCAGCGAAGCGAGGGAGAGCGCGGTGAGGATCTGCCCCTGGAAGCGGAGGATGCCGATCACGTGCGGCGGCGACAGCGGCACCGGCGTCACCATGCGCAGCGGCACCGCGGCGCGCAGCGCGGAGAGCGGGATGGCGTAGGTCTCCTCGCCGACCGGGAACTCGGCCACCCAGAGGAGGTTCTCGTCGACTGCCTCGGCCGGCCGCGGCTTCACCCGCTCGGCGCGGCGCTGGAGCAGATCGTTCAACTCGGCGGCGAAGCCGTTCTCTTTCAGCTGCAACTTCACTAGAGCCCTCGGGCGGAACGGAGAAAGGTCTGCGCGGAATCGCGGTAGAAGCTGACGGGCAGCGGCTCCGGCCCGGGTAGCACGTCGTGGGAAGCGAGACCCTCGGTGCGCTTGAGGACCTCGCGCATCAGCGAACTGGCCACGCTTTTTTCGCCCATGCGCACGTGCAGGAGCGCGCGCTCGAGGATGCCGGGAACGTAGTCCGGCACCTGGCGCGCCAGGTCGTCGAGCTCGCGCTCGGCCACCTTCTTGTCGCCGCGCTCGATGTGCACCAACGCGCGGAGGTGGAGCGCGACCGGCTCGGCCAGCGGACGGGCGCGAGCCGGCGGAGGCGGCAGCCGCTCCGCGGCCTTGAAGACCGGCGCCGGCGGTGGCGCCTTGGGCAGGATTCTGCCGTCGGGACGACGATAGATCTGCAGCTCGGCGGGTCCGGCGCGCACCAGCCCGGGCGGCGGCTCGGGGATGTCCATCGAACCGAAGAGCAGGGCGCCGCCCGGCGCCAACGCCTGCGCCAGGCGGCGCACCACGGCGCGCACGGCCTCCGGCGAGAAGTAGACCAGCACGTTGCGGCAGAAGATCAGGTCGAACTGGCCGGGCGCATCCTGCAGGAGGTTGTGCTCTTCGAAGCGGGTGACCTCGCGCACGCGGTCGTCGATCTCCACACGCTCGCGCGAGCTGTCCTTGAAGACCGGATGGAGCATGGGCCCGCTCGGCCTGCGCGACCACATGCCGTACTTGCCGGCGCGCGCGGCGACCAGGTTGCGCTCGAGCAGGTCGGTGCCCAGCACGTCCACGTTGACGGTGCGCGGCCAGGGCAACAGATCGAGCAGGCACGCGGCGATGGAGTACGGCTCCTCGCCGGTGGCGCAGCCCGCGCTCCAGGCGCGGATGGAGCTGCGGGGGCCCGCCGCCATCCAGCCTGGCAGGAGCTCCCCTGCGATCCAGCGGAAGTGCTCGGGGTGGCGGAAGAAGTAGGTCTCCCCGACCGACACCGCCTGGCAGATCGCGTGGATGACGCCCAGGTCGCGCTGTGCGGCGCGGACCAGCACCTGCTCGGGGGCCCCCAACTCCGCCGCCGCGCGGCGCACGGCATCGGGAAGGATGGCGTCCCGGGAGAACCCGGTCCACTCGGAGGCGCACTCGATCAGCCGATCGATCGCGGCATCGTCGTAGCGCTTCACCGCGTCCTCAGGCCGGCGGCGAGCGTGCGCAACATTTCCCGGGAGATGAGGGCGCGCGGATCGATCAGCGGCAGCGCGCCGCGGCTGGTGCGCGCCACGCCGAGGAGCGCGTCCCGCAGCGCGCCGTGCTCGGTGCCGCCGAGTTTCTCGCGCGGGGTGACGTCGCCCTCGGCCAGCTCCTCGGGGTCGCGAACGTCGTCCACGCAGATGGCCAGGCTGGCGCCGTCGCTCTCCACCACCACCAGCTTGCGTTCCAGCGCCGGGTGCGCGTGCTCGATGCCCAGGCGGCGGGCCAGGTCGAGCACCGCCACCGGCTCCTCGTGGAGCACGAGCATCTGCGAGAGGTAGGACGGGCCGAGCGGCAGCGGCTGGGTGGCGGCCTGGTGCAGCACGGTGCGCACGCACTCCAGCGGCAGCCCCAGCTCCAGCTTGCCAACCGAGACGAACAGCACCGCCACGTTGCCGGCGCGGGCCGCGGCGCGCGCCTCCTCCAGCACCCGCTCCACCAGGGGCAGCAGCTCCTGGGCTCGGATGGGCTTGGGAAGGTAGGCCTTGGCGCCATTCTTCAGGCAAGCCTCGGCGCGAAGCTTCTCGCTGGAGATGATGATGACCGGGATGCGCCGCATCGCCGGGTCGTCCTGGAGGTGGGCCAGCACCTCGTCACCGTCCATCTCCGGCATGGAGAGGTCGAGCAGGATGCCCGCAGGATCGATCTGCGGAACCTTGGCCAGCGCCTCGCGCCCGGTGGTGGCGGTGCTCAGAGCGTAATGGCCGGAGAGCGCCGCTTTCTCGAAGGCGAGCACCGCTTCGGAGTCGTCCACGAGCAGCAGGTGGGGGAGGCTCACCCCTCGCTCCCCAGGTACTTCTTGACCATCGCCTGGAGCTCGGGCCCCTTGATCGGCTTGCCCAGGAAGTCGGTGGCGCCGGCGTCATTGCCCTGCTGGCGCAGCTCGTCGCTGCGGTCGCCGGTGAGCAGCACCACCGGGAGCTGGGCGATGGCCGGGTCCTTGCGCACCTCGCGGGTGAAGGCGAGGCCGTCCATGCCGGGCATGTTCACGTCGACGATGGCGACGATGGGTCGGTTGGCGCGGACGATCTCCAGCGCCTTCGCTCCGTCCTCGGCCTCGGCCACTTCCACCGCCAGCGCCTTGAGAAAGAGCTTTGCGAACCCACGGATGGTGGGGCTGTCATCGACGATCAGGACGGAAGGCAAGTGAACCTCGGCAGAGGGGAACGCGGTGCATTCTGCCGGAAATTCTAAAGTTCACAAACATTCTCTTTTACCGCAGATCTATGGAATCAGGACGATTTTACCTACAACCGCGCCTGCCTGGAGGTCCTCGTGTGCGCGTCCCGCCTGCGTTAGCGGATAGGTTTTTGCAAGCACCGGACGCAGCTCACCCGACTCCAGCCGGGGTAGCGCATTTGCAGTGAAGTCCGCGACGAGCTTGGCTTTTTGTTCTGCGCTCCGGGCCCGCAAGGTGGAGCCGAGCACGGTCAGGCGCTGGCGCATCAGGGTGTTGATGTCGAGCGTCCCCTTGGTGCCGCCCATCGTGGAAATACAGCAGAGGCGGCCGTGCAATCCGAGCGCGGCGAGGTTCGCTTCCAGGTAGGCGCCGCCCACCAGATCGAAGATGAGGTCGGCGCCTCGTCCACCAGCGGCCTCCTTCACGGCCTGCGGAAGCCTCGAGGGCACTTCCTCGCGCGCGAGCACGTGCGTGGCCCCGAGCGCGCGGCAGGCCTCGTGCTTGGACGCAGAGGCGGTGGCGAGGATGACGCGGGCGATGCCGCGGCAGAGTTGGAGCGCGGCAGTGCCCACGCCGCTGGCGGCGGCGTGCACCACCACCGCGTGACCGGGCGCGAGCGCCCCCAGGGTGAAGAGGTTGAGGAAGGCGGTGAGGTACGCCTCGGGAACGGCCGCCGCTTCCTCGAACGAGAGCCGCGCCGGAATGGGCATGGCCTGCGTTGCCGGAACGCGCGCCTTCTCGGCATATCCGCCGCCGCCGAGGAGCGCCATCACGCGGTCGCCGCGCTTCCACCGACCGGCGGGATGTTCGACTTCGCCTGCGATCTCCAGGCCGATGGTGTCCGGATCTCCCGGCGGTGGCGAATACCGTCCGAGCCGCTGGAGGAGATCTGCGCGGTTGACGCCCGCGGCCCGGACGCGGACGAGCAGGTCGCCTTCGCGAGGTTGCGGATCGGGAACTTCGGCGAGCTCCATGGCCTCGGGACCGCCGGGCTGCCTCACTACGATGGCGCGCATACGGGCTCTATAGATCGAACGCGCGGTCGCGTCTAAGCTGCGCGCCGGATGCCGGCCCTCCGCATTTTCGACGACCGCCAGCGCGAGCTGATCTTCCTGCGTCCGCCACAGCGGATCGTCTCCCTGGTTCCCAGCGACACGCTGAACGTGGCGGCGCTCGGCGCCTTGCCGCGGCTGGTGGGGCGCACGCGGTATTGCGACGCGCCGGAGAGCATTCCGGTGGTGGGGGGCACCAAGGACGTGGAGGTCGAAGCGGTAGCGCGGCTGTCCCCCGACCTGATCCTCGCCAACCAGGAGGAGAACTCACGCCAGCACTTGGAGTCGCTGGCGCAGCTGGGACTGCCAGTGCTGGTCTCGTTTCCCAAGACGGTGGCGGAGGGTCTCAGCCATCTGGCCAGGCTGGCCAAGGTGCTGGACGCGGATGTGCGGGAGCTGCTGCGGCAGGGCTACGCAGCGGTGCGCGAGGCCGAAGAGGCGGCGCGCCGCAATCGCGCCCTGCGCGCTTTCGTGCCCATCTGGATGGAGCCGCTGATGACCGTCAACGCGCAGACCTTCGTCAGCGATGCGCTGCGCCTCGGCGGCGCCGGGAACGTCTTCGGCGATCGCCAGCGCCTCTACCCCTTGGCGGCCGACCAGGGCCAGGCCGTGCCGCGGCCGGTGGGCACCCGCGACACGCGCTATCCGCGCGTCTCCATGGACGAGGTGCGAGAGCGGGCGCCGGAGATCGTCCTCTTGCCGGACGAGCCCCATCCCTTCAGCGAGGCCGATGCCTCGATCTTCCGCTCGGCGCTGCCGTCCGGGGTGAAGATCGTGCGCTGTGGAGGCCGGGACTTCTCCTGGTACGGCGCGCAGAGCGCGTCCGGCGTTCCGCGCCTGCGTGCGCTGATCGATTCCCTCCGATGAAGGGCTTTCTGCTCGCCCTCGCGCTGCTCTCGACCCCGGCGCTCGCCTACAACGAGGCGGTGCACGCGATGATCACCGGGCGCGCTATCCGCGACGAGACGGTGCTGCAGCCTCCCTCGCAGGCCGATCTGGACGCCTTCCGAGTGCTGTTCTGGCAGCGCGCCATCGAGCATGCGGCCTTCGCGCACCGCTACCCCGACGTGGAGTCGTTCACCGCCTGGGAGTTCAAGCAGTTCCTCATGCTCGATCCTGCGGCCCGCGTGCACGGCTTCGATCGCACCCCCGACGACGCTGTGCCCATGCCACGCGGCAAGCTGCTCCAGGTGGCGAGCCGCTGGCCCGACGACGACGAGCGCAACCGCCACCGCTACCTGCGCGACCCGCGGACGCACGAGGTGGTGAAGGCCGCCGACGGCACGCCGATGCCCTACGATCCGGCCACCCTGGACTTCGGCAGCCTGACCGGCACCTCCAGCCAGGGCCACGCGCACTACGCGCTGGTGGATGGTCCCTTGAGCGACGACAGCGACGTGTTGAAGAAGGAGCCCTGGCGCTTCGCGGTGCCGCCGACGGCGCACGCGTACGGCGTGGAGTTCGTGCAGATCTACTCGGACCTCGCCGGGCTGGCCGCGCAGAGCGGACTGCCCTCGGCGAGGTGGCTGCAGGCGACGTTTGCCGGGGCAGCGTTCCATCACCTCGAGGACATGTGCAACCAGATCCACACCGTCCAGGTGGGGATCTACGATTTCTTCCGCGACGCGTTCGTGCAGTCGAAGCTGCGCGATCTGCGGACGCTGGGCGGCCTGCTCGGGAGGCGCCACTCGCTGGAAGAGATCGGCATCCGCCTGATCTCCAACCACCACCTGCTCTCCGAGGACTATTTCGCCAAGCACCTCGCCGAGGTGCACCTGGAGGAAGCGGACCAGCCAGATCCGGAGATCGCCAATGCCCCGGACCTGGCCCGCGCCATCATCGAGAGATCCAGCCGCGAGGCCCCGGAGATCTACCGCCTCACCTATCGTTTCAGCGCGAAGACCCTCCACGACGGAGTCTCCGGCCACGAGTACGACGGCGCCAACGGCGACGATCCCGACGCGTATGTTGCGCACACCGAGGAAGCCCGTCAGGCCATCCAGCAATTCGACATCATCGAGCTGCGCGGAGTTCGCCGCGCAGTCACGGCGGTGCGAACCTGGGAGCAGCGATTCCCGGGCGCCCCGCAGGATCCTGTGCCGCAGCTTCTGGCCTATCACGAGGCCGCAGCCAAGCGCCGCGCCAGCTACGTGCCGGCGGGCCCGAAGAACTTCGGCGTCGCCTGGGGCTACCCGACCGCGGCGGCGGCGCTGGTCGCTGCGCTGGGCGTCGCGGTGGTCGCCCTGGTACGCCGCCGTCAGGCGCGGATGAGCCCGGAAAGCAGCGCGTAGGCTTTGCGCGCGACCACGGCGCCTTCGCCCGCGACCTCGGCCTTGCAGAGCGCGCCGGCGACGGCGACATCGAATGCAGCCGCGGCTTCACAGACTTCCCCGCGCGCAATCGCAAACACCCGTTTGCGATCAGCGCTTCCGGTGCGCCCAGTCGCCTCGGCGATGTTGAGACACGCGCTGCTCGCAGCATTGAGCGCCTGATCCCGCAACCTCGGATTGGAAATGTCCGCACCGCGAACAAGCATCAGCAACTCCCGCGC
>Ga0136846_1214478_pt1 | contig 20101 bp, 15 predicted proteins | sample HopSoiMetagenom2_FD_96841 | JGI IMG/M metagenome (GOLD analysis project Ga0136846, IMG submission 96841) | Grasslands soil microbial communities from Hopland, California, USA - 2 Assembly 2016 (version 4) | ecosystem: Environmental > Terrestrial > Soil > Grasslands | place: USA: Hopland...
CGACGCCCGTACTCCTGACCCCGTCGACGGCCGGATCGAGCGGGACGCCGCCGGGAACCCGACCGGGGCACTGCACGACGGGGCCATGCGCCTGGTCGGCCGGCTCATCCCGGCCGCCAGCCCGGCCGAGCTGACCGCGGGCCTGCTGGCGGCGCAGGCCTACCTGCACTCGCTCGGCATCACCAGCTGGCAGGACGCCTGCGTCGGCGCGGCCGACGAGCTCGGCATCCCGGACGCTTTCGACACCTACCGGCGGGCCGCCGCCGACGGCTCGCTCACCGCCCACGTGACCGGCGCGCTGTGGTGGGACCGGGCCCGCGGCGTGGCCCAGCTGGAGGACCTGCTGACCCGCCGCGAGCAGGCCCCCGCGGGCCGGTTCCGGGCCACCTCGGTGAAGCTGATGCTGGACGGGGTGTGCGAGACCGGCACGGCCGCCATGTCGGCGCCCTACCTCGACCGCGACGGCCACTCCACCGGCCACAGCGGCAGCTTGTTCATCGCGCCCGACGAGCTGCGAGACGCCACCGGCCGGCTGGCCGCCGAAGGCTTCCAGCTGCACTTCCACGCGCTCGGCGACCTGGCCGTCACCACCGCGCTGGACGCGCTCGAGGCCCTCCCGGAGCAGCAGCGCCGGGACGGCCGGCATCACCTGGCTCACCTGCAGTTCATCGTGCCGCGCGACATGAACAGGTTCCGGGAACTGGACGCGGTGGCGAACTTCCAGCCGCTCTGGGCGTGCTCGGAGCCGCAGATGGAGGAGCTGACGCTGCCCTTCGTCGGCCCGGAGCGCGCCCTGTGGCAGTACCAGATCGGCGCGCTGGCGCGTCGCGGGGCCCGGATCGCGTTCGGCAGCGACTGGCCGGTGTCCACCCCCGACCCGCTGCAGGAGATGCACGTGGCGGCGAACCGGGTGCTGTCCGAGCGGCAGGGCCAGCCGGGCACGCCCGAATGCGACAAGCCGTTCCAGCTCGGCCAGGCGGTCCTGCTCGAGGACGCGGTGGACGCGTTCACCGCCGGCGTCGCCTGGGTGAATCACGCCGAGGACGTGACCGGGCAGCTGCTGCCCGGGATGCGGGCCGATGTGGCCGTGCTCGACCAGGACCTCTACTCCATGCCCGCCAGCAATATCGGGAGTACCTCAGTCGTCCTGACGGTCGCGGGGGGCAAGGTCGTAGCCGGCCACGAGGAATGAGGGGGGCGGGCCGCCGTTGAAGCTCAATGAGGCCGAACGAGATCGCCTCCTCATCTACCTAACCGCCGAGCTAGCGCGGACCAGGCGCCGCCGTGGCCTGCGCCTGAACGTCGTCGAGGCCACCGCCCTGGTAGCCGACGCCGTGTGCGAGGCCGCCCGCGACGGCAGGCGGCTGGCCGAGGCGGTGGACATCGCCCGTTCGGTACTCGGTGAATCCGAGGTCCTGCCGGGCGTGGTCCGGGCGGTGCCCGAGGTGCGGGTGGAGGCGGTGTTCGACGACGGCAGCCGGCTGGCGGTGGTGCGTGATCCGTTCCGGGCGGGTCCGGCCGCCTTCTCGGGGCCTGAGGTGGTGGAGCTGGCCGGGGAGGTCGTGCTGGAGGTGACCAACACGGCGGCGGTCCCGATCTCGGTGACCAGCCACTTCCACTTCTTCGAGGCCAACCCGCGGCTGCGCTTCGACCGGGCGGCGGCGTACGGCATGCACCTGGCGGTGACCGCGGGCGCGGCGGTGCGGTTCGAGCCGGGCGGCACCCGGCGGGTACCGCTGGTCCCCGTCGGCGGACGGCGGGTGATCATCGGGTTCGCGGGCCTGGTGGACGGGCCGCTGGACGAGCCGGGGGCCCGGGAGCGGGCCCTGGAGAAGGCCAGGGCCTGCGGATACCTGGACCTAGGGGTTTCATGAGCGCGGGCGACCTGATCGAGCTGGCCGACACCGGGCTGGTCATCCGGGTGGAGGCGGACGCGCAGCGGGCGGGCGACGAGTTCCGCACTGGCTTCGGGAAGACCGCCCGCGACGGCATGCACCTGCGCGCGGCGACGGCCACCGAGACCTGCGACATCGTGATCACCAACGTGACCCTGCTCGACCCGGTCCTGGGCGTGCGGACCGTCTCGGTCGGCGTGCGGGCCGGGCGGATCAGCGCGATCGGCCGGGCCGGGAACCCGGACACGCTGGACGGCGTCGACGTGGTGGTGGGCACCGGCACCACGATCATCCCCGGCGAGGGACTGCTGGCCACGCCGGGCGCGGTCGACACGCACGTGCACCTGCTGTCCCCGCGGGTGCTGGAGGCGTCGCTGTCGTCCGGGGTGACGACGGTGATCGGTCAGGAGATCGGGCCGGTGTGGGGCGTGGGCCTGAACTCGCCGTGGCTGCTGCGGAAGGCGTTCGCCGCCTTCGACCAGTGGCCGGTCAACGTCGGCTTTCTCGCTCGCGGCTCCTCCTCGGACCCGGCGCCGCTGGTGGAAGGGCTGGCCGCGGGCGGCGCGTGCGGCTTCAAGGTGCACGAGGACCTGGGCGCGCACCCGCGCTGCCTGGATACCGCGCTGACCGTGGCCGACGAGTACGACGTGCAGGTGGCGCTGCACACCGACGGGCTGAACGAGGCCGGCTGCGTGTCCGACACGCTCGCGGTGGCCGGCGGCCGGACCTTCCACGCCTTCCACGTCGAGGGCTGCGGCGGCGGGCACGCCCCGAACGTGCTGGAACTGGCCGGCCGGGCGGACGTCGTCACCTCCTCGACCAACCCCACGCTGCCGTTCGGCCGGGACGCGGTGGCCGAGCACCTGGACATGATCGCGCTGGTGCACGGCCTGGACCCGGCACGGGACTCCGCGCTGGCCCGGGACCGGATCCGGGCCGGCACGATGGCGGCCGAGGGACCGCTGCACGACCTGGGCGTCATCCCGATCACGTCATCCGACGCGCAGGGCATGGGCCGGGCCGGGGAGACGGTGCGCCGCACGTTCGGCCTGGCCGCGGTGATGAAACGTTCTTTCGGGTCTCCTGATGCTGATGACAACGAGCGGGTGCTGCGCTACCTGGCCAAGCTGACCATCAACCCGGCGGTGGCGCACGGGCTGGCCCACGAGGTGGGCTCGGTCGAGGTGGGCAAGCTGGCCGACATCGTGCTGTGGGACCCGGCCTGGTTCGGCGCCAAGCCCACGCTGGTACTGAAGGCGGGCGTGCCGGCCTGGGGCGCGACCGGCGACCCGAACGCGGCGATCGACATCGCCGAGCCGATCGTGCTCGGCCCGCAGTTCGGCGGCTGCGGCGCCACCCCGGCCGAGCTCTCGGTCATGTTCGTCGCCCAGGCCGCGATCGATTCCGGCGCCGGCCTGCCCGGTGTCCGCCGCCGCGTCCCGGTCCGCGCCACCCGTTCCCTGGGTCCTCGCTCGATGACCCGGCACGGCCGCCTGGGCGAAGTCCGGGTCGACCCCGCCACCGGCCGCACCACCCTCGACGATTCCCTGCTATCCGTCCCCGCCGCCGAGACCGTGCCGCTGTCCCGCCTCTACTTCCTGTAAGCCCGCCGCCCCCGTGTAAGCCCGCCGCCCCCGTGCTCCTGCCAGCCCGCGCCTTTACCTCCTGCCAGCCCGCGCCTTATACCCCCGTGCCAGCCTGCGCCTTATACCCCTTGCCAGCCCGCGGCCCCGCACACCGCACTTCGGATCTCATTGACCCCATGAACCCCAGGGATCCCATAAGCCCCGCGCCGACCCCGGTACCAACCGGCTCGATGCTCCATCGAGCCGGTGATAGCCGGCTCGATGCTCCATTGATCCGGTCCCGGTCAGAGCACGCGGGTGAGCAGGTCCAGGGCATTGCCGCCAAGGATTCGCTCGACATCGGCGGTCGGGAGACCGCGCTCCTCGAGCAGGCGGGCGAGGTCGGCGAGCTGGGGATAGCTGGTGAGGACGGGGCGGTAGTTGCCGTCCAGGTCGGTACCGATGGCCACCCGGTCCGGGCCGGCCGCCTCGGTGAGCCGGAGGATCTCCGAGCCGAAGTCGTCAAAGGAGCTGCTGGTGAAGCCACAGGGCCAGGCGCCGATCAGGCCGCCCCTGGCCGCGACTGCGGCGGCGTGGCCGGAGGTCATCAGCCGGGGATGGTTAGCGTCGGCACCGTCGTGGCCGAGCTGGCCGTGCGAGATGATCACTGGCTGGCTAGACGCCTCGAGCACGGCCATCGTGGTGTCGAAGCTGGCGTGCGCGCAGTCGATCACGATGCCCAGCCGGTTGCATTCGGCCACCGCGTCGCGGCCGAGCCGGCTCAGGCCTCCGTGCACCGGCGCCTCGGTCTGCACGTCGCCGAGCTCGTTGACCCGGTAGTGCACGAGGGTGAGCACGGTGACGCCGTCCGTGCGGGCCTCCTCCAGCCGGCCCAGGTCGCCGTCGAGGAAGTCACCGCCCTCGCAGCCCAGCAGCACCACGGTGCGTCCGTCGCGGGCGGCCCGCTCTAGGCCGGCCGCTGACGTGGCCACCTCGGCACCGGCCTCGGCGGCGGCCTGGCGGATCCCCGTCAGCTGACGGCGGTAGTCGGCGTACGCCTCGCCGGGCCGGAAGTCGCGGTGCGCGCGCAGCCCCTGGGCCGGGTCCGGCCGCAGCACGGCGAAATCCGCCACCGCGGACAGGTTCACCGCGGTCATGCCCGCGGCCTGGGCGGCCCGCACCGCGTCCGCGACGGCGGCCGGGCCCATCGTCGCGATCAGCTGATGCCTGGCCGGCAGCCCGGCCAGGAAGCACCGGCCCGCGTGCCCGTGCAGGTCGATCCGTGGCTCGCTCATGCTGGTCATCATGCCGCCTCCCGCCCGGCCACGGGTGCGCGGCTAGCCGATCTTGACCGGGGCGGTCTGGCCGGACCGCTTGACGATCCGGTCACCCGGTTCCAGCGTTTTCCACAGGCCGCCCCGCACCCGGACCTCCTTGACCGTGCCGTCGCCGAGCGTCACGGAGATCCGGTGGTACATGTTCTGGCCGTCCGGCGAGGATCGCTTCTTGCCGGTGACGACGCCCTCCCAGGCCTCGTCCCGGGTACGACTGCGCTTGAACATCATGCCTCCTGCCCTCGTTTCCCCCTCTCAGGGTGCCCGCGACCGTACCCGGCGGGCATCGGCCAGCTAGCTGATTCCGGCCGACAGACGGAGGAGGCGGACGGTCCGCCGATGAGACGATGACGGGGTGGAGTCCTGGGACACGGTCCAACTGGCTCAGCCCGTCCGGGGGCACTTCGATCTGGGCACCGGGTACCACGGGGACATGTGGCTGGACCTGGACGCACTGCTCCTGCGACCGGCCGGGCTGCGCCAGCCCGTCCGCTGGATGGCGGACCGGCTGCGGGCGCACGCGGTCGACGCGGTCTGCTGCCCGGTCGAAGGCGGCGCGTTCCTGGCCTACGCCGTCGCCGACCTGCTCACGGCGGCCTTCTTGCCCGGCTACCGGACGCCCGGCGCGACCGCCGGGTATCACCTGCCCTCGGTGCCCGGCAGGATCGCCGGGGATCACTCGCGCCCGGTACCCGGCGGGATCGGCGGCTGGTGGGTCGGCATCGTCGACGACGCGGTCAACGCGGGCACGGCGGTGGCGGCCTGCGTGGCAGCGATCCGGGCCCAAGGCGCGGTGCCCGTCGCGGTGACCTCATTGCTCGCCCTGGGCGACGCGAGCGCGGCGATCCCGGCGCGGCTGGGCGTGCCCTTCTACCCGGCCGCCACGCTACCGAGCCGCACCTGGCCCGCCGGGCGGTGCGAGCTATGCGCCAACGCCATCCCGCTCAGCCCAGCCCCACCTCCCTAAAGCCCGTCCCTGGAGGCCGGCCCCACGTCGCGAGCGCCCTCCGGGGCCGGGTGGTATTCCGCGAGGGTCAGCGCTCGCCGCCGGGCGGGCGGTCCAGTTCAGCGGCGGCCTGGGCGGCCAGGTTCACCATGCCGAGCTTGCCGGCTCGCCGCTGGACGTCCGCCATCTCGGCGATGCCCTGGGCGTGGCCGGCCCGCTGCTGGATGAGCGCCCGGGCCAGGTCAAAGCGGGTCCTGGTCTGCACGGCGGCGAAGTCGCCGTTCTCCGCGACCGCGCGGGCCAGGTGCTCGGCTGCCTGGGCCGGCTGGGCCGCGGCCAGGTGCGCCAGGCCGATGAAACGGTGCTTGCTGCCCAGCAGGACGGCCGGCCACCCGATCAGCACCACCGCGTCCTGGTGCTCGGTCAGCTGGCTGGCCAGGCTGCGCGCCCAGCGGCTCGCGTCGGCCGGGAACGCGCCGCGCAGGAGGGGATGGCCGAGCACCATCGTCGCGGCCGCCAGCGTCCCGATGCGCGAGGGACCGCGGGGCTGGTCCGCGAAGTCGTCCGTACGCGCGGCGACCTCGCTGAGCAGGCGGCTCGCCGCGGTGAGATCGCCGAGTTCGGCGTGAATGATCCCGGCCGCCAGAGACCACGTCAGCTCGTTGAAGGTGCCCACGGACTGCCCCGGCAACCCGGTGAGCACGTCGGCCAGGCCCTCGACCTGACCGGTCTCGTAGAGCTGCCAGCCGATCTGGGCCATCAGCGTCTCCTGGGCCTGGGATTCACCCCAGGCCTGGCTGACGGCGGCGGCCGCGGCCGTCTGCTCGCCGGCGGCGGCGAAGTCTCCCCGGGCGAGTGACAGCATCGCGTCGATGAGGGCCTGGCCGTAGCTGACGACGGGCGCGGGGTTCTGCTCGGCGAAGTCCCGGTACGCGCGCACGGCGGCCGGCAGCTCCAGCAGCCGCCCGGCGCGGATGAGGTCGACGACGCGGACGAAAAGGCCCTCGTTGATATGGAAGGCCGAACGGAACCTGATCCCGAGATCCACGATGGCCTTGTCGTATTCCAGCAGCTTGGCCGGGGATAGGTAATCCTGCAGGCCGCCCCGGACGCCGATCAAGATGTCGGCCCGGGCCGGGGAGTCGCCGGCCGCGGGAACCTGGAGGAGGGCGGCCCGGGCGAAATCGGCTTGCTCGCCTTCGTATTTGCGCTCGGCGATGCCGAGCCGCAACGCCAGCGTCGCCTGGACCTGAGCGCGGAGGATCACCTCACCGGGCGGCAGCCGCTCGAGCACCTCCCGGATCTGCTCCGTCAGCTGGTTTTCGTGAAGGCCGTAGCTCCAGGTCAGCCGCTCGAGGTGGATCAGCGCGATCGCCTCGCTGCCGGGCCGCCCGAGTCCGCGGGCCAGCGTGGCGGCCAGCCGCAGCACCGGCCGCGCCTCGTCCCAGCGACCGCCGAAGCGCAGCGCGTCGGCCTGGCGGATCAGCAGGTCGATGCGATCGGTTCCGGCCGAGTACCGGGCCGCGGCCGCATAGAACTCGGCCGCCGCGGCGAACGCGTAGTCCGCGACGGCCTGGTCGGCGGCCTGCCGGGCCAGGGCCACCAGGTCGGCCACGTCGACGAGCGTCTCGCCGGCGTCCAGGGCGTGCCGGGCCAGCCGTTGCGGATCGGCGCCCGGATCGGCTCGCAGCACCTCGAGGCACCGCGCGTGCAGCGCGCGGCGCTGCCCGGCCGGGCACACCGTGATGAGCGCGTCGATCCAGTTGTCGTGCTGGAAGCAGTACGCGGAGATCTCAGGGGCGAGAATCGGCCCGCGCTGGCGCTCGACGTCGAGGATCCGCTCGACCACCAGGACGGGCCGGCCGGTGACGCCCGCGACCAGGCCGGCCTCGATATACCCGCCGGCCGCGCACAGCGCCGCGGCGTACAGGACCTCGCGCACCTCCTCGGTCCGGCTCTGGATGGCGGGCTCGAGCAGGCGCAGGCCCTCGGCCTCGAGCTTGCCGACGGCCCACGAGGCGGCGTTCGCCGTGCCGCGCGCGGGCGCCTGCACCTTGGTGAAGGTGATCAGGTGCGGACGGCCGCCGGTCCGCTTCAGCACCTGCTCGACGATCTCGGGCGGCGGTTCGGCCCCGGTCTGCTCCCGGATCAGGCCCGCGGTCGCGGCCGCGTCCAGCGGCGGCACCTCGATGGGAACCACCACGTCGGGGGCGGCCCGCCCGCCGGCCTGGTCGCTGTAGGGACGGATCGGCGAGTTCTCCTCGAGTTCGTCCCGGCGTACCGCGGCGATGATGCCGACGCTGCTGGCGCTGACCCGCCGGGCCACCTCGACCAGGAGATGATCCGAGCTCGCGCCGCCGCGGTGGGCGTCGTCGATGACGAGCACCAGGGGCCGCCGGGCGGCCACGTGATCCAGCAGCGCGGCGACGGCCGCGGCCACCTCGCCGGGGAAGAGCCTCCCGGTCAGGTCGCCGTCGTCGTCGGCCAGCAGGATGTCATCGAGGATCCCGGCGTGCCGCACCAGGCCCGCGGGTACCAGTTCGGTCCGGCGGAGCATGACCCACAGCGGCGCGAGCAGGCGACGCCAGCCCCGGTAACCAGCCTCGCCGCGGTCAAGCGCCACCCACTCGGTCCCGAGGCCGGCCGGATGGGCGGCCAGGGTCTCGACCAGCAGGCGCGACTTGCCGATGCCGGCCGGCCCCAGGACGAGCGCGACCCCGCCCCGTCCCTGCCGCACCTGGTCGAGGAAGCCGCCGAGTTCCGCTGCCTCGCGGTCGCGGCCGTAGAAAGCCCCCGGGCTGGCAGCCGGCGGCGGCCGGCCGGCGGCGGGCCGCAGCCTGCCTTCCTCGGTGAGCCGGATGAGTCCCTCGACCCAGGCCAGCCAGACGTCGTCCAGACCCGGGCCGGCCCGCCACTTCGCCACCATGGAGCGAGCCGCCGATACGCCGAGCTCATCCAGGGCGGTGACCACGCGGGCCAGCCACGTCCGCGGGTCGGCGACGAGGCCGGCGGCGGATCCGGTCTCGCCGCTACCGGTCCCGGTGGCAGCCGGGCCGCGCCCCCGGGCGGTGGACTCGAACGCGTCGCGGCCCGCGCCCTCGAGGCCGAGTGCGTCGGCCAGCAGGCTGACGGTTTCCTTGCGAGGCTTCCCGACCAGCCCGCGCTCGAGATCGCTGACGGCCCGCTCGCTGAGCCCGGCCGCCTCCGCGAGGTCGTGCTGCGTCATCCGGGCGCCCGTTCGCTCCTGCTTGAGCAGCATGGCGAAGGAACTGCCGGATTGCTCTGCCATCACCACCTCCCCGGGACCAATCCCCGCGCGGCCTGCGCGTAGGAAGCCGTCTCGCTCATCTGCGCCCGAAACTGTGGGTAATTCTGTGGCTTTTCCTTCATGGTAGTCCCGCGATGTCCCGCTTAGAGTCGTTTCTGGAGTCCTGGATTCGCGCTATCGGGTGGGTGCAGGCACGGAATTGGCGGCCCGCCCGAGCCGCGAAAACAAGGACACCGAATGCGGACACGACGCGCGGCGGTGCCTTTTCGGCGAGACGCGAGATCGTTTTCGGGATTCGGCCAGTCAATGCCCCAGGGGGGGAGTGCGGCCGGGCGTCCAGCGGGCGTCCGGCCGCAGGGCTTTACTCGGCCGGATGTACTCCACGGGGGGTAGCGGCCGTACCGCGGATACGGTAGGCGCGGTTACACCGCCGGGCGGACGATTTCCGGGTCCGGCCCGGCCTACGGTGCTGAGGTGGATGTGGTCTCAGCGGTACAACGGCTGGCCGGCGGGCGGCGCGGGGATCTGGTGCTGGCCGCGCTGGCGGTCGTGGTCCAGGTCGGCGGCACCGCACTGGCCGCGCGGCACCAGGCCGATGTCAGGACGCTGGACGTCTGGGGGTACCTGCTGCTGGCCGCGGGCCCGGCCGCGCTGCCCGCCCGGCGCCGGCGGCCGGTGGCCGTGCTGGCCGCGGCGTTCGCCGCGACGCTGGCCTACTCGCTGCTCAGCTATCCGGGCGGGCCGATCTGGCTGGCGCTGATCGTCGCCTTCTTCACCGCGCTGATCACCGGCCACCGCCGGGCCGCCTACGGCTCGCTGCTGGCGGGGTACGGGTCCTTCCTGTGGCTGACGGCGCTGGCGGCCGGCCGCCCGGGACCCTCGGCCGGGGTGGCGGTGGGGCTGGCCGCGTGGCTGCTATTCCTGCTGGCGGGGAGCGAGCTGATCCGCAACCGGCGGGCCTTCACCCAGGCCAGCAGGCAGCGGGCGGTCGAAGAGCAGCGCTCGGCGGACGAGGCGGACCGGCGCCGGGCCAGCGAGGAGCGGCTCGGCATCGCCCGGGAACTGCACGACGTGGTGGCGCACAGCCTGTCGCTCATCAACGTGCAGGCGGGCGTGGCGCTGGAGTTGATGGACCGCAGGCCGGAGCAGGTCAGGACCGCGCTGACCGCGATCAAGCAGGCCAGCCGGGACGCGCTGGCCGACGTCCAGTCGGTGCTCGACGCGCTGCGCCGGCCCGGTGAGGAGGCGCCGCGAGCGCCCGCGCCGAGCCTGCGGGACGTCGCCGGCCTGATCCAGCGGGCCGAGGCGACCGGCCTCACCGTCGACACCCAGGTCACGGCGGACCTGACGGGACTTCCGAGCGGCACCGACGCGGCCGGGTACCGGATCGTGCAGGAGGCGCTGACCAATGCGGTGCGGCACGCGCACGCGTCCCGCGTCCGGGTCCGCATCGCCGGTCAGGACGGTGACCTGGTCATCGTGGTCGACGACGACGGCGACGAGCCGCCCGGCGATCCGGCCGCCGGCCGCACCGGCAGCGGGATCCGCGGCATGACCGAACGCGCCGCCGCCCTGGGCGGCCAGTTGGTCGCCGGGCCCAAGCCGGGCGGCGGCTTCGCCGTCCTGGCCCGGCTGCCATTGGGAGCCCGATGATCCGGGTGCTGCTAGCCGATGACCAGGCGCTGGTCCGGGCCGGGTTCGCCGCCCTGCTCGGCGCCCAGCAGGGCATCGAGGTGGTCGGCGAGGCGCCCGACGGCGCGGCCGCGCTGCGGCTGGTCCGGGAACTGACCCCGGACGTCGTGCTGATGGACATCCGGATGCCCGGGCTCGACGGGCTGCAGGCCACCCGCCAGATCGCCGGGGACGAACGGCTGGCGGACGTGCGGGTGGTCATCCTGACCACCTTCGAGCTGGATGAGTACGTGTTCGAGGCGCTGCGGGCCGGGGCCAGCGGCTTCCTGGTCAAGCACACCGAGCCGGCCGAGCTGGTGCGGGCGGTGCGGGTGGTGGCGACCGGCGAGGCCCTGCTTTCTCCCGGCGTCACCCGCCGGCTGATCAGGGAGTTCGCCGACCGGGCCAAGGCACCGCCGCCGCCGGCTCAGCTCGACGCACTGACCGAACGGGAACGGCAGCTCGTCGGCCTGGTAGGAGAAGGCCTGTCCAACGAGGACATCGCCGGGCGCCTGGTACTCAGCCCGGCCACGGTGAAGACCCACGTCAACCGGGCCATGATGAAGCTCGGCGCGCGCGACCGGGCGCACCTGGTCGTCTTCGCCTACGAGGCCGGGCTGGTCCGGCCGGGCTGGGCCGCTCGGTAGCAGGGTCTGGCCGCCGCGATACCGCGACCGCGGTAGGGCAAGTGCCCGCGGCTGGCCGGCGACGCAGGCGGGACCCGGAGCCGACGATCGGGGCATGACCGAACTACAGACCAGAACCGACGTGGCGGTCCGCGCCGAGCACGCGACCAAGGTGTACGGCACCGGGACCACCGCGGTGACCGCCCTGGACGACGTGAGCCTCGAGTTCCCCGCCGGGCAGTTCACCGCGATCATGGGCCCGTCCGGGTCCGGCAAGTCGACCCTGCTGCACTGCCTGGCCGGCCTGGACACCCTGACCTCGGGGAAGGTTTTCGTCGGCGACGCCGAGCTGGGCCGCCTCACCGACCGGCAGCTGACGCTGCTGCGCCGGGACCGGATCGGCTTCGTGTTCCAGGCCTTCAACCTGATGTCGACGCTGACCGCCGGGGAGAACATCACGCTGCCGATGACGCTGGCCGGTGCCGCACCCGACCGGGACTGGCTGGCGTCCGTGATCGAGCGCACCGGACTGGCCGGGCGTCTCGGGCACCGGCCGGCCGAGCTCTCCGGCGGCCAGCAGCAGCGGGTCGCGGTGGCCCGGGCGCTGGCCTCGCGGCCGCAGATCGTCTTCGCCGACGAGCCGACTGGCAACCTCGACTCCCGCAGCGGCGGCGAGGTGCTCGGGTTCCTGCGCGGGGCCCGGGAGGAGTTCGGCCAGACGATCGCGATGGTCACCCACGATCCGGTCGCGGCCAGCTTCGCCGACACCGCGGTCTTCCTGGCCGACGGGCGGGTCGTCGGCGTCCTGGACCGGCCGACCGCGGCGGGAGTGCTCGACTATCTCGCGAACCTGGAGACAGCGCACCCGGAGGAAGGCCGATGATCGCCGTCACCGCCCGGAGCCTGTGGGCGCACCGGCGCCGGCTCATCGCCACCATGCTCGCGGTGGGCCTCGGCGTCGCGTTCCTGGCGGGCACCTTGCTGCTGAGCGACACCCTGCGGGCCAACTTCAGCCGGCTCTTCACCCAGGCCGACGCGGGCACCAACGTGGTCCTGCGCAGCGCGACCGAGATCACCTCAGGGCCCGGGGGTACCCGGGCCGGCCTCGACGCGAGCCTGCTGCCGCGGGTACGGAGCGTGCCCGGCGTCGCCGACGCCCAGCCCGACCTGGAAGGCTACGGGCAGCTGACGGGCCGGGACGGCAAGCCGATCGGCGGCAACGGGCCGCCCACCGAGGCGGCGAACTGGATCCCCGACCTGGCCCTGAACTCCTACCGGCTGGTGGCGGGGCGCGCCCCGCGGGCCGGCGACGAGGTGGTCATCAACCGCGGCGCGGCCACGGCCGGGCACCTGACGGTGGGCGAAACCACCACGCTGCTGACGCCGCAGCCGCTGCGGGTGCACATCGTCGGCATCGCCACCTTCGGCACCGCCGACGGCTACGGGACGGCCACGTTCACCGGGATGACCCTGCCCGCCGCGCAGCTGCACCTGGCCGGAAGCGGTTCGGCCAGGCTGACGCAGATCCTGGTCCGGGCGGGCCCGGGGGTCCGGCCCGGAGAGCTGGCGGCCCGGCTGCGCGCCGTGCTGCCCGGCGGGGTGCAGGCCATCACCGGGACGCAGCTCGCGGCCGAGAACCTGGACGCGATCAACAGCGGCTTCCTCGGCTTCCTGTCCACTGGCCTGACCGCATTCGCCGGGGTCGCGCTGCTGGTCGCGGCGTTCAGCATCTACAACACGTTCTCCATCCTGGCGGTTCAGCGCGGCCGGGAGACCGCGCTGCTGCGCGCGCTGGGCGCCTCGCGGCGCCAGCTCGCGCTGGCGGGACTGGCCGAGACGCTGGCGATCGGCATCGTCGGCTCGGCGGCCGGGTGGGCCGGCGGTATCGGCATCGCCGCGCTGCTCAAGGCGGTCTTCGACGGGTTCGGCTTCGCGCTGCCCGCGGGCGGCCTGGTCATCAACGCCGCCAGCGCGATCGTCGCGGTGACGGCCGGAGTGGTGGCTACCGTGCTGGCGGGGCTGGTACCGGCGCTGCGCGCGTCCCGGCGGCCGGCCCTGGCGGCCCTGCGTGAGCACGCGGCCGAGCCGGGGCGGGTATCCCGTACTCGTTCGGTAGCCGGGTTGGTGGTGGTGGCGGCCGGGGCGGCGGCCGTGATCGCCGGTGCGGCCGGCGGCGGTGAGGGCATGACCGCGGCTGGCGCGGTGGGGACGCTGGCCGGGTTCATCGTCCTCGGCCCGGTCGCGGTCCGTCCGGCCGCGTCCGTGCTGGGCGCCCCGGCCGCGGCCCTGCGCGGCCTCGGCGGGCGGCTGGCCCGCGACAACGCGCTGCGCCACCCGCGGCGCACCGCCGCCACCGCGGCCGCCCTGATGATCGGCGTCGCCGTGGCCACCATGTTCACCGTGCTCGGGGCGTCGCTCAAGGCCAGCGCGGCGCACGGGGTGGACCGCACGCTGACCGCCGACCTGGTGGTCGACCAGGGCGGCTACGGCGGGCGGGCTGGGCTGGCCGGCTTCAGCCCGCGGCTCGCGGACCGCCTGAGCCGCCTGCCCGGGGCCGGGACGGTGACTGCGCTGAGCCGGGGCAGCGTGCTGCTCGGCGGCCAGTCGCAGACCATCACCGCGGCCGACCCGGGACGCATCGGCGCGGTCCTGAACCTCGGGGTCAGCGCGGGCTCGCTCGGCGCGGTCGACGCCGGGTCGTTCGCCGTGTCGTCAACCGTGGCCGCGGACCGGCACTGGCGGGTCGGCCGCACAGTGCCAGTCGTGTATCCCGACGGCAGCACCGCGCGGCTGCGGGTCGCGGCCATCTTCGGCCATCCCGACGTCACCGGCGACTACCTGTTCGCCCTGTCCGGGTGGCGGCCGCACGCTGGCCAGGCGCTGGACGGCACGATCTTGATCAGGCTGAAGCCGGGTGTTACCGCGGGCCCGGCTCGGGCGTCGGTCACCGCGATCACCGCGGCGGCGGGTCAGCCGCGGGTGCAGGACCGGGATCAGTACCTGGCCAGCGCGACGAGCGGGGTGAACACCATCCTCGGCCTGGTCTACGTGATGCTGGCGCTAGCCATCGGAATCGCGCTGATGGGCGTGGCCAACACCCTGTCGCTGTCCATCCACGAGCGGACCCGCGAGCTGGGGCTGCTGCGGGCGCTGGGGCAGACCCGGGCTCAGGCCCGGGGCATGATCCGGTGGGAATCGGTGATCGTAGCGGCGTTCGGCACCGTGGGCGGCGTGATCCTGGGAACGTTCCTGGGCTGGGCCGTGGTCCGTTCGTCCGGCCGGGCCACGCTGGGGGCGTTCGCCGCGCCGCCGCTGCAGCTGGCCCTGTTCCTGGTGCTGGGGGTGCTGACTGGCGTCCTGGCCGGGATCCGGCCGGCCCGGCGGGCCGCCCGGCTGAACGTGCTGACCGCGATCGCGGCCGCCTGACGGCGGCTCCGGACGGGAGCGGGGCGTTTCCGCGGAAACGCCCCGCTCGCCGTCGTTACAGGTTGCCGTCCTGGCGGCTGTAGAACGGGACGGCGTTCTCGACGCCGATCACGTTCGACGGCGCCCGCATCAGCCACTGCTCGGCGTGCGTCCCGGGGTTGAACCACAGCAGCGAGTTGCTGCCGACGCAGCTGGTCGGGGCCTGGACCAGCAGCCGGGAGCCGCTCGCGGTCAGCACCCGGTTGTCGCCCTGGGTATGCGGCACCTTGACCAGGCTGATCGAGCCGTTGCGGGCCTGCTTGAAGATCTGCAGCACTCCGCAGGGCCCGGCGGCCTGCAGGTACAGCCCGCTGGACAGCGACCATGCGTCGAGGTCGCCCAGGTCGCGGCTGCTGGGGCTGCGCCGCGGCGTCAGCGCGGCGGGCCGCCCGCCACCCAGCGGGGCCAGCCAGAGCTGGGGCGCGGCCGCATTGGGCGGGGCGCAGGACGCCAGGATCGTGCTGCCGCTCCACCACCGGACCGGGTTGCAGGTGTTCGCGCTCGTCCCGGGCACAGGCAGCTTCCTGATCAGGGCGCCACCGTTGCTGACCAGCTTGAGGCCGGAGCTGGTGCCGGTGACGAACGCGGCTCCCGACGGCTCGTACAGCACCGCGCCGTCGGCGGAGGAGCCGAGCGGCCGGGTCAGCCGCCCGGACAGGCTGTACCGGGCCAGGATGGTCCGCGAACCCGACAGGCGGCTGGCCACGATGTTCCGGCCGCCCGGGGTGGTGTACCCGGTCGGCGTCGCGCCCCCCGGCAGGGCGAAGGTGGTCGCCTTCCCGGTGGCCAGGGTGAGCTGCTCGAGGCCGCCCTTGCCCGAGATGATCTGGAACAGGGCGCGCTTGCCGTCCGGTGACCAGGCCAGCAGCTCCGGCGCGGTCCGGTGGTCCGGCCAGGCCGCCAGCTTGTAAGTGGCGCCGCCCGGGCTGATCAGGTACAACGCCACCGGACCGGTTTTGCCGCCCTCGGGCGCCGCGGTGGTGTACTGCGTCAGCACCCAGCCGGCGCCGACGTGGCGCCACGGCACGCCCGCCCGGCCGGTATCGCCGGCGGGCTGGGCCGAGGCCACGCCGGCCAGCGTCCCGGCGGCGAGCAAAAGGACGGTCAGCAGGGCAGTCAAGAGAGCGGTCAAGTGGGCACGGGTTAGTCTCATGTTCTCAAAGACGCCCGCGCCACCGGGCCGGTTGCGGCGGTCCGGGATTATTCGATGCCGGCGGGCACCCGTTCGGCCGGACGGAGCGGGGTGGCGGGCCGCTCACTGGCGGGGCTCTCAGCGACCGGCCCGCGGAACGGGGCGGCGAGGGCGGGCCAGATGCAACGGCGGTGGCGAACCAGTGCGGCGATGGCGATGGCGCCGTAGACAGCGCTCAGGATGAGACGGGCGTGCTCACCGGGCAGCACGTACTGCACCGCGAACAGGCCCAGCAGGGTGAACGCCAGCCCGCGCGGGAAGCGCAGGGTCAGCAGCGCGGCCACCCCGAGCAGCGCCTGGGCGGCGGTCAGCAGGAACTCCTCGGTCTGCCGTCCGTCCAGCGGCAGCGCTGTCCCGCCGCCGCCGATCAGGTAGGCCAGCGGCAGGCTGCCGACCAGCAGGGTCCACTGGTTGACCTTGCTGGAGATCAGGGTGCCGATGGCGTCGGAGCCCTTGCCGTGCACGGCGAACAAGATGGCCACGATGAACTCCGGGGCCTCCGAAGCCAGCGGGGCGACCCACTGCACCAGCAGGAACTTGTTGATGCCGAGCTGGGTGCCGGTCGTGATCAGCGAGTTGGCGAACGGCTCGGCTGAGGCCACGATCACGGCCGCGGCGAACACGAACATCGCGATCACCAGCCGCCGCCGCCCCCGGTCGGGCAGGCCGCCGATCCGGGCCGCCTGCCCGACCAGGTCCGGTTCTGACGCCTCGGCCTGGGATGCCTTCCACAGGTAGAAGACGAAGAAGCCGAGCAGCGCGAAGCCGAGGATCAGGTTGACCTCGCCGGTGATCGGGGCCACGAACCCGACGATGGAGGCGATGAGCAGGAACCCGAGTTCCATCCGGTACCCGGACTCGAGCACCAGCTCCCGGACGCCGCGCCCGGACCGGCGGGACGCCACCCACAGGGCGGTGAGCACCACCACCGGCCAGCCCAGCCCGAGCAGCAGCCGGTTCGACCCGGTCATGTTGGCCGCCGCGTACTGCACGTAGTCCGGCTTGTGGCCGGCGGTGTAGGAGAAGTACAGGTCCACCGCGTACTCGGGCAGCACCGCGATGATGGCCAGGATGGCGATGGCCAGGGGGCCGGAGATGTCGACCCGGGCCGCTTCGGCCGCCCACGCCAGCAGGAAGGAGGCGGCCACGATGGCCGCCCCGAACGCCAGCAGGCCGAGGGGCGCCGATGGGTGGACCCCGCTCAGGCGCAGGGACAGGGCGGGGACGGTCAGCGCAGCGCACAGCCCGATAGGCCGCGCCAGCTTCGAAGACACGAAGATCCTCCGGAACGGACGCGCTGCCGGCACCGGGAAGACCAGGGGGCACCCGGCCAGACAGCTCAGCTGGCCGAAGGTCTCGCCCACCCTGGGTTGGGCCCTGTCACCGGAGGGCTGCGGAGCCCTCAGCATGTCGACGACAGGTCGCCGGACTACTCCCCTTCAGACACTTTGAAGTCCAGCTAACGTTTTGTTGATTACGCAACTGACAAGTCATATTGTGAGACACACCACCTCGTACCAGCGAAGCAGACTGTGATCATGCTGAACGCGCCTACGCCAGCCAACACGGAGCCAGCCAACACGGAGCCGACCGCGACCGAGCCCACGCACCTCCAGCTTCGTTCGGCCGCGGCGACGTTCGCCCTGCTCGGCAGCGCACCGCGGCTGCACCTGGCGTGGCTGATGGCCCACGAGACGTCGGACGTCGGCACCCTGGCCCGGCGGGTCGGGCTGAGCATCCCCAGCACCAGCCAGCACCTGGCCAAGCTGCGGCTGGCCGGCATCGTGACGGCCCGGCGCGAGGGTCGCCACACGTACTACACGATCGAGGATCCGCACGTCCTGGCCATGCTCGACCAGGTCTTCGGGCACATCGCGCCGGACGGCACGCTGGCCCCTGACCCCGTGATCCCCCGGCGCAGGCCCGCTCAGTAGCGCAGGCCGGCTCAGTAGCGCAGGCCGGGGAAGGCGACCGGGCTGCGATGCCCGGCGCGGTCCACGGCGCGCAAGCCGAACTGGACGTTGTCAACGCGGGCGGCGCCCGGTCAGCGCCACGAGGCGGTCGATGAGGGGCGCGTCGGCCCCGACCTCGGCCGGCGGGGCGAACATGCCAGCCGGCGTCCGGTCCACGATGGCCTGGGCCAGCGGGTAGATGGCCGTCACCGCGGCCGTGGGCAGCGGCTTGGAGTAACCGATGGCTGTGCCCAGGTCCCAGGCGTGTATCACCAGGTCCAGCACCATCTCTTCCAGGTACTCCACCGCCGGGGCCCGACCGCGGGTGATCTCCACCGAGCCGGCCAGGGCGCCGTCGGCCCTGACCGCCGCCGCCGACAGGGCCGCCGCCTCGTCCCAGCCGGGAACGAGGAAGGTACCGTCGCGTCCTGGAGGCTCCCATCGAGCCGCTACCGCCGCCCCGGCGGCCGCCATGCCCAAGCCGTCGAGCAGCGGCCCGGCCCAGCGGTGCTCATCGACCAGGTGCCCGGCCAGGTCGGCCACGGTCCACTGGGCGTCCGGGGTGCCCAGCGGCCACTGGTCCTCGCCCACGGCGTGCATGCGCTCGGTGAATGCCGCCTGCGCGGCGAGAAACGTCTCAATCAGTTCGTCGTCGGTCATGTGAGCACTCCTTAGCCCAGGACGAGGACGATGGCGTGCAGGACCAGCCCGACGCTCGCCCCCACCACCGTGCCGTTGATGCGGATGAACTGCAGGTCACGGCCGAGGAGCAGTTCCAGCTGGCTGGACGTCTCGGCGGCGTCCCAGCGCTCGATGGTCCCGGTGACCAGGCCGGCCAGGTCGTCGTGGAAGTGGTCGGCAACGGCCCGGGCACCCGACTCCACCATCCGCTCCATGCCCTCGTGCAGGCGGTCGTCGGACTCCAGGCGCCGCCCGGTCGCCACCAGCACCTCGGCCAGCCGGCGGCGCAGCTCGGACCGCGGATCGGCGGCCTGGGTCCGCAGGGCCTCCTTGACCTTCTGCCAGATCGACGAGGACCAGTCCCGCAGCAGGGGGCTCCCTAGCACGTCCTGCTTGAGGCGCTCCCCCCGCTCGCGCAGCTCCGGGGAGGTTTCGAGCCGGTCGGGCAGCCCGGTGATCCACGCGTCGAACTGGTGGCGGGTCTCGTCGCCGGGATCGGCGGCCATCGCCACCAGCCGCTGGCGCAGGCGGTTGTACATGCGGTCGAAGACCCGCCGGTACAGCGTGTCGGGTACCCAGCGGGGGGCCTCGCCCGCGAACAGCTGGCGCAGCTCGTCGTAATGGTCGCCGAGGTAGCCGTCGGCCGCGGACACGATGGTGTTGAACAGGTCGGCGTGATGGCCGCCGGCGATGAGGACCCGCAGCGCCCGCCCGGCCAGCGGCGCCACCTCCACGGAGCCGGCCGCCCGGGTCAGCTCGGCGGTGAGGACCTGCTGGACGTCCTCATCACGCAGCGCCTCGGCCACCCTGACCACCAGGCCCGCGGCCTGGCCGGCGAACCGGGCGGCGTTGGCCTGGTCGGCCAGCCACGCGGCCAGCCGGGACACCAGGCGGGCGGAGCGGATGCGCTCGGCCAGGACGTCCCCGTTGAGGAAGTTCTCCACGACGAACTGGCCGAGGGTGGCGGCGAACTGGTCCTTGCGCTCGACGATCAGCGCGGTGTGCGGTATCGGCACGCCCAGCGGGTGGCGGAACAGGGCCGTTACCGCGAACCAGTCCGCCACGCCGCCGACCATGGCCGCCTCGGCGCCCGCCTGCACGTAGCCGAGGAAGGTTCCGTGGGCTCCGGCCGCGGTCACGGCCACGAACAGCGCCGTCACCGCGGCGAGCAGGGCGGTGGCGCGCCGCCGGGCGACGGCCAGCTGCCGGACCCGCACATCCACCGGCCCGCGGTCAGGCGCGGACACCGGTGACGCGGACGTCGGCGCGGCAGGTTCCATCGGGCAGCCCCCCGGGGCGAGTGGTTCTCGTGGTGCTATCAGCGAGTCAGGCCCAGTCTGGCAGGAGGATCCAGCGATTCCACCGAGGGACAGCCGGTCATGGCGCCAGGCCCTTGAACAGCTCGGCGTAGTCGTAGGCGACCTCGGGGTTCGCGCGGATCCGCTCGTCGATCATCGCGGCGTCCGCGCCGACGAGGATCCGCCAGGCACCGGACAGGACCCCGTC
>Ga0136846_1224208_pt1 | contig 20098 bp, 22 predicted proteins | sample HopSoiMetagenom2_FD_96841 | JGI IMG/M metagenome (GOLD analysis project Ga0136846, IMG submission 96841) | Grasslands soil microbial communities from Hopland, California, USA - 2 Assembly 2016 (version 4) | ecosystem: Environmental > Terrestrial > Soil > Grasslands | place: USA: Hopland...
CCGCAAAGGTGTCAGACACCACCGCGAGCACCGCACCCGCCCCGCGGGAGAACGCGGTGTCTGACACCCGCCCGCACCCCGGAGCGACAGCGCAACCCGCAAAGGTGTCAGACACCACCTCGAGCACCGCAACCGCCCCGCGGGAGAACGCGGTGTCTGACACCGGTTCGGCGCGGAGGCGCGGATGAGGTTCGAGGACGCGTTGTCCGCGCCGGGCTTCGGCGCGATCGCGGAGTTCAAGCGGCGGTCGCCGTCGGCCGGGGACCTGCGGCCGGACGGCGACGTCGGGCAGGTGGCGCGCGCCTACGAAGCGGGCGGTGCACGCGCGATGTCCGTGCTCGTCGACGAGCGCTTCGGCGGCACGTGGGACGACCTGCGGGCCGCGCGCGCGGCCACGACGCTACCGCTGCTCGCCAAGGGCTTCTTCTCGACACCCGCGAACCTGGAGGAGGCGCGCGACGCCGGCGCCGATGCGGTGCTGCTCCTCCTGCGCGACCTCGACGACTCCACGGCGGAGGCGCTGCTGCACGTCGCACGCGCGCTCGGCCTCGACACCCTCGTCGAGGCACACGACGGCCACGAGCTCGCGCGCGCCGCGCGGCTCGGCGCGCCGGTGATCGGCATCAACGCCCGCGACCTCTCGACCTTCTCCATCGACAGGAGGCGGCAGCTCGAGCTGGTCGCAGCTGCCCCGCGCGATCGCGTCGTGATCGCCGAGAGCGGCATCGCGACCCGCGCGCAGGCGGCGGCCGCGGAGCTCGCAGGCGCCGGCGCGATCCTCGTCGGCTCCACGCTGATGCGCGCCGCCGATCCCGGCGCGAAGCTGCGCGAGCTCGTCTCGCGCCCCCTCGTCAAGGTGTGCGGGCTGACGCGCCAGGAGGACGTCGACGCCGCCGTCGACGCCGGCGCCGACCTGGTCGGGTTCATCCTCGCGGCCGAGAGCCCACGCCGCGCCCTGGCGCTGCTCGACGCGCCCGACACGGTCCTGCGTGTCGCGGTCTTCGTCGGCGACCGCGAGCAGACCGACGCGGACCTCGTGCAGTTCTACGGCCGCGAGAACGGCCACCGCTCCCGCGACGCGGTGCTGCTGCGCGGCGACGAGCAGGTCGGCAGCGTGGTCGACCTCCCGTGGGCCGAGCAGGACGCGTCGCATCTCGAGCGTGCGAAGGCGACACCGGGCCGCGTGATGCTCGCGGGCGGCCTCGATCCCGAGAACGTCGCGGCTGCGATCGCCGAGGTGCGGCCGTGGGCGGTCGACTCGGCGCGCTCGACCGAGCAGGCGCCCGGCATCAAGCACCACGAAGCACTCAAGCGATGGGTGGAGGCAGCCAGATGACATCGATACGAACCTACGGCGCCTACGGCGGGCGCTACGTCCCGGAGACGCTGATCCCGGCGCTCGACGAGCTGGAGGGGGCGTGGTCCGAGTTGCGCGACGACGCCTCGTTCAACGCAGAGCTGCACCACCTGCTGACGTCCTACGCGGGACGGCCGACGCCGCTGACCCGCGTCGAGCGCTTCGCGCCGGAGCAGCGGATGTACCTCAAGCGCGAGGACCTGCTGCACACCGGAGCGCACAAGGTGAACAACGCGCTCGGTCAGGCCGTGATCGCGCGGCGCCTCGGGAAGAAACGGATCATCGCGGAGACGGGCGCAGGCCAGCACGGCGTCGCGACGGCGACCGTCTGCGCGCGCTTCGGCCTCGAGTGCATCGTCTACATGGGCAGCGAGGACATTCGCCGGCAGGCGCCGAACGTCGAGCGCATGAAGCTGCTCGGCGCCGAGGTGCGCGCCGTCGAGTTCGGCACCCGCACGCTCAAGGAGGCGACGAGCGAGGCGATTCGCGACTGGATCGCGAACGTCGAGACGACGTACTACCTGATCGGCTCGTGCGTGGGCCCCGCGCCGTACCCGGAGATCGTGCGCGAGCTGCAGCGCGTGATCGGCCGTGAGGCGCGGGAGCAGATCCAGCAGCTCGAGGGGCGGCTGCCCGACACGGTCGTCGCGTGCGTCGGCGGCGGCTCGAACGCGATCGGCATGTTCTACGACTTCATCGCCGACGAGGTGCGGCTGATCGGCGTCGAGGCGGCCGGCGCCGCGTCGCTCGGCACCGGCAGGCCCGGCGTGCTCCACGGCGCGCGCTCCTCGCTGCTTGCCGACGACGACGGCCAGATCATGGATGCTCACTCGATCTCCGCCGGGCTCGACTATCCCGGCGTCGGCCCCGAGCATGCACAGCTGCGCGACAGCGGCCGCGCGGAATACGTGCCGTGCACGGACGACGAGGCGCTCACGGCGTTCCATCGGCTGTGCGAGACGGAGGGGATCGTTCCCGCGCTCGAGTCGTCGCACGCGCTCGCACGCGCGCTCGACTGCGGCGACGAGCTGGTGGTGGTCTGCCTCTCCGGCCGCGGCGACAAGGACCTGGCCGAGGTGCTGGCGCGATGAAGATGCTCGTCGTCTACCTGATGGCGATGCCCGACACGCCCGAGCTCGCACAGGCGGCCGTGGAGGCGGGCGCCGACATCGTCGAGATCGGGTTCCCGTTCTCCGACCCGCTCGCCGACGGCCCAGTGGTCCGGCGCGCCGGCGAGCGCGCACTCGCGGCCGGCATGCGCACCGCCCGCTGTCTCGAGGTGCTCGCCGACACGCGGGCGCGAGTCGACGTGCCGCTGATCCCGATGACGTACGCGTCGATCTTCGACGCGCACGGCTGGGAGCGGCTCGCACGGGAAGCTCGCGACGCGGGCGCGACGTCGTTGATCGTCCCCGATCTGCCGGCCGACGAGCGGCCGGAGCTGAAGCGTGTGCAACTCGTCGCGCCGACCTCGACCGACGAGCGGCTGAAGCTCGCAGCGTCGGCGACGGACGGATGGCTGTACCTCGTGACCGTCACCGGCACGACAGGCGCCCGCGCAGAGCTCGCGCCGTCGCTCGCTCCGCTCGCCGAGCGCGCTCGCAGCGTCGGGGACATGCCGCTCTACGCAGGGTTCGGCATCTCGACGCCGGAGCAGGCACGCGCTGCAGCGGAGCTCGTCGACGGCGTCGTCGTCGGCTCGCGCGCGGTCGAGGCCGCGGAGGCCGGACCGGCCGAGCTCGCCCGGTTCGTCGGCTCGCTGCGCGTGGCGCTGGACGCGCTCGCGGTCGCGTAGCATCGAGCGGTGGACCATTTTCGGCTCGACCAGATCGCGGACGACACCTGGGCGGCGATTGCGGTCCCCGACAGCGGCGCGGTCGCGAACGCCGGCTTCGTCCGCGCCGCCGGGCACACGATCGTCTTCGACACGTTCGTCAGCACTGCCGCCGGCGACCAGCTGCGGATCGCGGCCGAGCGCGTCGCACCAGTCGCCTACGTGATCAACAGCCACTGGCACGGCGACCACGTCAACGGCAACAGATCCTTCGACGACGTGCCGATCGTGGCGACCGAGCGGACGCGGGAGCTGATCGACGAGCGAGGGCGCGCGCACATCGACGCGTTCCGCGACGACCCGGAGGAGCGCGCGAAGGCACGTCGCGAAGGCGGGACGGCAGCGCTGCTCGAGGAGGAGGTCGACAGTTTCCAGGTCGTCGCGCCGACGACGCTGTTCGTCGACCGGCTCGAGCTGGACGGCACGGTCGTCGAGACGCTCGGCGGCGGCCACACCGAGAGCGACGCCTTCCTCTGGTTCGAGGACACCGTGTTCCCGGGCGACCTCGTCGTGGTCGAGACCCACCCGTGGGTCGGTCACGGCGACGTCGAGCACTGGCTCGAGATCCTCGATGCGTTCGAGGCGCGGCGGCCGCGCCTGATCGTCCCGGGTCACGGGCCCGTCGGCACCGTGGACGACATCCCGCCGCTCCGCAGCTACCTCGAGGGCCTCCTGTCCGGGACCGCGAGCGCGGTCGAGGGCTGGGAGCATGCGGAGATCCACGACCGGAACGTCGAGGCGCTGTCGGCGTGAGCAGCGCGGTCGTCGTGGGCGCAGGCGTCTTCGGCGCCTCGACCGCCCGCGAGCTCGCGCTGCGGGGATGGGACGTCACGCTGATCGAGCAGTACGCGCCGGGCACGGTTCGCTCCGCCTCCGGCGGCGACACGCGGCTCTCGCGCGCAGCGCATGGCGACGCCGACTGGTACGCCCAGATGTCCCGAGCCGCGCTCACGAGCTGGCTCGAGCTGCAGGAGGCGACGGGAACGCGGATCTGGGAGCCCGTCGGGCTCGCGTGGTTCGCCCGGGAGGAGCACGGCTTCGAGGCGCGCAGCCGGGCCTCGCTGGAGCGCCTCGGCGTGCCGCACGAGTGGCTCGAGCCCGACGCCGCACGCGGCCTCTTCCCGTCGGTGAAGCTCGACGACCTCGCCGGCGTGCTCTACGAGCCCGAGGCCGGTGTGCTGCACGCACGCCGGGCCACACAGCTGCTCGTCGAGACGGGCGAGCAGGCGGGCGTCCGCTCCGAGGCCGGCCGCTGCCTGCCCGCCGACGAGCCGCGGGCGGACGTCGTGGTGTGGGCGTGCGGGCCGTGGCTCGCGTCGCTCTTCCCGGGGGTCGTGGACGTCAGGGTGGAGCGCCGGGACGTCTTCTTCTTCGGCGCGGATGCGTCGTGGCGCGGGGCACCCGGCTTCTGCGAGTACGACGCCTCGTACTACGGCCACGGCGAGATCGCGGGGCTGGGCGTCAAGATCGCGCCCGATCTCCCGGGCGACGAGATCGACCCGGACGCCCTGGAGCGGACGCCGCTCCCTGCGTGGGAACAGGCGGCGCGCGCATACGCCGCCCGGCGGTTCCCGTCGCTCGCCGGCGCCCCCGTGATCGGCACGCGCGTCTGCCAGTACGACCTGTCGCTCGACACGCATTTCGTCGCCGACCGGCACCCGGAGCGCGACTCGTGGTGGTTGATCGGCGGCGGCTCGGGCCACGGCTTCAAGCATGGGCCGGCGTTCGCCCGCTACGTCGCCGACTGCATCGAGGGCGCGCGCGAGCCGGAGCCGTTTCACGCCCTCGGCGCACGTAGCGGCGACGCGGGGCTGCGCACCGCCTCGCACGGCTAGCGCCGACCGCGCGTGACGGAGCCAGGGGGCGGCTCAGTCGTTCCGCACTGCCGCCATCAGGAGCAGCCCGCCGTCCACGACGAACGAGTGGCCGGTCGCGTACTCGGCCCCCGGCGAGGCCAGCCACGCCACCAGCGACGCGATCTCGTGCGCGGATCCCGGCCGCTTCAGCGGGATGCCGGGGCGGTCGATGTCGTGCGGGTCGACGTCCTCGTTCCCCGTCATGGGGGTCGCGATCGCGCCCGGCGCGATCGCGTTGACGGTGATCCGGTACGGCGCCAACTCGAGTGCCATCTGCTTCGTCAGCCCGCCGAGGCCGTGCTTTGCCGTCGTGTACGCCGACGAGTCCGGGAGCGGCACGTGCTCGTGGACCGACGTGATGTTGACGACGCGGCCGCCCCGTCCCCGCTTCACCATCTGGCGCACCGCACGCTGCGCGCACAGGAACGGCCCGTCGAGGTCGACGCTGAGCGTGTGCCGCCAGTCGTCCCACGAGAGCTCGAGGAACGGCGCCGGACGGGACGTGCCGGAGTTGTTGACGAAGACGTCTACGCCGCCGAGCGCCGCGATCAGGTCGTCGACCACGTCGGCCGCAGCGGGTAGGTCGGCGAGGTCGAGCCGGCGGACGTGCGCTCCGCGGCCCAGTGCGCGTACCTCCCGCGCGGTGTCGGCGGCGCCGTCCTCGTCCTCGTGCCAGGTCACGCCCACGTCGAAGCCGTCGCGCGCGAGCGCGACGGCGGTCGCCTTGCCGATCCCGGAGTCGGACCCGGTGACGATGGCGATGCTCACGTCATTCCTTTCTGTCCAGGGTGTCGCCTGCCTCGGCTCCGTTTCTCGCCGGAAGCTCGTGAAACACCGCCTCGTGCCCGGGCTGCACGACACCCGTGAAGAGCACGTAAATCCCCTGCCCGGGGGGCTTGTGGTCCTCAGGATCTGGGCTACAACGGTGCGCGTCGTGTTGAGAGCGGCCCTCGTCGTCCTGGCAGTCACCTGCGCGCTCGTAGCCGCCGCCGCGGCGTCGGCGAGCGACGTCGTCAAGCGCCCGGCGCTGACCTGGATGCGCGGTGAAGGCAGCTACACGAAGGCGAGCCGGAGCCCGAAGACGCACACGATCGACATGATCGTGATCCACGCGACCGACGGCGGAAGCATGCTCGGCAACGTCTGGTGGCTGTCCGGCGGGCACTCTCACGCGTCAGCGCACTACGTCGTCGCCCGGGACGGGTCGATCGCGCAGCTCGTGCACCTCTCCGACATCGCCTGGCAGGCCGGCAACTGGAAGGTGAACCAGCACTCCGTCGGCGTCGAGCACGTCGGCGAGACGTACGACCCGAACGGGTTCACGCTCGACGAATACCGTGCGTCGGCGCGGCTCGTGGCCTGGCTCGCGCGCCGCTACGACATCCCGGTCGACCGCACGCACATCATCGGCCACTCGCAGGTCCCCGACCCCAACCACGCGGGGGCGTACGGCGGGAGCGACCATCACAGCGATCCGGGACCGCACTGGCGGTGGGGCCTCTACATGAACCTCGTCAGGCACTACGCCTACCCGGAGCGTTACGCGCTCCACGTCGACACCACCTCGATCGACCGCGGCCAGACGCTGAACGGCGTCGTGCCCTGGTCGGTGCGGACGAAGGGCGCGCAGGCGCGGCGCATCGACTTTGCGATCGACGGTCGCGTCGTCTGGAGCGACCAGCGCCGACCGTTCTCGTTCGCAGCCGGGCGAGGCTGGAACACGACGAGCGTCGAGAACGGGACGCACGTCCTGACGGTGCGCGCGATCGGCGGCAGCCGCACGGCGACGCAGCGCCTCCTCGTGCGCGTCGTCAACCACGACTTCGCGCTGACGACCTCGGCGCTCCACCCCTGGCAGAAGGTGAAGGGCACGCTCCGGATCCGCGCGAACGTCCGCGGCGCGAAGACGAGCGGGATCGCCCTCTACGTCGACGGGCGCGTGATCAGCCGCGACCGCGTCGCGCCGTACAGGCTGCACTGGAACTCGCGGCGCGTGCACGACGGGCTGCACCGGCTGACGCTCGCCGCGGTCTCGGAGGACGGCCGCGTCGCGAAGCGCCGCCTGCCGCTCGTGATCGCGAACCACCACGCGAAGCCGAAGCCGAAGCCGAAACCGAAACCGAAGCCCACGCCGAAGCCCAAGCCGAAGCCCGTCCCGGCGCCGCAGGTGACCGCGCAGAACCTCGCGGACGGACAGACCGTCAGCGGCGTCGTCGACTGGCGCGCCCACACGATCGGCGCCGTCGCGCGCGTCGAGTTCGTCGTCGACGGCACCGTGATCGCGACGTCGACGGCGGAGCCTTGGGCGGCGACGTGGGACACGGCGACGGTCCCGCCGGGAGCGCATGCGCTCGAGGTGCGCGGGGTCACGAACGACGGCCAGAGGGCCGTGCTCGCGATCACCGTCACGACGGCTACTTCTTAGCGTCGGTCGGCTCGAAGCCGAGCACGAGCTTCCGCAGCAGCACGTTCAGCTGCCGTTGCTCGTCCTTCGTCAGCACGGAGGCGATGAACGCCTCCCGCCGGCCCTGCACGTTCGCCGAGGTGTCCCAGGCATCGCGCCCCTTCTCGGTCAGCTCGACGACGACCCCCCGCCGATCGTCGGGATCCGGCAGGCGACGCACGTAGCCGGCCTGCTCGAGTCGGTCGAGCCGGCTCGTCATGGCGCCGCTCGACAGCTCCAGGTCGCTCGCGAGCTCGCCGGGCGAGCTCTTGCAGTGGTCGCCGCCGAGTCGCAGCGTCGTCAGCACGCCCCACTCCGCCGGCGTCAGGCCGTGCTCGCGAAGCGTCACCTCCTGCGCCTTCTTCATGCGCCGGTTGATCGTCCCGATCCGGTCGACGATGCCTTCGACGTCGAGGTCGAGGTCGACGACGCCCGCCTCGGCGATCTTCGCCAGCAGGCGGTCGACGTGATCCTCGACACGGGCCTCGGCGCTGCTCACGGACGCATTTTGACACAAAGAGTCTTGACGTCAAGAGACTCGCGTTGTAGTATCTCGACATCAAGATATTCCAGAGCGAGAGAAAGGAGGCTCCGGATGATGAGGCCTTCGGACCATCGGGCGACGAAGATGCTGAACGACGCGCACATCGAGCTGTTGCGCGGACGCCGGAAGCCGGCGCCGCGGCCCGCTCCGCGCGCGAACTAGGGCACACGGTTCGGGGAGGCGCAGAACGGGTGCCCGGCAGAACGCCAGACGGCGGCTGCCGGGCGCTCGTCCCCGTTACTCCGGCCAGAAGTCCTCGGCCGACCGTTCCACGTCGGACTGCGGGTCGTCGATCCGCGGCGAGACGATGACGAGCTCGGCATCCCCCGGCTCGTCGTTCCAGACGCCGCGCCAGGTCTCCGGCGGGATGCGGATCGCCTGGTGCCGGCCGACCTCGATCACCTCGTCGTCGAGCTTGAACTGGAGCGTGCCGGTCAGCACGAGGTAGATCTCCTCCTGGGTCCGGTGCCGGTGCCCATAGGAGCCCTTGCTGCCGGTGTGCTGCGGCATGCGCCGGTGCGTGAGCGCCACCTGCTCCGCGCCGATCGCGTACGTGATCCCGCGCATCTCGCCGGGGTAGTCGCCGAGCCAGTCGTCGACGTCCTCGAGGTTCACCACCTGGTACCGAGCCACCTTGATCCTCCTTCCGTGTGCGAGTATCGAACACCTGGCGCAGTCGTCTCGCAACCGGCTCGTCCTGGTCGCATGCATCCTGGGGTCGAGCATCGTCTTCGTGGACGGGAGCGTCGTGAACGTCGCGCTCCCGGCGATCCAGGAGGACCTCGGAGGCGGCCTCGCGCTCCAGCAGTGGGTCGTGGACGCCTATCTCCTGACGCTCGGCTCGCTGCTGCTCGTCGGCGGGTCGCTGGGGGACCTGTTCGGGGCGCGCCGGATCTTCGTGATCGGGATCGTGATGTTCGGCGCGGTGTCGGTGCTGTGCGCGCTCGCCCCCGACGGAACGACGCTGATTCTCGCGCGCGCACTGCAGGGCGTCGCCGGCGCCCTCCTCACGCCGGCCGGGCTCGCCGTGATCGCGCACACGTTCAGCGGCGAGGAGCGCGGCGCCGCGATCGGCTCGTGGACGGCGTGGACCGGCATCGCCTTCGTGATCGGGCCGCTGATCGGCGGCTGGCTGATCACGCACGGCTCCTGGCGCTGGGTCTTCGTGATCAACGTGCCGATCACGATCGTGACCGTCGCGCTCGTCCTCTACGCGGTGCCGGGACTGGAGCGCGGGAACGTACGCGCCCACGTGGACGTCGTCGGGGGCGTGCTCTGCGTTCTCGGCCTCGGAGGGCCCGTGTTCGCGCTGATCGAGGAGCCGAGCCGCGGCTGGAGCGACCCGCTGATCATCGTGACGTTCGTCGGGGGAATCGTGCTGCTCGTGCTCTTCGTGCTCTGGGAGCGCAGGTACCGCCACCCGATGCTGCCGCTGCGGCTCTTCTCGAAGCGCAACTTCACGTTCGCGAACGTCGAGACGCTGACGGTCTATGCCGCCCTCTCGACGCTGACCTTCTTCCTCGTCCTGTTCCTGCAGCAGCTGGCGGGCTACTCCCCGCTCCAGAGCGGCCTCGTGCTGGTGCCGATCACGATCGTGATGTTCCTGCTCTCGCCGCGGGTCGGCCGGCTGTCGATGCGGTACGGGCCCCGCTGGTTCATGGGCATCGGGCCGCTCGTCACTGCCGGGGCACTCGTCCCCCTGACGCGCCTGGATCCGAGTTTCGACTACGCAACCGACCTGCTGCCGTGGCTGCTGCTCCTGTCGGTCGGACTGTCGATGATCGTCGCGCCGCTCACCTCGACCGTGCTCAGGGACGCGGGCGAGCGCGACGCCGGGATCGCGAGCGGCGTCAACAACGCAACCGCGCGCGTCGCGGGCCTGCTCGGGATCGCCGTCGTCGGAGCGGCGATCGCGGGCTCCGAGGACAAGCTCGACCTCCCCGGCTTTCACACGTCGATGTGGATCACCTCGGCGCTCGTCGCGACGGGCGGGGTGATCGGCCTTGCCGGGATCAGGAACCCGAGGTGAGCGGCGCCGCCGGATCCGTCGTTCGAACACGGGACGAAGCGGTACGGTGAACGCGGTGTCCGGGAAGCTGACGCTCGACGCGATCCTGGCGATGAACAAGGCGGTCATCGTCGTCAAGCAGCCGCCGCCCGGCGTCGCAGGGAAGTCCCTGCAGGCGAACGGCCTCGAGTAGTGCGCATCGTCGTCCTCGGTGGAGGGTCTTCCGGCGAGCACTTCGTCGGCGCCCTCCGCCGGCTCGACGCCGACGCGGAGATCACGGTCGTCGAGCGGCGGCTCGTCGGCGGCGAGTGCTCCTACTGGGCGTGCATGCCGACGAAGACGATGCTGCGCGCACCCGAGCTGGTCGCTGCCGCGACGCATTCCGACGGCGCGGTGTCGGGGGCCAAGCTGGACGCGCAGCGGATCTTCGCGTGGCGCGACTGGGTCGCCGAGCGGGACGACACCTCGCAGGTCGAGTGGCTCGCCACGCAGAACGCGAGACTCGTACGCGGCGACGGGATCGTCACCGCACCCGGCGTCGTCACGGTCGACGGCGGCGAGCTCCCGTACGACAGGCTCGTGATCGCGACCGGCTCCTCACCCGCCATCCCGCCGATCGACGGGCTCGACAGCGTCGACTACTGGACGAACGTGGACGCGACGGAGACGCTCGAGGTGCCGGGGCGGCTCGTCGTCCTGGGGGGAGGCCCGGTCGGTTGCGAGCTCGCGCAGTTCTTCCAGCGCGTCGGATCGCAGGTCACACTCGTGCAGGGCGACGTGCGGCTGCTCTCGCGCGTCGACGCCGACGCGGCCGCGCTCGTGGACGAGGCGCTGCGCGAGGACGGCGTCGACATCCGGCTGGAGGCGCGCGCCGAGAAGGTGGCCGCGGGCGCGGTCGTGCTCGCGGACGGGAGCGAGCTGCCGTTCGACCGCCTGCTGGTCGCGACCGGCCGCCGCCCCAACACGGACGGGCTCGACGCACTCGGGCTGACGATCTCTCGACGGGGCATCGACGTCGACGAGCGCCTGCGCGCGGCCGCGAACGTCTGGGCGATCGGTGACGTCACGGGCATCGCGCCGTTCACGCACGTCGGCAAATACCACGCGCGCGTCGTCGCCTACGACATGGCCGGCCGGGAGGCGCGCGCAGACCATCGCGCGGTGCCGGCGACGATCTTCACGGACCCGCAGGTGGCGGTGGTCGGCGACACGGAGGGCGGCCTCAGCGCGACGTGGGACCTGCAGTCGGTGCCGCGCCTGTCGACCTACGAGCGTCCGAAGCGCCGCGGGTTCGTGAAGGTGGTCGCCGATCCCGAGCGTCGCGTCCTGAAGGGGGCGGTCGCCGCCGGGCCGGAGTCGGGCGAGTGGCTGCAGCAGCTGACGCTCGCGATCAGAGCGGAGACGCCCGTCGATGTGCTCCTCGACGTGATCCAGCCCTACCCCACGTTCAGCGAAGGCGTCTTTCTCGCGCTGCGCGAGCTGAACCTCGACCTCGTGTCGAAGCCCGACTGAGCCAGGGGTTGCCGTGAAAGGGACTTGCCGTCACACGCGGGCGTGCCCTGGCCGGTGGCTCCGACGCGGCGCCCCCGGCCGTCCGCACGAGCAGCAGTTCCGCGTCGAGCCGCTACCGCACCGCGCGCGCCTGCAGGTACATCCAGACGCCGGCGACGGCGGGCACGCCGAGGATCAGCGCCAGCAGCCAGTGGCCGCTGATCAGGAACAGCACGGCGAGCACCGCGAGCACGAGCGCGACCAGGCCGATCCGCCGGAGCAGGCGGCCGCGCTCCTTCGCTCTGCCGCCCATGCTCACGGGAGGCGAGCACCCCCGGCGCGCGCGGCACCCATCGAGAGGACGAGCAGCAGCGCCGCGGCGCCGGCGAACCACGACGAGACCTCGCGCGTGGCCGGGCGGTGGGCGATGCTCTGGCCGAGCTGCTTGTAGACGTCCTGCACCTTCGAGGCCGACTGCGCGCGGTAGGTCTTGCCGTCGGTCTCGCGTGCGATCGCAGCGAGCGTCACCGGGTCGGGGCGCACCGGGAAGCGACGGCCGCCGCCGAACCCGCCGCCGTTGCCGCCGAAGCCGAACCCGAAGCCGTTGAGCGTGCCGTGGTCGGTACCGAGGGCGATCGTGAAGACGCGCACGCCGGCGTCGCGCGCCTTGTCCGCGCCCTGTATCGGTGTGAGGACGCCGCGCGTCTGCGCGCCGTCGGAGAGCAGCACGATCGCGCCGGGAAGCTTGCCGTCCTTGCCGCGCGGCGCGTCGCCGACCGACTGCTTCACCGTCTGCACGGCCAACTCGAGCCCGTCGCCGATCGCCGTCCCCGCCTCCGGGGCCAGCAGATCGATGCCTTCGTGCAGCAGGGTGCGGTCGGTGGTGGGCACGACGAGCAGGTTCGGCCCCGTGCTGAAGGAGACGAGGCCGACCTTCACGCCCTTCGGCACCTTGTCGGCGAACGTCGCCATCGCCGCCTGCGCGGCGCCGAGCCGCGTCGGCTTGACGTCGGCTGCGCGCATCGAGCCCGACACGTCCACCAGGAGCACCACCGTCGCACGGCCCGCCGGCACCGAGACCTTGGCACGCGGCCGCGCGAGCGCCGCCGACGCGCTCGCCAGCGCGAGCAGGAACAGGACCAGCGGGATCCAGCGCCTCAACGCGCGCCGCGGCGAGGCCACCGAGGCAAGCAGGTCGAGGTTCGTGAAGGCGACGGCATAGCGCGCGCGGCGCCGTTCGAGCCACAGCGCCGCCGCGAGCGTCAGCGGGACGACGAGCAGCACGAGCAGGAACCACGGCGACGCGAAGCTCACGGTGCGCACTCCGCCCCGGCTTGCACGATTGCATGCGCGTCGATGGAGAGACCGTCGCTGGCGGTCGCGGTCACGATCACCTTCTTACCAAGAACGGCCTTCGAGGTGGTCACCCGCGTCGCGTTGGAGAGCGGCGGGGGCCGCTTCGTCCGGAAGGCGATCGCGCTCCAGGAGCCGACGAGCTTCTCCCGTCCCCGGCAGGCGATCCGCGAGAAACCGACCGACCCGGGCGAGAGGATCGTCACGTGCGAGCGGTACTCGAGCGACTGCCCCGGCGGCGAGACGAACGCGGAGACCGTCGAGCGGCCCCCGCCGCCCTGCACGGGCACGCAGCCGAGCAGCGGCTGGAAGGCCTGCACCCTGTCGGAGAGCGACACGGCGCTGAACAGGGCGTAGCGCGTGGTCGTCACACCCGGCTGCACCGGCGCGCCGATGCGGGCGTCGAAGCTGATGCGCACGTCCCGTGATGTGACCTGCGCGTCGAGCCCGCCGACGACGCTGCGCCCGCCCGGGCAGGCGAGCAGGTAGAGCGCCCTCCCCTGCGGCGGGACGACGACCCACGGGCCCGGCACGCGGATGCACGCCTGGATGCCGCGGCACTCGTTCGTCGCACCGCCGACCGGCGCGAGCGCAGCGGCCGCGGCGAGCGCGGCGACGAATGCCGTGAAGGCGACCCTCACCTTCACGTGGGAACCCTCCTGAACCAGACACCGGAGAGGAGGGCGCCCGCGAGCATCAGCACGATGCCGCCGCCCGCCGCCGCCGCCGTCACCTCGACGTTCTTCTTCGTGCGGCCGACGCGTGAGCCGAGCGCCTCGTAGACCGGCTTGGTGTCGATGCCACGGAGCTGTGTGAGCGTGCCGCCGCTGCGCTGAGCGATCGTGCGCAGCACGGCGGGCTGCACCGGGACCTGCAGGCGCTCGGTGAACCCACCGCGCAGCGGCTGCTCGACGATGCCGTCCGGCGTGCCGACCGAGACGGCGGAGACCGGGATCCTGTACTTCTGCGCCTTCGCAGCCGCCTGCTGCGGCGTCACCCTGCCTGCCGTCTGGCCGCCGTCGGAGAAGAGGATGACGACGGCGGGAGGCCTGCGCTGGCCGCCCTGGCCCTTCACCGCGCGGCCGACGTCGACGGCGCGGGAGACCGCGTCTGCGAGCGCCGTTCCCTGGGGGCCTGCCTTCGCCCGCAGGAGCGCCTCTCGCATCGCCGTCAGGTCGTGCGTCGCCGGCACCGAGACCGCGGTGTGGTCCGAGAAGGTGATCAGCGACATCCGGTACCCCTTGGGCAGCTTGTCCACGAAGCGTAGAGCCGCCAGGCGCGCAGCGCGAAGCCGCGTCGGCTTGACGTCCTTCGCCGCCATCGAGCCGGAGACGTCGAGCACGAGCACGACCGTCGCCTCCTGCCGCTTGACCTTGACGTTCGCCTTCGGGCGGGCGAATCCGACGAGGAGCAGCGCGAGCCCGAGCAGGAGCAGCGCCGTCGGCAGGTGGCGCTTCCAGCCCGACGGCCGCTCGACGAGATTCGGCAGCAGCGCGGGCGTCGCCCACGCACTTGCCCGCTCGTCGTGGCGGCGGTCCAGCCAGAGGTAGGCGCCGACGGCGAGCGGGACTGCGATCAGGAAGACGAGCAGGATCGGCGAGGCGAAGCTCACCGACCGCGCCTCGCCTGCCGGAGGAACGCCGACAGCGGCCGGAGCCAGTCGCCCTCGGTGGTGACCGCGACGTGCCGCACGCCCGCGGAAGCGAGGCTCGCGACGAGCGCCTTGCGCTCGGCGGCGGCGGCCTCGAAGAACCGCTCGCGCAGCCTGCGGTCGCCGGTGTCGACGCGCATCTGACGGCCCGTCTCGGGATCGACGAGGCGCAACTCGCCGACGTCGGCGAGCTCCTGCTCGCGCGGGTCGCGCACCTCGACCGCGAGCACGGCGTGCCGGCCCGCGAGCCGGAGCAGCGGCATCCGCCAGTTCAGCGGACCGCGGAAGTCCGAGACGATCACGATCAGCGCCCGCTGCTTGGCGACTCGGTCCGCGAGCTCGAGCGCGTCGCGGAGCGAGCCGGAGCCTGCCGGCGGCAGGTCGCGCAGCAGGCGCAGCGTGTCGAGCAGCGCGCGGCGGCCCTGCCGCGGGCGCTCGACCGTCTGCTCGCCGCCGAATGCGATCGTGCCGAGGCGGTTGCCGCGGCGCGTCGCCGCGTAGCCGACGGCGACGGCGATCCCCTCGGCCACGTCGGCCTTCCTCCGCTCGGCCGTGCCGAACGCCATCGACGCGGACGAGTCGAGCACGAGCCACGTCACCAGCACGCGCTCGGCGAGCTCGACCCGCACGTGCGGCGTATTCGTCCGTGCGGTGACGTTCCACTCGATGCGGCGGACGTCGTCGCCCGGCTCGTAGGGGCGCACCTGCCAGAGCTCGCTGCCGACGCCGGCGAACGCCGAGCGGTAGTCGCCCGCGAGCAGGCCGTCGACGCGACGCCCGACCGAGAGCTCGAGGGCGCGCAGCGACGATGGTGAGAGCGGCCCCGGGCCTGGACGTTCCGGGCTCCGGACCGGTGCGAACGGATCGTGCGCCGTCGACACGCGCGATCCTCTAGGCGGCGTGTTGGCGGCCGAGGTCGATCTGCGGCATCGGCACCTTCGTGAGCACCTGGTCGAGGATCGTGTCCGGCGCGACCTCTTCCGCGAGGGCGCGGTAGGAGAGGACGAGGCGGTGGCGGAACGCGTCGCGGACGAGCGCCTCGAGGTCGGCGGGCACCACGTAGTCGCGGCCGCGGATCAGCGCCAGCGCGCGACCCGCGCCGACGAGGCTGATCGGGCCGCGCGGGCTGGCGCCGAACGCGACGTAGTCGGCGACGTCGGCGAGGCCGTGCTCGGCCGGCCGGCGCGTCGCGGTGGCGACGTCCACGGTCCAGCTGATCAGCGCCGGGTCGACGTAGACCTCGGAGGCGCGCCGCTGCAGGTCCTGCAGCTCCGTCAGCGACAGCACCTGCTCGAGCTGCGGCGCCTCTTCCAGCGACCGCGCCACGACGGTCAGCTCCTCGTCGTGCGCCGGGTAGTCGACCAGCACCTTGAGCATGAAGCGGTCGACCTGCGCCTCGGGCAGCGGATAGGTGCCCTCGGACTCGATCGGGTTCTGCGTCGCGAGCACGAGGAACGGCCGCGGGACGGGGTGCGTCGTATGGCCGATCGTCACCTGCTGCTCCTGCATGACCTCGAGCAGTGCCGACTGCACCTTGGCGGGCGCACGGTTGATCTCGTCGGCGAGGAGGAAGTTGCAGAACACCGGCCCTAGCTCGGTGTCGAACTCGGCACGGTCGGGCCGGTACACCCGGGTGCCGATGAGGTCCGACGGGACGAGGTCCGGGGTGAACTGCACGCGCTGGAAGGTCCCGCCGAGCACTGCCGCCGTCGTCTTGATCGTCAGCGTCTTCGCCAGCCCGGGCACGCCCTCGATCAACACGTGACCGCGCGCGAGCAGGCTGACGAGCACCCGCTCCAGCATCGCTTCCTGACCCGCGATCACTCTCCGTACCTCGAACAGGGCCTGCTCGAGCTTGCTGCCGACCTCGTCCACGCTCGCCTCCTCGAGTTCGTTGGCTCGTAAGCATGCACGCCGCAACTAAGAACTTCCGATTAAGAAGCTCTCAGGACGATCTTCGTCCATCCGGGAGCATCGTCGAGCGATGGAAGGTAGAGGACGCGGGCAGCGCGCCGGCGACCGCGGCCGGGCGGCTCGACCCTTCAGCGAGGGCCTCTACGTTCGCGAGCGGCTCAGAGCGGTGTGCCAGGCCTCGCGCATCGTCTCCACCTCGTCGCCGGCCATTCTCGGCTCGAAGGTCGCGCCGACCGGGACGCGGGCCCCCCTGCCGGCGGCCAGCGCAGCCGCCCCGAGCGCGGTCGTCTCGCGCTCCGCGGCCACCTCGACAGGGATGCCCAGGAGATCGGCCTGGAGCTGCATCAGGAAGCCGTTTCCGGTGCCGCCGCCGTCGGCGCGGAGGACGGCGGGTGGCGCGGGAAGCGCCTCGACGACGTCCGCCACCTGGTGGGCGATCGCCTCCAGCGCCGCCCGCACGAGGTGCGCGCGGGTCGTGCCGCGTGTGATCCCGGCGACCAGGCCGCGCGCGTCGGCGTCCCACCAGGGAGAGCCGAGGCCGGTCAGCGCCGGCACGAACACGACCCCGCCGCTCGAGTCGACGCTCCGGGCGAGGGCCTCGCTCTCCGCCGCGTCGGCGAGCAGGCCGAGGCCGTCGCGCAGCCACTGCACCGCGGCGCCGCTGACGAGCACGGCGCCCTCGAGCGCGTAGCCGTCGGCGGCCGCCGTCTTCAGCAGCCCGTGCGGCGGCGGCGCCGCGTCGTCGCCCGTGTGCACGAGCACGAAGCTGCCGGTGCCGTAGGTCGCCTTTCCCTCACCGGAGCGGTGGCAGCCCTGGCCGTAGAGCGCCGCCTGCTGGTCGCCGGCGACCCCGCGGATCTCCACGCGGCGCCCGAGCAGCTCCCCCGCACCGAGTGGCTCGTCCGAGCGGACGATGCGCGGCAGCAGCGAGCGCTCGACGCCGAAGAGCGCGAGCAGCTCTTCGTCCCAGTCGAGCGTCGCGAGGTCGACGAGCATCGTGCGCGACGCGTTGGTCACATCGGTGGCGTGCACGGCGCCGCCGGTCAGCTTCCAGACGAGCCAGCTGTCGACCGTGCCGAACAGCAGCCCGTCCCGCCCGTGCTCGCGCAGCAGCCATTCGAGCTTCGTCGCGGAGAAGTACGGGTCGGGGACGAGGCCGGTGCGCGAGCGGACGAGCTCCATGTCGAGGCCACGGCAGCGCTCGGACGTGCGGCGGTCCTGCCAGACGATCGCGGGCGCAACGGGCAGGCCGTCCGCCGCGTCCCAGAGCACGGTCGTCTCGCGCTGGTTCGTGATCGCGACCGTGTCGACGTCGTCGAGCCCTGCCTGCGCCGCGGCGGAGAGCACGCTCTGCCAGATCTCCTCCGGGTCGTGCTCGACCCAGCCCGGCTGCGGGAAGTGCTGCGGCAACGCGGCATAGCCGCGGCGCACGACGCTGAGGCCCTCGTCGACGACGAGGCACGTGGTGCCGGTCGTTCCCTGGTCGATCGCGAGGATCACGAATGGCTGTCGACGAACGCGAGCGTGCGGCGCCACGCATCGTCCGATGCGTCGGCGAACGCCTCCTGCTTGCGATCGAAGAAGCTGTGCGGCGCACCGTCGTACGTGACGATCTCGTGCTCGACACCCGCGTCGGTCAGCGTACGCTCGAACGCGGCGTTGTCCTCGGCCGTGATGTTCTGGTCGTCGCCCGCCTGCAGCGCGAGGATCGGGGCGGTGATGTCGTTCGCTCGCGCGACGACGCTCGGCCCGCCGCGCTCACGCGTGGGGCTGCCGTAGAAGCCGATCGCGCCGGCGAGCCCGTGGCCGGAGGCCGCCGCGACCCACGACGCACGCCCGCCGAAGCAGAAGCCGACGGTGAACAGCTGCTCGACGCCGAGCCCGCGCAGGTGCGCGGCGGCCGCACGGGTGTCGGCCTGTACACCGTCGTCTGTCGTCTGCCCGACGTGCGGCATGTACTCGAACTCGTCGTCGCGCCGCTCCGCTCCGGCGGTGCGCCCGAAGTAGTCCAGGGCGAGCGCCGCATAGCCGCGTTCGGCGAACCGCAGCGCAAGCTCTTCGTAGAAGCGGTAGAGGCCGCGCACGTCGGGCAGGATCACGGCGCCGGCGCGCGCCGGCTCCTCGGGTGCCGCGAGGAACGCGGCGAAGCGGTTGCCGTCGGCGGACGTGAGGGTCAGGTCGTCGTGCGAGACCGCGGCGCCCGCGATCACCGGGATCGGCGGAGCCGAGTCGCGGTCGAAGCACATGCGGGCTATTCAAACAGTGTCGGCACCGTGGGCGCGGGAGGACGAGGGGTCAGGCACTCAGAGGCAGCTCGGCGCGCAGCCGTGTGCCGCCGCCGGGCGGGCTGTCGACGTCGAGACGGCCGTCGAGCGCAGAGACCCGGTCGTAGAGCCCCCGCAGCCCGGTACCGGCGTCGAGGTCCGCCCCGCCGCGTCCGTCGTCCTCCACGACCACGACGAGGTGCGCGCCGGTCTCGCGGACGCGGACCGCGGCGCGAGTCGCGCCGGCGTACTTCGCGACGTTGTTCAGCGCCTCGGAGACGATGTAGTAGGCGGCGACCGCGACGTTCGTCTCGACCGTCGCGTCGGTGACGTCGAGCTCGACGTCGAGCGGCGCACGCGCCGCGACGATGCGGAGCGCGGCTGCGAGCCCGCGCTCGGTCAGCGCCGAGGGATGAATGCCCTGTGCGAGCTCGCGTAGCTCGCGCACCGCAGCAGCGAGCTCCTCGACGGCGCTGCCGACCACGGCTCCCGAGTCGATCGTCCCGCGCTGCGCGCCGCGCAGTTGCAGCAGCAGCGCGATCAGACGCTGCTGGGCACCGTCGTGCAGGTTGCGCTCGAGCCGCCGGCGCGCGTCGTCGGCGGCGGCGACGATGCGCGCGCGCGAGCGCCGCACCTCCTCCTCGTGCCGCTTCCGCTCCGTGATGTCCGTTCCCATCACGAGGTACACGGGCCCGCTGGCGATCTTGGGCAGGGGCGTGCACGACCACGCCACCTCGATCGCGGTCCCGTCGCGTTGCAGCCAGCGCCCCTCGTGCTCCGCCGTGGCATGCATCCGGACGGACGAGAGGATCGTGTCGCGCGCAGCCGCCCGTTCCCCGTCGGGCACGTAGCGGTCCCAGAAGAGGCCGCCGCCGGTCTCGTGCGGCTCGTAGCCGAGCGTCCGCTCGAAGGCCTTGTTCGTCGCGAAGGGGCGCACGGCGCCGTCGGGGTCGATCAGGCAGAGCAGGCTCGGCGCGTTGTTCGCGATCGAGTTCAGGAGCTCGCGCTCGCGCTCGAGCTCCGCGATCCGCTCTCTCAGGACCGCGGTCGATTTCGCCGTACGGCGTGGCTTGGCGCGTGACCTGGCCATGCAGAGACCGTACCGGCCGCCATGGGCGTCGACCACCCACGCCAGGGAAGACGGCCTATTCCGGCCGGGGCGGCGGCCGCTCCGGGTAGCGCGGTAAGCCGTCGTCGGGTACCGGCTCCCACGCGGCGGCGTATGCGGTGAACTGGTGCCACTGCGGCCGGATGCCGGGGTCGCCGTCGACGGTCCCGAGGCGCACGCTCATCGTCTCCTCCGTCGGGTGCCTGCTCCAGAGGGCGCTGCCGCACGCCGAGCAGAAACACTTGAGGAAACCGTCGTCCGGCGTGTACTCGCGC
>Ga0136846_1232188_pt1 | contig 20082 bp, 15 predicted proteins | sample HopSoiMetagenom2_FD_96841 | JGI IMG/M metagenome (GOLD analysis project Ga0136846, IMG submission 96841) | Grasslands soil microbial communities from Hopland, California, USA - 2 Assembly 2016 (version 4) | ecosystem: Environmental > Terrestrial > Soil > Grasslands | place: USA: Hopland...
CGGCGCAGGGTTTCCGGCTGGTAGAGCTCGGGGCTGCGGGCAACCAGAGCTCTGTGATACGCCCACGATTCGGCGGACTGCAGCTTACGGTCGGTGGGCACGGAAAGTGTCAAACCGACCATCATGCACCCAATAGATTCTAAAACGCGCAGCGCTTGCTCAATAGTTTGTGCTACGTCTGCATCCAGATCTTCGAAGAAATAGGAGCGCGGAATCCCTATTCTGAGAGCGCAATTCAGATTCTCGGGAAGCTCGATCTCCGGCGTTGCCGGATCGCTTATAGCTTTCAGTAATAACGCGCAATCGGCCACGGTGGCGGCGATTGGGCCGACGTGGTCCAATGATTCGGAAAGCGGAAGCACGCCTTGCGTGCTTACCCGACCGAAGGTTGGCTTCAGGCCGACCACCCCGCACAGCGCGGCAGGTTCGCGGATTGAGCCGGCAGTATCGGTCCCAAGCGCGGCATAACACATTCCGGCCGCGACGGATGTGGCTGAGCCTCCCGATGAGCCCCCCGCAATGTGCTCGGGATTGCGGGCGTTTCTAACTGGCCCGTAGTGGCTAATCATCGAGCTGCCGCCGTACGCGAACTCATGCAGATTTTGCTTGCCTAGAGTGATTGCGCCGGCGTTTTTGAGCCGCTTTACGACTTCGGCGTCCTGCTGCGGCACACGATCTGCAAAAAGGGCGCTGGCTGCGGTGGTTTTCACGCCTGCGGTATCAAACAAATCCTTCAGACCGACGGGAATTCCGTGCAGCGGACCGCGCCAGCGGCCGCCAGCAATTTCCTGTTCAGCTTTGCGCACTTCGGCCATGGCTGAGTCGGCAGTCACTGTGATGAAGGCATTGAGCTCGGGGTTCAATTGCTCAATGCGCTCCAGGCACTGCTGGGTCAGTTCAACAGGCGAAATCTCGCGATTGCGGATGCGTTCCGAGGCTTGAAGGATTGAGAGCACGACTTGTGATAGTTATAACCGGGCGAGGACGCCCGGCCTCCATCGACGCCTGCCTCCTCTACAGATTTATCTCGACCAGCCTATAATGTTCTGTCCAGTTCCCGCAGAGGTCTAGAATAACTCCATGGCCCAGATGACTGTGACTCCCGTCGGCACGCAAGGTTTCCTGGTAAATGGCAAATGGATCGAAGAAGGAGATGTGGTTGAAATCCACGCTCCTTTTGATGGCAGTGTACTGGCGCAAGTGTATCAAGGGCGACGCGAGCACGCCGAAGCAGCGATTGCCGCCGCTGTAAGGGCGTTTGGGACAACCCGGCGGCTTCCGGCATTTGAACGCCAGCGGGTCTTGCGGCGGGTGGCGCAGGCGATTACCGAGCGCAAGCAGGAATTTGCGCAGACGCTGGCGCAGGAAGCAGGCAAGCCGATCAAGGCGGCGCGGATAGAAGTTGAGCGAGCGGCGTTCACCTTCAACATCGCCGCTGAGGAAGCAACGAGAATATATGGCGAGTATCTGCCGCTGGACTGGCAGGAATCGACCGCCGGGCGGTGGGGCCTGGTACGGCGATTCCCGCTCGGACCGATTGCGGGAATCACCCCCTTTAATTTTCCATTGAATCTGGTGGCGCACAAGCTAGCTCCGGCCATTGCAGCCGGATGCACCATGGTGCTGAAGCCGGCTCCGCAGACTCCGCTCAGCGCATTGCTGCTGGCGGAGACGATCCAGCAGGCGGGCTGGCCCGATGGCGCATTGAATGTCCTTCCCCTTTCAAACGAAGACGCCGGCCTGCTGGTCAGCGATGACCGCTTGAAGATGATCAGCTTCACCGGAAGCGCGCCGGTCGGCTGGCAGATCAAAAAGAATTCGGGCAAGAAAAAAGTGGTGCTTGAACTGGGCGGCAATGCCGGAGTGATCGTGCATAGCGACGCCGACCTGGCTTATGCCGCCGATCGATGCGTGGTAGGCGGCTTCGCCTACGCCGGGCAGACCTGCATTTCAGTCCAGCGAATTCTGATCGAAAGAAGCGCGTTTTCCAAATTCACCGATCTACTGCTCGCGGGTGTGCAGAAGTTGAAGAGTGGCGATCCGCTGGAAGAGTCAACCGATCTTGGGCCGCTGATCCGCGAGAGCGATGCCATCCGGGCAGCCGACTGGATACAAGAGGCGGTGCGCGGGGGAGCAAGGTTGCTGTGCGGGGGACGGCGAACTGGTTCCGTGTTGGAACCGACCATTCTTACCGGTACTCGTCCCGAGATGAAGGTGAACTGTCAGGAGATATTTGCGCCGGTAGTGACGGTCGAACCCTACGATGATTTTGAGGCAGCATTGCGGCAGATCAACAACTCGCCTTATGGCCTGCAGGCAGGTATTTTTGCGCGCGATGCACGGCTGATTTTCCGCGCTTACGAGGAACTGGAGATTGGCGGGCTGATGGCGGGGGACGTGCCATCGTTCCGGATCGATCACATGCCGTACGGGGGCATTAAGGACTCCGGCTTGGGCCGGGAAGGGTTGCGATATGCGATTGAGGAGATGACGGAACCCAAGTTGCTGGTCATGAATTTGCGGTAACCAGCGCGTCAGAATTTATGATTGGTTTGAAAGAATCAAAGATTGTGGCAATAATATTCCTGTTTTTTCGCCTGTTATAATCCCACGTTTGGCGCAGTGGGATTCTGATCCGCATCCGTTGTCCAGACGGTTGCTGAAAATGCTGAAAGAACCTGGGCCCCGAACCTGAATTACTGCACGGAACGTCGCGCTGAATGCAGATCTTTCATCGCAGTACGAACACAATCTCGCGGGCTACGATTTTCGGAGCCATCTTTATTGTGGCGGTGCTGCTGTGGGCTGCGATTCAGTTTCAGCGGTCTCCTTATGTCACTTATGAAGGGGTTCGCAAACCGCAGCCGGTACCTTTCAGCCACCAGCATCACGTGGCAGGCCTGGGAATCGATTGCCGCTACTGCCACACCTCGGTCGAAACCTCGAGTTTTGCCGGCATCCCACCCACCAAGACCTGCATGAACTGCCATTCGCAAATCTGGACGGGAGCGCCGCTGCTGGAGCCGGTACGCGAGAGCTATCGCAGCGGAAAGTCGCTGGTCTGGACGCGGGTGAACGACCTGCCTGATTTCGTCTATTTCAATCACAGCATTCACATCAACAAGGGTGTGGGCTGCAACACCTGTCATGGCCAGGTGGATCGCATGCCTTTGATGTACCAGAACGCTTCCCTGCAGATGGAGTGGTGCCTGGCGTGCCACCGCGCTCCGGAAAAAGTTCTGCGCCCGCGCAGTGAAGTTTTCAATATGCAGTATCAGCCGCCTTCGGGCGCGCACCCGGTAAAATTTGAGGGCAAGCAGTATGACGATCAACTCGCGTTGGGTAACGAGCTGAAGCGCGAATATCACCTGCGGTCGGTTTCAGATATCACCAGTTGTTCGACGTGCCACCGGTAACGATGGATGAGCGACAACTCAAAAAATAACGCCCGCCCTGAAGAAGTTTGTCCCGGCAAAAAGGACAAACTGGACCTTGCAAGCGTGCGGGAGCGCGTGTCCGCCACCAAAGGCCCGGAGTACTGGCGCAGCCTGGAAGAACTTGCCGGCAGCGAAGAATTCCGCGAGATGATGCATCGCGAGTTCCCGAAAGGCGCTTCGGAGTGGGTGGACTCGGTTTCGCGGCGCGGCTTTCTGCGCCTGATGGGCGCATCCATGGCACTGGCCGGTATGACGGCCTGCACCAAGCAGCCGATGGAGCCGATTGTTCCTTATGTCCGGCAGCCCGAAGAGATTGTCCCGGGCCGTCCGTTGTTCTTTGCCAGCGCTTTCACCTTGAGCGGCTACGCGACGCCGATATTGGTCGAAAGCCATCTTTACCGGCCAACCAAGATTGAAGGAAATGCGCTACATCCAGCCAGTCTGGGGGGAACCGATGCGTTTACGCAGGCCTCCATCCTTGATCTATACGATCCGGACCGCTCGCAGACCATCACCTTCATGGGGGATGTGCGCACCTGGGGTGAATTCATAAATGCGATTCGCGGTCCGCTCAATATTCAAAAGGGACTGCAGGGATCGGGAATTCGGATTCTCACGCAATCTGTCTCATCGCCAACTCTGAACGACCAGTTGCAGTCGTTTCTGAAGGCTTATCCTCAAGCCAAATGGCATGTGTATGAGCCGGTGAATCGCGACAATGTTTACGACGGCGCCCGCATGGCTTTTGGCCAGCCGGTTGAGACTACCTATAAGCTCGACGCTGCGGACGTGATCGTTTCCCTCGATGCCGATTTTCTGTACGGCGGTTTTCCGGGATTTGCGCGCTACGCGCGGGATTTCGCCAAGCGACGGGATCCTGACGCGGGCGAGATGAGCCGGCTGTACGTGATCGAGAGCACACCCAGTTCGACGGGAGCGAAGGCGGACCATCGGTTCCCGGTGCGCGCCGTTGACATAGAAGCTTTAGCGCGGCAATTGTCGAGCGCTGCCGGATCAGGGTCAGGAACTTCGAACGGGGAAGCTTCCAAAATTATCGCGGCAATCAGTCACGATCTGCAGTCTCATCGTGGCGCCAGCGTCATCATCCCCGGCGACCACCAGCCTGCTTCAGTCCACGCTCTCGCGCATTCCCTTAACGCCGCACTCGGCAACGTCGGCAAGACCGTCTTCTACACCGATGCGGTGAATGCGAACCCGGTGAATCAGACCGAATCCCTGAAAGAGCTGGTCGCCGACATGCGCGGCGGCAAAGTAGATCTGCTGATCATCCTGGGCGGCAATCCGGCCTACGACGCGCCGGCTGATTTCGGCTTTGCAGACGCGTTGAAGAACACCAACATTCCCTTACGGGTTCATCTTGGCCTGCAGCAGAACGAAACTGCCGAGCTTTGCCAGTGGCATGTGAATGAGACGCACTACATGGAACAATGGAGCGACACCCGCGCTTACGACGGAACGGTGAGCATCGTGCAGCCCATGATTGCCCCGCTTTATGCGGGCCACAGCGCCCATGAAATGCTTTCCGTGTTGGGCGGGAGCGGTGAGGCAAGCGGCCACGATCTGATCCAGAACTATTGGAAAAAGCAGCATCCTGCAGGAGACTTCGATTCCTTCTGGCGGAAGTCTTTGCATGAAGGATGGATTGAAGGCACGGCGTTCTCGCCCAAACAAGTCGCTGCCAAGACGGGCGCCAGTTCTTCGCCCGCTCGAAGCGCACAAGGTATAGAAATCAATTTCCGCCGCGATCCATCCATCTACGATGGCCGCTTCGCCAACAACGGCTGGCTGCAGGAACTGCCGAAGCCGATGACCAAGCTGACCTGGGACAACCCGGTGCTGGTCGGGCCTGCGATGGCAGGGCGGATGGGCCTTGAAAAAATGGATGTGGTTGAGCTCGAACTGAACGGCAAAAAAGTTCAGGGCTCAGTCTGGATCCAAGCCGGCCATCCCGACAATTCGGTGACTGTTTTTCTGGGTTATGGTCGCACTCGCGCTGGACGGGCGGGGACAGGCGCAGGTTTCGATGCTTATCAGCTTCGCTACAGCGCAACCCCCTGGTTTGCCACTGGCGTGAATGTGCGCAAGACGGGCGAGAAGTATTTGTTGGCTTCAACCCAGGGCTATCAGACCATGGACACTGAGAATGGCGATTCTCGTCCTGAGATCCGAGTCACAAACCTTGAGGAATATCACAAAGAGCCGAATTTTGCGAAAGAAGAAGAGCCGCAGAAAGAGTTCACACTTTACCCGCAGCTAGGTTACAAGACCACCTATCCGAACTACGATCCGAAGAGCGGCCCATATCAGTGGGGCATGACCATTGACCTGAATGCCTGCGTTGGTTGCAACAACTGCATTGTTGCCTGCCAGTCGGAGAACAACATTCCGATCGTTGGCAAGGAGATGGTTAACCGTGGACGCCACATGCACTGGCTGCGCGTGGATGCCTACTACCAGGGCGATCGCGATAACCCGCGCGCTCACTTCCAGCCAGTACCCTGCATGCAGTGTGAAGACGCGCCCTGCGAGCTGGTTTGCCCGGTCGGGGCGACGGTGCACTCGACCGAAGGCTTGAACGACATGGTCTATAACCGCTGCGTGGGCACCCGTTATTGTTCCAACAATTGTCCATACAAGGTCCGCCGCTTCAATTTCCTGCTGTTCCAGGACTGGGACACGCCTCAGTACAAGATGATGCGCAATCCTGATGTCACTGTGCGCAGCCGTGGGGTGATGGAAAAATGTACTTACTGTGTGCAGCGCATCAGTGAACATCGCATCACAGCGGAACGCGAGAACCGGCTGATCGGCGATGGCGAGTTTACTACTGCGTGCGCGCAATCCTGTCCGGCGAACGCGATTGTGTTCGGAAACGTCAATGACCCGAACAGCGCTGTATCCAAGCTGAAAGCGGGAGCGCGAAATTATTCTCTGCTGGCCGAATTGAACACCCGGCCGCGAACCACGTACCTGGCTGAGGTACGAAACCCGAGCGGGGAACTCGAAAGCTGATTGAGCATGGACGAGCAGCCAACACCAGCGCCGGTTATTGAACCGGGATATACGTTTGGCACGGTAACGGACAAGATCAGTTCGATCGTGCTGACCCGGCCGACCTCGAACGGCTGGTTTCTGGGCTTTGGCGTGGCCTTTCTGGTCACCATGGGACTGCTGTACGCGATCGGCTATCTGTTTCTGAAAGGCGTAGGCATTTGGGGTGTAAACATTCCCGTAGGCTGGGGCTTTGCCATCGTCAATTTCGTGTGGTGGATTGGAATCGGTCACGCCGGCACGTTAATTTCGGCAATTCTTCTCTTACTGCGCCAGTCCTGGCGAAATTCGATCAATCGATTTGCCGAGGCTATGACGCTGTTCGCGGTGGCCTGCGCCGGCATGTTTCCGGTGCTGCACCTCGGTCGTCCCTGGCTGGCGTACTGGTTGTTCCCGTATCCCAACACCATGAATGTGTGGCCGCAGTTCCGCAGCCCGCTGGTATGGGACGTGTTCGCGGTCTCAACTTACGCCACTATTTCGCTGCTGTTCTGGTTTATCGGGCTCATCCCGGACCTCGCGACCTTACGCGATCGCTCTGACAATCGCGCCGCGAAGATCATTTACGGCATGGCCGCCATGGGATGGCGCGGCTCGGTGCGGCACTGGGCGCGTTACGAAACTGCCTATCTGCTTTTGGCCGGCCTCGCCACGCCGCTGGTTCTTTCAGTTCACACCGTGGTCAGCTTCGATTTCGCCATCGGCCAGGTGCCGGGATGGCATACCACTATTTTCCCGCCCTACTTCGTGGCGGGCGCCATCTACTCGGGTTTCGCGATGGTGTTGATGCTGGCCATTCCCATCCGCAAGTTTTACGGACTGGAAGATTTCATTACCGAGCGCCATCTGAACAATTCAGCCAAGGTAATGCTCGCAACCGGCTTGATCGTTGCCTACGGATACGGAATTGAGGCCTTCATGGGCTGGTACGGAGGCAATCGTTACGACGCTTTCCTGCTATGGAACCGCCTCCACGGGCCCTATTCGTTCTTCTATTACATGCTGCTGCTCTGCAATATCGGCATCCCTCAGGTGTTGTGGATCAAGCGCCTGCGTACCAGCCCCTTCTGGCTGTTTCTGATTTCTGGTGTGGTGCTGGTGGGCATGTGGCTGGAGCGCTTCATCATCGTAGTGGTAAGTCTGCAGCGCGATTTTCTGACGTCATCCTGGGGCATGTACTACCCGACGCGCTGGGACTGGATGACCTTCATCGGCACCATCGGGTTCTTTCTGGCCTGCATGTTCCTGTTCCTGCGGGTGCTGCCCATGATCTCGATCTTTGAAATGCGCACTCTGCTGCCGGAAGCGGAGGTCAAGGAATGAAGCACACTCCGGTTTATGGGCTGATGGCGGAGTTCGATAATCCCGAGGCCGTGGTGCATGCCGCCCGCAAGACGTACGAAGCGGGATACAAGAAGATCGACGCTTACAGCCCGTTTCCGATCGAAGCCCTGAGCGAAGCCATCGGGTTCCATTACAACTTTGTTCCTCTGGTGGTTCTGATTGGCGGCATTCTTGGGGGCTTAAGCGGGTTCGCTCTGCAGTATTGGATTCACGTAATCAACTATCCGGTCGTAGTTGGCGGCAGGCCGCTCAACTCGTGGCCGGCGTTTATCGTGGTCACCTTCGAGATGACGATTCTTTTTGCGGGCATCTCAGCGGTGTTCGGAATGCTGGCGTTGAATGGGCTTCCTATGCCATATCATCCGGTTTTCAATGTGCCGCGATTCGCCTTGGCCAGCAAAGATCGCTTTTTCCTGATCGTTTTTTCATCCGACCCCAGGTACAACGCGCTTGAGACACGCCGGTTTTTGGAGAGCTTCTCGCCGCGATCCATATCGGAGGTGCCAAGTTGAAACCGCACCTTCGCGCGAGCATACTACTGCCCCTGCTTGCGCTGGCGGGCTGCCGGCTTGACATGCAGGACCAGCCCAAGTTCAAGCCACTGGCGGAAAACGCATTCTACGCTGATCTGCGCTCGGCGCGCGATCCCATTGCCGGAACAGTGGCGCGCGGGCAGTTGCATGAAGACTCGTACTTCTACACCGGAAAGTTCGGCAACAATCCGGGCGACTACATGCCATTTCCTGTAAGCACGGAGGTGATGGCCCGCGGACAGGACCGCTTCAATATTTATTGCTCTCCCTGCCACTCGCGAGTGGGCGACGGTAACGGAATGATCGTGCAGCGCGGGTATCGCCGTCCGCCTTCGTATCACATCGATCGGCTTAGAAAAGCGCCACTAGGATATTTCTTCGACGTCATGACCAACGGCTTCGGCGCGATGCCGGATTACGCATCCCAGATTCCGCCGCGCGACCGCTGGACCATCGTCGCTTACATTCGCGCATTGCAACTGAGCCAGGACGCGGCCCAGGGCGACGTTCCCTCAGGGCAGAAGATTCCATCGGAGACCTCGGCCGCCGACGCTCAAGGCAAGGAGCCATCACAATGAGCGCCTTGCTCTGGAAGCCCGAAGACCTGCTGGCGCCGCCCATCGTCAGGGTGTACCAGCGCCGTTTTCTGATCGCCGGCGTAGTCGCATCGGTCATTGTCATAATCGGGGGTTTTTTCCAACCGCGAGTTTTCTTCCGCGGATACCTCATCAGCTTCATGGATTGGCTCGGAGTCGCGCTCGGTTCCATGGTGATTCTTATGCTTCGCCATCTCACCAAAGGCGGTTGGGGCATGATTATCCGGCGCATCCAGGGCGCGGCCATGCGTACGATTCCCTTGATGACGGTATTTTTCATTCCGCTTATTTTTGGAGCCAGATACCTCTATATCTGGACGCAGCCCGACAAAGTTTCCGACCCGCACCTGCGCAAACACCTGGAAGAGGTCAGCTCTTACCTTTCCCTCAAAGGCTTTGTTCTGCGTGCCCTGGTTTACTTTGCCATCTGGAACCTGCTCTCGTACCTTCTCACCAAGTGGTCGAAAGAGCAGGACACTCCTCCTGTCCGCGACAACAGCCAGCGCTTTAAGGTTCTGAGTGGCCCGGGCATCATTCTCTACGGCTTCACGATTTCCTTTGCCGCAATCGATTGGGTTATGTCGCTCGACCCCAGCTGGTTTTCGACCATTTACCCGCTGATCATTCTGATCGGCGAAGTGCTCTCGGCATTCTGTTTCGCCATCGTGGTGGAACGCGTTCTGTTCAACTATCGGCCCATGTCCGAACTGCTGAAGCCGGAATATGTGCACGACCACGGTAAGTTCATGCTGACCTTCATCATGGTCTGGGCTTACTTTTCGTTCTCGCAGTGGCTGATTATCTGGGCCGGGGATTTGCCGGAAGAGATTTCGTTCTACCTGCGGCGCATAAACGGTGGCTGGGGCTGGGTCGCGATAGCGCTCGTGCTTTTTCACTTCGCCATGCCTTTCATCCTTCTTTTGTCCCGCCCATTCAAGCGGGACATCACTCGCCTGGTGTGGCTTGCAGTGTGGATGCTGTTTATGCGTTATGTCGATCTGTTCTGGCTGGCGGAGGCGAATTTCTCTGAGACTTTCACCGTGACCTGGGCAGATATCGCCGTGCCTATTGCCATGGGATGTTTATGGCTGGCTTATTTCTGCCGGAACCTGAGTTCGATGCCGCTGGTTCCGGCTTACGATTCGTTTGCTTCGGAGGTGCTCGAACCGGCTCACGAGCATTCGGTCTGATGATGGACAAACTTTACAGCGACGAAAACAATCCCGAAACGGGTTTTGAACGCGAAGATCTTCCCCCGCGCAGCGTGTATGCGTTTTTGATCGGTCTGGCGCTGTTCGCAATCGTGAGCTATTTCGCGCTCCGAGGCTTTTATTATTTTCTGAATGCTTACGAAACGCCGCGCTCGGTGCCGAATGCCTTGTCGCCCAGCCAAAACTCGGATATCAGCAACCAGACCCATTCTGAAATAGCGGACCACATCGGCAAAAACTTTCCCGACCCCCGGCTTGAGGAAAATGAACGCATGGAAATCAATGGTTTTCGCAATGGCGAGGACAAAGTTCTAAACAGTTATGGCTGGGCGGATAAGCCTGGAGGCCCGGTACGGATTCCGATTGATCGTGCCATGGAGTTGATCTCTCAACGCGGACTGCCGACCCGCCCACAGACTGGAGCCGCCCCGCCTTCCACCGTTCAGCTGACACGTGAGGCAGCGAAGAAAGCCGATAGCAGCCAAAAAGCAGGACAAAAGAACAAGTGAATAGAAGCTTCAACATTGCCGTGATGATGCTTTTGCTGTGTGGCTATTGCTTTGCGCAGCGCATGTCGCAAGGCATTATGTCGCCGCCCGCCAATGTCCGCCCACCTGGACTGGCCAATGTCAGCATCGAGCAGCGATTGGGTGAGCAGGTTCCGGGTAATCTTGAGTTTCGCGACGAATCGGGCAAGCCGGTGCGACTGGCAGACTACTTGGGCAGCAAGCCCATGATTCTGAATCTGGTTTATTTCAAGTGTTCAATGCTCTGCCCCGAGGTGCTGAACTCGCTTGAGAGTTCGTTGCGGGTGCTGAAGTTCGACGTCGGCAAGGAATTCGAAGTATTAACGGTAAGCTTCGATCCCGGCGACACGCCCGAGCAAGCCTCAGAAAAGAAAGCAGAGATCCTGAAGCGCTACAAGCGCGCCGGTGCCGGTCAGGGCTGGCACTTCCTGACCGGGCAACAATCATCGATTGATGCGCTGACCAAAGCGGTCGGCTTTGGCTATCAATTCAACCCGCAGAATCAGCAGTTCGCTCACGCGGCAACCATCGTGGTGCTGACACCGGAAGGCAGGATTTCGCAGTACTTCTATGGGGTTGACTTCGCACCGAAAGATTTGCGTTTCAGCCTGATCCAGTCCTCGGGAAACAAGATCGGCAATGTAGTGGACCAGGTGCTTCTCTACTGTTACCACTACGACCCTGCAACCGGAAAGTATGGCGCGATCATCAGCCGTGTGCTCAAGATCTCCGGCCTTGCCACCATGCTGGTGATCGGGGTTCTGATCACCGCATTGCTGCGAATCGGCTCAAACACTAAGGTGCAGGTGTGACGGACTAAAAATCAACCATGTTCGATAACTTTCCATTATGGCCGGCAAGGGCGGCGACCACCGCGGGGCAGGTGGATGCGCTGTACATCTTCCTGGTGCTGCTGTCGGCCTTCATGAGCGTGGCCATCTTCATCATGATCCTGGTGTTTGCCACCAAATACCGTCGCCGGCACGGCCGCCAGGCAGAGCCGATTGAAGGCTCGATTTCGCTTGAAATCACCTGGTCGGTGATCCCGCTGGGAGTGTTTTTGGTCATCTTTGTCTGGGGCGCAGTGATCTTCTTCCGTGAGCGAACCGCTCCGGCGGGAGCAAGCGAAATCTACGTAGTCGCCAAGCAATGGATGTGGAAGCTGCAGCACGAAGAAGGGCAGCGCGAGATCAATGAGCTGCACGTTCCGCTCGGCCGCGACGTCAAAATGATCATGACATCGCAGGACGTGATCCACAGCTTTTATGTTCCGGCGTTTCGCTTGAAGCAGGATGTGCTTCCGGGCCGCTACACCACCATGTGGTTTCATCCCACCAAGGCGGGCACCTACCATCTTTTCTGTGCGGAATATTGCGGAACTCAGCACTCCGGGATGATTGGGCAGGTTGTGGTAATGGAGCCGGCACAATACCAGGCATGGCTGGGCGGCGGTACGACCACCGGCTCACTCGCGCAGAGCGGACAGACTCTTTTTGAGCAGTTCGGCTGCAACACCTGTCATCGCTTTGACGTCCAGGGACGCGGCCCCAACCTGAAAGGCCTATTCGGGAAAACTGTTCAACTCGAAGACGGCCGCAGCGTGGTTGCCGACGAAAATTACATTCGCGAATCCGTCCTGAATCCTGGCGCCAAGGTAGTGTCGGGGTTCAAACCGATCATGCCAGTGTTTCAAGGACTGGTCAGCGAGGAACAGTTAAACGAGCTGGTGGCGTATGTGAAATCGCTAAATACGCCCGCCAGTGGCGCCGCAGGCACTCCGAATTTGCAGTCTCCCGGTATTCAGCCCCCGACGCCCAAGGAATAGTTATGTCAAGCGTAGCGATAACCCCGGAACGCGAGCACTATCTAAATAAAGAGTACGGCATAAGTTCGTGGCTGCTGACCACGGACCACAAGCGCATTGCTCTTCTATATCTGGTCTCGATTACTTTTTTCTTCTTCATCGGTGGTTTTTTTGCATTACTGATCCGACTCGAGTTGCTGACGCCGGCCGGCGATCTGGTGCAGGCCGACACTTACAACAAGCTTTTCACGATGCACGGCCAGACGATGATCTTTTTCTTCCTGATCCCGTCGATTCCCGCCGTGCTCGGCAACTTCCTGGTTCCCATGATGATCGGGGCCAAAGACCTTGCCTTCCCTCGCATCAACCTGCTGAGTTGGTATCTCTATATTATCGCCGGAATTATTTACTTACATTGCATCCTCACTGGTGGGGTGGACGTGGGGTGGACTTTCTACACGCCCCTGAGCAGCGGCTTCAGCAACACCAAAGTGATTGAGGCCGGTGTCGCGGTCTTCATAAACGGCTTTTCCTCGATCCTGACCGGCTTGAATTTCGTTGTCACCATCCACCGCATGCGGGCTCCGGGGATGACCTGGTCACGGTTGCCCTTGTTCATCTGGTCGCACTATGCCACCAGCATCATCATGCTGCTGGGAACGCCGGTGCTGGCGATCACTCTGCTGCTGGTGGTTTTCGAACGTGCATTCGGCCTGGGAATTTTTGATCCTACCCGAGGTGGTGATCCGCTCCTGTTCCAGCACCTGTTCTGGTTCTATTCCCATCCCGCGGTGTACATCATGATCTTGCCGTCGATGGGTGTGATCAGCGAAGTCGTGCCCTGTTTTTCCCGCAAGCGAATTTTTGGCTACCACTTTGTTGCCCTGGCCAGCATTGCTATTGCGGTGATTGGGTTCCTGGTCTGGGCCCACCACATGTTTGTCGCCGGGATGTCTCTGTATGCGGCCCTGATCTTCTCGTTGCTGAGTTATCTGGTTGCGGTCCCTTCCGCCATCAAAGTTTTCAACTGGACCGCCACCATGTACAAAGGCTCGATTTCATTCTCCACACCCATGCTTTACGCGTTCGGTTTTATCGGCCTATTCACCATGGGAGGGCTCACTGGCCTTTTCCTCGCCGCCCTGGGCATTGACGTCCACGTCACCGACACTTATTTCGTGATCGCTCATTTCCACTACATCATGGTCGGCGGCGCGGTCATGGGCTATCTCGCGGGAATGCATTTCTGGTGGCCGAAAATTTCCGGACGTATTTATCCTGAAGGTTGGGGACGCCTGGCGGCTTTGATCGTTTTCATCGGATTCAACCTTACATTCTTTCCGCAGTTTGTCCTGGGCTACGTTGGAATGCCGCGCCGCTACTGGCAGTACTCGCAGGAGTTCCAGGTGCTCAACGTTCTCTCGACCGCCGGTTCGACGGTGCTCGCGGTTGGTTACCTGTTGCCTATGGTCTATTTCCTGTGGTCTATGCGCTATGGCAAACTGGCCGACGATAATCCGTGGAACGCAACTGGGCTTGAATGGCGCACCGCCTCGCCACCGCCGACCTACAATTTTGACGAAACTCCGGTTGTGACCTGGGAAGCATACGATTACGAAAACATGCCGCTGCCGCAAGAGGTGACGCTTGAGCGATAGTCCAGTTGCCGTCGAACAGGCTCACGGCCCGGAACTGCTGCACCATTTTGCCGATCCCGAGCAGCAGCGTGCCGCCGCCTCGCTCGGCATGTGGCTCTTCCTGGCCACTGAAATCATGTTCTTCGGCGGCATGTTCTGCGCGTATCTGGTCTACCGGCGCTGGTACTTCGCTGAATTCGCCGCTTCCAGCCGCACGTTGGATATCTGGCTCGGTACGATCAATACCATTGTCCTAATCTGCAGCAGCTTGACGGTTGCACTGGGTGTGCGAGCGGCGCAAATGGGAAAGCGCAAACTGCTGGTGGTGCTGCTAATACTTACTCTGATTTTTGGACTGGCATTTTTGGGCATCAAGGGCAAGGAATGGTCGGATAAATTCCACGAGCACCACATCCCGGGCCCGCAGTTCGATGCCGGTGAAATCCAGTTGAACGGCCATCCGGTTGACGCCCGCAGCGCACAAATCTTCTTTTCACTTTATTTTGCGATGACCGGCATGCACGCCCTGCACATGATCATCGGCGTGTTCATGTTCGTAATTCTGACCTGGTATGCGTGGAAGGGCCGCTTCAACCAGCGCTACTACACGCCGGTTGAAAACTGCGGATTGTACTGGCACTTCGTCGATATCATTTGGATCTATCTTTTCCCGTTACTTTATTTGATCGATCGCAAGAAGTGAGGCATATGTCTGAGCACATTATTCCGACTAGAACGTACTACCTGATCTGGATCAGCCTCATGTGCCTCACCGTGATTACCGCTGCCGTGGCTTTTGTCGACCTCGGTCAATTCAATACCATTGTTGCTCTTTCAATCGCCACTCTCAAAGCGTTACTTGTTGTTCTCTTCTTCATGCACCTGAAGTATACGAACGAGAAGATGAGCAAAGTGGCTGTGATCTCGGCCCTCTTCTGGCTGGTGCTGCTGCTTGCGCTCAGCCTGACGGACTACGGCTGGCGCGGTGCCGGCGCCGTCTGATGACCCTGCGCGGGCGCTGAAGTATACTCCTGCTAATCCTGCAACCGTCCTGATGCAGAGTTCTGCACAAAAGACAAGCGCATCGATGGAGGCTGGGCGGCTTGAATCCGCCTTGCGCCGCCACCTGCGCGGCGAAGTCCGGTTCGATACCAGCAGCCGCGCTCTTTATGCCACCGACGGTTCCAATTACCGGCAAGTTCCGATCGGGGTTGTGTTTCCGCGCGACGAAGCGGACGTTGTTGCCGCGATTTCGCTTGCGCGCGAGCACGGTGCTCCTGTTCTGTGCCGTGGGGCGGGAACATCGCTTGCCGGGCAATGCTGCAATGTGGCTGTGGTGGTCGATTTCTCGCGCCATATGGGCAACATCCTGGAGATGGATCCACAGAAACGCCTGGCTCGTGTTCAGCCTGGCGTGGTTCTCGATACGCTTCGCAACGCTGCCGAGCGTCACAACCTGACCTTTGCTCCCGATCCTGCCACTCACGACCGCTGCACGATTGGCGGCATGATCGGGAATAACTCCTGCGGCGTGCATTCCGTGATGGGTGGCAAGACCGACCAGAACATCGAGTCGCTGGAGATTCTCACCTACGATAGCGTTCGTATGAAGGTTGGCCAAACCAGCGAAACAGAGCTTGAGGCCATCATCAGCCAGTCCGGCCGGCAGGCTCAGATTCATTCAGAGCTGAAAAATCTCAGCACTCGTTACGCGGATCTCGTCCGTTCCCGCTATCCCAAAATCCCGCGTCGCGTCTCTGGCTATAACCTGAATTACCTTCTTCCTGAAAACAGTTTTCATGTTGCGCGCGCGCTGGTTGGTTCCGAAGGAACTTGCGTCACCGTTCTCGAAGCCACGTGCCGCCTGGTCGAAAGTCCTCAATATCGCGTGCTGCTCGTGCTTGCCTGGCCGGATATTTTTCAATGCGCCGATCACGTCCCCGATATTCTTTCTTATGGCCCGATCGGTCTAGAAGGCATTGACGATCTCCTGGTCGAATACACGCGCCGCAAAGGGATCAATTCTGAAGGGCTTGCCTTGCTTCCAGAAGGTGGCGGATGGCTGCTGGCCGAGTTCGGCGCCAACAATCCGCGCGAAGCCGAAGACCGCGCCCGCAAAGTTATTCAACACTTTGAGCGCTCTCCGAATCCGCCGAACATGAGCTTGTTCACCGATCGCGTGCACGTTAAGCGCGTCTGGGAAGTGCGTGAATCAAGCCTGGGCGTGATCTCTCATGTCCCCGGTGAACCGCTGACCTGGGAGGGCTGGGAAGATTCCGCGGTCGCTCCGGAGAAACTTGGGGCTTACCTGCGCGATTTGCTGCGGATGATGAAGTCTTTCGATTATCGCAGCACACTGTACGGGCACTTCGGGGATGGTTGCGTTCACAATCGCGTGAACTTCGATCTGCAAACGGCCGCTGGTATTGCCAAATTTCGCAGGTTTATGGAAGAAGCCGCCGACCTGGTGGTGAGCTACGGCGGATCCATTTCCGGAGAGCACGGCGACGGCCAGGCGCGCGCCGAATTGCTCGATCGCATGTTTGGCCCTGAACTCGTTCAAGCCTTTCGCGAATTCAAGCGGATCTGGGACCCGGATTGGAAGATGAACCCCGGCAAAGTTGTGGATCCCAACCGCATGGATGAAAATCTGCGCCTCGGAGCCGACTACCAACCCTGGCATCCTGAGACCCACTTCAAATTTCCGCAGGACGACGGCAGCCTGACCCTTGCCAATCTTCGCTGTGTGGGCGTCGGCAAATGCCGCCAAGAGCAGGGTGGCCTCATGTGTCCGAGCTTTCGCGTTACGCAGGAAGAGGAACATTCAACGCGCGGCCGCGCTCACCTTCTGTGGGAGATGACCAAAGGCGAAATCATCAAAGACGGATGGAACAGTGAAGAAGTGAAGGCCTCGTTAGACCTATGCCTTTCCTGCAAAGGCTGCAAAAGCGATTGCCCGGTGGCGGTGGATCTCGCTACCTACAAAGCTGAGTTCCTTTCGCACTACCACGAGAAACATCATCGCCCTTTAAGTGACTTTGCCTTCGGACATATCGATCGATGGGCGCGCATGGCTTCCCATGCACCAGCACTGGCGAATCTGCTACAGCTTCCCGTTATAGATGAGATCGCCAAGTCGGTTCTTGGAATCCCGCCAGGACGAAGCCTTCCACGCTTCGCTCGCCAGACGTTCAGAGACTGGTTTGGAAAACGGCCAGGGCTTGCTCAGCGCGGCCTGCGGTTTTCGTCTGCGAACTCTGCGATGAAAGATGTTTCGGCCGAAGTCATCCTCTGGCCCGATACTTTCAACAATTACTTCCTGCCGCATACAGCACAAGCCGCGGTCGAAGTCCTCGAGTCGGCGGGTTTCAGTGTGAAGCTCCCCAAGGCCGGCCTCTGCTGTGGCCGCCCTTTGTACGATTTTGGAATGCTCGACCGTGCTAAAGAGCTTCTTCAACGAGTTCTTGATTCACTCTCAGCGGAAATTATCGCCGGCACTCCGATCATTGTTCTCGAGCCAAGCTGTGCCGCCGTTTTTCGCGACGAATTGATCAATCTGTTCCCCAAAGACGAACGCGCGCAAAAACTTTCCCGCCAGGTTCTGCTGTTCAGCGAATTCGTGGATAATCTGCAACCATTCGAGATTCCGAAACTTCCACGTAAAGCCTTGCTGCACGGCCACTGCCATCAGAAGGCGATTATGAAAATGTCGAGCACCGAATCGGTCCTGCGCAAAATCGGAGTAGACTTTTCATCTCCTGCCGCGGGCTGTTGCGGAATGGCAGGATCGTTCGGTTTCCAAAAAGATAAGTACGATGTGTCGCTTGCCATCGCAGAACTGGAACTGCTTCCTGCCATCCGGAACGCCTCGCCCGACACCCTCATCATTGCCGACGGCTTCAGCTGCCGCGAACAGGTCCGTCAATGCGTCAGCCGCAACACCCTACATTTAGCGGAATTAGTGCAACTCGCTTTGCGCGGTCCTTAATTAAGGATCCCCATCCGCTTTCCCACCTTCTTCAGAGTTGCAAGCGCTTCGTCCAGTTCCTCACGTGCGTGGGTTGCCGTCATAATCGTGCGTATCCGCGCTTTCCCTTCTGGGACTGTCGGAAACGCGATCCCTGTCCCCATCACACCTTCTTTGAACAGTTCACGAGAGAAGTCCATGGTGAGCTTTCCGTCTCCGATAATAATCGGCGTGATGGGAGTCTCACTGGCTGGCGTAGTTTTTCCGCCGATATCGAAGCCCAGCAGGCCAAGCTCTTTCTTCCAGAATCGCGTGTTCTCCCACAACTTGTCGATCCGGCCCGGCTCCTGCTCGAGCACCTCGAATGCCGCAATACAAGTCGCGGCCACCGATGGCGGATGCGATGTTGAGAACAGAAACGGCCGCGCGCGATGGTAAAGGAATTCGATCAGGTCGCGTGATCCGCACACGTATCCACCCAGCGCGCCAATCGCCTTCGACAACGTTCCAACCTGAATATCAACTCGCCCGTGCACTTTGAAGTGATCGATCGTGCCGCGACCGTTGCGCCCCAGCACGCCCGAAGCATGCGCATCGTCCACCATCATGATGGCCCCGTACTTCTCGGCAAGATCGCACAGCGCCGGCAGCGGCCCGATGTCCCCATCCATCGAAAACACGCCATCCGAAATCAGCAGTTTCTTGCCGGGCTGGTCCTTTATGCTTGCCAGTTTCGATTCGGCGTCGCCGATATCTTTATGCTCGAACACCAGGATCTTGGCGCGCGAGAGCCGCGCGCCATCGATGATCGAGGCGTGATTCAGCTTGTCGGAAATGATGAAATCATCTTTGCCCAGCACCGCCGAAACAGTTCCAGCGTTGGCCGCAAAGCCTGACTGGAAAACCACGCAGGCTTCAACATCTTTGAAACGCGCAATCTTTTCTTCCAGCTGCATGTGGATCTTCATGGTGCCGGCGATGGTTCGCACGGCGCCTGATCCCACTCCGTATTTGCGTGTAGCCTCAAGCGCCGCCTCGCGCAGCTTGGGGTGGGTGGTCAATCCGAGATAGTTATTTGAGGCGAGATTGATGACCTTCTTTCCGTCGAAGGTGCAGACCGGCGCCTGCTCGTCATCGAGAACCCGCAAATGAAAGTATGTTCCCTTGTCTTTGAGTTCGTTCAGCTGGTCCGTGAGATAAGAAAGGGGATCAACGCGCGTTGTGGCAGGCATAATTTTCTCCAAGGTGATCTCAGACGTTTCGGCTCAGGCTGACGAGCGAAGCTCTGCGGCAGGTACAGCCATCTGCGCCAGTTCAGCCATGCTTGCGACCTCGACGTCCGGGCGAACGTCAGCCGTCTTGGCGGCTCCTCCCGATCGCGGTGATGGACGATTCACCCACACCGTCGAAATCTTCAGCGATTGTGCCGGCGCAACGTCGTGATACTTACTTTGACCGACGTGCAGCCACTCGCGATGGTCCGCGCCAATGCGCTTCTGCGCCAGTTCGAACAGTTTTAGCGACGGCTTGTAAGCCTGTGCCTGCTGGGCCGTGATCACGGCATCCAACTCCACGCCGAGTTTCGGTCGCGTGTTCGCGAACAGGTCATCGTCAATGTTCGACATGATCGCCAGCCGATATTTTGATTTCAGCCGGCGCAGCGCAGCCGCCGTGTCCGGAAATGCGGGCCAGGTTGCCAATGAGTCGGGCAGCGAGCAGATCTCCTGTTCTGTCGGCCGGAAGCCAAGCCGTTCGCCGGACCTGCGGACCACTTGTTTCAGTACGTCACGATAATTCATAAACGTGCCGCTCTCCGCATCCGCCTCCAGTTCTGCGTAAAGCTGCAGCAGTTCGGAATCGCTCAACTGTTTTCCGTGCGCACCCAGCACCGGCCGCAGAGCGCCAAAGATCCCGGTTTCCCAGTCAATGAGCGTTCCATAGCAATCGAACGTGA
>Ga0136846_1215685_pt1 | contig 20075 bp, 20 predicted proteins | sample HopSoiMetagenom2_FD_96841 | JGI IMG/M metagenome (GOLD analysis project Ga0136846, IMG submission 96841) | Grasslands soil microbial communities from Hopland, California, USA - 2 Assembly 2016 (version 4) | ecosystem: Environmental > Terrestrial > Soil > Grasslands | place: USA: Hopland...
CACAACAGGAACAGCAGGTACAGCCCGAACCCCCGGGGCACCAGCAACCGTCTCCGCAGGATGATCGCGGCGGCGAGCGGCAGGAGGCAGAACGACAGCACCAGCCCGCTCACCCCGAGGATCCACCACACCGGCACCAGCGGGAACAGGACGATCAGCGGCCAGGCCGCGGCAGGGCCGTGCCTGCGTTCGGGGCGGGGAGCGACGCCGGAGCCGGCGACGGCCCTCGAGGTGGCGACCATCGAGCGAGGGTAACAGCGCCGCGGTTTGCGGTCCTCCGGCGAAGGGTACCCAACGCCGCGAGATGACCAACGTCCCCGGCAACGTTGCGACGCACGGCTCCCCCGGACAAGTTCAGCCGTTCGGCCCTTGCGCGTACTAGCCCGTTGGGCCTACCATGCATCACTCAGGCCAAGGGAGGACCCCCCATATGCGACGTGTAACCACCGTGATAGCACTCACCTTCGCCTCGCTCCTCGTGACTGCGGGCGCGGCGATGGCCCAGACATCCAGTTACCCGATCTCGCCGAGCGCGAGCACGACGGTCAAGGGCGCGAGCGGAACCAGCGGGGGTGGCACCGCGTTCACCGGTTCCTCGCAGATCCCGGTCGGCACCCTGATGATCGTCGCGCTGGTCGTGGCCGGCGTGGCCGCCCTGTTCGTGGCCCGTCGCCGGGCCGCCCGGTTCGCCGGCTGATCAGCCGAACACCGGTCGTGTCACATCGCGTAGCAGCCTGAGCGGAAGCGGCGCCTGGAACCGAACCTCGAGTGTCGTGGCGCTTGACGGCGCGCCGCGCCACGTCGCCGTCGCCCCATCCACCGCCATCGGCGTGCTCGTCCAGACGATGTTCGTGCCTGCCGGCGCGTGGACCGTGACCGTCACGTCGCTCGGACGGATCGTCGGCTGCGCCACAAGCGTGAGCTCGTACGTGCCGCCGCTGGAGTTGCCGCTCCACACGCCGGTCGATCGCCACGCGACCGACAACGTGCCGGTCGTGCCCGCCGGGATCGTCCGGTAGTCGCGGAGCCACGACACGCCGTTCTCCGACCCGTTGGTGAGGCCGATCTGTTGGCCGTCGCGCGTCGCGGACTGCAGCTCGCACGCCGCGTGACACCACACGGTCGTGAGCGGGATGTCGTCGCCCGCGTGCGCGCCGTGCAGGTACGGGCCGATCACGTACCGGGGTTCCCCGTGGGTCGGCGCGTCGTTCGCGATCGTGACGTTCGCGGTGCCGATCGCCTCGCCGTCGCCGCCCAGCTGGACGTCGTACGCGACCGTTCGGGTGGCGTAGTAGTCGATCTTGCTGCCGGACCCGTTGTTCACGGTCACGCCCATCACATCGCCCGGCGGGTCGACGAGCGCGCCGTCGACGCCGAGCGCCCCGAGGCCGGATTCGATCGCCGGGTTCGTGCTGTAGATCCGAAGATGCCCGCCGGCGACCGCGGTGGAGATCGCGCGCAGGCGCGCGATACCGTGCTCGTCCATGCCAAGGAACCGCGCGAAGACGGTCGCCGCCGCGGCGCCGAGGACGTCCTTGCGCTGGGTCGCGCCGGGGAAGGCCGTATAGGCGCGGTTCGTCGTCACATCCACGACGTTGTCGGCTGAGATCGATCCCGCGCCCGGCACGGAGATCGGTCCCGTGACCGCCAAGAGCGACTGCAGCGCGAACGGGTCGACGGCGAAGACGCCGTCGAGGTGTGCGCCCTCGCCGAGCGCGTAGTTGGCCAGGGCGGCGCGCGCCGCGGAAGGCACGTCGGGCGTCGCGTTCATGTTCTGCCACGAGCCCGCGCCGCCGTACTGGTCATAGTTCCTCGCGTAATCCTCGCTCGGGTCCTGCACCCGTCCGGCGGGGAAATCCCGGAGCGTCTGCGTCGGCCGGGCGCCGGAGACGCGGGCGCGACCGTGGTCGAGCGTCAAGATCGCGTAGGCGCCCCAGATGCCGCCGGTGCCGCGGAGCTCGGCCGGGTTCTGCGCCAAGACGAGATAGCGCTTCGGGCCGTCGGCGCCGCCGAACGACGGCGCGCCCTGCAGCAACGACGCCACACCGTCCAGGTCCGCGCTCAGGCGCTCGGCCTGCGCCTGCGCGTCCCAGCGCGCGCGCGCGATGACCCGGGGCATGAACGAATCCGGCGCGGCGGCGAGGGTCGCGGCCGCCTGCGCGGCATCGTCGTGCGCCGTGTCGACCGCGCCGGCCAGCGCCGCGTAGCGCGCGAGCGGCATGACGCCGGCGTGCGGCGCGAGGGACCCGACGCCGTCGGGAAGCTCGGCGAGCCCGTCGACGAGGCCTGCGCCCGCCGTCGACAAGAGCCTGCCGGCATCGGCGATCGACGCGGCCGCGTCGGCGCTGTTGCCGGCCAACGGGACGGCCCGCGCGACCGTGCCGATCGGGTCGTGCAGGCCGTCGGCGGCCGCCGCGAACGACGCCTCGGCCCGGTCCATCGACGTGCGGGCTTGGTCGAGGTCGCCCGCGAGCGCTGCGCGCTTGGCCGACTGGAGGGCGTCACGGCCGTCGGCGAGGTCCGATCGGGCGCCGAGCAAGGCGATCGCCTCGACCGCCACCACGAGGATGAGCACCACGACGACGCCGAGGACGACCCAACGCCAGCGGTGCCGGTGTGTTGGCCGCGTCAGCTCGCGCGGCTCTTCTTGCGGAGTCGGCTCCACCCGGTCGCGTGTCCGTTCGATGGCGCCTGCTGGGCGTAGACGTACTGCCCGTAATAGGCGTAGCCGGTGCCCTTGGCCTCCACGTTGTTCAGCACCGAGCCGAGGATGTTCGCGCCGACCTGGTCGAGCTGCGCGCGCGCGGCCACCACAGCGCCCCGCGGCGTCGACTGCTCGTTGGCGACGTAGAGGATCGCGTCGGCCATCGGCGCGACCACGAGCGCGTCGGCGACGGCGAGCACCGGCGGGCAGTCCACGATGATGAAGTCGACGACCTCGCGTTGGTTCGCGAGCAGCTCACGCATGGTCTCGGACTGCAGCAGCTCGGTCGGCTGGTCGGACACCTTGCCGCTGGACATGACCCAGAGGTTGTCGACCTTGCCGCTGCGAAGCGCCTCCCACGCCTTGCGGTCGCCCTCGAGCACCTCGGACAGACCGCGATCGTTGGCCGGCAGGCCGAAGAAGTCGTTCAGGCGCGGACGCCGGAGGTCCGCCGAGATCAGCACCACGCGCTTGTCGGCCTGCGCCAGCACGACGGCAAGGTTCGCCGCGGTCGTCGTCTTGCCTTCTCCCGAGATCGCCGACACGACCATCAGCGTCTTGTAGCCGTGCTCGGCGGCGGCGACGAGGATGCTCGTACGGAGCGTCCGGTACGCCTCGGCGGCCGGGCTGCGCGGCGCCTGCAAGGTCACGAGGTGCGCGCTTTCCTTGTCGCGCCACGATGGCACCTGGGGGATCATCGTGATCACCGGCGCGCCGATCGTCGTTTCGAGGTCGGCCCTTCCGCGGAGCCGGTCGTCCATCCGTTCCCGGATGAACGCGGCGATCAGCCCGATGAAGGCGCCGACGATCGCCGCGAGCGCGAGGTTCAGGAACAGGTTGGGGCTCGTGGGCGATGTCGGCCGCGAGGCGTCGAGCAGGATCACGCCGGGGTCGATCTGCGTTGATCTGATCTGCGCGATCTGCGCCTGGAGCTGCGCTCGTGCCTGGGTGTTGCCCGGACCGGCGAGCGACTGCAGCCGCGTCGAAAGCGCGTCGGCCTGCGCGCTGATGATCCCTTGGGCGCCCTTGGTCGAGTTCTGCAGGTACGCGTTCGCGAACGCCTCGGCGCCGGCCTGAGCGATCGTGGGGTCGGTGTCTTCGAAATGGACCTGCAGCACGTCGGCGTCCTTCACCGCCGTGATGTCGAGGTGCTTCAGGAGCGTGACGGCGTCCATGCCGCCGGGGATGTTGGGAGCGGCGAGCTGCGCGACCGGCAGCGAATCGACGATCTGCTGCTCGTTCTCGATGTTGAGCGGCTGCGGCGTCGTCGTGCCCACCGTCGCGGTCCCGAGCGGCGACTTGACGAGCATCTCCGTGGTCGCCGTGTAGACCGGCGTCTGGGTGAACGTCCAGACCACCGCGATCGCCACCGCCACCGCGATGCAGGCGGCGATCAGGCGCCACCGGCGCGCGATCACGCGGCCGTAATCCCGCAGGTCCAAGAACGTCCCCTCGGGGGAGACGGGCGCCCACCCGGGCTGTTGGTGCGGCTGTTGCATCATGCGGATACTCCGGTCGACGGCTCCCCGGAGGGGGAAGGAGGCCTGGACATCGTCCAATGAGGCTACCCACCAAGCGCTCCACCGGCATCCGGCGTCGGGGGACCGACGAGCCGGCGTTCGCCCTAGGCCTCGCGGCGTCCGGGCGCGCCGAACCTCGCTGATACGCTCTGCCGGCCATGAAGGTCGCCTACCAGGGGGAACCCGGCGCCTACAGTGAGCGGGCGGTGCAGGCGACGTTCCCCGACGCGGAGTCGATGCCCTGCGACACGGTCCGCCTGGTCTTTTCTCGGGTCACGAGCGGGGAGGCGCCGTTCGGAGTGGTCCCGATGGAGAACTCGCAGGCCGGGTCCGTCAATGAGACCTACGATCTGTTGCAGCACACCACATTGCTTCGGATCGTCGGCGAGGTGGTCGTCCGCGTCGACCACGCGCTTCTGGGGGTCCCCGGCGCGCGGCTGGAGGGCATCCGCAGGGCGAAGTCGCACTGGCAGGCGCTCGCCCAATGTGAGGAATTCCTGGCATCGATGCGGATCGAGCCCGTGCCCGTTCACGACACGGCGGGCGCCGCCCGCCAGATCGCGGCGGCCGGCGACCAGGCGGAGGCCGCCATCGCGAGCGTCGCTGCGGCCGAGAATTTCGGGCTGAAGGTGCTCGCCGAACGGATCCAGACCGAGAAGGAGAACTTCACGAAGTTCGCGGTGCTCGGCACCGAGGACCCCGGGCTCGGCCCGGCGGACAAGACCTCGCTGGTGTGGGCGGTGCTGGACGAACCCGGATCGCTGCTCGGGTCGCTCGAGCCCTTCGCCAAGCGCGGGATCAACCTGCACAAGCTCGAGTCGCGGCCGCGCCGCGGCAAGCCGTTCGAGTACCTGATGTACGTCGACGTGATGGCAGGCACGGACGACCCCGCGCTCGAGGATGCGCTGCACGAGGTGGAACGGCACACATCGATGGTGCGCGTGCTCGGGACCTACCGATCGGCAACAGATCCCGTCTGACGCGGCGTCACGGTTCCGCGACACCTCGGGGCTACGATGCCGCGCATGGAGCCGAGCGCCCGCGATCATCTGTCGGTGTGGGCGGCCGGTGCGCTCGGGCTGATCGCGCTCCTCGGCCTGGTGATCGTCGCGGGTGCGTCGGCGCCGGCGCTTCCGGCGCTCGCAGCGACGACGCCCGCGCAACCGCCCGACCAGCCCGTCGGCGGGATCACGACCTTCCGCGGGGACGCCACCCGCACCTGGTACGGACAGGGCCCTGTCCCGAGCGACCCGGTGACGCGATGGGTCTACCCGAGCGACGGCACCAAGATGTGCTCGATGTCGTCGGAAGGCGGCGCCGGCTCGCCGGTCAAGCAGTGGTGCGGCACGGGATGGACCGGTCAGCCGAACGTCGTGCCGTTGACGGACGGGACCATGGAGATCCGCGAGGGCGCCTACGACGGGCACTACCACTTCCTCGATGCGGGCACCGGGCAGCCGGTGATGCCAGATCTCGTGACGCAGGATCTCGCGAAGGGCTCGGCCACCACCGACCCGGACGGCTACCCGCTGTATTACGCGGGCTCGCGCGACAACCACTTCCGCGTCGTGGCGATGGATCGGTCCACGCCGACCGTCCTGTGGGAGATCGACGCACACGACACGTCGCTGGCGCCGCATCCGATGTGGAACGACGACTGGGACGGCGCCGCGTTGATGGTCAACGACGTGTTGATCGAGGGCGGCGAGAACGGCTACCTGTACATCGTGCCGATGCACCGGGGCTACGACGCCCGGGGCCTCGTCACGGTGTCGCCCGACCGCCCGATCGTCGTCCCCGGCTTCGACGACCAGCTGCTCGCGGCGGTCGCGCAGCCCGGCGGCATCAACAGCGACGGCCTCGACACGCGCTACGACGTGTCGATCGAGAGCTCCGTCGCCTATCGCGACGGTGTCGTGTACGCCGCGAACTCCGGCGGCCTGGTCACGGGATGGGACATCTCCGACGTGCTGCACGGCGGCCGAAACGTCCACGAGGTGTTCCGGTTCTGGACCGGCGACGACACCGACGCCTCGGTCACGATCGACGACGATGGCTACCTGTACGTCGCGAGCGAGTACCAGCGCTTCGCCCCGACGTCGCAGCAGCTCGGGCAGCTGATGAAGCTCGATCCGCGCAACCCGGCCGACCCGGTCGTCTGGTCCCTCCCGGCCACGGAGCTCGGGTTCGAAGGGGCCGGCGGCAGCTGGTCGACGCCCGCGATCTACGGCGACACCGTGTACATGACGACGGCAGCGGGCCGCGTGCTCGCGATCGACCGTGCCAGCGGCACGATCATGTGGGAGCGGCAGATCGGGTCGCCCGCGATCGGGTCGCCGGTCGTGGTCGACGGCACGCTGTTGCAAGGTGACTGCTCGGGTCATCTCTACGCGTGGGACGTTTCCGACCCGAACGCGCAGCCGACGCTTGAGTGGAACCTCAACCTCGGTGATTGCGTCGAGTCGACGCCGGCCGTGTGGCACGGCTGGCTCTACGTCGGGACCCGGGCCGGCTACATCTACGGCATCGCCGACGCGAACACACCGGCGCCGACGGCGACGGGCTAGCTCAGCGGCCGATGAAGCGCGCGTACTGCGACTGCAGCTCGGCGGTGCGCATCACGACGATCACGACCGAGATCGCGAGCAGCCCGGCGAGGCTCGCGACGAGCGCGGCGGTGCGCGAGACCCGGGCACCGAACCCGTCGAGCGCCGCGTAGCCGGCGATCAGTCCGGCGACGAGCCCGCCCACGTGGGCCTGCCACGAGATCCCCGGGATCGTGAACGTGAAGACCATGTTGAGCACGATCAGCATCAGCATCCGCCGCATCCGGTTCGCGTAGAACGCGAGATGCCGTCGGCGGTAGTTGTACGCGAGGAACGCGCCGAACAACCCGAAGATCGCGCCCGACGCGCCGGCGCTCACCTGCAGCTGGAAGCCGCCCGCGACCGCCACGATCGGTGGCGTCAGCCAGTAGGCGATCGAGGACGCGAACCAGCCGGTCACGAGGAACAGCGCGAGGTACCGGATCCGCCCGAGCTCGGCCTCGACGACGTTGCCGATGATGTAGAGCGCGTACATGTTGAGCGCAAGGTGCAAGATCCCGAAGTGCAGGAACGCGTTCGTGAGCAGGCGCCAGTACTGGCCGTCGGCGACGCGGAACGGGTCCAGCGCGCCCTGCTGGATCAAGACGCGCTCCGTCGCGCCGGTGATCACCGAGCCCGCCCCGGACATCACGACGCCGACGATGTAGACGCCGACACAGATCGCGATGAGGACGTTCGTGATGGTGAACCCGGCGGCAGACGAGCCGATGCGGCGTCCGGGCTGGTGCACCTCCTGGCGTGACCCGCGCGCACAGTCGGGGCACTGATAGCCCACCGCGGCAGGACGCATGCAGTCCGGGCAGATGGGATCGCCGCAGCGCACACAGCGCAATCCGGTCTGCACGTCGGGATGCCGCTTGCACGCGACCGGTCCCTCTGTGCCGGCTGGCGGAGGAGGCAGCGACGGATCCATGGGGTCCATGCTACGGAGGCCCCGGAGGTTCGTGCGCATGGTCGTGGGGGTCGACGTGGACCGTCACGTCCGCCAAGCGCGGCACCTCGTGGAGCAACGCTTCTCGGACCGCCTCGGCGATCCGGTGGCCGCCCTCGACCGTGAGGGTGCCGTCGACCACGACGGTCAGGTCGGCCATGAGCCGGTGGCCACCCCATCGCGCGCGCGCGTCCTCGACGTGGGCGACGCCGTCAACCGCCCCGGCGACGGCCTCGATGAGCGCCAATGTCGACTCGTCGGTCCCGTCCAGCGCCCGGTGCAGCACCGCACGCGCGGCCGCCACCATCGTGAACCCGATCGGGACGGTGATCGCGAGCGCCACGATCGCGTCGGCTCGTTCGAACCCGGCGAGGACGCCGAGCGTCGCGATCACCACACCGAGCGAGGTCAGGCCGTCGGTTCGCGCATGCAGGCCGTCGGCAACCAACGCCGCCGAGCCGATCCGGCGGCCGACCCTGATCCGGTACTGCGCGACGATCTCGTTGCCGGCGAGGCCGAGGAGCCCCGCGGCGAGCACCCAGCCCGCCGCCGTGAGCGGCTGCGGGTGGATCAGGCGCTGGATCGCCTCGATCACCGCGGCGAGCGCCGAGATCGCGATCAGCGCGACGATGACGAGCCCGGCGACGTCTTCTGCCCGGTGGTAGCCGTAGGGATAGCGGCGTGTCGGGCGCCGGCGGGCGAGCCGGAACGCGATCAGCAGCGGGATCGCCGTAAGGGCGTCGGTCGCGTTGTGGATGGTGTCGGCGAGCAGCGCCACCGAGCCCGAGACCACGACGATGGCGAGCTGCACGCCGGCGGTCGTGGCCAAGATCGCAAGGGAGATCCAGGTGGCGCGGGAACCGTCGCGCGTCGCCAGCGTGGCCGCGTCCGCGGGCCCGAAGTGCTCGTGGCCGTGGGAGTCGTGGTGGTCGTCGTCCGAGCTCACCGGGCGACCCGGTCGAGCTCTGCTTGAACCTCGTGCACGTCGAACAGCGGGCTCCATCGATCGACGATCTTCCCGTCGCGCCCGATCAGGAACAGCCACGGCTCGGTGAGATCGCCGTTCCGAAGCAGCCACTGCTTGGCCGCGGTGTTGATCTCGTGCTTCGCGTAGTCCTTGTAGATCTCGATGTGGATGTAGTCGGCGTCCGTCGGTCCCGTCTTCGCGATCTGCTCGAGCGCGTCGGTCGACGGTCCGCAGAACTCGCTCTGGCAGTACACAGGCGTGGAGAACAACGCGAGGATCGGTTTGTGCGCGGCGAGCGCGGCCGAGATCGTGTCCTGATGCAGCTCGGGGTCGGGCACCTTCGCTCCGCCCTGGGCGCGTGAGTCGATCGCCTCGGGATTCACGCTCGTTTCGGCCATCGTGAGGTTGGTCGTATCGAGCGCCTTCTGGCCGGGGGCCGGCAGCGCGGGCTTGTCCGACACGCCGAACTGCGTCGTCAGCGTCTGCGGTTGGCCGCCTTCGGTGAACGAGAGCGAGGCGGTCCAGACGCCGGTCGACGGGAACGTGACGTGCTCGAGCTGGTACACGCCCCGACCTTTCGACGGAGACGTCAACGTGGGACTCGATGCGACCGCGGTTCCCGGCGCCGGCACGTAGTGCGCCGTCCCTTGGATCGGCTGGCCGCCGTCGGCCGGCGCGAGCGACAGCGGGATCGAGCCACCGGTCAGGAGCTGGACCCCGTTGGCGCCGCTGTTGAAGACCCCGACCTGCACCCGTTGCGGGGTCCCGGCGTAGAGGTCGCTGCTCGCGACCTGGAGCGCGTAGGACGAGCCCGATGGGCTCGTGCCCGCCGTCGACGCCGAGTCGTTCGTGCACGCGACCGCCGCGAGGAACGCAAGGGCGAGGGCGAACACGGCCGGGCGGCGCACGCCCCCATGTTCTCGTATGCGCCCGTCGTCGTCCGGGACGCTCATATGGCGCCTTCGAACCGCAACAGGGTGGCTCGGCGGTCTTCCGATCCGCCGTAGGACCCGAGGCCGGCGCCGGAGGGGACGACCCGGTGACAAGGAACGAAGAGCTCGATCGGGCTCCGGGCGAGCGCCGATCCCGCCGCCCGGGCGGCGCCGGGACGGCCGGCCTTCGCCGCGACGTCGCCGTAGGTCCACAGCTCGCCGTACGCGATCGTCCGCGTGACCTCGAGCACCGCGCGCGCGAACGGTGTCCCTACCAGCCGAAGATCGGCCGGCGTGCGCATCGGCGCACGCCGGCCACCGAAGTACGCCTCGAGGTCGCGGGTGGCGGCGCGAAGCGCCGCCGCCCGCGACACCACCCCGAGCCGTCGCGCGAGGTCGTCCACGAGATCGCGCGGATCCCCGCCGCTGGTCGCCACGACCCCGTCGGTCGACACCACGACGGTGAACGGGCCGAACGGCGTCGGCACCGTCGTGTGGCGGAGCCTCAGATCGGCGGCCATGGGAACGGCCGGACGCCGGGCTCAGGCTCCGGGAACCGGCCCGCTTCGAGCAACCGGTCGATCCGGTCGGCGGTCGCCGCGACTTCCTCGGGCGCGAGCAAGGTGCCGAGCGTTGCCGCGATCTCGCCGCCGGCGCCGAGCTCGTCGCGCATGCGGGCGAGGTCCTCGAGGGCGTCTGCAGGCAGGGGTTCGTCGACGAACGTCCAGATCACGGTGCGGAGCTTGGGTTCGACCGCGAAGCAGACCCCGTGGTCGATCACCCAGATCTCGCCGTCCTCGTCGAGCAGGCAGTGCCCTCCCTTGCGGTCGGCGTTGTTCACCGCTAGGTCGAATATCGCCACGCGCCGGAAGGTCTCGGCGTGCTCGACCTCCAGCGTGAAGAAGTGCTCGGCGGGGTCGAAGTTGATGAACCGCTGGACCGAGCCGGGGCCGAACGGGCCGTCACGCAGGACCGTCGGCGGCACGCGCGGCCACCCGAGCGCACGAGCCACCTCGAACGCAGCGACCTCTCGCCGGTGCAGCGTGCCGTCTGGGAAGTCCCACAGCGGCGCCTCCCCGCGCATCGGCTTGTACACCGCGAGCACGGTGTCGGCCGGGGTCGCGCAGCGCACGAGCAACGCCGCGTTGGATGATCCGGGGAGCGCGCCCAGGACCTCGATCTCGCCGGTGGCGAGCGCGGGCGGAACGCTCAGGCCCGCGGCGTTCGATGCCCGTTCGTGGCCGGGCACACGTGCCCCTCGGGGTCCATCGGGTTCCCGCAGAACTGGCATCGCGGCCGCCCGCGCGCGACCACCGTGGTGCCGTGCCGAGCGAGCGCCAGCATCTGCTCGCGGCTCGCCCACAGGGTGATCGACTCCGGCTCCTCCGGCAGGATCGAGCGCTCGTCGTCCTCATCGTCGACCTCGGGCACGAACTCGTCGATCTCGAGCAGGAACCGGTCCTGCTCGTCGTCGAAGCCGATCGACAGGCGCCCGACACGCCATCGTGGATCGACGGGCTCCTCGAGCGACAGCTCGTCGGGCTCGACGTCGTCGGGGATCGGCACGTCGGTCGCGAGCTCGAGCACCGAGCGCGCCAACAGCTCCACCTGCTCCTTCTCGACGACCACGGTGACCAGCTGCTCGCCCGCGCGCGCCTGCAGGTAGAAGGTGCGCATCCCCGGCTCGCCGATCGCGTCGGCGGTGATGCGGTCGACCGCGCCCAGATCCATGCGGCCTATCCTCGCACCTTCGCGCTCCGGCGCCGGTCGGCGGTCTTGCCGGCCTCCCACGGCGCGATGTGCTCGGCGCGGAACCGCTCGAGCCCCCCGGTGTCGTTGACGAGCAGCACGTGCGGCCGCACGCCCCCGAGCAGCACGACCGAGACGGCGGCCGTATCGATCACGATCCGCTGGAAGTCGTCCAGCGGGGTGGCGAGGTAGTGGGCGAGCGCGATCCGGACGATGTCGCCGTGGGTCGCGATGGCGATCGACCCCTTGCGATGCCGGGCGGCCAGGCGGTCGATCGCGGTGACGACGCGCGCCTGCGCGTCCATGAACGCCTCGCCGCCGGGGAACTCGAAGTCGCTCGGCGTCTGTTGGACGACGCGCCACGCCTTCGTGCGGCGGAGCTGGGCGAGCGTGCGGCCGGTCCACGCGCCGGCGTCCATCTCCAGGAAGGCCTCGTCGGTGCGAACCGTGAGCCGCCGCGTCGCCGCGAGGGGCTCGACCGTCTGCACGCAGCGTTCCAGCGGGCTCGAGTAGATCGCCGACAGGCGGATGCCATCGAACCGCTGGACGAGCGCGTCGGCCTGCGCCAGGCCCCTCGCGTCGAGGTCGATGCCCGGCGTGCGCCCGTATAGGAGCCGCCCGGTCTGCCCGGTGAGCCCATGACGGACGAGGTACACGAGACCCATCGGCCCAGCCTACGGAGCGGAGGGGAGGGTCGGCAGGCGCACCTCGAACACCGTGCCCTGGCCGAGCTCGCTCTCGACGGTGACCTCGCCCCCGTGGTTCTCGGTCACGTGCCGGACGATCGACAGGCCGAGCCCGGTGCCGCCGGTCTCGCGCGAGCGGGCGCGGTCCACCCGGTAGAACCGCTCGAAGATCCGCGGGAGTTCCCGTTGCGGGATCCCGATCCCGGTGTCGGCAACGCGAACGACGACGGCACCGTCTTCGGCGCGCACCGACACGTCGACGGAGCCTCCGTCCGGGGTGTAGCGCACGGCGTTGTCGATCAGGTTGCGCACCATCAGCGACAGGTCGCGGGACGAGCCACGGACCGCGGGCACCGGGCCGGCGTCGAGCGAGATCGTGACGCCGCGCATCGCGGCCGTGTCGCCGATCCGCTCCACCTCGTCGGCCGCCACGGTGTCCAGGCGGATCTGATCGTCCATCTCGCTGCCCGATTCGAGCCGAGACAGATCGAGCAGGTCGGCGACGATCCGCGACATGCGCACGGCCTCGCGCTCGAGCTGCTCGGTGAACCGCCGCGCCGCGGGCGGGTCGTCGATCGCACCGTCGCGAAGCGTCTCGGCCGCGGCGCGGATGGACGCGACCGGGGTCTTCAGCTCGTGCGAGGCGTTGGCGACGAAGTCTCGTCGGGCTCCGGTGAGGCGGCGAGCCTGCGTCACGTCTCGGATGACAACCAGGGTCGCGCCGTCGGCCCCGACGGGAAGGGCGGTCGCGCGGAGCCATCGGCTGGGTGAGCCAAGTTCCACCTCGGCGCGAGAGACGGTGCCTGAGCTCTTGGCGGTCTCGACCGCCCGCTGCAACCCGAGCGGATGCAGTTCCGTCGCGCGACTCGGGGCCGTGCCCAGCAGATCCGACAACGCCCGGTTCGCGTACACGCGGGTCCCCGAGGAGTCGAGGAGAAGCACCCCTTCTTCCATCGCGCCCAGGATCCGATCCTGCGCCCGGTCGCGCCGTGCCGACTCGCGCTCGATCTCCCGACGGCCCGTCGTCGCCTGCTCGACACGCCGTTGTGCGTCAGCGACTCGCCGGCGGATCACACTGCGGTCGATCGCCCACACGGTGAGCGCGCCGACGACGATCCCCAGGACGAACAGACCCGCGACCTGCGCCATCTCGCGCGAGTGTACGGGCGGGAGGGCGCCGCCGGGTGCCCCGTTCACCCGCCGTTCCGCGGGCGGCGGGTCTCGAGCCGCTCGTTCATCGAGCGTTCATGTGGTTGCCGACGAGCGGCCATCCGCGGTGCCTACGTTTCCATCGACGCGACGAGGAGGAGAGAACAGGATGAGGATCCATCGGTTCGCACGGCCGGCGGTGATCGCGGCGGCCGCCGTCACGCTGGTGGCCGCGGCGTGCGGCAACACCTCGAGCTCGAGCGCGAGCGCGAGCGGCGGCAGCAACACGGGCGGCTTCCAGGGAACGGCTCTCAACGGCGCAGGATCGACCTTCGCTGCGCCGCTGTACCAACTCTGGTCGCAGTCGTTCCTGCAGAAGGAGCCCGACGCGCAGATCAACTACCAGGCCATCGGCTCGGGCGGCGGGATCGAGCAGTTCACCAGCCAAACAGTGGACTTCGGCGCGAGCGACGTGCCGCTGCAAAGCGACGAGATCACGAACCTGCCGAGCAGCAACTACATCCAGTTCCCGACCGCGCTCGGCGCCGTCGTGTTCGCCTACAACCTCCAGGGGGTCGACAGCGGGTTGAAGCTCGACGGCAAGACGACCGCGGACATCTTCCTCGGCAACATCACGAAGTGGAACGACCCCGCGATCACCAGCCAGAACCCCGGCGTGAACCTGCCGGACGAGCCCATCCAGGTGGTCCATCGCTCCGATGAGTCCGGGACGACGTCGGTGTGGACCTCGTGGCTGTCCGCCGAGAGCCCCGAGTGGTCCTCGAAGGTCGGCGCCGACAAGGCCGTGCAGTGGCCCGTCGGAACGGGCGGCAACGGCAACGAGGGCGTCGCGGCCGGGATCTCACAGACCGAGGGCGCCGCCGGATACCTGTCGTACGACTTCGCGGTGACCGCCGGCCTCGGGATCGCCGACATCCAGGCGCCCGACGGCAGCTACGTCGCGCCGTCGATCGACTCGATCAGCAAGGCGGGCGGCGGCCTGAAGTTCCCCATCCAAAGCGACACCAACATCCTGAACTCCTCGACGAAGGGCGCGTACCCCGTCGCGAGCACGACCTACGTCTTGGTCTACACCGACCAGACCGACGAGGCGAAGGCACAGACGCTCGTGGACTTCTGGACGTGGGCGCTCACCGACGGACAGAGCCAGACGGAGCAGATCAACTACTCCCCGCTGCCGAGCGACTTCGCGACGAGCGCCCTCAAGGAGGTCTCCAAGATCACCGTGAACGGGACGCCGGTGTCGCCGACCAGCTCCACGGGGTAGTCGGCGCCGATGGCGACGATCGGCGCGCCGCCCGAGGTCGCACCTGCGACGCCGCTGACGCGGCGTCGCAGGTTCGGCGACCGGGCCTTCCGGTGGACGACCCTGGTCGTCAGCGTGGGCCTCGTCGTGATGCTGGCGTTGCTCCTGTGGGTGCTGGCCGACGGTGGCTGGCGCGCCATCCGCGAGTTCGGCCTGCACTTCGTGATCGGACGCGAATGGAACCCGGTCGCCGGCCGTGAGGTCTACGGTGCGCTGCCGTTCATCTTCGGCACCTTCGTCACGGCCATCATCGCGATGGTGCTCGCGATGCCGGTCGGGGTGGGCGTCGCGCTGTTCTTGAACGAATCCGGGTCCGTCTGGATCAAGAACCCGCTCGCGGTCCTGGTCGACCTCCTCGCCGCCATCCCGAGCGTCGTCTACGGGCTGTGGGGGCTGTACGTGCTCGTGCCGTTGTTCGACCACACCGTCCAGCCGTGGCTGTCGGCGTCGGTAGGCAAGGTTCCCGTGATCGGGGGTCTGTTCCAGTACGCCGGGCCCGGCGGCGACCTGTTCACCGCAGGGGTGATCCTCGCGATCATGATCTTGCCGATCGTAACGGCGGTCAGTCGCGAGGTCGTGAGCGTCGTGTCGACCGAGACGCGCGAGGGAGCCATCGCGCTCGGCGCGACGCGGTACGAGACGATCCGTCTCGGCGTGCTGCCGACGGCGCGCCCGGGCATCGTGGGCGCGGGGATGCTCGGCCTGGGCCGTGCTCTCGGCGAGACGATCGCCGTCGCGCTCGTGGTCGGCAACAGCACGAACATCAGCGCGTCGTTGTTCAAGCCGGGTTACACGATCCCGGCCGTGATCGCGAACGAGTTCCGCGAGGCGACGAGCGCGGGCCTGCACCGTTCGGCGTTGCTGTTCCTCGCGTTGCTGCTCGTCGTGATCGCGCTCGGGATGGCGACGATGTCGCGGTTCCTCGTGCGGCGGACGGCCCGGCTCGTGGGCGACGACGTCGCCGCCCAGGAAGAGGCCGCGTCGAGCACACTGGGGATGGCGTGAGCGGCGCGATGTCCACCATGGAGATGCCGCGCGAGATCTCCACCCGGCGCCGGACGAAGGACCGCGCGTTCTCGATCGCGTTGTGGGCGTGCGTCGTCGTCGCGCTCGTCCCGCTGCTGCTGATCGTGTATCGCGTCGTGCGCCTCGGCCTCGCAGCGGTTTCCATCAGCCTGTTCACCCATACGGCGCTGCCTGCAAGCTTCCCCGGCGGTGGCATGAAGCAGGCATTCCTCGGCACGGCGATGATCGTCGGCATCGCTGTGCTGATCTCGATCCCGCTCGGCGTGCTGACGGGCATCTACCTGTCCGAGTACGGCAGCGGCCGGGTCGCCGGGGTCGTGCGCTTCACCGCCGAGATCTTGCTGTCGATCCCGTCGATCGTCGCGGGCGCCTTCATCTGGGCGCTCGTGGTGGTCGCGCTCGGGAACTTCTCGGCGCTCGCGGCCGGCATCGCCCTGACCGTCCTGATGTGGCCGATCATGGCGCGGGCGACGGAGGAGGTGCTCCGGCTGGTGCCGACCGAGCTCCGCGAGGGCGCGCTGGCGCTCGGCTATCCCCGGTGGCGGGTGATCGTCCGGGTCGTCCTGCCGACCGCCGGGGCCGGTGTGTTCACGGCCATCATGCTGGCGGTGGCCCGTGGTCTCGGCGAGACCGCGCCCGTGCTCCTCACGGCCCTCGGCAACGACTTCGTCAACACGAACCCGCTCAAGCCGACCGACGCGGTTCCGCTCCGTGTGTATAACTACGCTCAGTCCGCATATCCCGCATGGCGCGCCCTCGCGTGGGGCGGCGCGTTGATGCTCTTGGTGGGGGTGTTGGTGCTATCGGTGACAGCCCGGATGCTCTCGATCCGGCAGCAGCGACGGATGAGGTGAGAGCGATCGACGTCTCGAGTCTCAGCGCGTGGTTCGGATCGAAACAGGTGTTGCGCGACATCAATCTCGGCATCGAGCGAGGCGCGGCGACCGCGATCATCGGTCCGTCGGGCTGCGGCAAATCGACCCTGATCCGGTGCCTCAACCGGATGCACGAGGAGGTGCGCGGCGCACGCGTGGAGGGAAAGGTGCTGTTCGACGGTGAGGACATCTACGACTCGCGCGTCGACCCGGTCGCGATCCGCCGGCGGATCGGCATGGTCTTCCAGAAGCCGAACCCGTTCCCCACGATGAGCATCCTCGAGAACGCGGTCGCGGGGCTGAAGCTCCTCGGCCGGCTCCCGAAGGCCGAGCTCCAGGAGCGAGGTGAGGACGCGCTGCGTTCGGCGGGTCTGTGGGAAGAGGTCAAGGATCGACTGGGCGACCCCGGCGGCCGACTCTCGGGTGGACAGCAGCAGCGCCTGTGCATCGCGCGGGCGCTGGCGGTCGAGCCGGACGTCCTGTTGATGGACGAGCCCGCGTCTGCGCTCGACCCCTCCTCGACGTTGCGGATCGAAGAGCTCGTGACCGAGCTCAAGGATCGGTACACCGTCGTGATCGTGACGCACAACATGCAGCAGGCCGCGCGCGTCGCCGACTGGACGTTGTTCATGCTCTACGGCGAGGTGGTCGAGTTCGGTCCGACCACCCGGATCTTCACCACGCCGGAAGATCAGCGCACCGAGGACTACGTCACGGGGCGCTTCGGCTGATGCCCGACACTCGGCGCGGTTTCCACGACGAACTCGAGGCGCTCCAGCGCGAGATCCTCGAGATGGGCGAGCTCGCGGGCGACGCCGTGCAGCATGCGGTCCACGCGGTCGTGTTCCGCGACTCGAACGAGGCGCAGGGCGTCATCGACGGGGACGACGAGATCGACGGGCGCTACCTCGACATCGATCAGCGGACGCTGCAGACGCTCGCGCTCCAAACGCCGGTCGCGGCCGATCTGCGGCTCGTCTCGGCGATCATCCACGTGAACCTGCATCTCGAGCGGACGGGAGACCAGGCGGTCAACATCGCCAAGCTGCACCTGTTGACCGAGGACCTGCCCGGCAGCGACACGATGCGCGGCCAGATCCGCGAGATGGGCGACCTGGTCGTGCGGATGCTCCGCACCGCGATGGAGGCGTTCGACCGTCGCGATCTCGATCTGAGCCTGCAGCTGCCGAAGATGGACGATCCTGTGGACCGGTTGAACCGCGCGAGCCACTTGGAGGCGCTCAAGCTCGCCGACGATCCGTCGGCGCTCGACTGGGGATTGCACATGAACCTCGTCTCGCGGGCGTTGGAGCGTGTCGGCGACCAAGCGGTCGACATCGCCGAACAGGTGGGCTTCCTGATCACCGGGGAGTTCCGCGAGTTCACCGACGCGTCCCACGAGGTCGAGCTGCCGTGAGCCAAGCGGCCGGGCGGATCTTGCTCGTCGAGGACGAAGAAGCGCTCGCAGAGTCGATCCGCTATTCGCTCGACCGGGAGGGGTACGCGGTCACGGTGGCAGCCGACGGCCGGCGCGCGATCGAGCGGTTCCACGATGCCGACCCCGAGCTCGTCATCCTCGACCTCATGCTGCCCGAGCTCCCCGGGTTGGACGTGGTGCGGATGATCCGGCAGGAGTCGACCATCCCGATCATCATCGTGACCGCCAAAGACTCCGAGGCGGACAAGGTGACGGGACTTGAGCTCGGCGCCGACGATTACGTCACCAAGCCGTTCTCGGTACGCGAGCTGATCTCACGGGTCAGAGCCCACCTCCGCCGTGCGCGGCTCGCGCAGCCCACCGGCGCGGGCGACGTCCTCGTCGGCGGGCCGGTGCAGATGGACGTCGACCGCCACGAAGTGCTCGTCGGGGGCGCCACGGTGCCGTTCCCGCCGAAGGAGTTCGAGTTGCTCGAGACGTTCCTGCGGGCGCCCGGCCGCCTCTTGACGCGTGAGCTCCTGATCCAGCGGATCTGGGGCGACGACTACGTCGGCGACACCAAGACGCTCGATGTGCACGTCAAGCGGGTTCGCCAGAAGATCGAGCGCGACCCACACGAGCCCGAGCACCTGCTCACCGTGCGTGGGCTCGGGTACAAGTTCGTCGGCTGACCGCCTTTCGGCCGCTGCGCCCATCCCTCAGCGTCGGTATCCTCGCCCGGACTCGAACGAGAGAGGGCTGCGGCGTGCCGTTCCAGGTGATCCCCCGCGAGCTGGTCTTCTACGACCTGCTCGAGGCAGCCGCCCGCAACGTCGTCGATGCCACGGGCGAGCTCGTCGCCCTCGTCGACGAGGTTCCGTCCGTCACCGTCCGTGCCGAGCAGATCCGCGACCTCGAGCATCGTGGCGATGACCTCACGCACGAGATCATCTCGACCCTGAATCAGACGTTCGTGGTGCCCCTGGACCGACACGACATCCTGCGGCTCGCATCGGCCCTGGACGACATCATCGACTTCCAGGAGGGGGTGGCGGAGCTGATGGAGCTGCTCCCGATCAAGGAAGTCTTTCCGGCGTTCCGGACGCTGGTGGGCGTGCTGGCCCGCGCGTGCGGAGCGGTCCTGCGCGCGGTCGCGGACCTCCGTTACATCGACGCGTTGCCGCCGGACATCGCCGCGATCAAACGCGAGGAGCGGGAGGGCGACTTCGTCTACCGTCGCGCGATCGCCGAGCTGTACCGCGAGGACTATCGCCCGCTCGAGGTCCTGATGTGGAAGGACCTGTTGCATCAGGTGGAGTCGGCGATCGACCGCTGCGAGGACGTCGCCAACCAGATCGAGTCTGTGGTGGCGAAGTTCCGATGACCATCGCCGTCGTCGCCATCATCGGGGTCGCCCTTCTCTTCGACTACATCAACGGGTTCCACGATGCGGCGAACTCGATCGCCACCGTCGTCTCTACCCGTGTGCTGACGCCGAAGCAGGCGGTTGCGTGGGCGGCGTTCTTCAACTTCGCGGCGTTCATCTTCTTCGGCACGAAGGTGGCCCAGACCATCTCCCAGGTCGCGAAGCCCGGAACCTTCAGTAACGCGAGCATCTTCGCCGCCCTGATCGGCGCCATCGGTCTGGATCTCATCACTTGGTGGACGGGCCTTCCGACCTCGTCGTCACACGCGCTCGTCGGCGGGCTGGCCGGGGCCGCTGTCGCCTCCGTCGGGTGGAGTTCGATCAACTACGCCGAGTACCAGAAGATCATCGTCTTCATCGTGATCGCGCCGGTGATGGGGTTCCTGCTGGCGTTCACCTTCATGGCGATCGTCCTGTGGGCGTTCCATCGCTACCGCAAGGTGGACAAGCTGAATCGGGGGTTCCGCCGCGGACAGCTGTTCTCCGCTGCGGCGTTCTCGCTCGGCCACGGCGGCAACGACGCACAGAAGACGATGGGCGTCATCCTCACCGTGCTGATCGCGAACGGCGTCTTGTCCCAGAACGCACCCGTTCCGTTATGGGTGGTCTTCTCGGCGCATCTCGCGATCGGCCTCGGCACGCTGTTCGGTGGCTGGCGGATCGTGCACACGATGGGTTCGAAGATCACGAAGCTGCAGCCGGTCGGCGGTATGGCCTCGGAGACGTCGGCGGCGATCTCACTCGGGCTCGCCACGTTCGG
>Ga0136846_1235462_pt1 | contig 20074 bp, 15 predicted proteins | sample HopSoiMetagenom2_FD_96841 | JGI IMG/M metagenome (GOLD analysis project Ga0136846, IMG submission 96841) | Grasslands soil microbial communities from Hopland, California, USA - 2 Assembly 2016 (version 4) | ecosystem: Environmental > Terrestrial > Soil > Grasslands | place: USA: Hopland...
AAGCAACACCGCGCACATCGCTGGTGGTGGCCGCCTGAGCCGGGCCGGCGACGAGCAGCGCCGCCAACGCGGCCAGGGCCGCGACCACGGCGGCGAACACCGCGGGCGGACGTCTGCGACTGAAAATACGTCTGCGCATCAGGACCTCATTATCCTTGAGCAAGCCACTCCGGTTCGGCCCGTCAAGGGCCACCCGGAGACGGTGTGGTGGGGCCTCCTTGTCCGATATGCCGAACAAGGGTCGAAGTGTCGAGCAATTGGATGATAAGGATCCAGTGATCGGCGTCAATACTTCTCGCAAAATTCACGAGAAGAAACATTCGCAGACCGAAACCGGGCGACTTCAAGTTCCGTGGTTGCACGGGACTTTGGCGTGAGGGGCGGCAGCGGTGCGTGTGGGCGCAGGTGCGGGCTTGGTGATCATCACGGACCCCGACAAGGTCGCTCGTCTGAGCCTCCGGTTCGGCCAGGCGCCCGGGGCTTGGTACTGGTGAGTTCGCCTATTCAACTGTCGTCAGTTCGTCGTGGTGTCCAGCCAGATGGTGACCGTAGGTGGTCGCCGGCCGCGTACCGGCTCCAGGTAACGCCGGTCTGCGAGGCGAGCCTGGCGGTGGTGTCCTGGTGGTAACCGAGGGCGTCGGCGACGACGGGTGCGGGCATCTCCAGGACGTGCTGACGGATGGCCGCTGCCCGGGTGGTGGTGGTCGGTATGCCGAGGTCGTTGATCGAGGCGATGCCCTCCTAGGGACCCGGTTCGATCACCCGGTCGCGCACCAAGCCGCAGTTCATGCAGGTAGGGCCGTCCCTTGAAAGGAGCTACACCCTTCGGAGTATGTCGCGACCGGTGAGATGCGATCGGGCTGTTTCGAGGAAGGCCGACACCAGGCGGTTGCGCTCGCGGGTGCGGGTGGCGCTCACCACGTTGCACGGTTCGATTCCTTGGACGGGAACGGTCGTCAGATCGTGCCTGGGCGTGCTGTTCCCGTCGGCGGCCGGTGCTAGCGCGATGGCCTGGCCGCCGGCGATGGATTCGAGTTTGTCCGCGTGCGCCGCGACCAGCGGGCCGTCGGGTGCCGGGCGTCCGTCCGGTCGGGGGTCGAGGCGCCAGAAGGCGTCGTAGGCGGGGTCCGGGTAGCGGATGAGGGGTTCGTCGGCGAAGTCGTCGAGGGTGACCGACTCCCTGCCCGCGAGGCGGTGCGTCGTCGGCATCAGGAGCACCCGGGGCTCCTGGTACAGGGGCGTCACCCGCAGCCGGTCGGTCGGGAACGGCTCTCGGGCGATGACCGCGTCCACGCGGTGGTCGAGCAGGGCCGTGTGGACATCGCTCCAGTCCACGTGCAGGGTGGTGACCTCGGCCCGGGGATGGCGGCTGCGCAGCTCGCGTACTGCGGGAGTGATGATGAGTCCGCCCACGTACCCGATGGTGACGGCGCCGGATGCCGCTGCGGCGCGGGTCGTCGTCGCGGCCAGTTCCGCGGAGCGCAGGAGTGCTTCCGCCTGGGGCAGGAACGCCTGTCCGGCCGCGGTGAGGTGGCAGCCCCTGGTGGTGCGGTCGAGCAGGCGGACGCCCAACCGCTTTTCGAGGCTCTGGATCTGCCGACTCAACGACGGTTGCGCAAGCCGCAGTTCGGCTGCCGCGCGGCGGAAGTTGCCGTGCTCGGCCACGACTGTGAAGTACCGCACCAGGCGAAGGTCGAAGTCGACCGGGGGTACGTGGGCGCTGGGCACTCCTGCATCGTAATCGTGATACCTGATCCGTATCGCGTGGTGCGGAACAGGTCTTGGACGCCGTGCTCCTGCCGCTCCTACCGTCACGGTACGAACCCGGCGCCGTGCGGCGGGCCAACTTGAAATCATCGAGGGATTCTCATCGTGCGTATTTTCGTCGCCGGGGCAACCGGGTACGTCGGATCGGCCATCGTGAGTGAGTTGCTGCAAGCGGGCCACGAGGTCGTGGGTCTCGCCCGTTCCGATGCCTCCGCCGCGACTCTGGCCAGGGCAGGCATCGCGGTGCACCGTGGTGACCTCGGTGACCTGGACAGCTTGCGCTCCGGCGCGGCGAAGGCGGACGGTGTGGTCTTCGCCGCCAACCAGCACATCTCCGAGACCACCGACTCTGCCGCTCGTGCGCGGGTCGAGCTGAAGGCTGTGGAGGCGATCGGTTCGGAGTTGGAGCAGACCGGCAAGCCCTTCGTGGTCACCTCGGGGGTCATCGGCCGCACGCCGGGACAGGTGCTGACCTAGGAGACCCCTGCTGTTCCCAATGCCGTCACCGGCCTGCGGCTCCCGGTTGAGACGTCCGTTCTGGCCCTGGGCGGGCGCGGGGTGCGCTCGTCGTCGGTACGGCTGGCGCCGACCGTGCACGGTCGGGGGGACGCGCGCGGGTTCGTCTCGATGCTGATCGGTATCGCTCGTGCGAAGGGTGTCTCGGCCTTTGTCGGCGAGGGGGCGAACCGCTGGTCGTCGGTGCACCGGCGTGATACCGCGGTCCTGTTCCGGCTGGCCGTGGAATCCGCCCCGCCCGGCACTCCGGTGCACGCGGTCGCGGAGGAGGGTGTGCGGTTCCGGGACATCGCCGAGGCCATCGGCCGTCAGCTGAAGCTTCCGGCGGTGAGTCTGACGGCCGAGGAGGCGAGCGGCCACTTCGGCCTTCTCGCCCCACTGGTGTCGCTCGACAACCCGACGTCCAGCGCGCTGACCCGGGAACGCTTCGGCTGGGTTCCCGCGCACCCCGGGCTGATCGCGGACATCGAGAACGGCCATTACTTCAAGGACGCGGCGTAAGGACGGTGGAGGTGCCGCTGAGCCCGCGCGCCGCGAACGCGAACCCTGTTGGGTGTAGCTCCTTCCAAAGGACGGCCCTACCTGCATGAACTGCGGCTTGGTGCGCGACCGGGTGATCGAACCGGGTCCCTAGGAGGGCATCGCCGCGATCCCTGACTTCCAGGCAGTCGATCTTGATCCGGCCCCGAGCGTGACCTGGCGGTTTCGAAACGATCTATGCGGTGCTCAGCCCGGCCGGTCAGGTAAATGCCCAGCTCAGCCTGTCCCTTGAAAGGAGCTACACCCAACCGGGATGCCCTCGGGAATAGAGACATCGGTCGCCCGCTCAAGACCGCGCTGCTATGCCTTTCGGCCGTATCTCGGCTGACCCCCACTAGGGGCCGGAGCAGGCTCCTATCGATTGCAGATCTTCTTCGGCCTTGGTACTGGTGGGCTCTCGTATTCAACTGTTGCCGGTTCCCCGAGGAGCCCAGCCTGTTGGTGATCGTTTGTGATCGCCAGCGGCATATCGGCTCCATGTCCCGCCGGTCTCTCTGATGAGGCGGCTGGTGGTCTTGTCGTGGTAGCCGAGAGCGTCCGCGACGACGGGGCCGGGTAGTTCGAGGAGTTGCTGCCGTATGGCGGCGCCGCGGGCGGCGGCGGCCGGGACCCCGACCTCGTTCAGGAGCGCGGACAGGTGGTCGGGGCGGAACGGCTGGCCCGCCCGGCGGCCGGGGAAGAGCCAGGAGGATGCCGGGTTGGTGGCGGTGTTCATGTTGTCGCGGTTCGCGATGTACTCCAGCAGCAGGGCAGCGACCGGTGCGGGAATGGGCGAGGCAGGTTCGCCGAGCCGTAGCAGCACCGTGTCGCCGTCGCGGATGACGTCATCGACGCTCAGCCGGACGATGCGGCTCACGGGCTGTGCGTAAAGGAGCACGATGACTCCGGCCACTCGGAGGCGCATGGGCGTCTCGGCGTCGGTCAGCAGTCGGCCAAGGGCGTCGAGGCGCTCGTCCTCACTCAGCGCGGCTCGCCGGGAGACCTTCATCGCGGGGATGGAGAGGGTGCGTCGGCAGTGGCGGCTCTGCATGGCCCAGTTGAGGAAGGCTCTCAGGCAGGTGCGGCTGTGTTCGTTGTTCTCGGCATACCAGGCGTCGATATCGGTCTGGCCGCAGGACGCGAGGGTGCTGTTCCGCTCGCCGAGCCATTGCAGGAAGGCGGTCGCGTACTTGATCTGCTCGGCGGCGAACCTTCGGACGCTTGGTGCGATGTGACTCCGTTCGGCGCGGGCCCGTAGTCGACGTAGGACGCGCCAGGTCGCGAAGATCCGGATCGTCTTGGCGTGCTCGGGGTCGGCGATGCCGGCGATGTGTCCGGGAAGCCAGCGCTGGAAGGAGCAGAGGTACTTGTCGACGGCGGGCAGGACTCCGCAGGTCATCAGGAGTTCTTCCAGATGAGCGGCGGCCCGCCAGGGCTGGAGCTCGTGGAAGGCGTCGTGGGTCAACGGGATCTGGCCGAGGCCGAGCCGTTGCAGCAGCTGCGAGGCGTTCCCCGGTTGGCCGCGGCGCATCTCCAGCCAGGCAAGCCCGCTTCTGGACTTGTCCATCGCCACCAGCAGGTCGAACAGCGGGACCAGCGTGGGCCGAATGCGGCTGGTGCCGTCGTCCAGGAGCGTGGTGAGTCGGTCAGTGAGCGTGCAGCGTTCACACAGCCGTCCGCCCAGGAGCTTGCCCTCGAAGCCGCAGCGCGAGCAGTCGAAGGTCTGGGAGAAGCCGGCGCAGGTGGTGCAGATCGCTGCCCCGTCACCGGGGCGGAGTCCGGGGAGGGCACGATCCCGGTCACATCCCGGACAGGTGCCCCGTGTCCGGACGGCGCGGTCCGAGCAGGTCCGGCAGACGTATCCGTCCGGCCAGGTGCCCGCCTTGTGTCTGCGGCGGCCGCAGCGGCAGCACTCGGCTATGTACCAGCGTTCGTACTGCTCGTCGGTGGCGTAAGTGCGGGTCATGCGTCGGGCAGGATGCGGGCGGCGCGGGGCCGGAGCTTCGCGACGTTCGCGGGCGGGGTGGGCAGGTCGCCGGTTGCGGTCTTGCGGACGCCGGCGTTCTCGGCGGTGGTGGCCACGAGCTCGGCCGGGGTGCAGGACAGGATGTCGCAGAGCGCGGCCATGACCTGCAACGACAGGCGTTCCGGGGTGCCGGACACCAGGCGGTGGACCTGGGAGGCGGACAGGTCGATGCCGCGTTCGTGCAGCAGAGGCACCAGCTCGGTGGCCGTAAAGATCCGGTGCTGGGCCATGACCTCGCGCAGCCGCCAGGTGTATCCGACCTTGCGTTTCATGCTTGCCTCCCGGTCTGGGTCTGGAGGGCCGCGGTGATGGTGGAGTCCAGGTGCCGCCGCAGGGTGCGGGTGCGGAAGTCCGATGACACGCAGGTGTAGAGCGAGGTGGTGCTGGCGTGCTCGTGGCCGACCTGCTCCTGGACGAAGCGCGGGTCCCAGCCGTCCTCGATCAGGTGGGTGACGTAGGACCTGCGGAAGGAGTGGAAGTCGAGCCCGTCGTCCAGGCCCAGGGCCTTGCGGTAGGCGATGAAACGGGAGTTGAGCCGCTGGCAGCCGATCCGCAGGCCCCGTTCGGAGGGCCAGACCGCCGGGTTGTTATCGGTGCCGAACTGCGGGCGGACCTCGGTGAACCACTCGTCCAGGACATCCGGGGTCCAGTCGAACACGGTCAGCACTCCGCGGCGCTTGGGCGGCGAGCCCTTCTTGGCCTTGCCGAACCGGACCTGGCACCGACCGAACTCGCCGAACTCGCCGCCGTACGGGTTGCGGCCGAAGTCGGCGGCGTCGAGCATCCGCGTCTCGTTGCGCCGCAGTCCGTAGGCGTAGGCGGTCTTGAACAGGGTCGCGTCGCGGAAGGCGGGCAACCAGCCCTTGCGGCCGAAGGCCCGGATGCGGGCGACCTCGTCATCGCAGTGCGCGAAGAAGGCGTGCAGCTCGGCCCTGGTGAACGCGCGCTTCTTCGCGTCCGCCTCGTTGTCCTGGACGTGCGCCGCGGTGTTCCACTCATGCACCACCTGCACCGGGTGGGTGCCGAACTGCTCTTCGCAGGTCACCGTCCACTCGTAGAGCGGATCGGTGACGAAGTGGCAGAAAGCCCGCACCGCCTCGGAGTACGAGCGGATCGTGGAGCGCCTCAGGTCCCGCAGTGAACGCAGGTCGCCGAGCCACTCGTCGACCATCGCCGGCGTCCAGAGCCAGGGGTAGACGTTCACGTAGGCCGCGAACGCCTTGACTGTGTTCTCCCGGCCCTCGACGGTCGTCCGGGCCAGATTCCGTGCGAGCTGCTGGTTGGCGAACCCGGTCAGCATGGCCTCGAAGACCTGCTCCTCCGGCCGCAGCAACGCGACCCCGTCGACCAGGTGCAGCCCGGCCGCCCCTGGTATCGAACCGTTGAACCTCACCGCTTCACCACTTTCCGTGACTCGCATCAGATGCGAGAAAACCGCATCCTATGCGACCCGTCAGCGGAGCCCCAGGTCAGCCCCCTGCACGGGGCGCAGCGAGGCCCGAGGGGCAGGTATCGTCACTGCCAGAGACCGCGCTCAAGTCCGCAGATCAACAGCGCAATCGCCCTCTCCCTCCGGGCGGATTCGCCAACTGTCGCAAGTTCGCATCCGATGCAATTGGCGGCGCTCGGAACATCGGTACAGCGGTTGGCGCCCGAGAATGGTCATGGGCTTGGCCGACAGCTTGGCGCCGGAGGGGAAGAGGCCCCTCTCGGCCGATTCCGCCCAGGACTCCGTCAGGTTGCTGTGACGTGCGGGAACGCAGACCCCGCGACCGTCGGCCCGGCGAACCACCGGGTGGGCTCGCGCAGGTCGACGCTGTGGCCCGGAACACGGCCCGTGGACCGCCCCACGGGTCGGGACCGGTGCCGAGGTCGACCAGGTCCAGGTCGACGACCCGGGCCTTGTCTGTTTCCTGACCGCCGACGCCGGCGCGGCGGCCGACGGCCCGGCGCGCACGCCACGGGTGGGTGGCGTTGCTGCCGGGCCGTCAGTCATTCACGCGGTCTCACTTCCCGTGCGAAGCCCTGCGGCGACGTCCGCGAAGCACCAGCATGCCGCCGGCAGCGATGACCAGCAGGCCACCGAGGCCGCTGTACGTGACAGCGCTGCTCGCCCCGGTGGAAGCCAGGGGGCCGGACGCGTTGCTGCTCGGGGTCGGCCGGCCGACGGGTGCGGCGCCGATCTTCGCCTCCGCCTGCGCCCGGGTGCCGGTCGTGCCGAGGGCCGAGACAGCCGGCGCGGGGGCGGCCGGCGCGGCGGCGGTCTTCGTGGGGACGGGCGACGGCTTGTCAGCGGCAGTCCCCGACGCGGGCTTCAGCTGAAGAGTCGTGATCGAGTACGGCGGCAGCGTCTGTGCGACCGCCGTGCCCCGCTTCGCCGTCGTCAGGGCGGTGTCTCCCTTGCCGTACGAAACGGTCGTGACCGCCCCTGCGGCCGGGGTGAATCCGGCGTACGAGAGCGACACCTCCGCCGCGTTCTCCGGGCTCTTGTTGGTCAGCATGACGTTCAGACCGCCGTTGCCGCTCCGCACCGCGTGCACAGTGACCGACGAGTTGCCCGAGGACGACTTGACGATGGTGTCGCCAGGCTGCGCCAGTGCGGTCAGCGAGCGGATGCCCCAGTAGATGGGGAAGGTTGTGTCGCGCGGCGGTTCGCACTTCCCCCCGGCGCAGGTTCCAGCGGAGAGAATGCCCCCGTCCTGGTAGTCGGTCTGGCCATGGACGGTGGTGGGTGCTTGGTCCGTGCCGTTGTGCAGGTTCCACCAGTCCACGTGGGTGGCACCCTGCTCGAACCAGGTCATGTAGGTGTCCGGCGCGAACAGGGCCGCGGCCTGGCTGGTCTGGGCGGGCGAGCCGACGGCGCCGTTCTCGGTGACCGCGATCTCCACCGAAGCGGCACGCGAGCCCGTGTACTTGGCGATCAGCGAGCGCAGCTCGGCCGTGGTACCGGCGATCTTGGAGGGGGTGTTCAGCAGGTCGGCCGTGGTTTTGCCGCCCGGATACCAGTGGACGATGCAGAAGTCGATCGAGCTTCCCGCGATGGAGAGCACCGTGTTGTTCCAGTCGGCGGTGTCACCGGGAGCCTTCTCCTTGTCCGGCCAGCCGCCGGGGGTGGTGAGCACCGCTCCGATCTTCACCGTCGGGTCCACGGCCTTCATCGCCTTCGAGTAGGCGACCAGGTTCTTCGCGTACTCCCTCGGGCTCTTGTCGGCGTGATCGTCCCTTTCCCAGCCCTTGCCGTTGCCGTAGTGCCCGTTGCCGTAGACCTCGTTGCCGATCTCCCAGTACTTCACGCCGTAACCCTTTTCGACGTTGGCGTACTTGACCCAGTCGGCGGCCTCCTGGGCAGTGCCGGAACCGTAGTTCGCGGTCAGGATCGGCTGGGCGCCGACCTTCTTCGCGATGGTCATGAAGCGGTCGAAGTTGGTGTTGGAGGGGATCCAGCCCTTGCCGTCGCCGGAGGTGTGGGTCTTCCAGTGGTATTCGTCCGCGCCGGAGCCGCCGGGGTAGCGCAGCTGCCGAACTCCCGCGGCCTTCATCAGCGAGGTCACATTGGCGTCCCCCATGTGCTCGTCGCCGAAGCCCAAGTTGAGGCCGGCACCGCTGCTGGGCACCGTGCCCAGGGCGGTACCGGCGTCCACCTTGATGCCGACGGTCGCCGCGGCGTCCGCGCTGGGGGCCAGGGCGCCGACACCGGCCGAGGCGGCGAGCACCGCCACCGCCCCCGCGACAAAACGCCGGCGCATCGGGCTACGGCGGGGCGTGCGCCCCCGAGGCATCGGCTGCTCGGCGGATATCGGGTTGTCTGGTGACACGTGGGGCTCCGATCGGGTGGCGACACAGAGGGCGTAGCGCCGCTGACCACGGCTCGCCCTCGTCGGTACGCCCCTAAGTGGCCACTCGGAGCGGAAAGGTTGCCGCCTTAGTTATTTTTTTCGCCGAGACCCGGTCGCACACCGCCCCGCGGTGGCCGAGCGGCTGAAGCCGCACAGGAAGCACGGGAAAAGACAGACGGCGGCCACCGCCACCGCGTGTGCGACATCCCGTGGGTTCCCGTGGTTCTTGGCGGAACCCTGAGCCCCTGGCCTGGGGCTTCTCTCTCGTTCGCGTGATCGGCCGGTCAGTGACGTGACTCGGGATTCCTGAAGCTTTCTCGTCCGATCTGATCAGTCCGCAGTCGGCAGTCGGCAGTCGGCAGTCGGCAGTCGGCAGTCTGGTCGAAGGCGGGGAGGCGCATGCTGTCGACGCCGGCGGTGGTGAGAAAACTCGGCAGAGCTCTGGAGAACTCACGGGATGTCGCACTGAGGCGCTTGAGTCTCCAGCCGCCGGAGGGTTCAGGATCTCACCCATGGACGACGAACGCCCCGACGTGCTCACCATTGGCCGGCTCGCGCACCGCACCGGACTTCCGGTACGTACCCTGCGCTTCTGGTCGGACGAGGGGGCGGTGCCGCCTGTGGGCCGTTCCGCGGGCGGCTACCGGTTGTACGACGCCGAGTCCGTGGCCCGCGTCGAGCTGGTCCGCACCCTGCGGGAGCTGGGCCTCGGGCTCGACGACGTGTGCCGTGTCCTGAGCGGCCGCACCACGGTCGCCCAGGTCGCCGACGCGCATGTGGCCGCGCTCGACGCGCAGATCCGCTCCCTCAAGGTGAGCCGGGCCGTCCTGTCCACCGTGGCGAAACGGGGTTCGACCGTTGAGGAGACAGCACTGATGAACCGGTTGGCGCGGCTTTCCGCCGCCGAGCGCAAGCAGATCATCGACGAGTTCAAGGAGGAGGTGTTCGGCGGCCTCGACGACCCGCGCCTGCGCGACCGCATGCGCGCCTTCAGCATCGAACTGCCCGCCGACCCCACACCTGAGCAGGTCGACGCCTGGATCGAACTGGCCGAACTGGTTCGGGACCCTGGGTTCCGCGCCCGGTTGCGCACATGGATGGAGCTCAACACGCCCATACCGGGGCAGGGCCGTCCCCCCGGGGCGTCCATCTGGTGGGCCAGGCAGATCGTGCAGACCGTCGCGGAGGTCAGAAAAGGCGGGGCCGCTCCCGAGGGGCAGGCAGCGGCCGAGGTGCTGGCCGAGCTGTTCGGTGACGCCGATCGGGCCGCCGTGCTGCGCAGCCTGGAGGCCGGGATCGAGGCAGGAGCGGAGCACTACCGCAGGCTCGTCGCCCGTGTGCGCGGGCAGAATTCGTCGCCCGACGCGACCGAGGAGCTGGAATGGCTGGCGCGGGCCCTGCGCGCCGCAGATCAGACCTGACCTGGTGCTCGACCTCGGCTCGGAGCAGGCCGCCGACCTTGCGGTGCCGCTCGACCGGGACGAGCTGATCGCCCACGGGCCGCGGCTGTCCGACAACGGCGCCACCCGGCTGGGGAGGGCGGCGTTGGTCCGGAGGCCGGGCCCAGAGCCCCGGCTCATCTCTCCTTGCGAGGGTTGAGACCGGGGACGCCCTGCGCCGGTATCTGTACGAGGTCGTGACCTGCTCGATCCGGCCGCCGGGCCCGGTCGAGACCGACGCCGACTTCGCCATCCACGTCGCCCACGGCCCGGAGGCCCTGGCCACCGCCGACACGGTGATCGTCCCGGCGTCGTACGAGCTCGGGCCGGTCTTCGAGGAGGGCGTGCTGACGGACGAACTGGCCGCCGCCCTCGCCCACATCCGGCCCGGCACCCGGCTCGCCTCCATCTGCACCGGCGTGTACGTGCTCGCCGCCGGCCATCTGGACGGCCGCCCGGCGACCACGCACTGGGCCGACGCCGAGCACTTCCAGCGGATCTTCCCGAAGGTCAGGGTCGACGCGGACGTCCTGTTCATCGACGACGGCGACGTACTGACCTCGGCCGGTGTCGCGGCCGGTATCGACCTGTGCCTGCACATGGTGCGCCGCGACCACGGCGCCGCCGTCGCCAACGAGGTGGCCCGCCGTACGGTCGTACCGCCGCACCGCGGCGGCGGGCAGGCGCAGTACATCCAACGCCCGGTTCCGGAACCCCAGTTGGCGACCACGACCGCCGCCCGCGCATGGGCGCTCGGCCGGCTGCACGAACCGCTCCAGCTGAGGGACATGGCGGAGCAGGAGTCGATGTCGGTACGGACGTTCACGCGCCGGTTCCGTGAGGAGGTCGGCGTCAGCCCGGGTCAGTGGCTCACCCAGCAGCGGGTGGAACGGGCCCGGCATCTCCTGGAGTCCACCGGCCTGTCCGTCGACCAGGTGGCCCGGGATGCGGGTTTCGGCACGGCCCAGTCGATGCGGCAGCATCTACAGGCGGTGCTCGGGGTCACCCCCACCGCGTATCGCCGTACTTTCCGGGCCGGGGGCGTCTAGGCAACGGGGAGTGGCAGGATCGCCGGCTGAGCCAACAGGGCCCACAGGGCTGGCAGGGCTGGCAGAGCTGGCAGAAGCGGCTGTTACGACGGTGTCTGCGCCCCGTGCCGCTTGGCCGCCGGAGCGCGTCTCGCCCCACCAGCCGACGGCCGTCAGCAGGAGCGTCAGGGCCACGCCGGCCAGGACCGCGGTGGACGGTGTCGTCACCTGGAGCAGGGCGCCCGCGAACGACCCCGCCGCCGCGTAACCCGCCCCGGCAGCCGCGTACATGACCGAGTAACCCGCGGCCAGGGTGCTGGGAGGCAGTGCCTCGCGCAGGGACAGGTTGCGGGTGAGCAGCGCACCCGACTGGAGCATGCCGCTCACGGCCAGCGCGGCGGCGATCCCGGCCTTCGTCGGTGTCAGCGCGGCGCCGGCCACGCAGGCGGACATTCCGACGATCAGGACCACGCTGCGGGTGCGCAGCCGCCCCGGCCAGGTTCTCAGTCCGTAGAGGAAGGCACCCAGTCCTGCGGCGACCGCCATTCCCGCCAGTATCGGGCCGGACCAGCCGACACCGATTCCGCGCTGTTCGAGAAGCGCGGGCAGGACGAGTTCGGCAAGGCCGAGCAGGGTGAGGCTGGCGGCGCCGGTGACGAACACCGGCCAGGCGCCAACGAGGAGACCGAGCAGCGAAGGACCCGCACCCTCCTTTCCCTGGCCCTGTCCTGGCGCGTCGTCCCTCCCCCAGCCCGCCGGAAGCAGCGACAGGACCACGACGGCCGACGCCATCAGAACGGCGGCGAGGAGCAGCGGGAGGCGCGGTGCCGCGCCCAGCGCGAGGCCCGTGACGGCGGCCGGGGAGACGGCCCACACGCCCGACATCAGCATCGTCTCGGTGGACATCGCCTGCGCCACGGCCCGCGCCGGAACCAGGTCGGTGAGCAGCGCGCGCAACGCGCCGGCGCTCGCGGCCGGAGCGCCGCCGGCCACGAACGCGGACGCGGCGAGAACCACGGGACGCGCACCCGGGAAGACCCCGAGGGCGACGAACCCCGCGGTCCCGGCCACGAGCCCGCCGGCCAGTTGCGTACGGGCCTTGTCGGGACGCAGCCGCAGACCGAGAGCCGGAGCGCCGACGATCTCCCCGAGCACGTACGCGGCGGCGAGAGCCGCGCCCAGGGCGTAGCCACCCGGCCGTTCCCGCACCAGGAACACCAGGGCCAGCGGCGCCATGGCCACCGGCATACGGGCGCCGACGGAGGTGCAGGACCAGATCAGGACCTGCTTCGTGGCGACGTCGCGATAGCTCATGGCCCGAAGGTAGAGGCCGGGACCGACAATGCCCCAGGGGATTTCCAGCACCTGTGGATAACCAGCGACCGGCAGCCCGCCGTGCGGCTCAGAACGTCAGCACCCCCCGTGCCACCCGCCCCGCCTGCGCGTCCCCCACCGCCTTCTCGAAGTCCTCGACCGGATACGTCTCGGTCACCAACTCGTCGAGCAGCAGCCGCCCTTCGCGGTACAGCTCGGCGTAGAGCGCGATGTCCCGCTGGGGGCGCGAGGAGCCGTAACGGCAGCCGAGGATCGACTTGTCCAGAAACATCGACGCAACGACGAAGGACGCCTCCGCCGTGGCCGACGGGACGCCGAGCAGGACCGCCTGGCCGTGCCGGTCGAGCAGGTCGACGGCCTGCCGTACGAGTTCGACGCGCCCGACGCACTCGAAGACATGGTCGGCGCCCGTCGGCAGCACGTCCCGTACCCCGTCCGTCGAGGTCAGGAAGTGGGTCGCGCCGAACCGCCGCGCGACCGCCTCCTTCGCCGGGTTCGTGTCCACGGCGACGATCCGCAGGGCGCCCGCGATCCGCGCGCCCTGCAGGACGTTCAGACCGACCCCGCCCGTGCCGATCACCACGACGGTGTCGCCGCGGTCGACCCGGGCCCGGTTGAGCACGGCGCCCACCCCGGTGAGGACGCCGCAGCCGATGAGCGCGGCCGACGGCATCGGGATGTCCTTCGGGATGCGTACCGCCTGGACGGCCTTCACCACCGTGCGTTCCACGAAGGCCGAGTTGCACGCGAACTGGAACACCGGCCGCCCGCCCCGCGTGAAGGGCCGCCCCGGCCGCCCGATCGCCTGCCGGCACATGGTCGGCCGCCCCCGGTCGCAGTCGGCGCACGCCCCGCAGTTGGCGAGCGTCGACAGGGCCACGTGATCGCCGGGCACCACATGGGTGACACCGGCCCCGACGGCCTCCACCACCCCCGCGCCCTCGTGCCCGAGGACCACGGGAACGGGAAAGGGAATGGTGCCGTCCACGACGGACAGGTCGCTGTGGCACAGCCCCGCCGCCGCGATCGCGACGAGCACCTCCCCCGCGCCCGGATCCCGCACCTCCAGATCATCGACGACCTCGATCCGCTTCCCGTCGAACAGCACACCGCGCATCAGCCGACCCCCTCGGGTCCTTTTGATCGCCTGGGTTCCTTGGGCAGTCCGAGCACGCGCTCGGCGATGATCGTGCGCTGGATCTGGTCGGAGCCGCCGTAGATCGTGTCGGCCCGGGAGAACATGAACAGGTGCTGTGCGGCGTCGAGTTCGTAGGGCGCCGACTGCGACCACGCCACCGGCCCCACGGCGGCCTCCGCGCCCCGCACCAGCATGGCCAGCTCGCCGAGCCGCTGGTGCCAGCCGCCCCACAGCAGCTTGGCCACGCTCGGCGCTCCGGCGTCGCCCGAACCGCCCAGTGTGCGCAGCGAGTTCCAGCGCATCACCCGTAACTCGGCCCACTGCCGCACGAGTCGCTCGCGTACGACGGGATCCTCGACCGCGCCACTGTCGACGGCGGCTCGCACGACGCGCTCCAACTCTCCGGCGAATCCGATCTGTTGGGCCAGCGTGGAGACACCTCGCTCGAAGCCGAGGAGGCTCATCGCGACGCCCCAGCCGTCGCCCTCGGCTCCGACGAGGTGGTCCGCGCGCGCGTGCGCCCCGTCGAAGAAGACCTCGTTGAATTCGCTGGTCCCGGTGAGCTGCCGGATGGGCCGGACCTCGATGCGCCCCGGCTGGTCCATGGGGACGAGCAGAAAACTGAGCCCCCGGTGCCGGACCGATCCGGGTTCCGTCCGGGCGAGCACGAAGCACCAGTCCGCCTCATGGGCGAGGGACGTCCAGATCTTCTGTCCGGTGATCCGGTACGTCCCGTCGGCGGCCCGTTCGGCTCTCGTACTCACCCCGGCGAGGTCGGACCCGGCGCCGGGCTCGCTGTACCCCTGGCACCAGAGTTCCTCCCCGGCGGCGATCGGCGGCAGGAACCGGCTCCGCTGCTCCTCGCTGCCATGCGCGAGAAGCGTGGGAGCAAGCAGGTTCTCCCCGATGTGCCCGGACCGCACCGGCGCCCCGGACCGCACATACTCCTCGGCCCAGACAACCTGTTGGGTAAGCCCGACACTCCGATTCCCGTACCCGCTCTCCCCCCAGGAAAGCCCGATCCACCCACCCTTCCCAAGAACCCGCTCCCAACCCCGCCGATCAAGCCCCCCACCAACATGAGCACAAAGCCAACCCCGAGCTTCCGCCCGAAACTCCTCATCCCCGACGCCAAATCCAAACTCCACAGGGGTTTCCCCTCTCAACACGGGACGCACCGACCCACCCAGGGGCGCGGGGAACTGCGCGAACAACCACAACGCACCCGCACCCGCCAAACCACAACCACCCCCGAGTTATTGGGCGTTGGGCCGAACCCCATCCCGCGCCGCCCGCTCCATCTCCTCCAACCGCACAAGCATCGGCATCGGATCCACCCCCACAGACCCCGGCAAAAACTCCGCGATCCCCTCCACCGTCCACCCGCCGGAGGCATACGCCGCCCGCAACTCCCTCGGCTGCGCCCACACCGCGATCTTCGGCCCGGCGACCGTGTACACCTGCCCGGTGATCCCCTGCTCCTTCGCCCGGTCGGACAGCAGGTACACGACCAGGGCCGCCACGTCCTCCGGCTCCCCGATCTCCGCCAGCTCCATGGGCACGTTCGCCGACATCCGCGTACGAGCGACCGGCGCCACCGCGTTCGCGCTCACCCCGTACTTGTGCAGCCCCAGCGCGGCGCTCCGTACGAGCGAGATGACACCGCCCTTCGCCGCGCTGTAGTTGGCCTGCGACACCGACCCCTGGTGGTTTCCGCTGGTGAACCCGATCAGCGTCCCCGACCGCTGCTGCCGCATCACCGCCGAGGCCGCCCGGAACACGGTGAACGTGCCCTTCAGATGCGTGGCGACGACGGGATCCCACTCCTCCTCGGACATGTTGAACAGCATCCGCTCGCGCAGGATCCCGGCGACGCACACGACGCCGTCGAGGCGCCCGTACGACGACAGCGCCACATCGACGACCCGCTGGCCGCCGGCCATGGTGGACACGTCGTCGGCCACCGCGACCGCCTCACCCCCGGCCGCCTCGATCTCCTTGACGATGCCCTCGGCGATCTCGCTCGTCGGTGAGGCCCCGTCGATGGAGACGCCGTAGTCGTTGACGACGACCCGCGCGCCCTCGGCTGCCGCGCCCAGTGCCACCGCCCGCCCGATCCCTCGGCCGGCTCCCGTCACGGCGACCACCTTGCCTGCCAAGAAGTTCCCCATGTCCGGCCCCTTCCCGCGGTTTCTGACGGACCGTTAGATTTTATGACCCGTCAGATATGCGGAGGCAAGCCCCGGGAGGGGTCCGGTCTCCAGGAAGGACCGGACCGATGCCGCTGCCGGCCGAGTTCCACGACATCGCCAAACGCGTGAACAACTGGGGGCGTTGGGGGCCGGCCGACGAGATCGGCACCCTCAACCTCATCACCGACGCCGTCGTACGGGACGCCGCCGCGACCGTCCGCAGCGGCCACCGCGTCCCGCTCGCCCTCCCGCTCCAGCAGGACGGCGTCCAGACCGGGGCGATTCCGGGCCGGCTGAACCCCGTACACGCCATGGTCCAGATCAACCAGGAGCTGTTCGGGTCGCCGGGCGGCGGAAGCGTGGCGACGAGCGACGACATCGTGACCCTGGGGCTCCAGTGCGCGACCCACTGGGACGCCCTCGCCCACGCCTCCCATTCCGGGAAGCTCTACAACGGCCGCCCGGCGGACTCGATCACGGCGCACTCCGGGGCCGAGTTCGGCGGCGCCGGCACGGTGCGGCACGTCGTCTCGCGCGGGGTGCTGCTGGACGTGGCCCGCGCCCAGGGCGTCGACCGGCTGGCCGGGGGGCACGCGGTGACCCCGGAGGACCTGGAGGCGGCGGAGGAACTGGCGGGCACGCGCGTGCGTGCCGGTGACATCGTGCTCGTACGGACGGGCCAGATCCAGGTGTACCTGGCCGGCGACAAGCACGGGTACACGTATCCCTCGCCCGGACTGTCGATCCGTGCGCCGGAGTGGTTCCACGCGCGGGACGTCGCGGCGGTCGCGAACGACACGCTGCCCTTTGAGATCTTCCCGCCGGAGTCGGAGGATCTCTGGATGCCCGTACACGCGCTCGACCTGGTGGAGATGGGGATGCCGCAGGGCCAGAACTGGAATCTCGAAAAGTTGTCCACAGCCTGTGGACAAGAACGCCGGTACGAGTTCCTGCTGTCGGCGACACCCGAACCGTTCACGGGCGCCACGGGCAGTCCAGTGGCACCCGTGGCGATCCTCTAGCCCCTACCGAGCCCCCACCGGGCCCCTGTCTGACCCCTGCCGAGCTTCCTGTCGGCCGGTCGCGGCGCGCCATTGCCCACCCCAAGTACGGCATCGCGCGCCGCCACCCGCCTTCGACGTTCCCGCTCCATCCCCCCCGGGCCCTGAAGGAGCCGACGCCGAACCACGATTCACACTCGCCGAGGGCCCCCGCCACCGAACCCTCGCCGTCCCCTCCGGCGAATCGCGCTGAACACAAGCGTGTTCACGCGGTCACGTCACGTCAACACCCGTTCGGAGATTCGCCACTTACGTCCGTTTTGCGACGGCCGCGCACGGGGGCATACCCCGGCGCACCGCACCGCACCCGGCCCAAAAACCCCGGCGTTTCTGCACCTGTGCCCCGCCACGCGCCGCGCCGTGCACCACGAACGCACGGCGCACCGCCAGGACTTGCCCGTCAGACGGCCTCGTACGCCGCCATACCCCCGTACACGGAGGCGGTGGCCGTAGCTGTAGCTGCGGCTCTGACCGTAGCCGTAGCCGTAGTTGTAGTTGTAGCCGTGGCGGTGTCATCGCTCTCGTCCGCGTCCGCGTAGGACGCCGGGGCCGGGCAGCGGTCCAGTTCGCACCAGATGCGCTTGCCAATGCCCTCGGGGCTCCACCCCCACCGGTCGGCGAGCCCGTCGACCAGCTCCAGCCCGCGCCCGTTGGTGTCGTCACCCTCGGCATGCCGGGGCGCGGGCGGCCGGGCGCTCAGGTCGGCGACCTCCAGCCGGACGACCCCGCCGGACACACCCTGGGCGCAGGACCGCACACCGGGCCGCCCACCGGACCGCTCGCCGAACACGCCGTAGAACCCCAGCCGCAGTACGGCCGGACACCCGGTGTGCATCACCGCGTTGGTGACCAGCTCCGAGACGAGCAGGATCAGCGTCTCGGCGAGCGGGTCGTCGTCCGACACCCCCGACCCGGCAAGCCACGACCGCGCCCATCTCCGGGCCCGCCCCACTTCTGCGGGGTCGGGCCGGATCTCCAGCTGCACTTGAAGCACCTGCACCGCTCACACCATCCGAACCGGCGGACATCGCCTCGCGCCACACGAGGGCCACGATCGTAGCCATTTTTTGCATGCCCAGAACAGTAGTTGGGCCATCGGCCAGATCAGGGATCACGGACCGTGTATCCCTTACGCGAAAGCATGGTTGACGTACAGTCACGTCAACAAGCGCTTCGGGCATATTCCAACGCGAAGGAGTACGCCTGCGGCATACTGTGCGACGCCCGCCACGGGGAGTCGAACAGACGGCCGCAAAATCGCGACCCGCCCCGCGAGCGGCGCGCACCGCCGAATCCGGGGCCACCTCAGGGGCGACACCGGGATGGCTCGGCCTCGGAACCACTCGCATCCCACAGAAGGTACCGGAGCGGGCACCCGACTCCGGGCCGTGACGAGTCACGCGTAGGACACAACCCGATATCGACGCTGAGTAATCTCAAAACATCTCGGCTACATTTCCATCGCGCCACAATCAGCGGCATTATTCCGGCCATGCTCGACTGATGCCCTAGTCACCGCGCCTCGGCCAGTAACTCGGTGGCGAGCAACTCCTCACACTCCGTCACCGATCCGGGCCGCCGGGCCCGTGCCCAGGCCCGCTTCAGATACAGATGGACGTCCGCCTCCCAGGTGAAGCCCATCCCTCCATGCACCTGGACGCAGTCCCGGGCCCCGCGCACGGCGGCCTCGTCGGCAAGCAGCCGGGCCGCCGCGACGTCCGCCGGATCGACGGTGACGGCTGCCGCGTACACCGCCGCCCGGGCCACCTCGACGCGCACCAGCATCCCGGCGCACAGATGCTGCACCGCCTGAAAGGCGCCGATCGGCCGCCCGAACTGCTCACGGGTCCGTGCGTGTTGCACGGCCAGCTCGCACACCCGGGCAGCGCTGCCGAGCTGCTCGGCGGCGGTGAGGAGAGACGTCAGGAGTACGTCGGTACGGCCGCCGTCGGAGTCCGGCTCGACGGCCGCCGCGCCGGCCACCCGGTGCAGTGGCGTGAGCGGATCCACCGACCGGATCGCCACCGCCCCCGCCGCGTCCCCGCGCACGACATCGGCCGCGGCCAGCCACTCCACCACCCCGCCACCGTCGACGACGGTCACCACCGCCTCCCCCGTCGCCGCCCCCGGGACCTTCCCCGCCGCGAGATGCGTGGCGATCAGCGGCCCCGGCAACAGGACGCGCCCCGCCTCCTCGAACGCCAACACCGCCTCGGGCAGCCCGAGTCCGACTCCGCCCGCCTCCTCCGGCAGCCGCAGCGCGAAGAACCCGGCGGTCCCCAGCTCCCGCCACAGCCCCCGGTCCAGCTCGGATCCCTCGGCGGCCTCCCGCAGCCGCTCGCGCCCGAACCGCGCCGCCAGCAGCCCCCGGACGCCCTGCCGCAACGCCTGCTGGTCTTCGGTGAGTTGGAAACGCATGGGCGGGTGTCACCGTCCTTTCGGCAGCCCGAGAACGCGTTCGGCCACGATGCTGTGCTGGATCTGGGAGGTGCCGGCGGCGATGGTGTACGACAGCGAGGACAACCGGTCGAGCACCCAGGGCTGTTCGAGATCCAGGGCCGCGCCGCCCGCACCCCCCAGCACCTCCGCAGCCGCCTCGTACAGCTCCTGCCGCGCATGCGAGTACCGCAGCTTGAAAACCGACCCGCCGACCCCGGGCACCCCCGCGCTCGCCTCGCTCACGTTCCACTGCGTCAGCCGCCACAGCGCCCGGAACTCGGCGTTCAGCCGCCCGAGACGGCGGCGCAGCACAGGGTCGTCCCAGCGCCCGTTCTCCCGTGCCGCCAGGGCGAGTTCGCCCAGCACGCGGCGGCAGGCGACCACTTCCCCGACGAACGCCGTGCCGCGCTCGAAGGACAGCGTCACCATCGTCACGCGCCAGCCGTCGTTCTCCTCACCGACCCGGTTGGTGACGGGCACCCTGACCTCGTCGAGGAAGACCTCGGCGAACTCGTTCGACCCGGCGAGCGTGCGCAGCGGCCGTACGGTGATGCCCGGCGCGTCCATGGGCATGGCAAGCCAGGTGATCCCGCGATGCTTGGGCGCGTCCGGGTCGGTGCGCACCAACAGCTCGCACCAGTCGGCGACTTCGGCGTGCGAGGTCCAGATCTTGGAACCGCTCACCACGTAGTCGTCGCCGTCCCGCCACGCGCGCGTGCGCAGCGCCGCGAGGTCCGATCCGGCGTCCGGCTCACTGAACCCCTGGCACCAGACCTCC
>Ga0136846_1220346_pt1 | contig 20073 bp, 20 predicted proteins | sample HopSoiMetagenom2_FD_96841 | JGI IMG/M metagenome (GOLD analysis project Ga0136846, IMG submission 96841) | Grasslands soil microbial communities from Hopland, California, USA - 2 Assembly 2016 (version 4) | ecosystem: Environmental > Terrestrial > Soil > Grasslands | place: USA: Hopland...
ATGGCGCTCACGTCGATCTCACGCTCGGCGTGCCACGCATCATGGGCCGCCTGCATCCTGATCCAGACGCCGGCGCCGTCGCCGAACAGCTTGCCGAGGCGCACGGCAACGGCGGGGGACACGGGCTTTCTCTCGTAGAGGATGTCGTAGAGGTGCTGACGCGAGATGCCGAGCAGACGTGCGATCTCCGCCTTCGGCCTTGCGACCGCCGGGATAACCTCTTCGCGCAGCAGCTCGCCCGGATGAGACGGGCAGCGGTTCGGGTCGCGACGTGCAGGAATCTCGGCCATGATCTTCCCTTAGTGATACTACTCAAAGTCGACGCCCACCGCGTCGGCATCCTAGGCGATAAGCCGGGACAGTATGCAAGGAGCATCTTGGATTTCGGGTGTTCACGCTCACCGCGCTCTCATTTCAATCTGAACCCATAGGGCTTCCTCCGGTCACCGATGACATAAACCTGCCGAAACGGCAGATGGTTCGCCAGTTGCATCAGATCGGGTTGGATTTCTGCCCATCGCTCTCTTGGGAGTGCGGGCAATGGCGCTTTGATAAGCAGATCGTGACCTTCGTATTTGCTGTTATTTTTCCTTTCAAGACACAATGCAATCGATTGTCGGACCGCGATTAGAGCCTGTGGAGACGAGTACATCACGCGCCCTCTCGCGATCGCGTTATGGAATTTCTTTTTAGACGCAGTGTCCTGTAGACCTAAGAAACCGGGAGTGATCTTTCCCTTGTTAAGTTCTTTCGCAAGGAAGAAGTCCTCTTTGCCTTGTGCAATCGTAACTTCCAGCCCAATCGGCGCTGAGCCGTTTAGCCGAACGGTGCAATCAGGAAATTCGTCGTTCATCGCAAAACGCACTTGACCTTCAGTTCGACTCCAAAATTCCAGGTGGTCCGAAACAGGCACAACTTCGTCCCGAACCTTTTTCCAGGCACCCTTCCCAACGCGGTAGTCCTCAACCTCTTTCGAGTTGCGGCTTTCCAATAGCTTCTCCAGCGCGCTGCGCAGATCTAGTATTTCGATCCAGTTTCGCACCTGCGCACAGAAATAGTTGGCGGTGGTGCTCATAGCAGCTCCCGGAATAGTGTGCCCTCACGCCGCCGCGACCCGTCCGCGCGGGTGGTCGGCGGCGATTTCGCGCACGCGCGCCATATCGGCGACGAAGGCGCGGTAGGCCTGCGCCTTCGCGTCCTCGTCGGGCAGGCGCAAGAGGTAGGACGGGTGCACGGTGATGTAACCGTCATAGCCGTCGGGGAAATGCGCCGGGCCGCGGGCGCGGATGATCGGGATGTTCTTGCCGGTCATCGCGAGGACGGCGGTGCCGCCGAGCGCCACGACGAGCTTCGGCCGGATGAGCTCGAGCTCCTTCTCGAGCCACCAGCGATAATGCTTGACCTCGCCGGCGGTCGGCTTGCCGTGGATGCGGCGCTTGCCCCGCTGCTCGAACTTGAAGTGCTTGACGGCATTCGTGACATAGACCCGGTCGCGGTCGAGCCCGGCGTCGCCGAGCGCGCGGTCGAACACCTTGCCGGCCGGGCCGACGAAGGGCCGGCCCTGCAGATCCTCCTGGTCGCCTGGCTGCTCGCCGACGAACACGATCTCGGCGTCCTCCGGGCCCTCGCCGGGCACCGCCTGGGTCGCACCCTTGACCAGCGGCTCCGAGCCTTTCAGGAGCCTGTTGAGCTGTGCCAGCGACTTGATCTCGCGGTCGCGCATCGCCTCGAGCGCCTTCTCCGGGGTGCGTTTCGTCGGCATCGTCGGCTCCTGCTCCAGCATCGAGGAAACGCGCGAGGCGGCACTTCGGACGACGCCCGGGATCGCCGCGGTCTCGGGCAGGTTCTGCCAGTACTTCTTCGGCATGTGCGCCCGCATGAGATCGGGGTTCACCCGGGCCGGGTTGAAGGTGCTCTCGTAATAGCTGCGCCAGCCGGCTTCGAACGCGTCCTCCCCCGGCGCGTCGGCGCGGGAGCCGGGCGGACCAAAGACCAGGCGCTCGCCGTTCCAATGCGCCGAGCCGATCGGGGTCAGGATCGACCAGTCGAGCGCCCGAAAGCGCTCGACGAAGAACGGCGCCGCGGCTTCGAGGATGAAATGCTCGGGCTCGAAGAAGGCGACGTAGCGCTCCGGCTCGCCGGCGGTGCGCCGGAAGCGCACGAAGGCATGCATCTTGTGGATGTCGCGCCGTACCGCCTTCGCCATGAGCTCCAGGCGGTGGACGAGCGGATCAGACGCGACCTCGAGGAGGTGGCGCTCGCCGTGCAGCACGCGCCAGAGGAGCCGGTACAGAAGCGCGTAGCGCTCCGGATCGCGGTGGCAGACGACGCTCTCGATGAGGGTCGCTGCGGCGCGGGGGAGGCGGAGCGGCGCTGTGCTCGTGGGTTCCGGGTTGTCGCCCCGGGCAAGCCCCGGAATGACGCCGGCGAACAGGCCCGCGGCGCTCGCCGTCGACCACGCAACCTCGTCCGGCGGAACTCCCTCTGCGACGAGCTCCCGAACGGCATGGCGGAAGCCGTCGAGATCGGCGCCTTCCGCGAGATCGATCGTGCGCATCAGAACAGGCTCAGCTGCTTTGACGGCGCGGCGAGGCGCTGGCGCAGGTCGGCGCGGTCCGTGAGCCCGACCGGGCGGTGGTCCGCCGCGATCAGGAACGGGCGCGCGCGCCTGAGGCTCGCGGTGACGCGGGCGACGTCATCGAGGCGCAACCGGCAATGCCGGCGCGCCGCGACGATGCGCTCGACGGCGCGGGTGCCGAGGCCCGGAACGCGCAGCAGCATCTCGCGCCCGGCGGTGTTGACGTCGACCGGGAAACGGTCGCGATGCTTGAGCGCCCAGGCGAGCTTCGGGTCGATGTCGAGCGGCAGCATGCCGCCGTCGGTCGCCTCCGCGACCTCGTCGATGCCGAAGGCGTAGTTCCGCATCAGCCAATCGGCCTGGTAGAGCCGGTGCTCGCGCCGGAGCGGCGGCGCCGTCGCGGGGAGGGCCCGGCTTGCGTCCGGGATCGGGCTGAAGCCCGAATAGTAGATGCGCCGGAGATCGTAGTCGCGATAGAGCGAGGCGCTCTTGCGCAGCACCGTCTCGTCGCTCGCCGCGTCGGCCCCGACGACGAGCTGCGTCGACTGCCCGGCGGGCGAGAAGCGCCGGCCTTCGGCGCGCGCCTCGTCGATGCGCTCGCGCATTCGGCCCATGGCGCGTCCGATCGAGGCGGCATCCTTCTCCGGCGCCAGGCGCCGCAGGCTCGCCTCGGTCGGCAGCTCGAGGTTGATCGAGAGCCGGTCGGCCCACAAGCCCGCCTGCTCGATGAGCCACGGGCTCGCCTCCGGGATGGTCTTGAGGTGGATGTAGCCTTCAAAGCCGTGCTCGCGGCGGAGCGTCTTCGCGACGAGCAGGAGCTGCTCCATCGTGTGGTCGGCGTCGCGGACGATGCCCGAGGAGAGGAACAGCCCCTCGATGTAGTTGCGCTTGTAGAAGGCGATCGTCAGGTCGACGACCTCCTGCACGGCGAAACGCGCGCGCGGGACGTTCGAGGAGCGCCGGTTAATGCAGTAGGCGCAATCGTAGAGGCAGTAGTTGGTGAGCAGGATCTTGAGCAGCGACACGCAACGCCCGTCCGGCGTGTAGGCATGGCAGATGCCGTTCGAGGTCGAGCCGAGGCCGTCCCGGCCGGCGGCGCGCTTCGGCGCCCCGGATGAGGCGCAGGAGGCGTCGTATTTCGCGGCGTCGGCGAGGATGCGCAGCTTGCCGGCGAGCTTTTCGTCCATGGCACACGAACGCCTGAGTTCCTGATTTGTTCTAGCATGCGGCGGGCGCCCGGCGTTGGGGCAGGAGGTCGCAGGCGCAGTGCCTCAGGTTCGGCGCGCGATACCGTCGTAGCCCGCGCCAGAGAACTCGATGAGATCGAAGCCGTTGCCGAACGGGTCGGCCATGTAGGCGATGCGGCCGTAGTCGCGGACAGCGATGGCGCGTTCGAGCGAGCCGCCCAAGGCGACGAGCCGCGCCACCGCGGCATCGAGATCGGCGACGATGAAGTCGAGATGGACCGACGTCCAATGGCGGTCGAAGCTGCGCGGCACCTGCCTTGACCCGAGATCGGCGTAAGGCGGGCGATCGGCGAGAAGGAAGATCGGCAGGTTCGCGCCTGCAAGCTCGATCCAGGTCGGGCTCAGGCGCCGCTTCACGCTAAGCCGGAGGCCGTCGCAGTAGAACGCGATGGCGGGCTCCGCCGCGGCCACGTCGATGTAGGCGTGAGCGGTCAGCATGGCGTCTCCCGAGGCGCTGCGGCGCGCGCGCTGGTCGCGGGGCGTCGGATCATAGCGCGTCGGGCCGGGCGGCGTCTCTCGCACAAGGCTTGCTTGCGCTTCCGGCGGCTGACCTTAAGGTCGTCCGAACGGCAGGGGGCCGCATGATCCGACGCTTTCTCGACGGGCTCTATCTGTGGGCCGGCTATGCGGCGGGTATGTTCCTCGTCGTCATCTTCCTCCTGATGATGGCGCTGTCGCTCGGGCGGCAGGTCGGGCTCAATATCCCGTCGGGCGACGATTTCGCCGCCTGGTGCATGGTGGCGATGGCCTTTCTCGGCCTCGCCCACACCTTCCGCCGCGGCGAGATGATCCGGGTCGGGCTTCTGCTCGAGCGGCTCACCGGCCGGACGCGTCACGCCTTCGAGCTTCTGGCGCTCGCCATCGCGACCGCCTTCGTCGCCTATTTCGCCTGGTACGCCGCCGGCATGACCTATGATTCATGGCGCTTCGCGGATGTCTCGCAAGGCGTGATCGCGGTGCCGATGTGGTTTCCGCAGCTTGGCTACGCCGGCGGACTTGTCATCCTCCTCGTCGCGCTCGTCGACGAGCTGGTTCACGTCCTCAAAGGCAACAAGCCGACCTTCGATAAGGAGCCGCCGACCTCGCCCGAGGAGCTCGTCGCCCGCGTTGCCGAAGGCGGGGGCATCTAGGCGATGCTGACGGACCTCGGCCTCGTCCAGCTCGCGATCCTGCTGCTCGGCGTCCTGATCCTGTTCCTCGCGAGCGGGGTCTGGATCGCGATCTCGCTCGGCATCGTCGGGTTTGTCGCGATGCTGTTCACGGCCAACGTGCCGATCGGCAACGTGCTCGCGACCATGGTGTGGAGCGCCAGCGCTTCGTGGACGCTTGCGGCGCTGCCGCTGTTCATCTGGATGGGCGAGATCCTGTTCCGGACGAAGCTTTCGGAGGAGATGTTCCGCGGCCTCTCGCCATGGCTGCAATGGCTGCCGGGGCGGCTCATGCATGTGAACGTCGTCGGCTGCGGCATCTTTGCGGCGGTGTCGGGTTCGTCGGCTGCGACCTGCGCCACGATCGGCAAGATCGCCCTGCCGGAGCTCGAGAAGCGCGGCTACGACAAGAACATGAGCCTCGGCTCCCTCGCCGGCGCCGGCACGCTCGGGCTCCTGATCCCGCCCTCGATCCCGATGGTGGTCTATGCCGTGACGGCGAACGTCTCGGTGCTGCAGGTCTTCCTCGGCGGCTTCCTGCCCGGCCTCCTCGTGATGGGGCTCTACTCCGGCTACATCATCCTGTGGTCGCTCGCGAACCCGAAGAAGACGCCGCCGCGCGACCCGCCGATGCCGTTCCGGCAAAAGCTCGCCGAATCGGCGAAGCTGATCCCCTGCCTGATCCTCATCCTGACGGTGTTCTTCTCGCTCATCTTCGGCTTTGCGACCGCGACCGAGTGCGCCGCCTGGGGCGTGACCGGCGCGCTCGGGCTCGCCTGGTGGAGCGGCACTCTCAACCGCGCGAGCTTCTTCGAGAGCGTCATGAGCGCGACGCGGCTCACCTGCATGATCATGCTGATCCTCGCCGGCGCGGCCTTCACCACGGCGGCGATGGCCTATACCGGGATCCCGGTGGCGCTCGCCGAGTGGGTGCAGGGGCAGAACCTCACGCCGGCCAAGCTCGTGCTGGCGCTCACCGTCATGTACATCATCCTCGGCTGCCTCATCGACGGCATCTCGATGATCGTGCTCACGATGGTGATCGTGCTGCCGATGGTGAAGCAGGCAGGCTTCGACCTCGTCTGGTTCGGCGTCTATCTCGTCATCCACGTCGAGATGGCGCAGATTACGCCGCCGGTCGGCTTTAACCTGTTCGTGCTTCAGAATATGAGCGGACGCGACACCTTCACGGTCGCAAAAGCCGCCTTCCCCTTCTTCATCCTGCTCAACATCGCGGTCTTCATCATCACCTGGTACCCCGACATCGTGCTGGTCTTGCCACGGCTGGGGTTTGCGGAGTGAGATAGGGCAACAGCCCACGACAGGAGGAACAGCCGATGCAATACCATACCCGTTTCGCTCTCGGGATCTGCGCCGCGCTCGCGCTTACGGCGCCGGCTGCGGCGCAGACCAAGTGGAATCTGCCGGGCGCTTATCCGAGCGACAATCCCCATACCGAGAACCTTGTCCTGTTCGCCAAGGACGTCGCCGATGCGACCGGCGGCAAGCTCCAGATCGCCGTTCACGCCAACGCCTCGCTGTTCAAGGCACCGGAGATCAAGCGCGCGGTACAGACCGGGCAGGCGCAGATGGGCGAGGTGCTGATCTCGCTGCACGAGAACGAGGATCCGATCTACGGCCTCGACGTCGTGCCCTTCCTCGCGACTTCGTTCGAGCAGGCGAAGAAGCTCTGGGAGGCGCAGAAGCCGGCGGTCGAAAAGAAGCTCGCGAGCCAAGGCATCAAGCTCCTCTTCGCGGTGCCGTGGGCGCCGCAGGGCGTGTACGCCAAGAAGGAGCTGAACTCCCTCGACGATATGAAGGGCCTGAAATGGCGGGCCTACAATGTCGGAACGTCGCGCATCGGCGAACTCGTCGGCGCCCAGGCGGTGACGATCCAGGCGGCGGAGCTGCCGCAGGCGCTCGCGACTGGCGTCGTCAACTCGTTTATGTCGTCCGGCGGCACCGGCTACGACTCCAAGGCCTGGGAGTCGCTCACCCACTTCTACGACACGCAGGCCTGGATCCCGAAGGACGTGACCTTCGTCAACAAGGCGGCCTTCGACGGGCTCGACAAGGCGACGCAGGACGCGATCCTGAAGGCCGCGGCGACGGCCGAGGAGCGGGGCTGGAAGATGTGGCAGGAGAAGGCCGGCTGGTATCTCGAGCAGCTCAAGGCCAAGGGCATGAAGGTGCTGCCGCCGAGTCCCGAGCTTGCCGCCGGCTTCCGCAAGATCGGCGAGCAGCTGACGGCCGACTGGCTCAAGAAAGCCGGGGCCGACGGCCAAGCCGTCGTCGAGGCCTACAAGAAGTCGATCGGCACGAACTGAGCGCGCGGCTCGCCTCTCCTGCTTGCGGGAGAGGCGGCCGGCGGAACGTCAGGCTCGCTCCGGCCGAGCCGTCAGGCCGCGGCAACACATTCCGGGTGCGGCTTCAGCACGCGCTTCGTCGAGGCCGGGTGCTTCGCGAGCATCGCCGGCGGGCGGATCGGCCGGGCCGAGAAGTTGCCGCCGCAGTTCGGGCACCGGCCGCCGAAGCGGCCGGTCGCGCAGACGGCGCAGAAAGTGCACTCGTAGGTGCAGATCACCGCGTCCGGCGCGTCCGGCGGCAGGTTCTTGTCGCAGCATTCGCAGCTCGGCTTGAGCAGGAGCATGGGCGCTTCTCCCGGAAGGACGCCAGCATGCGCGCCGCCCGGCGTGGCCGCAAGCCGAGGCGGCTGGTCGATGGACATCGGCGCGACGAGCCCGGTCGCGAAAAAGGCCGGGACGGTCCCGGCCCTCGGCACCAAATCGCGGTGACCGGACCTATTCGGCGGCGGCGGGAGTCTCGGCCTTCGCCGGGCCGGCGCCCTGGCGGTCGGTGCGCTCGGCGATGCGGGCCGACTTGCCGCGGCGGTCGCGCAGGTAATAGAGCTTGGCGCGCCGGACCTTGCCGCGGCGCACGACCTTGATCGAATCGATCATCGGCGAATAGAGCGGGAAGACGCGCTCGACGCCCTCGCCGTAGGAGATCTTGCGGACGGTGAAGCTTTCCTGGAAGCCGGCGCCGGCGCGCGCGATGCACACGCCCTCATAGGCCTGCACCCGGGCGCGCTCGCCCTCCTTGACCTTGACGTTGACGATCAGGGTGTCGCCTGGCTGGAAGTCCGGCACGTCCCTGCCGAGCTTCTCGATTTGCTCGCGGTCGAGCTGCTGGAGGATGTTCATGGGTCAATGCTCCTGCCGTGGCGCGCGAGCGTGTCCGGCGACAGCCGCGCGAGGATTTCGGCATCCTGTTGTGAGTTGCGGCGCGCTATACAGGAGCGCGCCGGGCTTGTCGACCCGGGTCCCTCTGCCTTTGGCGAGGGCTAAGGGCCGAAGTCGAAGGCCTTGGCGAGGCTTTCGACCGCCCCGTAGCGGGCGCTCGGCAGCGGGTTGAGGCGGTGACGCTCGCCGATGAGCTTCAGGATCGACGTGGTCTCGTACTCGGTGTGGTCGACCGTCGCCTTCTTGGCGAAGGGCGAGACCACGACGGTCGGCACCCGCGAGCCGGGGCCGAAGAAATCGGCGCGCGCGCCGGCCTTCGCCCCGCTCGGCGGCGCCACGTGGTCCCAGAAGCCACCGTTCTCGTCATAAGTGATGACGACCGCGTAGGAGCCCTTCATGGGGCTCTCGTCCATCAGCCGAACGATCCGTGCGACTTCCTCGTCGGCCGGAATGATGTTGGCATAGCCCGGGTGCTGGTTGAGCACGCCGATCGGCTTGTAGAAGGAGACCGCCGGGAGCGCGCCTGACTTGATGTCGGTCTCGAGCCGGCCTGCGTCGCGCAGATGCGCGGTGCGCTGGTCGCGGCCGCTTTGGGTCGTCGGATCGAAGCGGGCGAAATAGGCGAAGGGCTGATGATGCCACTGGAAGGCCTGCTCGCTCAGGAGCTTGTCCTCCTCCGGCGTGCGGTCGGACTTCGCGGCGATGTCCCAGCCGCCCGCGTACCAGGCCCACGCGACGCCCTTCTCGGTCAGCCGGTCTCCGATCGTCACGGCACTCTGGGCCGGAAGGACGTTCTCGCCCTGGCGGCCGTTGTTGAGGAAGATCGACTGCGTGGTGTTGACCGCGTAATCGCCGTCCGAGGCCGCGGTCACGCGTCGCTCGTGGACGACCTCGCCTGCCTCGTCCGTGTCGGAGCGCTGGCTCTTCGGCGGATCGGGCCAAGCCGGCGCGCAGGCGCAAACCAGCCAGATGTGATTGAGGAACGAGCCGCCGAATGTGCCCATGAAGAAGTTGTCGAAGAGCGTATAGCGCTCGGCGAGCTTCCATAGGTTCGTGTCCTTCAGCGCCGCCGCGCCGTAGTAGCCCATGGCGAGGCCCTTGGCGTTCGAGAACAGCGCGAACCAGTCGTTCCGGCCGCCGTGGATCTGTGAGCGGTTGGTGTAGAAGGCGTGGATCAGGTCGCGCGTGTGGGTGGCGATCGTGACGCCCGGGCGGATGCCCTCGATCGGGAAGGGCCGGTTGGGCAGCTCGTCGAGGCTCGCAATGTCGCGCAAGGCGGGCGGATTGGCCCGGATATCGAAGGGTTTCGGGGACGCCGGCAGAACGGCATACGGTTTCCCGTCGCGGTCGCGTTGGACCGCCGCCTCGCCTGCGGCGGCGAGCCCGTTCGCTCCCGGGAACTCGCCGAACAGGTTATCGAAGCTCCGGTTCTCGAGGTAGAGCACCAGGATATGCGAGAGCTTGTCGAGCCCTTGCGGCGCCTGGGCGAAACCAGGTGCCGACCAGGCGAGCGCCGCGGCCGCAACGGCGAGCCCTGCCGAAAGCTTGTTCTTCACTGACGTTGCCCCCACGGTCTCGTCCCATTAATCAACGCGCCGCGCGGGCTGGCAAGACGCCTCAGCCTTCGCCCGGCCGGGGCTTCCCCCTCGCGATCAGGTCCGGCCTCCGCTCCGCCGTGATCCGTTCCGCTTCCATCCGGCGCCAGCGGGCGATCGCGGCGTGGTCGCCGGAGAGGAGCACCTCCGGGATGGCGCGGCCCTCCCAGTCACGCGGCCGCGTGTAGTGCGGGTATTCGAGGAGCCCGGCCTCGAAGCTCTCCTCCGCCCCGGAAGCGTCCTTGCCCATGACGCCAGGCAGCAGCCGCACGCAGGCGTCGAGGAGCGCCATGGCGGCGATCTCGCCGCCGGAGAGCACGTAGTCGCCGACCGAGATCTCCGCGAGGCCGCGGCCGGCGATGACGCGCTCGTCGATCCCCTCGAAGCGGCCGCAGACGACGATCGCGCCGGGCCCCGTCGCGAGCTCCCGGACCCGGGCTTGCGTCAGCGGTCGCCCGCGCGGGCTCATCAGCAGCCGCGGACGGGGGTCGTCCGGCGCGACCGCGGCGTCGAGCGCGGCGGCGACGACGTCGCAGCGCAGCACCATTCCGGGCCCGCCGCCGGCCGGCGTATCGTCGACGGCGCGATGCCGGCCGATGCCGTGCTCGCGGATGTTCCTCGCCTCGAGCGACCACACGCTGCGGGCGAGGGCGTCCCCGGAGAGGGAGGCGCCGAGCGGGCCCGGGAACATCTCCGGATGAAGCGTCAGGACCGTCGCGGCCCATGATCGGCGAGAGGCCGGAGGGCTCACGCGGCTGCCTCGCGGACCGGCTCCGTCGCCCGGCGCTGCCCGACGAGAAAGAACGTCTCCTGCCGGCCGACGCCCTTGATCTCGGTCGCGCCGCGCGAAAGGAGCTCGAAGGCGCCGCCGAGCCGCTCGCGGACCTCCGCCGAGACGTGGATGCAGTTCGCCTCGCAGGTGTTCTCGAGCCGCGCCGCGAGATTCACCGGATCGCCCCAGACGTCGTAGCTGAACTTCTTCGTCCCGATCACGCCGGCCATCACCGGGCCGGCGGCGATGCCGATGCGCAGGATCAGCTCGACCTCGAAACAGGCGGCGGTCTTGCGGGCGGCGGCGCGCATCTCGAGCGCCATCCGGGCGAGGCGCGCGGCGTGGTCGGGAGCCGGCTCGGGCAGGCCGGCGACCGCCATATAGGCGTCGCCGATGGTCTTGATCTTCTCGACGCCGTGCTCGCTCGCGAGCTTGTCGAACCGGCGGATCAGGTCGTTGAGCATCTCAACCGTGCGGGCCGGGCCGAGGCTTCGCGCCAGCGGCACGAAGCTCTTGAGGTCCGAGAACAGCACCGAGGCTTCGGAGAAGCTCTCGGCGACCGGCTCGTCGGGGTGCTGCTTCAGCCGCTCGACGATCTTGTCGGGCAGGATGTTGCGCAGGAGAGCCTCGGTCTCGGCTTCGGCCCGAGCGGCCAGACGGAAGGCGTAATAGGCGACGGCCGCCGTGACCCCGAAGGCGGTCAGCGCCGAGGACAGGTAGAGCTGGGCGAGAAAGCTCGGCGCCGGGGCGCCGGCCAGCCCGGTCGGAAACCAGAACCAGGCCACGACGTGGAGCGCGAAGCCGGCGAGAAGGATCGCGGCGATCAGCCGGATGCGTTCGAGCCCGAGCACCGCAAAGCCGATCGCCGCGCCGACCACGAGGTTGAGCTGGATCCCGGAGGCGCGCCCGAGGAGCGCGACGAGGCCGAACAGGCCGGCATACTCCGCCGCCATGATGAGCATCGCGCCGGTGGTCTCGCCGTAACGATGGGCGAACGGCACGCAAAGGGCCGCCGCGACGAGGCCGAGGTTGATCGCCACCGCCCAGCGGTAGGCGGCGAAATCCTCGAATGCGTAGGTGAGGGCGAAGAGAGCCGAGAAGATCGCGATCAGATACGCCATCGCGTTGAGGATCATCAGCCGCCGCCGCACCTTCGGGGGATAGTCTTGCGTGCCGCGCTCGATGAGGCGCAGGACGAGCGCCGGCCAGCGCCGGGGCGGGCCCGGTCCGAAAAGAGCGCCGCTGTTGCGCCTGAAGGGCATGGCTCCTCGCCGGCCGCCGTCTCTAATCGAGCGCCAGCTTAAAGCCTTCGTGGCTGGCGACGAAACCGAGGGCGCCGTAGAAACGATGCGCCTCGGTCCGGCGCTTGTCGCTCGTCAGCTGCACCATGCCGCAGCCGCGCTCGCGGGCGATCGCCACGAGGTCGCCGATCAGCCGGCGTCCGAGGCCTCGGCCGCGCCGGCGCGAGGCGACCCGCACGGCTTCGATCAGCGCCCGCTTCATGCCGCGCCGGCCAAGCCCGGGGATGATCGTGAGCTGGGCGCAGCCGACGATCTCGCCGCCGCTGTCGAGGACGTAGACGGTGTTGTTCGGATCGGCTTCGATCGCCTCGAAGGCGGTCAGATAGGTTGCAAGCGGCGCGCTTTCGCGAGTCCGGCCGAGCTCGTCGTCGGTGAAGAGCTGGACGAGCGCCGGCACGTCCTCGCGCCGGGCCGGACGGAGCACCGGCTCATCGGCGCTCATCGGCGCGGCTTTCGAAGAGGTCGTCCGGCGGGTCGACCACGACCCGCTTCCGCGCGAGGTCGACGGTCGGCACGAAGGCCTTCGTGAACGGCAGGAGCGCCGTCGGACCGCGCGCCGGGGCGATCTCGAGGAGGTCGCCGCCGCCGTAGTCCGGGACCGCAACAACCGTGCCGAGGACGCGGCCGGCGCGGTCCTCGACGACGAGCCCGACAAGATCGGCGGCGAGGTACTCGTCCTCGCCTTCGGGCGGCGGAAGCTGGTCGCGGCCGACGTAGAGGCGGAGCCGATTGAGGGCCTCGGCGGCCTCGCGCGTCGCGACGCCCTCGACGCGGGCGACGAGCATGTCCGGCGAGCCGCCGCTCGCCGCGCGCACGCCCTTCAGCACGAAACGCCGCCGGTCGTCGGTGACGAGCGGCCCATAGGAGGCGATCGCCGCCGGCTCGGCCGTGAACGACTTCAGGCGCACCTCGCCCTTGAGCCCATGCGCCCGGCCGAACTCGCCCAGGAGGATGAGGTCGTCTTGACCCTCTGCCTGCGAGACAGAAGGCGGACGCTCGGCCCGGCCTCCGCTCTCGCAGCTCGGGCGTGCGCGCGAGCCGGCCCTCTCCGCTGCAGGCGGAGGGATAGACCCGCGCGGCACGGAGCCTTACGCCGCCTCGCCGGCGCCTTCGGCCGGAGCCTCGGCCGCCTTGGCGCGGGCGGCGGAGCGCTCCTGCGCCTTCTTGCCGGGCTCGGCCTTCTGCGGGTTGTTGCGAGCCTCGCGCTTCATGAGGCCGGCGGCGTCGAGGAAGCGCAGCACCCGGTCGGTCGGCTGCGCGCCCTTGGCGAGCCAGGCCTTGACCTTCTCAGTGTCGAGGGTGACGCGGCCGGGATCGTCCTTCTTCTTCAACGGATCGTAGGCGCCGACGCGCTCGATGAAGCGCCCGTCGCGCGGCGAGCGCGAGTCGGCGATGACGATGCGGTAATAGGCGCGCTTCTTGGCGCCGCCGCGCGCGAGACGGATTTTCAGGGACATTCAGGTTTCTCCTTCGTGGATTTCGTCGTGTGCTTGATCACTTCTTCTTCCCGGCGCCGAACGGGTTGAAGCCGCCGAGGCCGGGCAGCCCGGGCAGCTTCGGTCCGCCGAGCCCCGGCAGGCCGCCCGGCATTGCCGGGCCTTTGCCTCCGAGCCCCGGCGGCAACGGCGGCAGGCCGCCTCCGCCGGGCATTCCGGGCATGCCGCCGCCCATCTTCTTCTGCATCTCGGCGAGCATCTCCGGGCTCGGCTGGGGCATGCCGCCGCCGCCGAAGCCCATCATGTTGCCGAGGGCGGCGCCGATGCCGCGGCCTTTGCCGCCGCCCATCATCTTCATCATGTCGGCCATCTGGCGGTGCATCTTGAGGAGCTTGTTGACCTCCTCGACGCGGGTGCCCGAGCCCGACGCGATGCGCTTCTTGCGCGACGCCTTGAGGAGGTCGGGGTTGCGGCGCTCCTTCGGCGTCATCGAGTCGATGATGGCGCGCTGGCGGCGGATCATGCCGTCGCCGAGGCCGGCCTGCTCGATCTGGGCCTTCATCTTGCCGATGCCCGGCAGCATGCCCATGACGCCGCCCATGCCGCCGATCTTGTCCATCTGGGCGAGCTGGTCGCGCAGATCGTCGAGGTCGAACTTGCCCTTGCGCATCTTCTCGACGGCGCGAAGGGCCTTCTCCTGGTCGATATTCTCGGCCGCCTTCTCGACCAGCGAGACGATGTCGCCCATGCCGAGGATACGGCTCGCCACGCGCTGCGGGTGGAACTCCTCCAGCGCATCGACCTTCTCGCCGGTGCCGACGAGCTTGATCGGCTTGCCGGTGACGGCCCGCATCGACAACGCGGCGCCGCCGCGGGCGTCGCCGTCCATGCGCGTCAGCACGATGCCAGTGACGCCGAGGCGCTCGTCGAAGGCGCGGGCGGTGTTGACGGCGTCCTGGCCGGTCAGCGCGTCGGCGACGAGAAGCACCTCGTGCGGGTCGGTCGCCGCCTTGACCTCGGCGACCTCGGCCATCAGCGCCTCGTCGACGGTGACGCGGCCGGCGGTGTCGAGCATGACGACGTCGAAGCCGCCGAGCCGCGCCGCCTCGATCGCCCGCCGGGCGATCTGCACCGGCGACTGGCCGGCGACGATCGGCAGCGTGTCGACCCCGACCTGCCGGCCCAGCACCGCGAGCTGCTCCATCGCGGCCGGGCGCCTGGTGTCGAGCGAGGCCATCAGCACGCGGCGGCTGCCGCGGTCGGTGAGGCGCTTGGCGATCTTCGCGGTCGTCGTGGTTTTGCCCGAACCCTGCAGCCCCACCATCATGACGGGCACCGGCGGCACGGCGTTGAGATCGATGGTGCCGGCCTCCTCGCCGAGCATCGTGACGAGCTGATCGTGGACGATCTTCACGACCATCTGCCCGGGCGTGACCGACTTCAGCACCTCGGCCCCGACGGCGCGCGAGCGCACCTTGTCGGTGAACGAGCGCACCACCTCGAGCGCGACGTCGGCCTCGAGCAGCGCCCGGCGGACCTCGCGCAGGGCCGCGTTGACGTCCTCCTCGGTCAGCGCGCCGCGGCGCGTCAGCTTGTCGAGGATGCCTGAGAGCTTCTCGGAAAGGCCTTCGAACATCTCTTCGCTATCCGCCGTTCGCTATTCGCTGTTCTGGGCGCTCTCGGCCCGGTGTCCCTGCAGCGCGTCCTCGAAATGGCGCACCGCCTTCTCGAACTTGTCGCGGCAGCCGGTGTTGCAGAAGCCGACCACGGCGCCCTTGTAGAGGGTGAGCGAATCCGCCGCGATCGGCTTTCCCGACCACGGGCAGGTCTCGTTCACGGCGTCCTCGAGGCGGAGCTGGTCCATCTCGTCCTCCTGCCTCTCCCAGAGGGAGAGGCCGACTCGCCGGCAGGCGAGCGGGTGAGGGGCACGCCCTCACCGGTTAGCCCTGTCCCCTCACCCGGAGGCGCCTGCCGGCGCCTCTCGACCTCTCCCCTCGGGAGAGGTGAGGGATGCTCCCAAACGCCGATCACGCCCGAGGGCGCATCGCGCTGTCGGGCGTTGACCTCCGGCCGAAGTCCAGGACCGCGACCGGTCGGCGGCTCCAGGGCTCGCTCGTACCGATTTTCGCGCTCCGGTTACGGATTTGCACCCGCAAAGTCAAGGAAAACGGCCGCTGGCGCGAGGCTCGGCGCGAGGCTTGGCCGGAGGAACCAGGGTCGAAATGGCGCCGTTGACGGGTGAACAACCGGCCGTCCGGCCGACGAATGGAATAGACCCATGAACTACAATGACGGATTGGGCTGGCTCTTGATGAACTTCATCGGCCCGGCCGTGCTCGGCCTCCTCCTCGCCTGGGGCGGGTACCAGAGCTATGTGTGGCGGCGGCAGCGCGGCAAGCCGATCGACGCCCGCGCGATCGGGCACGATCCCGAGCCGACCGGACGCTATATCGCGGCCCTGGGCCTGCCGGTGCTTGCGACCTTCGCGCTCATCGCGATCGTGGTCGCGACCCATGTCGGGCATCACGGCTAGGCACTCCGCCGCGGCGCGTCACTTCGGCTGGACGAAGATGTTGAGCTCGAGTTCGGCGTCGCTTGCGTCCCTCGGGTCGTTGACGAACTCCTCGATGATCGGGTCGGCGACGACGATGCCCTTGGCCTCGAGATAAACCTCGATCATGTCGTAGGTCGTCTCGACGTCCTCATAGGAGCCCTTGTGGGTGAAGCGTAGCGCCCGGCCGGCGGGCGTCGTCCCGAAGCGGATCTCGTTCGTCAGCAGGGTGCCGCCTTCAGGCGCGCGCGCGATCGGGATCATGGCATCGTAGTTGAAGCTGCCGTCCGCGTTGAAATGCTGGAAGACCGCGACCGGCCGACCCGCCGGGGCGATCCCGGCTTTCTGGAGCTCCTCCTCGACCTTGCGCAGGGCGTTGCGGATCGTGACGAACCCCTCGTCCGCGCCGCTGGTGCCGGAGATCACCGCCGCCGGCTTTCCCGGCAGCGTCACCTCGGCGACGTCGCCGGCGTCGCCCGGCTCCGGAACGAGGGTCGGACGGGCGCCGCCGGGCGGGGGTGCCGGGGTCGCCGTCTGCGGGGGCGCAGGGGCGGGCGGCGCCGGCTGGGCCGTGCCGCCCGGCGGCGGCAGCGGCGCTCTCTCGACCGCGCCCGGCGCCGGGACGCCAGCAGCGGGCGGCGTCTGAGCCGAGGCGAGCGCCCCGGCGCCGAGCGCTAACGCAAGCGCTGCAAACCGCAGGGAATGGTGAAGGCACATCGCGACAGCCTCGAATCGGGCTCCCGGCCCGGTGTTTCGACCATAGGTCGGTTTCCGAGCCGCGGCGTTGCGCGACTCGCGAAAGCGGTGGATTCGGCCCATATAGCGGCGAAATCAACACCCTCCTCCAAGACAACGTCGGACCCTGCCGTGAGCGCGCTTGCGAACCGCCGCTTCCTGAAGATGAACGGTCTCGGCAACGAGATCGTGATCGTCGACCTGCGCGGCTCCGACTGGCGCCTTTCCGCCGAGGAGGCCCGGGCGGTCGCGGCCGAGCCGCGGTCGCGCTTCGACCAGCTGATGGCGATCCACGACCCGGTCACGCCCGGCACCGACGCCTATTTGCGCATCTACAACACCGACGGCTCGCAATCCGCCGCCTGCGGCAACGGCACGCGCTGCGTCGCCTGGGCGATGATGAGCGATCCGGTCATGGCGCGCCCGGCCGACAAGGACGGCCTGCTCCTCGAGACCCGTGCCGGTCTCCTCCCAGTGTCGCGGGTCGGCGCGACGAGCTTTGCCGTCGACATGGGCAGGCCGCGCCTGCGCTGGGACGAGATCCCGTTGCGCGAGCCGTTCCAGGACACGCGCCGGATCGAGCTCCAGATCGGCCCGATCGACGCGCCGGTGCTGCACTCGCCCTCGGCGCTGAGCATGGGCAATCCGCACGCCATCTTCTGGGTCGACGACGTCGGCGCGCACGATCTTGCCCGCTTCGGCCCGATGCTCGAGAACCACCCGATCTTCCCCGAGCGCGCCAACATCTCGCTCGCGCAGATCGTCGCTCCGGACCACATCCGGCTCCGCGTTTGGGAGCGCGGCGCCGGGCTGACGAAGGCCTGCGGCTCGGCCGCCTGCGCGGCTCTCGTCGCCGCCGCGCGCAAGAAGCTCACCGGTCGCCGGGCGACCGTCACGCTTCCCGGCGGCGATCTCCTCATCGAATGGCGCGACGACGACCACGTGCTGATGACCGGCCCGGTCGAGCTCGAATGGGAGGGCGTATTCGAGCCGGCGCTCTTTGCCGGGGCGGCGTGATGACGGTCGAGGTCGTCACCATGGGCTGCCGGCTCAACACTTACGAGTCGGAGGCGATGCGCGCCCAGGCGGAGGCCGCCGGGCACGCGGACCTCGTCATCGTCAACACCTGTGCGGTCACCGCCGAGGCGACGCGCCAGGCCCGCCAGTCGATCCGCCGCCTCGCCCGCCAGAACCCGCAGCGGCGCATCGTCGTCACCGGCTGCGCGGCGCAGATCGAGCCCGAGCGCTTCGCGGCCCTGCCCGGCGTGGCGCAGGTCGTCGGCAACGGCGACAAGCTGAAGGCCGAGACCTGGAGCGGGCTTGGCCTCGACGGCGGCGAGAAAATCCGGGTCGACGACCTCTTCTCGGTCAAGGAGACCGCGCTGCACCTGATCGACGGCATGCGGGGACGCAGCCGCGCCTTCGTGCAGATCCAGAACGGCTGCGATCACCGCTGCACCTTCTGCATCATCCCCTACGGCCGGGGCAATTCGCGCTCCATCGCGATGGGCGCCGTCGTCGAGCAGGTCCGCGTCCTCGTTGCGCACGGGACCCGCGAGGTGGTGCTGACCGGCGTCGACATCACCGGCTACGGCAGGGATCTGCCCGGTGCGCCGAAGCTCGGCACGCTGGTGAAGAGCATCCTTCGTCACGTGCCGGAGCTTGCGCGCCTGCGTATCTCCTCGATCGATTCCGTCGAGGCCGACGACGATCTGCTCGACGCGCTCGCCACCGAGCCGCGGCTCATGCCGCACCTCCATCTGTCGCTGCAGGCCGGCGACGATCTTATCCTCAAGCGGATGAAGCGACGTCATTCGCGCGCCGATGCGATCCGGTTCTGCGACGAGGTCCGGCGGCTGCGGCCGGGCGTGGTGCTCGGCGCCGACATCATCGCCGGCTTCCCGACCGAGACCGAGGCGATGTTCGCCCGCTCGCTCGATCTCATCGACGAGTGCGGCCTGACGCATCTTCACGTCTTCCCGTTCTCGGCCCGGCCCGGCACGCCCGCGGCGCGCATGCCGCAGGTCGCCCGCGAGGTGGTGAAGGAGCGGGCGCGGCGCTTGCGCGACAGGGGCGAAGCAGCGCTCGCGCGGCACCTTTCGGCCGAGGTCGGCACGCGGCGAATGGTGCTGACGGAGAGCCAGGGCGTCGGCCGCACCGAGGGTTTCGCGCTCGTCCGTTTCCGGGCGCCGGTGCCTGCCGGAGAGATCCGCGAGGCCGTAATCGCCGGACATGACGGCCGCGACCTGCTGGCTGCCTAGCGATGAGCCAGATGCAACGAAAACCCGGCTTCTGGGACCGCCTCATCGGGCGCGAGGCGGCGGAGCCGCCAAAGCCGGCCGCAGACCCGGCGGCGTCACGCTCCGAGGGGACACCCGATTTCACCACCGCGACCGGCGCCGATCCGGTCCCGGCGCAGGCGCGGGCGACGCAAGCCTCGCCCGAGACGCCGGCCAACGAGAAGCTTCCGCCCGAGCTTTCCGGCGCCGACCTCCAGCCCGTCGAGGGCGTCGAGCCGCAGGGCGCCGCCCCGACGGAGCCGGTGCCGCGCGCCGAGCCCGGCTCGTCGGAAGCTGCCGGCCCGAAGAGCTGGTGGCGGCGCCTCAGCGACGGCATGCGGCGCACCTCATCCTCGATCGGGGAGAGCGTCACCGGCCTGCTCACGAAGCGCAAGCTCGACAGCTCGACCCTGGAGGAGCTCGAGGACGTGCTGGTTCGGGCCGATCTCGGCATCGAGACCGCGACGCGCATCGCCGCGGCGATCGGCGAGGGCCGCTACGACAAGGAGATCTCGACCGAGGAGGTAAAGCGCATCCTGGCCGGCGAGATCGAAAAGGTCCTGGCGCCGGTCGCGATCCCGCTCGCGATCGATCGGGCGAAGAAACCCTTCGTGCTGCTCATGATCGGCGTCAACGGCTCCGGCAAGACGACGACGATCGGCAAGCTCGCCCGCAAGCTCAAGGGGCAGGGCCTGAGCGTGACGATCGGCGCCGCCGACACCTTCCGGGCGGCGGCGATCGAGCAGCTCAAGGTCTGGGGCGAGCGCGCCGGCGTCCCCGTGGTGGCGCGCGAGCAAGGCGCCGACGCCGCCGGCGTCGCCTTCGAGGCGCTCGAGCGGGCAAAGGCGCAAGGCGCCGATGTCGTGATGATCGACACCGCCGGGCGGCTCCAGAACAAGGCCGGGCTCATGGCCGAGCTCGAGAAGATCGTGCGCGTCATCCGGAAGGTCGACCCGGAGGCCCCGCACGCGACGCTTCTGGTGCTCGACGCCACCGTCGGGCAGAACGCGGTCTCGCAGGTCGAGCTGTTCCACAAGGCGGCCGGCGTGACCGGCCTCGTCATGACCAAGCTCGACGGCACCGCCCGCGGCGGCATCCTCGTCGCGCTGGCGCAGAAATTCCGGCTGCCGGTGCACTTCATCGGCGTCGGCGAGGGCGTCGAGGACCTCGAGCCGTTCACGGCGCGCGC